>JAABUJ010000890.1_pt1 | contig 50848 bp, 37 predicted proteins | sample 5559131 | NCBI WGS metagenome assembly JAABUJ01 (sample SAMN10711875, study PRJNA513366) | rock metagenome | isolation source: Antarctica rocks | place: Antarctica: Victoria Land, Mt New Zealand nord | collected 2016-01-07
GGCATGCACGGCATGACCCGCGCGCGCCGCCGGCTGGCGATTGGCCTGCGGGCATTGGTGCTGGCGCTGCTCATCTTCGCGCTGGCGGGCCTGCAAAGCGTGCGGCCCAACAAAGGCGTGTCCACCATTTTTGTGCTGGACCAATCGGCCAGCATGAAGCCGGAGTTCCTGGGCGAGGCGCGGGCATTTATCGGCAAGTCGCTGCAAGCGCTCGGCCCGGACGACAAGGCAGGGCTGGTGGTGTTCGGCAAAGACCCGGTTATTGATGTCAACACCGGCTCGCTGCGAGCTTTGGGAAAGATTTACGCCAGCCCGAACCCGTCGTCCACCAATATCGCCGCCGCCATACGGCTCGCGTCGGCAGCGTTCGGCGAAGGCACGGCAAAGCGGATTGTGCTGCTGTCTGACGGCAACGAAACTGACGGCGACGCGGCGGAAGCGGCCCAAGTGGCTGCCACGGACGACATCCAGATTGACTATGTGCGGCCCGATGCCCAGCGCGGACGGCAGGATGAAGTCGTGGTGGATGACCTGGTGCTGCCCAACGCCGTTACCAAAGGCCAGCCGTTTGAGGCGCGTGTCACGGCAGAAGCCACCGCCGCGACATCGGGAACCCTGCGCTTGGACCGCGACGGCGTACCTGTCGCTCAGATGAGTGTTCACCTGACGCCCGGCACAAACTCGCTCGTCATTGGGCAAACGGCGGGGTCGCCGGGCTTTTACCGCTACCGCGCGGTGCTCACGGCTGACCGGGACACCGATGTGCGCAACAATGTCGGCATGGGGTTTGTTTCCGTCCAGGGCAAGCCGCGCGTGCTGCTGCTGGAAGGGACGCCGGGCACAGGGCAGGCTCTCGCCCAGGCTTTGCAGGCGCACGATTTAGATGTCAAACGGGCCGGGCCGGAAGGGCTGCCCACGCGCCCCGAAGATTTACAGGGCTATGATGGCGTGCTGCTGTCGGACTTTCCTGCCGAGGCCATGACGCCGGGTCAGATGGCTTTGCTGACAGGCGCGGTGCGCGAAACCGGCGTCGGCCTGGGCATGGTGGGCGGCGAGAACTCGTTCCTGCCGGGCGGCTATTACGAAACGCCTATCGCGGACGCCCTGCCCGTGGACCTGAATGTCCGGCAGCGCAAGACGTTTCCGTCCACGACCATTATCATTGTCATGGACACATCCGGGTCGATGGGCATGATTGAAGACGGGCAGGAGAAAGTAAAGATTGCCGCGTCGGCAGCGGCGGCGACGGTGCGAATGATGAACGTGTCTGATTTGGTGGGCGTGGCGGGCAGCACGGACGACATCTCGTTTGTCGCGCCCATCCAGCACCCCACCGACAAGGACGCCATCACGGCCCAGGTCGGCAGGATGGATGTCGGCGGCGGCGGCATCTACATTCGTCCCTCGCTAGAGTTTGCCGATAAAGCCCTGACGCCCATCAATACCAAAGTCCGGCACCTGATCCTGATGGCGGACGGGGACGACTCGGACGAGCAGGAAGGGGCGCTGGCTCGCGCTCAGGAGATGGTCGCCAAGGGCATGACGGTTTCGGTGGTCGCCATCGGCACGGGCAAAGACGTGCCATTTCTCAAACAACTGGCGAGCGTGGGCAAAGGAAGCTTTTATCTCGCCGACCATGCCAACCAGCTCCAGCGCCTGTTTACCCGCGATGCGTCTATGATGACCCGGTCTGCCATTGAAGAAGGGGCGTTCCTGCCCAAAGTCGATCCCGGTGACGAAGTGCTGCGCGGCCTGAACCTGCGCGCCATGCCGCCGCTGTACGCGTATGACCTTGCCAGCGACCGGCCCTTATCGCGTGTTCCGATGCGGACAGGCAAGGGCGACCCGCTGCTGGCGTTCTGGCAGTACGGGCTGGGAACATCCATGGCGTTCACGTCTGACGCTCAGCCCAAGTGGGCGCGGCAATGGATGGGCTGGGCGGACTTCGGCGGCTTTTGGGCACAGACCGTGCGTAGCCTCCTGCGCCATGCGTCGGGCAATCGCCTGCAAGTGGCGGTGCATCAGGACGGCGGCAAGGATGTGGTAGAAGTGCAGGCGTTTGACGCGGGCGGCAATGCCATCAACAATCTGGCGGCGAAAGTCCATGTGCTGGCCCCAGACGGGCATGGGCAGGAGGTTCCTATCAGCCAGCAGGGGCGGGGAGCGAGACAGGCACAGGCAGCTACATTGTCAGCGTCGCCGAGGCGCAGGGAGCCGGGCCGCCCCTGGTGACGCGGGCAGGCTTTGCGGTCGCGTACCCGCCGGAGTACCAGGCAGTCGGCCCTAATCTTAATCTGCTCGCGCAGGCGGCCAAGACAACGGGCGGCGAAGCATTAGCCCAGCCCATTGATGCCTTCCGGTTGTCAGCGCGCCCTGGCGTCTCGGTGCGCGATCTCTGGCCCCTGCTGCTACTCTGGGCCGCCGTGCTGTTCCCGCTGGATGTCGCCGTGCGCAGACTGGCCCTGCCACTCGCCGAGGTGAGGGCGGCAGTTCTTGCATGGCTGGGTCGCCGCAGGCCAGCCGCCGTCCGAGTGCCTGCCTCAGCGTCTATCGCCCGCCTGCACCAAGCGAAGCAGCAGGTATCGCCGCGCCCCGCAGCCGCAATGCCGCCTGATGTGGCGCCGGACAGCACGCATGTTTCTCCGCGCCCTGCCGCCCCTGCCGCCTCCGGCTCCGCGCCGCCCCCAGCTCCCGCCCCCACCGCGCTTTCCTCGGCGCAGCGGCTTTTAGAGGCCAAGCGGGGCCGGGAAAGCAAATAAGCGCCGCGCGCGCTCGCCTGCGGAGCCGTGTTTCCCTGCCTAGGCCAGCCTGCGCCAAATCAGCGTGCCAATGTTCAAAGTAAACACAGCGGAGTTGTCGCTGTGAGCTTCCACGCCTTCTCTGCTTGTCGCCACGGTGCCGCCTGTAATCTGTATTTGGCTGCCGGGGGTGAGAATTGCCCGGTGCCTGTATATCCAGCCGGGGTTGTCGCCTGTTGTGCGCAGGCGCTCCAGGGCAAACGTATTGGTGTCCAGGCGATACACAGGCGTTTCGCCAAACAGGCGCGTGCCCTGATACCCCAACGACCCAACAAGATAGATGTGGTTGCCAATCAGCGTTGCCGTGTGGAAGTCGGTGGGCGGAAACACGGCCTTGGGATAGCCGTAGATGGTAATCCTGCCGTTGGGGTGGTGGACAAAGACATCGTTGTAGATACAAAAGTCTGGGTCATAGCTATCTTCGTGCTCACCCGCAGCCTGCACAATGCGCCCATCTTCCAGAAATGTCAGGGACTGCCCGAAGCGCTCGGCGCACCAGATGGGGTCATAAGCTGCTGGCAAGATACGTTTGTCCTCCACCTGCACGGCGGCTTGGTAGGCATTCACCCCTGCGCGGATCATGCCTTCCCAGAACGGATTGTTCATAACCTCCGGGTTGTGCGTGCCAAAGCGGGGCGCACGGAACTTGCGGAACTCGTCCGCCGTGACACGCAGCAGGGCGGTGTCCGTGTCCGGCGGCAGGCGCAGGATGGCTCGCCGGGCTTTTGACGAAAGCTCCTGCGGGTCGGCCCCGGCCTCTAAAAGCCGCAGTGCGACTTCCTGCGTGTCGGCATGGCTCAAAGTGCTGCCGCTGTCAAACATTTGGTTTACATCTGCGCCTGCCAGCAAGAGAATGTCTACTGCCTCCAGGTTGCCGTACCCAGCCGCCGTTGCAAGGGCCGCGCGCCCGAAGTCGTCGGTTTGGTGAACATCCATGCCAATCTCTAGGAGCCAGCGCAGCATGGGGGCATGGCCGTTTTCGATAGCGTAGAAGAGCGATGGCTCGCCGCAGCCTCCCCGCGCTTCCACGCTTGCGCCTTGCTCCAAAAGGAACTTTGCTTTGGCAATATCCCCCGTTTGAATGGCGACCAGCCAGGCTGTCCGCTGGCAGTAGTCCTGCTCTTCCAGGTTCACGCCCTTCTTTGCCACCTCTTCCACATCGGCCAGCGACCCGAAGGCGACGGCTTCAATAAGTTCCGTCATCTCTATGTCATTGGGATTCGCGCCTGCTTGAAGCAAGAACTGGACGGCATCAAAGCGGCCCAGGTGCGACAGCACGCGCACCCCGGACTCGCCATACGAACTCATGCCGGTGAGCGACACGCCGCGTTCAATCAGCAGCGTGAGCAGCTCTAGAAGGCGAGTGTCATGCAGCACGTCCCGCCCATGCACGGCAGTGATGAGCGCGTTAGTGCCATGCTCTGTTTGGTAATGGATGTCAGCCCCGGCATCAACAAGGGCCGCCACCGCTTGCGGGTCGCCGAGGATCAGGGCTTCCCGAAGGCTTTCAGTCATGGTTTGCTCGCTGCGTTGTGCCATAATCAGGGAATGAGCCACGCTTTCCAGCCTGTCAAGCTGTTGTTTCTGTGCAGCCGCAACGAGATACGCAGCCTGACAGCGGAGCGGATATTAACCGGCATCCCCGGCTATTAGGTGCGCTCGGCGGGCACTGAACCCGGCGCGCGCGTCCGTGTCACCGAAGGGCTACTCGGCTGGGCGGACAGGGTCTTTGTGATGGAGGGGAAGCATCAGGCCCGCCTGCGCCAGCGCTTTCCCGATGCCGTTTGGGGCAAGACCATTAGCTGCCTCCACATCCCGGACGAGTACGCCTACATGGAAGACGCTTTGCAGGACGCGCTTTGGGCAGGTTTGTCCGGCTTTGTTGACCTGCCGCCTGGGCAAGAGCCGTGAGCTTTATTGCTGGCCTGGGTGCGCCGCTTCGTCCCTCGCAGTCGCCAGGCACAGCGATGCCCGCGCATCCGCCCGTTCGTCTCTGCGCCCCGCAGGTGTCTGCGAAACGCCCCCACTGATAACTAATCTGCGAGCCGCCCTCACTCGAAGTGGCTGGGCGGTTAATCGCCGCCATGTTCTTCCTTCAGGGCACGGAAGACCGGGGCAGATGTGCGCAGGGTCATCGCGCCTTCCCGCCAGCCCTTGCGCGGCAGCACAAAGCAGTGGTCGCGCGGCACAATCAGCTCTTCCTCGCACCAGCCATCGGTGATAATCATCATCGGCGCGGCTGCCGGAAAGTCAGCCTGCCGGTGCAAAAAGCTGACAGCGGGCTGAAGCACTGTCCCGCCCCGGCCTTTGATGGGAAAGATGCCGCGCAGGCCGCTCGGCGCGACAAACCCCTGGTCGTAAGGCTGGGCATCGCACAGCACCAGACGCACCTGGGGCACATCGCGCGCTTCGGCATACGAGGCGATTGCCCCCAGCGCCCGCCCCAGCAACTCGCGATCCATGGACCCCGATGTGTCCATGACGACGCCGAACGTGCAGGCATCTTTCCACTCTTGCGGCACAAAGCGGGCCGGGCGCGGAATATCCGGCGTGGACGATTGGCGGCGGCTCGCCCGCGCGTAGGTGCGGAGCGGCTCTTGAAGCATCGGCACATGGGCGGCCATCCAGCGGGCCAGCTCCACGTCCCACGGGACAGGCGGCGTGAACAGCGAGCGGATGTCCTCGGTCAGCCCTGCCGGCAAGAACCCTCGGCCCATTGCGGACAGGCCTGCCGACACGCACCGGCGGTAGAAATCGTCCAGCGTGGCGGCATCGCCCCGGTAGATGCGGCGGGCCTCGCTGCTGAACAGCACATCGCCCAGCGCCCCCCGAAAGCCGCGCGCGCCCTTGCACCGGCCCGGCTCCCGCACGAGCAGGTCGTACACTTCATCGGCAGACAAGCCCTTGAGGCGCGGGTCATACAGCCCGCCGATGGAGGGAAACTGCCCCACCCCCATCTCAACAAGCCAGTCGTTGATAACAAAGTCGCACGCGACATTCCAGAGCCACGGGTCGCGCCCCCGGCCCCGCGTATGGTGGAGCAGGGCCGCGTGCAGAAGCTCGTGGGCATACACAAAGATGATCTCTCGCGCAGACAAGCCCCATCGCGGGTTAAAATAAATCTCGCCTAGATAGGCATCCACGGCGGCCACGCTGATGTCCATGCGGTCGCAAACCGCCTCGTCCGCGACAATGGTCATGTGCGCCGCGACAGCCCCCAGCAGCGGCATCTCGTTCATCACCCAGCGTTTTGCCAGCTCGCCCGGACGCCACGCTTTGCGCCGGGCGGCATCGGCCTGCCCCAGTGTCTGCCCCGCTTCCTCAACCGCCTCTTCCACCGCCATGCGGATGCCCTCGGCCAGCAGAGTTTCCCAGTCGGTGCGCGGCTTCAGTCCGTAAGGGCGGCTGTAGTCGCGGATAGCGCTGACATCAGGCCGCGATACCATGTCAGGACGGCGCGCGCCGGCATAGGTTTTCAGCGCCTCTTGGGCGTGTTTATCCCCCACAAGCAGGTCATAAATATCCTCCTCGCGCAGGCCCGCAAACGAAACATCCACGGCGAAGTCATGCGGCGCTTTGCCAATCTTGAACGCATGGAGCATGTTGTCTGCGGCATGCTCGCAGGCCAGGTTCCAAACGCGCGGGTCGCGTCCGGCCCGGTTCGGCCCATGCCCCAAACCCAGATGCAGCAGTTGGTGGGCCAGCACGAAAGTCCACTCCGGCTCTCCAAACTCGTGCCGCTTGTGCAGGTTGCCCAGACTACCCCCTGCGCCGTGTCCACGCAGGCCATTTCGGGGTCGCCTTCTTTGCCCTCGCACTCCACCACGCGGACATGATCCAGCAGCGGGCCAAGCAGCGACTTGCCCAGGCGCGTCCGCGCCCCCCAAAGGCGCTTGCGGGCCTTTTCCAGCTTGGTTTCTTTGTCTTTGCGCCGCGCCATAAAGTTCTCTTGAGATTGAAGCCGCTCCCACGGCTTGTTTAATGCGTCGCAGCGGCGTGCCCAGCCGTTACCAACGACGGAACAATTTGTTCCATTGTTGGTACGCGCTCTCAATGCTGTAGGAACGCTGATGCAAGCCTTTCTATACACTTTAAGCCTTTGCGGCCACGCGCTGGGCGAGGCGCGGCAGGTCGCGCACCACTTCCACCAAAAACCAGTCCGGCAAGTTGCGCGGGTTGTCGCCTGTTTCTTCCGCCACCATCACAGTCGCCATTTCCACCGAGATGTCGCACAAGTCCACCAGCACGCGCTTGGCCTGGCTGACCAGATGCTTGTGGGCAGGCCGCACATTCTCGCGCTCCGGGGGCAGAGTCTTCGCAAGCTGCGCCCGGATAGATTGGGTCACAAAGTACAGCACATCCCGGTCTTCCGCTGCGCGCGGCAGCGGCTGCTCGCCCGACAAGATAAGTTCCACGCGCAGGCTGCCTTGAAGCTGCTTGATGAAAGCGGCAAAGCTGCGCGCATGGCTGAGGCTCAGCACGCCGGACGCCAGCATTTCCACTTCGTCGCCAGTGATTGTGGGGCCGTAGGAGCGCAAAGCATCGCTCAGCATATGCCAGGCGCGCGGGGTGGAAAACGTGTCCTCGGTCTTGGGCGGAGGCACAGAAATGTGGTCGGGGCGGGCTTCAATATACGCAATCACCCACTCGTGCACGCCCTGCGCATAGGCCCAGTCCAGCCAGTCGCGGACCGTGGGCCTTAGCTCCACATGCAGCATGCGGTTCATCAGCGCGGACGACATCGGCTTGACAATGGCCTGATCCTGCGCCCGGTTGCCCGCGCCCACCACGACCGAGCCGAGCGGCAGCGCGTACTCGCCCAGCCTGCGGTCATTGATTAAACTGTAAAAAGCCTTCTGGACTTCAAACGAACACGCATTCAGCTCGTCCACAAACAGCAGGTACGGGCTGTCGCGGGCGATGGTGCGCGGCGGACAAAAGACCGAGCGGCCGTCCACAATCTGCGGCACGCCAATCAGGTCTTCCGGCGCAAGCTGCGAGCCAAGCAGGGAAACGCAGTCCAGCCCGACATCGCGGGCGAACTTTTCAACGAGGGCAGACTTGCCGATGCCCGGCTGCCCCCACACGAACACAGTCCGCGTGAGGGCCACATTGAGCAGAAGCTTGGCAAGCTGCGTGGGGGTGATGGTTTGCATGGGGCGTCGTTAATTTGACGCATTGCTTTTATTTGCAGGGCGCGCGATTACTTGGAGGGCGCGCGATGCCGGAGGCGGTCCAGCGCCACAGCCGCAATAATGACAATGCCGATAATAATCTGCTGCACATAAGAAGGCCAGCCCATCTGCTGCGAGCCGTTGCGCAGAAGCGACATAATCAACGCGCCCAGAATGGAGCCAAGGACAGAGCCTTCCCCGCCGCTCAGGCTCGCCCCGCCAATCACGACGGCGGCAATGATGTCAAGCTCCGCCCCCACATCCACGGTCGGGTCGCCCTGGCTCAGGCGTCCAAACTGCAAAGCGCCGCCCAGCCCAAAGAACAGGCCGGCTAGAGCGTAGATGCTAATCTTAAGCCTGTCCACGCGCAGGCCGGACAGGCGCGACGTGATTTCATTGGAGCCGATAGAAACAATGTAGCGTCCCAGCACTGTGGAGCGCAAAATCACAGCCGTGACGACGGCCAGGGCCAGGACAATCCACACGCCCGGCGCAACCAGAAGCCAGGACGGCTGCGGAAAGGTCGCGGCCAGGCCAATCAGCCACGCGCCGGGCGCATTGACCGCCTGCTCACTTGCCAGCCAGCTTGCCATGCCCCGGTAAATGCCCAGCGTGCCCAGCGTCACGATAAACGGCGTCACGCGCAGGCCGGTAATCAGCGAGCCGTTGACTGCTCCTGCCAGGCCGCCAACCAAAGCAGCCGCCAGCACTGCCAGCAGCGGCGGGGAGTGGGATTTGAGCATCAGGGCAGCAATAACGCTGGTCAGGGCAAGCACAGAACCGACCGAAAGATCAATGCCGCCGCTGATGATAATCAGGGTCATGCCTAGTGCGCCCATGCCCACAATGACTGTCTGGGCGGCTACGGCCCGGAAGTTATCCAAGCTCAGGAACGTCGGGCGCACCTGCGGCGACAGCGAGAACAGGATAACGACCAGCGCCAGCCCGATAAAGGGGCCGAGCAAAGTCAGCAGGCGCTGGCCGGAGCGCGGCGAGGGCGGCGCTTCCTCATCGGCGCGCGCCCCCGCCGTCGTGCTTGCACTCATAACAATGTTGTCCTCAAAGCGTTGTCTTCCTCATGGCAATATGTTCTTGCAGCCGCCTACTTCAGATACTGGCTATTTAAGATATTGGGCGACTGGGGGGTTTAGGTACTGCTGCATCTCCGGCTGGGCCATATTGTCTTTGGTCACGAGGGCCACTCCGGTATCAATAGTCTTGGGCACAGGCTTGCCCTGCACAGCGCTCACCACTGTGGTGACGCCAATATCGCCCATCTTAAACGGGTTCTGCACGACGATGCCTTGTATCTCGTCCGCCCCTAATGCCTGCACCAAATCAGGAGAAGCATCAAACCCTACAAACTTGACCTTGTGCAGCAGGCCCGCCTGCTGAAGGGCCAAACGCATGCCGCGCGTGTTGGTTTCGTTGGAAGCGAAGATGCCATTGACCTGTGTGCCGTAGCGGGTCAGCAGGTTCTGGGATGCCTTCTGGGCGGTGTCTGTGGTGGGAGCGCCGTACTGGTTATCCGAGAGTATCTTGATGCCGGGGAACTTGGCAATCGCTGCGTGGAAGCCTTTCTCGCGCGCCTCAGTGCTGGCCGACCCCTGGGCATAGGGCAGCACAATGACATTTCCCTTGCCGCCCATGATCTTGCCAAGCTCCGCGCCCGCCAGCTCGCCGCCCTTTTCGTTGTCTGTGGCGTCAAAGGAGGCCCAGTCGGTGCCGTTCAGAGACGAGTCGATGACAACGACGGGGATTTTACGGCTGGCGGCGTCATGCACCGGCGTCGTAAGCGCCTGGCTGTCCAGCGGGGCCAGTACCATGCCGTCGACGTGCTGGGTGACAAAGCCCTCCACGATGTTGACTTGTCCGTTGCGGTCTCCCTCGCTTTCGGTGCCCTTCCAAATCACGTTGATATTGGTGCCCTGCTTGGCTAAATCCTGCTGGGCTTTGAGCGCGCCCGCGTGAATGGATTTCCAATACTCGTGGGATGTGCCTTTGGGAATGACCGCAATTTGCAGCGTCTTTGCCCCGCTGCCCGTGTTGGCGGCCCCGGTGCCGGCATTGGCCCCGCTGGTCGCCACGGTGGGGGCGGTGGCCCCTGTGCTGCCGCCTGTCTTGCTCTGGCCGCAGCCCGCCAGCCCCACGGAAAGCGCCAGCAGCCCTGCGCCGAGCCATTGCCGCTTGTCATGCATCTTTGTTGTTTTCATTGCGTTGTCCTTTTGCTGTGTTTCAGTAAATGCGTGTTAATCGCTGTGTTTGGCGGGCGCTTAGTCGGCCAGGGCCAAACGTCCGACTTTCTCCTGCGTGGCCTCCGCCCGGCTTAGCTCGCCGGCGATGCGCCCATCCCGGATGACCAGGATGCGGTCCGCCATGCCCAGCACCTCGGGAAGCTCGGAGGAAATCATCAGGATTGCCACTCCCTGCGCGGCTAGTTCGTTCATAATCTGGTAAATCTCGCGCTTGGCTCCCACATCAATTCCACGCGTCGGCTCGTCCAAGATCAGCAGCTTGAGCGGGGTTTGCAGCCACTTGGCAATTACCACTTTCTGCTGGTTGCCGCCCGACAGGTTCCCCACCCGCTGCTCCACTGAGGGCGTGCGCACCCGCAGGCGCTTGACGCTCGCCTCGGCATTGCGCACTTCGGCCCCGCGCCCGATAAAGCCGCCGCGCGAAACCTGCCCGAGAGACGCCAGCGAAACATTCTCGCGAAGGGGGCGGGTTAAGATTACGCCCTGGTCTTTGCGGTCTTCTGTGACAAACCCAATCCCGGCTTTGATAGCGTCGCCCGGCGCGCGCGGCACAAACGCTTTGCCGTCCATGCTCATTTCGCCTGCGCTCCACGCATCCGCGCCAAAGATGCAGCGGGCGATTTCGGTGCGCCCCGCCCCGACAAGCCCCGCCAGCGCGACCACTTCCCCGGCATGCACCGTGAAGCTGATGTCGTGCAGGGCGTTTCGCCGCGAAAGATGCCGGACTTCCAGCACCGGCCTGCCGGGCGGCACGACCACTTTAGGAAAAGTCTCATCTAAATCGCGCCCGACCATCTGCCGCACGATGTCTTCGCGGCTGATGCTGCCGATTTTGTGCGTGCCGACTGTTTTGCCGTCGCGCATCACTGTCACCGAGTCGCAGATTTGGAACACTTCCTCCATCCGGTGCGAGATATAAACAATGCCGATGTTTTTGGCTTTAAGCTGCCCAATCAGAGTAAACAGGTGATCCAGCTCGTGCTCGGTCAAGGTCGCCGATGGCTCATCCATCGCCAGCACGCGCGAGTTGCGGCTGGTGGCCTTGGCAATCTCCACCATCTGACGCTGGGCGAGCGACAGCCCTCCGACCAGCGAGCGCACATCAATTCCCATGCCCAGGTCGTCCATCAGCGCTTGGGCATTGCGGCGCATAGTGCGGCTGTCCACCCACCCCGGCAGCCCGCGCGGCTCCCGCCCCAGAAAGATGTTCTCCGCAACCGACAGGTGCGGAACCAGGTTGAGTTCCTGGTAGATAATGCCGACGCCTAAATCCATCGCCTGCTGGGGAGTGTCTATGGTCACCGGCTGGCCGCCCAGCCTGATTTCGCCTGTATCGGCCTTTTGCGCCCCGGCAAGGATTTTCATCAGCGTGGACTTGCCCGCCCCGTTTTCCCCCATCAGCGCATGCACTGTTCCGGGCAGGATGGAAAGCGAGGCATTGTCTAGGGCGCGCACGCCGGGAAACGATTTGCTAATCCCCTGCATTTCCAGGAGAACGGAGGGCGTCGCCGCCGAATGTGTCTCTGTCATAGGTGGTGCTGCTTTTCAGAACAAAGCCGTGATGCCAAACAAACAAAGCCGCCGTGTCCGCACGGGGCACGGCGAAACGCGGGGGCATGCGTGTCCTGTCTCTGTGTTGCGCCGCCGTTTTGTTCTAAGTGCTTTTCAGATTATACAGCGAAAACCAGCCAAAGGATAGAGGCAGACAAGGTTTTTCCTGCGTTTTTTCAATGACGGGCCGCTTTTTGTTGACCGTGTGCCTGCCGCGCGCGAAAAAGTCTGCTCCGCGACACTAACCTGCGCGGCGGCTTTGCTCCTAAACCGGCAGCACGGTATCGGAAGGGGTCTGTGAGGGGTTTGCTTCGGCTTTTCTCGCGCGTCTCCAGCCTGTTCCAACGACGGAATAAAGTCTTCCGTCGTTGGCATGCGCTCGCGCTGCGCTTGTCAAGCCCAAGCAATGCGAGAGCCACGCTGTGAAAGCGGCATCGCGATGCGAAGAGGCCGCCGCGCACAACCCCAGCAGAACGGTTTCCTGGCCGGGTATAGTGGTGGCATTTAGGCGGCAGAATGTGCGCGCAAAAGCGAAACAGCAGCGAGAAAGCTTTTATCATGCAGAGCGCAGGGTTTGACACAAACGGGTGCCTTGTCGGCGTGGATGTCGGGACAGGCAGCGCCCGCGCCGCCGTCTTTGACAGGGCTGGCGGCAGACGGGCACTCGCAGCCTGTCCGATACAGATGTGGAAGCCTTACGGCGAGTTTGCCGAGCAGTCATCCGGCGACATCTGGCAGGCCGTGGGCACAGCGGTGCGGCAGGCAGTGGCGGAGGCGGGAGTCTTGCGCGGCCAGGTGCGCGGCATTGGGTATGCCGCGACCTGCTCTATGGTGATGCTCGGCAGCCAAGACCAGCCCTTATCGGTCTCGCCGGAAGGCGACAATGCCCGCAATGTCATTGTTTGGATGGACCACCGGGCTGTTGAAGAAGCAGAGCACATCAACGAGACTCAGGGGGAGCCGCTGCGCTATGTCGGGGGGCGCGTGTCGCCGGAAATGCAAATCCCCAAGCTGCTGTGGCTGAAGCGCCACCTGCCCCAGACATTTGCCAAGGCGGGGCGCTTCCTGGACCTGGCGGATTATCTGAGCTTTCAAAGCACGGGCAGCGCCGCCCGCTCGGAATGCACGACCGTCTGCAAATGGACCTATCTCGCGCATGAACACCGCTGGGATGAGGATTTTCTGCGGGCTGTGGGCCTGCCTGAGCTTCCCGACACGCGCATTGGCCTGGCCCAAGATATCAGGCCGCTGGGCACATTGGCGGGCCATCTGACCACTGCGGCTGCCGCCCATCTGGGGCTTGACGCGGGAACGCCGGTGGCTGTTGGGGCGATTGACGCGCATGCTGGGGGCATTGGCCTGCTGGGCGCGGCAGGAGCGGACAGTGGGGAACCAGGCGACGACGCGCTTTCGTCTGCGCTGGCGCTGATTGGCGGCACGTCCTCCTGCCACATGGCAGCGTCACAGGAGCCGCGCTTTATCCCTGGCGTGTGGGGGCCATACTTCGGCGCGATGCTTCCGGGCTGGTGGCTGACTGAGGGCGGGCAGTCGGCGAGCGGCGCATTGCTGGACTTTGTGATTGACACGCACCCTGCCCTACCCGCACTGGATGCCCTGGCGGCACAACGCGGCGAAACCCGCTACCAGGTGCTGAATGCCCGCATCTTGGCGCTCGCAGGCAAAGCGGGCCTGCCGTTTCCCGCGCTGCTGACCCGTGACCTGCACCTGCTGGACTACCATTTAGGCAATCGTTCCCCGTTTGCCGACCCGCGCGCACGGGGCATGGTGGACGGCTTGACGCTGGATAGCTCGCTGGACAGCCTGGCCGTGCTGTACCTCGCCGCCGTGCAGTCGATAGCTTATGGCACGCGGGCCATTGTGGAGGCGCTGAGTGGCGGGGGATATGAAATCAGGCACTTACTGGCAACAGGAGGCGGCACCAAGAACCCGCTGTGGCTGGAACAGCACGCCGATGCTGTCGGCCTGCCGCTGACGCTGACGCACGAGCCGGAAGCGGTGCTGCTCGGCGCGGCCATCTTAGGCGCGGCAGCCTGCGGGGAGTATGGGGATATTCGGACGGCGATGCAAAGCATGACTCGCGCAGGCGCAAGCGTCATGCCGAACACGGCGGCGAAAGCCTACCATGATGCCAAGTTTGCGTGCTACCAATCGCTGTATCAAGAGCAAGGAGCGCGGCGCAAACGCATGGCAGAGTTTGCCGGGGGTAGGTAATGGAGTGCTGGAGGAAGGCTTAGTACGCGCCGTCGCCTTTAAGCACAGCAGGGATGGTCATCAGCAGGATGCGCAGGTTCAGCCACACGCTCTGGTGCTCTATGTAGTGCAAGTCCAGCTCCACCGAGTGCTCAAAGCTGATGCTCGCACGCCCTGACACCTGCCACAAGCCTGTCACGCCCGGCGTGATCCCCAAACGCTCCCGCTGGCGGGGCGTATACTGCGCCACCTCGCGCGGCAGGGCAGGACGCGGCCCAATCAGGCTCATCTCGCCGCGCAGCACGTTCAGAAGCTGGGGCAGCTCATCCAGGGAGTACTTGCGCAGAACGCGTCCGGTGCGGGTGATGCGCGGGTCGTTCTTCATCTTGAAGACAGGGCCGCTGCGCTCGTTCTGCTGTTCCAGGACAAGGCGTCGTGCTTCGGCGTCCTGTACCATAGAGCGGAACTTGAAGAAGGGGAACTCGTCGCCGTGTTTGCCGACGCGGGGCTGGATGAAGAGAACGGGGCCGGGGCTGTCCAGTCGCACCAGCAGGGCGATGACCAGGAAGACGGGCAGGAACACGAGCAGCAGAAGCAGGCACAGGACGAAGTCGCAGGCCCGCTGCGCGCCCTGCATGACAGCACGCGGCTGCACGGCAGTGCGGCCCTCGGCAGGGTTCCACAGCCGAAGGCGCTTCCTGGCGGGGGTAGACACCGACGATACCGAGGCCGCCTTGCCGCCGCTATTGCTCTTTCTCAGGGGTACCATGAATGCTTTGACAAACCCTTCGTGTCGCGAAACCACGTCGGCAGCAGGGAACGAACACGCCATTTGTGTGGCAGTTTTTCCAAGACAGCCTCATTATAGCGGCTTTATCGGCGTTCTGTTGCTGCTGTTAGAGGGTCTTCAAGCTATCTTTGTTCCCTAATTGAGTAAGTTTTATTGGATTGTATTGTTTCTTACGAAATCTCGCTTTGGGCCGGTCTGTGCTGCCTTGCGCGCGGCGTAAACGGCCTTGGCTGCAAAAACAAGTATTGGTACAATTACCTTTTTTTGTCGGCATTCGCCTAGCCCGCAACCGGCAAGTGCCGATGGAATTGCTCTGTTATTGTGCTATTGCTATGCTGTTGCGCTTATGCTGCGGTGCTGTTTTGGTGGTTGTTTTGCGCTGAACCGGCCCCTACAGAACCGCTCGCGTTCTGCCGACAATCTTCCCTATCCCCCCATGCCGCCGCGCTAGATTAGTAAAGCACATAAACCGGGCGGGTGTTTTGGCGCTTGAGCAGGGCGATGTCTTCGTCCACCATCAGCTTGACGAGGTCGTCAAACTTGGTCTGCGGCTGCCAGCCGAGTTTTTGTTTGGCTTTGGAGGCGTCGCCTACTAGCAGGTCCACTTCGGCAGGACGGTAGTATTTGGGATCAATGGCGACGTACTGACGCCAGTCTAGGCCGGCATGACCGAAGGCGGCTTCCAGAAACTCCTGCACCGAGTGGGTCTCGCCGGTTGCCACCACATAGTCGTCTGCGGTGTCCTGCTGGAGCATCAGCCACATGGCTTCCACGTATTCTTTGGCATAGCCCCAATCTCGCTGCGACTCTAAGTTGCCCAGAAACAGCTTGTTTTGCAGGCCCGCCTGGATATGCGCGACGGCTCGCGTGATCTTGCGCGTGACAAATGTCTCCCCGCGCCTTGGGGATTCGTGGTTAAAAAGAATGCCATTGCACGCATACAAGCCGTAGGATTCGCGGTAGTTGACAGTCACCCAGTGCGCGTAAAGCTTGGCGGCTCCGTAGGGCGAGCGGGGGTAAAAGGGCGTTGTTTCGGACTGGGGCACGGCTTGCACTTTGCCGAACATCTCCGAGCTGCCGGCCTGATAGAAGCGTGTCGCCACGCCTGTCTCGCGGATGGCTTCCAGGAGGCGGACTGTGCCGAGGCCCGTAATGTCGCCTGTGTATTCGGGGATGTCAAACGAGACGCGCACATGTGTCTGGGCAGCCAGGTGGTACACTTCATCGGGCTGGATGCGGTACAGCAGCTTGATCAGATTGGTGGAGTCGGCCAGGTCGCCGTAGTGCAGAAACAAATGGACGCCGTTGATGTGCGGGTCTTCATAGATACCCTGAATGCGCGTGGTGTTGAAGGTAGAGGCGCGGCGTATGATGCCGTGGACTTCGTACCCTTTTGCCAGGAGCAGTTCGGCCAGATACGACCCGTCCTGCCCCGTGATGCCGGTAATCAATGCTTTTTTCATAACGTTTGTGCTGCCTCCGCTGTTTGTGTATTCGTCTTTGCGGGGCATTGCACCTGCCGGGCTATGGGTGTGCCAGGGCGCTCTTTTTTGCCTGTGCCTGCCGGGTATCATAACTACTGATGGAACCTACCCCTCTCGCCAGTGACCAGGCCCTGCTGGAAGGCCATATTTCCGTGCAGGCCGCGCTGCGCTCCGGCAGCCGCGAAATCAGCGCCTTGCTGCTGCGCGACGGCAAGCACGATGCGGCTGTCCGTGCCCTAGAGCACCAGGCGCGCGCGCGTAACATTCCAATCCAAAGATTGTCGCCCGCCGATATGGACGCGCTTGTGCAGGGCAAGACGCATGGCGGGGTGGCCGCGCGCGTTGGCCCGCGCCGCTTTCTGCCTTTAGAGGCGCTTCTGCCTGCGCTCGGCGCGCCGTTTATCGCCATGATTGACGGCGTAGAAGACCCGTTTAATTTCGGCCAGTCCGTGCGCTGCCTGTGGGCATCGGGGGCGCATGGCCTGGTGGTGCGCCCCCGCAACTGGCTGTCTGCGGCAGGCGTGGTGGCCCGCGCCTCTGCCGGTGCATCCGAACTCATTCCTACGGCCATTGCCGAAACTGCCGACGATGCCGCCGCTTTCTTTCGCGCGCAAGGGCTGGCAATCGCCTGCGCCGACGAAGCCGCCGTGGGTACAGTGTCTCTTTACGACGCCGATTTAGCCCAGCCCTTGTTTCTCTTGATAGGAGGCGAAAAGCGCGGCATTACCCGCTCGTTTGCCGGGCAGGCCGACCTGCGCCTGCGCATCCCTTATGGCCGGGCCAATGCGCACGCGTTGGGCACGGCGTCTGCCGCCGCCATTCTCGCCTTTGAAGCCTTGCGCCAGCGCACCCGCCGCACGGGCAAGTGACTACGGGCACTCGGTGATGGCAGGATTATTGCGGCCTGCCGTTTAAACACTTCTTGGTTTGCGGCTGTGCCCTCCGCCGGCCTGTGTTCTGCGAAAGGACTTTCCCCGTGCTTTCTTTGTTCCGGCTGCTGCCTCCCAAGACGCTTGCGGCCCTTGTTCTGCTTGGTGTTCCTTGTGCCTCTTTTGCCCAGCCAACCGCGCCGTACACGCTGACAGAGGGCTTGACAACAGGCCGCATCGCTCATGTTGTGGTGACAGGAAGCAAGCGCCTCTCCATCCCCGAGATATTGTCCCATATCACAGAAGCCGCAGGGAGTGTCTATGACCGTGCCGCCGCCGCGAGGGATCAGGCAGCCCTGATGGCTACAGGGTTATTCCAGCAAGTGCAAGTCACACCGGCTTCCACCAGCGCAGGCGGGGTTGACCTGACTGTCGCTGTTTCGGAGAACCCGGTTGTGCAGGCTATCACGTTTACCGCCGATACGCCTGGCGGACGGCTTCCTATCCCTGCCGAAACCCTCCGCGCACGCATGCAAACCAAAGTTGGGCAGACGCTCCGCACCCCCATGTTGACGCATGACCTGAATGTTTTGTTCAACAACGAGACAGGCTATGCCCGCTCGCAAGGCTTCCTTGTCAGTGTCAGCAACGGCATCAACATTGACCCCAAGAACGGCACATTGACTATTCCGCTTGTCGTGTCGCGTGTCGCCCGCATTGATGTGCTGGGCGGACGCCGCGCCGCCGCTGAGGTTCGGCAGGGCTTGCGGGTGAAAGTGGATGACGTGCTTAACCTGAACGCGCTGCGGCAAGACCTGATGCAGATGCAGGGGCACGGAGCAGTGGCGCAGGCCAGCAACATCTCTGTGGGAACAGCAGCGCCGGGGCAAGCCACCCTCGTCATCCGTGTTCAGGAGAAGCCGGAAGGTACCCCTAATCCTTCCTTTGCAGTGCCCTGGCTGACACTGCCGAACCGCTGGGCCGGGGCAGTTATTCCTGTGCAGATCAACGGCACGGAAACGACCTCCTTTGTCCTCAACACGCTTACTCCCCTGAGCGGCATCTCGCCGGAACTCGCCGCGCGCCTGCATCTGATGCCGCATCCGTGGGTCGTAGACGGCCACCCGGTCACGGTGGAGAGCCAGCCGGGACAAGAGGTGACGCTTGCTCGCATGCGCCTTGGCAGCGGCCCCGGCGTGGCTGTCACCGACGAACAGATGCTGCTCTACGATACCAAAAGCCTGAGCGCGCAGCTAGGACGGCCCATTGACGGCATCCTGGGCGTCAGTGACCTGGGCGCGCAGGCGGTCAGCCTGGACTGGGACACGCGGCAGGTGCGCTTTTGGGAGCGGGGCAATCTGAGCGCCGCCGAGCGGCAGGCGGCAGGCTTTGGGGAGGCACTCGCCCTGCCGCTCAACGCTTCCGGCATGAACTCGCTGTTGTTTACAATTGACGCTCAGCTTACGGACAGCACCGGGTCACGGCCTGAGACGCTGGGGCTGGCCGTGGCCTCTGATGTCAATCATCTGTCGGCGTCGGAGGCTAAATCCTTGGGTGCAGCGCCGTTTGATGACACCTCAACGCCGCCCACCCCGTTTGCGCGTCCAAAGCTTCTGACCGCAGGCAGCCTGTCTGTCCACGACCTTGCCTTTGCACTCGGCGGGGATGACATGACGCCGATGCTGGGCTAAAACTTCTTGTCCCGCTACCGTGTTTTGCTGGATTACGCCGCTGGTATGGTCTACTTGCAGCCGGTGGTGCGCGTGAGCGGTGCGGCGAACGGCAGCATTGTTCCTTTCGCCTACGACCCTGTCACAACCACTGTGCCCATCGTAGAAGCCAGCCTGGACGGTGGTCTGCCGATGCGTTTTCTTTTTGATACTGGGTTTAACAGTGCGGTAATCCTTGACACGCGGGCCGCAAAGCGTCTTGGGCTGATACTCAATAGCGACCGGCACGAGACATACAATTCTTCTCTGCCGTCCTCCTCCGCCCTGGTTCACCAACTAGTGCTGCGAGGACGGACGCAGGCCGACAATTTAACTGTTGACCTCGCACGGGCCAGTGTACTTGATCTAGGGTTTGTGCGCGATGCGACGATAGGCTCGCCGGTCGATGGCGTTATTGGGGCGGGCATCCTGTGTGACACTGCCGTCAGGTTTAACTACCATACCAAAACCTTGACCTTCTTCACCCAGCCGCTCCCAGACATCGTACCCGCAGGTGCCACGGTGCTGCCGCTGACTGAACGTGACCAAGACAATGCGTATTTTGTGAACCAAGCGCCCTCGCTCGGCGCTGCAATACCTCTTTTGGTAGACAGCGGCAGCGAGGGAACAAACCTTCCGTTGGAAGCTTTGGCTACGCTTCATCCTCACGCTTATCACGTCAATCAAGCAACCATGCTCAGTTCTGTTAGTCTTGTAAATGACCTTTATCTTTCCCATTTTACGTTAGGTGCCATGATTGTTCCACACACTGCTGTGAGCGTGGAGGCCACAGAAACATCAAGCACTGCCTGGGACCCTGGAACACTAGGCGAGAACATCTTATCCCGCTACCAAGTGACGCTTGACCCGCCGCACAGCCGCCTCCTCTTAGAACCGCCCGCTATGCCGAACTTCAACTATAGCTGGGTTGGCCTGTTCCTGCACAAAGTAGGCAGCGGCATCCAGGTACGCAAAGTGCAGCCCGGCACGCCCGCCGCGCGCACCGGGGTGAAATCAGGCGACCGGATACTGCGCGTTGATGGATACTCTTTGCAAAACATGGCTCCCATGCTGGCGCAGTTGCTTGTTAATGGAGCCGCCGGAACGGTCGGCGTGTTTCAATTTCAACGTGGAACCGCGCCCCCGCGCACGGTTCGCCTCGCTCGGCTCGCCGAGGCCTATGTTGACCCGCCCGCCCTAGACGGCCTCATCGGACGACGCGACCAGGCGCACCCCTTAGTGATCAAGGCCGTCCTGCCCGCCTCGGCTGCCGAAAGCGCGGGCCTCCATGCCGGAGACAGCATCACCACCATCAATGGCATGGTGACCGCCACCATGACCAACGCGCAGTGGCAGGACATTCTGTATGAGCCGCGCCTGGCCCTGACGGTTCGCGCCGCCGGTTCGCCTGCCGTGCGCACTTTGGTGCTTCAAGGCCATGCCCCTGTTTCCCCGCACCAAACGCCCCTACAAGGCACGGCTGCCCCGGTACGGTGATTTTTGCGCTTCCGCCGTTTCGCGCCCTCGCTTGGTATAATCAGCCCATGACACAGTTTGACCTGATGATCTGCGGGGCCGGTGTGGGCGGTGTCGCCGCCGCGCTTGCCGCCGCGCGCTGCGGGCGACGTGTTCTGCTGTCCGACCCGTGCCTTTGGGTTGGCGGGCAGTTGACCTCGCAGGCCGTGCCGCCGGATGAAAACCCGTGGATTGAAACGCACGGCGGCACGCGCTCCTACCGCCAGTTCCGCGAAGGCGTGCGCTCGTACTACCGCAGCCATTTTCCCCTCACTGCCGATGCCCGCGCTAACCCTTTGCTGAACCCTGGCCTGGGCTACGTTTCGCGTTTGTGCCATGAGCCGCGCGTCGCCCTCGCCGTCTTGGAAGCCATGCTTGCCCCCCATATCTCCACCGGAATGATTACTCTGCTGCCGCGCCATGTCCCTGCCGCCGCCAGTGTGCAGAATGACCGTGTGACCCATGTCGTGCTGCTGTCGTTAGAAACCGGCACGGCCCGCGAATACTCCGCTTCCTTTGTTCTGGATGCCACCGAAACCGGCGACCTGCTGCCGCTTGCCGGGGCGGAGTATGTGGTGGGGGCCGAAAGCCAGGACGACACCGATGAGCCGCATGCTCGCCCCGGCCCGGCCCGGCCCCAAGCGCAGCAGGGCGCGACCCACTGCTTTGCTCTGTCCTACCATCCCGGCGAAGACCATACGATTGACAAGCCCGCCACGTATGACTTCTGGCGCGGCTATACGCCCTCGTTTTGGCCCGGCCCGCTCCTTGGCTGGACTGACCTGCACCCCTTTACCAACCTGCCGCGCACCCATTCCCTCTTTGGGCCAAGCGATGACCCCGATGCGTTCACCCCCGATGGCGACTATGTCTGGGGACAGCAGGGCCTGTGGCACTACCGACGCCTGCGCGCGCGGCGTCAGTTTGTGCCCGATGCGCCGGAGATTACGCTGGTTAATTGGCCCATGAACGACTACTGGCTGAAGCCGCTGTTTGACGATGCCAAGCCCACCGGCGCAGGCCACGCCCTCCTCAATGCCCTGCCCGAAGCCCTGGCGGAAGCGTCTGCGCTCAGCTTGTCTTTGCTGTACTGGCTGCAAACCGAAGCGCCCCACCCCACGGGCAACGGCGCAGGCTACCCCGGCCTCAAGCTGCGCCCCGACCTTGTGGGCACTGCGGATGGGCTGGCGCAGCACATCTATGTCCGCGAGTCGCGGCGCATTGTCGGCGAAACCCGCGTGGCAGAACAAGATATTGCCGCAGGCCTCCGCCCGTCCGCGCGCGACTACCCCGACAGCGTTGGCATTGGGTGCTATCGCATTGACCTGCACCCCACGACCGACGGTGATACTTTTGTGGACATCGGCTGCCATCCGTTCCAAATCCCCCTGGGCGCGCTGCTCCCCGTGCGCCTGAACAACCTGTTGCCTGCCTGCAAGAACCTTGCGGTCACCCATATCACCAACGGCGCGTTTCGCCTGCACCCGGTGGAATGGGCCATCGGCGAGGCGGCGGGCCTGCTGGCCTGCTATTGCCTGGCGCACAGCACTGCGCCCCGACAGGTGCGCGCCGACCCCAAGCGCCTGGAAGCCTTTCAAGTCCTGCTCACTGCCCACGGCGTTCCCTACAAGTGGCCGTCGGTGTATCCTGTGTAGCATGCTGTAAAGAGTTTGCGGAGGCTGCTTCAAGGCGTACTCTCGGTGTGTTAAGCGCGTATCAACGGCGGAAAAACTTCTTCCGTCGTTGGTAGGCGCTTGATCAGCCCTGGCATTCCTGAAACAACGGGCTTATAACAACAGCCACACGCAGCCTTGCGCATGCCCGGTTGCCTGTGCGCATGCATGGGTAACATGGAAAATGGAGGTATCTACGATGAACTCGCAAGACAGCGAACACGATGTTTGGATTGACGCGGTTTCGCACGAAGCCGTGCCCCAGTCCAATCATCGCTTTCAGAGCTTTTATGACGGGAAGCATTATCACTTTACAGACAGCGTCAACAAGCAGACGTTTGACGAAGACCCGCAGCTTTGGGTGTCAACCGCCCATGCGTCGCAAACGTCGGCGCATCTGTCGGCAATTAGGGAGCCGGAGTAGGCGAACCCATGGCTTCGGAGCATTAAGACAACGCGCGTGCGTAATCCAAACCATCTGCCGACCAAGGTATGCCCGGTGTGCGGGAAGGGGTTTGTGTGGCGCAAGAAGTGGGCGCGGGACTGGGAAAGCGTGGTGTATTGCAGCGCCAAGTGCCGCAAAGCGCGCGGGGCATAGCGGCAAAGCGCGCGGGGCATAGCGGCAAAGCGCGCGGGGCATAGCGGCAAAGCGCGCGGGGCATAGCGGCAAAGCGCGCGGGACATAGCCCCAAAGCGGGCGAAGTGCAGGCGAAGGCGTATCAGAGGGCTTCGCCGGGCGCGTGGATGGGGGGCAGAACAGGCGGGGTGTCTTCGGTGGGCTGGGACGCGGCGCGGCGGGCGGCGGCGACTTTGCCTTCCAGCATCGGGGCATCATCGGCCTGGCGCAGGGGCGGCTTGGTGGCTTCGCTATCGCGGGAAAGCGTGGTTTGTACAACCGTGGCGGCCTGGCGCACGGCGACGACATCCGCTTGAAACTGGGGGAACAGGCGCAAGATAATCACCTGAATGGCGGCGGCAATGGGAACCGACAGCAGGGTTCCCGCGATGCCAAACAAGGTGCCGCCTGCAATCAGCGCGATCAGGGTCAAGAGCGGGTGCAGATGAACGCTGCCACCAATGACGCGCGGGGCGATAATGTTGTCAAAGACAATTTGGTGAATGACAATCATAATGCCAGTCACAACCAAAGCGGGCACCAGCCCTTGCGTTGCATAAGTCACAAAGCCAATCAGAACCGTGGAAACAAACGCGCCGAAGTACGGAATGGTGTACAAAATGCCTGCGGTAATCGCCAGTGTCAGGGCGTAAGAGCGCAAGTTGGGCTGGCCTGCGGCTTGCCCGTGGAGCAAGGCTGTGCCGGTCAGCCACAAGACCGCGCCGATAACGATCATATCCAGGCCCATGACCGTCAGCACGCCGCGCACCCAATTGCCAAACACGGCGATAATGTCGGTGACGACTGTCAAGGCCCCTTCGCGCCGCTCGCTCGCAACAAGCAGCAGCCCTTTTCCCAGTATCTTATTGAAGTCCAGCAGGATAAAAAACGTGATGATGGGAACAATGACAACCCAGATCAAATTGCCTGCCAAAGCGGGCAGATTGTCGCCGAGCCATTGCAGGCCTTTGGCGAGCAGGAGCGGGGCATGGCCTGCCTGCTGAAGAACAGGCCCACGCATCATGGCGGGCACATGCCAGCGGTTCATGGTGCGCACGGCGAGGTCGGTCATGTCCTGCGTGCTGCCGTGCAGCAGGGCATTGGGCAGGCGCGAGGTAATCAGGCCGGTGAGCTGCGCGCTGACCTGCGGGAGCAGGCTGACCAAAAGGCCGAAGAACGCGAGGAACAGCACATAAATAAAGGCAATGGCGGCCCCGCGACGCACGCGCAGGCGGAACAAGCCGCGACGCTCCATGCGGTCCACTTCGGGGGCGAGCGTGAGGGCAATGATAATCGCGACCAAAAAAGGCCCCACGAGGGCGCGCAGGGCATACAGCAGCCACAGTCCGGCGCAGAACAGCCCAATCCAGGCCAGCACGGCAAACAGCGACATCACTTTCTTTTGCTCAAATGTGGGAACGATGGGCATGGGCGTAGGCAGGCGGAGCGTGGTTAGTCGGACGACGCGGCGGGAGGCTGCGCGCCGAGCAGGGGCAGGCCGATAAAGGTGCGGGGCGGGAGGGCGTCGTCCTCGTCATCGTCCTCCACTTCAATGTAGCTTTGCAGCATGGTGAATAAATCAAACAAGTCGCGGTTGGTATTGTCCAGCACCGCGTAGTGTTCGGCCACATCCGCCATGCGTTCGGGCTGGCGGCTGGTCGGGCCAGCCTGGGCAAGCCAGTCGGCAAAGACGCGCGCGGAAAGCTCTGAAGGCGTGCCTTTGGGGTTAGCATCGGAGATTTCCTTGAGCGTGCGGCCCAGCTCAACAGTTTGTTCCTGCAAGGACGGGGTGTCAGGCATGGGCGGGAGCCAGCCTTTCCAGGTAGTCTTCCACGCGGGTGAGGACTTTGGTGCGAAGCTGTTCAATGGCGGTCTGCCGAACGCCGAGATAGTTGACGGCGACATAGCCGCCAAACGATTGAAAGTTCTCGTAGGTGGAAAACCGCACAATCTTTTCAGGCGTCTCAATACGCTCCTGGGTGTCGGCGTCCAGCACTTCCAGGCGATGAATAAACGCGGCTGCCTGGTCGGTGTCGGCAATGCGTTCGTTGTAAGACAAACGGATGAGGTAGCGGCGGTTGTCCTGGGTGGTGTAGCGTTGGGTGATTTCCATGGTAGTAATAACGGTATCAGCAGGCTGGGGCGGTAAAAGTGAGTGTCGCAGGGCGGGAAAGCTAGTGTCGTCGGCGCGGCTTTCCTTTCGGCGGCAGAAGGCGCTTTTCCTGCCTGGGCGCGGCGGGGGTGTCTAAACGCTGCGCCCACGGCCCCGCCCGGTGGCGTCGCACAAAGGCGCGGGCTTGGGCGGCGCGTTGGGTATCGCCCGCACCCTGGTACGCGAGGCTGAGCAGATAATGCGCCTCGCCGGTCTTGTCTAGAAAGCGCTGGGTCGGCCCGGCGAAGGGGTCTAGGGCGGCCATTGCCTCGCGCCAGCGCCGCTGGGCCACCAGTTCGCGGCCCAAAGCAAGGCGGGCGGCGAACAGTTTGTTCATGCCCGCAAAGAACGGCAGCATGACTAGGAGCAAGCCGACTGTGTCTAAGAAGCGGTGCAGCGGGCCGGGGATGAGGACATTGACGAGGGTCATCACCACTGTCATGATGACCAGCAAAACCATTGTCGCTAGGCCGTAGCGAATGATAATGCGGCCCAGTACGCGGTCGGCGTCTTCATTGATAACCGGGGAACTGTGGTCGGCCATAGAACGCTAGTATACACGCAAAAAGGCCCGGCGGCAACTGTCTGCCCTCGCGGGGCGGAAGGGCGGGAGTGCATCGGCCTTGTTTGGCGACCATTTCCGGCAAAGGCGCGGCCTGCCTTCCAGTTTTATGAAATATGCCCGATACTGGTAAAACACTCGCTGGCGCATGGGAGCAAACGGGTGCCGGGTACAATAGGAGCATGTCCAACACACGCAGGGCAGAGGCGCGGCGGTTGTCCGTGCTGATGCCGGTCTTCAACGAGGAAGACACGATTGAGCGCATTGTCCACGACGTGCTTGCCGTGCCGATTGACCTGGAATTGGTGGTGGTAGACGACGGCTCCACCGACCATACCCGCGAGCGCCTGCGGGCATTGGAAGCCGCCCACGACCCGCGCCTGCGCATTGTCTACGCGCCGCGCAATGCGGGCAAGGGGGCCGCCCTTCGCGTGGCTTTGGCGCATGCGACCGGCGACGTTGTTGTTATTCAGGATGCCGACTACGAATATCGTCCCGCTGACTTTGTGCCTATGCTGGCGCAGATTGACGCGGGGGCAGCGGTGGTGTACGGCACGCGCTTGTCGCGGGCGGCGGAGCGTTTGAACACTGGGAGCGGCGAAGGGGCCCGGGACAAGTTCTTTCTCGCGCGGCGAATGCTGCCCTGGCTCACCAACGCCTTGTACGGCACGCGCCTGACAGACGAGGCGACGTGCTACAAGATGTTCCGGCGCAGCGTGCTTGCGGGCATCCCTTTGCACTGCGAGCGCTTTGACTTCTGCCCCGAAGTGACGGCGAAAGTCGCAAGGCGCGGCTTTAAGATATACGAAGTGCCGATCCACTACCACGCTCGCACCGCATTGCAGGGGAAGAAGATCGGGTGGCGCGATGCATTGGATGCGGTGTGGGCACTGCTTAAGTTTCGTCTCGTTGATTAGGCTCTTTGCCCTATGCCCCTAACTATCAACATAGCCCGCACCGAAGCCGAGCGCGCACAGTGCCTTGCGATCCGCATGGCTGTCTTTGTGGATGAGCAGCAGGTGCCTGCTGAATTAGAGATGGATGAGTACGACGACATCGCCACGCACCTGCTGCTTGCGGAAGACGGCGTGCCCCTCGCCACAGCGCGGCTGCTGGACAAGCACGGCGTGGCAAAGATCGGGCGGGTGGCGGTGATAAAAGCCGCGCGCGGGCGTGGCTTAGGTTTGCGCGTCATGGAAGCCGTGCTGGAAGAAGCGCGCCGCCTGGGCTTTGCTCGCGCGATGCTGGATTCACAAACTTACGCTATTCCGTTTTATGAAAAGCTGGGCTTTGCGGCTGAGGGCGAGGAGTTTGATGATGCAGGTATTCCTCATCGCCTGATGCGCCGGTGCTTGGCCTGAGACACGGGCGGTGAGCGCAGTCAGTCTGCCAGCGTGTCGCGGCCTGGGGGGCTGCGGAACGCCATGTGCCGGAACTGGCTCCACTGGTTGAGGCTGGGGCCATAGTCTTCGGGGTCATCGTTGAAGAAGAACTCATAGCCTGTAAAGACGTGCTCGAATGGCAGGCTCACGGCCTCGGCGAGCGCGTCCACGCCCGGCCCTGCGAACTCGCCGGCCTTGGCGTGCGCTGTTTCTAATGCGGCTTGCAGCGTGCCTGTGGGCTGTGCTAAGAGGGCGGCGAAAGCGTCTGCGCGGCCTGCGTAGAGCGTTTGTTCTTCGGGCGTGTCGGCCACGCTCGTGGGGTCGTCGGCGTAGCGGTCGGTCACTGCGCCGTTTTCAAACAGCGTGTAGCCCCAGTGCACGTCTTCCGCGACCCATATCTCCAGCACTTCCACACCTAATGCTTCAGACAAGGCACGGGACAGCACGCCGCTGTCCTGCCAGTCGTCCACGTACACCGTCACCCAGCCGCGCCCGCTTTCCCCGCTCACCATGACGCCGTACCAATCGGTTCCATTTGGCAGCGCATCGTCATCTTCCACGACCAGGGACGCTGGCGTCTCGGCGAGGGGCGTGAAACCCTGCGCTGTAAAGATGTCCTGCACGGCGCGGCGCACGCGCTCGGCGTCGCGGGTGTGGACGTTGGCGTTGATATAGTAGTCGGGCATGGGTGGGTTGCTTTACCTATGAGCGGTCGCTGCCGCCGCCGCTGTAGCCGTAGCCGCCGCCGCTGCTGCCGTAATCTTGGGTGTCGTAGCCTGGGCCGCTGTCCTGCATGAAGCCTGCGCCGCCAGCGTTGTCGTAATTTCCCCCACCCCCATAGTTATCAAAACCGGAGCCGTAGGCCTGCTGCGACTGCTCGGCGTCATAGTAGCCCCGGTAGTAATCGTTATCGGTGCTGAAGGCGTAAGGGCTGTAGCCGCCGCCGAAGCCGCCATAGTAGCGGGGCGAGAACAGGTCGCCCATGAGTTCCGCTCCTACCAGGCCCGCCACCACGCCGCCGCCGAAGCCGCCCCAGCCGCTGTTCTGGTAGCGCCAGTAGTCGTTGTAGGGGTCGTATTGGTTGTAGGCGTACCACGGCACGCGCTGGCCCTGTACATCAAACGTGCGCACCTGGGGCATGCGGCCTTGACGCAGTTGGTTGGCCTCGTCGGGCGTGGCGAGTACTTGCTTGGACTGGCCGTTAATGGTGACTGTGACTGGCACCAATGACCCAATAGGCGCGGGGCGGGACGAGAAGAACGACACGCCGCGCTGGCCTTCCGGCACGGCATTGACCTCCTGCTGCGTTTCGGGCAGGGGCTTGGGGCGCAGGGCGTCGTCGCCGGGAATGTTTGCCGTGTTGCCCAGCGCGCGGTCTAAGGCTTTGCGGGCGTTGTCCACGTCGGCGCGGGCCGCATTGAGCAACCCTTGCGCACGGGCGATGTCGCTGTCGGCAGTGGCGACTGCGAGCGCTTTACTCGCATTGTCGTATTTGTCCGAGGCGGCTTGGCGCAGAGTGCGCACCGTGTCCGAGTCGGGGTTGTTCTTGGGCAGCACGTCTAGGTAGCCGTCAATGTAGCCGATGCTTTCCAGCACGTACTGCTTGAGCGGAGCAATCTGCTCGCGCGCCTGCCCGATCTGCGCCTTTTTCTGCCGCGTCGCGCTCACAACCAGCCACGCGACTGCCGCCACCACGATTAAAAACACTATCCACAAAATAGAAGCCCCCCCATACTCTTTCCCGTTGACGGCGCTTGCCACGGCTCCCGCTAATGCCGCCATGCCCTGAGTGGGGTTGGCGGCGACCTGCGGGGCATATTGACGTGCCAATTGCGCATTCTTGTCGCTGCCCAGTTCTGTTGTCGCCACGCCCACGCCTGCTTTTGGCCCAGATAAGACCGCCACGACCAGCCCATTCTTTTGCAGGTTCAACGATTGGTGCAAGATGCCCGCATAGTGCGCCGCATCATATCTGAAGCCGGGAGGCAGACGGCTGAGGATGGCAATCTTGACAATGGTGTGCGGGTTGTCTTTGCCTTCCACGGCGGCTTGCTGCAAGGCCTGCGTGTTGATACTGGGCATGTCGGGACTGACATAAACGTTGCTGTTGACCAGGCCCAGATAGGCCTGGTCGCCCCCCGGCACGGCCCGCCCGCCTGCCCCAAGTGGCACCGGCCCGCCCTGCCCATTGCCGCGCGGCGACGCCCCGCCGGACACGCGCGCCAGTGCGCTTTGGAACTTATCGGGCGACGAGGCAAACGACAGCGAAGGGTCAATGCTCTGCGCGCGCAGGTACGCATTGCGGGCATCGGCAGGGCGGCGGAGCTTGTGCAGGGCGTTGCCAAGCTTGTAGTATGCCTTCGCCTGCTCCGCTCCGTGCCCGTGGGCTGCCGCCTGGCCGTAGAGGGCGGCGGCCTGCGCATAGTCGCCGCTCTTGTACGCGGCGTCGCCCGTATCCAGCGGCCCGGCCCAGGCCGCCGCTCCCAAGAAGAGTGCTGCAAAGAGAGTGGCTAGCAAGTGTCGCAGTGTCATAGGCCTGTTGTTCTCCGCGCGGCGTCTTGTTTCCTGTAATGCCTTGTTTTTTATGTGGACGGCGCCTTTGCCTTCTTTGACCCGCCGTGCAAGGAAAAGTTGCAAACAGCTTTGCGGCACAATCTTTGCGGCAGGAGCCTTGCGGCATGAGAACACAGGGCATGAGAACACAGGGCATGAGAACACAGGGCATGAGAACACGGAAGCGGCACCCGGTACGGTTATGATGAACACGGGGTTGAAACCCCGTGCTGTTGTGAGAAAACCCGCCTTCTGCACTGGTCAGCACTGGCTACCCGGAGGGCAGACCCGGAGGGCGCGGGTTGAAGACCATCTTTCCTAACCCACGCAGGTGGGTTTTACAGCGTCAGCACGGCATTTCAATGCCGTGTTCTCATGCCCCATGTTCTTATGCCCACGCGATGCTTATGCCCCGTGTTCCTATGCTGCAATGCTTGTGCCGTGTATTAGCCCAAGTTCAACATGAAGTGGGTAACATGACCGTGCGACAATCGAAAGGAAGCCCCCCATGACATTGCTGGACATACTCGCCGCTTTGCGCGCGCTGGCCCCCGAAGCGTTGGCCCTGCCCGGCGACCCCGTGGGCCTGCTTGTTGGCAGCGAGGACGGGCGCACCATTGCTAAGATCGGCCTCTGCCTGGATGCCACGCCGGAAGCCTGCGCCCGTGCGGTCAAAGCCGGGGCCGGATTGGTTGTCTGCCACCACCCGCTGATCTTCACTCCTTTGAAGCGCCTGGACCCCAAAGCCGACCCCATCGCCCGTGCCGCGCTGACACTCGCCAGGGCCGACATTGCTTTGTATGCCATGCACACCAACTGGGACAGGGTGGAGGGCGGCGTCAACGACTGCCTCGCGACGCTGCTTGACCTGGTAGACGTGCATCCGCTGGGCACGGACGGCGAGGCGGCCCTGCCCCGTATCGGCACTCTGCCCGCCCCGCGTCCGCTGTCCGACTTTGTGCGCCTGGTGGAACGCGCACTGACCTGCACCGGCACCAATGCCCTGCGTTGCCTCGCCCCGGACAGCCACAAAATGGTTTCGCGTGTGGCTGTCTGCGGCGGCGCAGGCGCGGGCCAGACGCGGGCCGTCCATGCGGCGGGCGCGGATGCGTATGTCACCTCAGACGTGCGCCACCATGAGTTTCTGGAAGCCGACGGCCTGGGCCTGGCTTTGCTTGATGCGGGCCACGACGCCACCGAAACCCCCGCCATGCGCGACCTATGCGTCGCCCTGACGCACAAGCTCCCTGGCGTGGAGTGCGTGTGGGTGGGCGCGTAGCGCGTTCACGCCATAGGCACAGCGCGGTTGGAGCAAGACACGCGCGAAAGCGTCAGCAGAGATAGTTTGCTTATTCCAATGGCTGTGTCGGTTTGGAACACAACCTGCTTTGCCGCCACAAACGCCAAAGCGCCCGCAGGCCCGCTGCGCTCAGGCTGATAACGACGGCGAGAACGAGTTCATGCCTACCGTTGTACTGTCCATGCCGCCCCCAAACCAACCAACTGAAGACGCACCAGTAAAGCACGCAAGTCTTCAACCAGTCCCAAAAGAACGATGCCCAAGTCGGTGTTTGTGGTGGTTTTCGCATGAAGTGCCTCGCCGCTCAATACAGCGGGGTTCTAATGGTATCACTATATACTCTGCCGCACAAACGTGCCTCAGTCCAATGATACCTACGGCTGAGAAGATTCCGGTTCAGCTCAGCCTTTCTTCCGCACTGTGACAGCATTGCCAAAGCGTTCCGCTCGCATTGCATAGGCGTACCAACGACGGAACAGTTTCTTCCGTCGTTGGTATAGGCTTACAACGATGCCGCAACGTGTCTGCCACGCCATAAAGACTGCTCAGCCATAAGCAGAAAACTGTACCGGGGGGTATAAAACCTCCGGCAACTGAGAAGCCAGGCCCTCACGGGCATAGGAAGGATAGGGAGCCGAGAGCAGTGTCTTACGTCCGGCAGGACGTGGCCTCGTTCATTGCCGGGGGTTTTACACCCCCGGCTCTTGCCTATGCCAATGGCCTTATCCCCTCTATGCATTCTTCTGCCAATGGTTTTACACCCCCGGCACAGCATGTGGGAGCATTTACAGAACACGCACGCGGCGGGCTTCTACCTGCAAGCGGCCTTGGGCGAACAAAGACACGGCGTGAGGGAAGGCCTGGTGCTCTGCGGCGAGGACGCGGTCGGCAAGCGTTTCCGCCGTGTCGTTGTCCAGCACGGGCACGACGCTTTGCAGGATGATGGGGCCGGTGTCATAGTGCTCATCCACAAAATGCACCGTGCAGCCGGACACTTTCACGCCGTAATCAATGGCGGCTTGATGCACATTCGCGCCGAACATGCCCCGCCCGCCGAACGCGGGCAGCAGGGCATTGTGCATGTTGATCATGCGGCCTTGGTAGCGGCGCACCACGGCATCGGGCACTTTGCGGATATACCCCGCGAGGCAGACCAGATCGGGCTGCGCTGTTTCCAGCAGGGCGAGGAGGGCTTGGGCGTAGGCGTCTTCGTCGGTGGAAGCGGCGTGTTTGCCGGGCGACGGCAGGGTTTCGGCAGCCAGCCCCAGCGACTGCGCCCGCGCCAGAGCCGGGGACTGCGCAAAGTTGCCCAGCACAAGGACAACGCGCCCGTCAATGGCGCCGTCGGCGCAGGCACGGGCAATGCTTTCCATGTTGCTGCCTCGTCCGTGGCGGCCCGACAGCAGAACAGCGATGCGTATCATGCCCGCTCATTCGGCGCGGAGGGTGCGTTCTCCTCTTGCCTTTGGCGCGTTATCGTCTTACCTTTGGCGCGTTCTCGTCTTGCCGTTTGGAGGGGGAGCATGGCTCGGTGGCGGGCCGAAACCCCTGGCTCCTCGCCCGTTTGACTTGCCCCCACAAACGGGGTAACATACACTGTTGTACACGCGGCCAGGCTGGGGGCAGTCAGTTTATCCCGCCCGGCAGCGACCCATTTCCCTCCAAGAAAGCAGACATCCCATGGCAGAAGACACCAAGTTTACTGAAGGCCTGCGCGATGCCATCATCGGCAAGTCCCGCATTTGCGACGTCAACGGCGACGAAGGCAAGCTGATCTACGCCGGCTACGATATCCATGACCTTGCCCAGCACACCACCTTTGAAGAGGTGGTGTATTTGCTGTGGCATATCGCCCTACCCACGCAGGCACAACTCGACGAGCTGAACCACCACTTAGACGAGCATCGCGCCCTGCCCGCCGATGTGCTGACGGCCCTGCAAGCTTTCCCCACATCTGGCCCGCCGATGGATGCTCTGCGTACCGCCGTGTCTTTGCTGGGCCTGTACGACCCGGATACGGGCGACGACAACCCTGCGGCCAACATGCACAAATCCGTGCGCCTAGTGGCGCAAATGGGAACCGTAGTCGCTGCGCTGGCCCGCCTCAAGGCTGGACAAGAGCCGATTGCCCCAAGGCCCGGCCTGCGCACAGCCGCGAACTTCCTGTATATGCTCAAAGGCGAAGAGCCGAGCGAGATTGAAACCCATGCCCTAGACGTGGCGCTGATCCTGCATGCCGACCATGAAATCAACGCATCCACATTTGCTGCCCGCGTCACAATCGCCACATTGACCGATGTTTACAGCGCGGTTGTCAGCGCTATCGGCACGCTGGCCGGGCCGCTGCACGGCGGCGCAAACACCAATGTCATGCGCACATTGGAGAAGATCGGCAGCGCCGACAAAGCCGAGGAAGTGGTGACGCAGATGCTGGGCAGCGGCCAAAAGATACCGGGTATCGGGCATGCGGTCTACAAAGCCCTAGACCCGCGCGCTGTCTCCCTGCGCGAGATGAGCCGCCAATTGGCGCAGTCTACGGGTGACAGCCACTGGTTTGATCTAAGCGAAGCCGTGCAGCAGGCCGCAGACAAAGCCTTGACCGCTAAGGGCAAGACCACATTGAAGGCCAACGTAGACTTCTTTTCCGCCTCGGTGTACCATATGCTCGGCATCCCGACGGAGCAGTTCACGCCTATCTTTGCTATCTCGCGCGTGTCGGGCTGGACGGCGCACATCTTGGAGCAGCTTGAAAACAACAAGATTATGCGGCCCCGTGCTATCTACGAAGGCCCGCGCGGCCTGACCGTCCAGCCTATCGCACAGCGCAGTTAGGCCGAAGTTTGTTTGATTTGCGTCTATTGTAAAAGCCGAGGGTTCTTTCCCAACCGCAAGTGCAGCACACTGGCGTGGGGGGTAAACCCCCGGCTTTCTTATTTTGCTTTGCGATTGGCTCCACTATGAAACAACAGCGATTGTGCTTCGCCGCCCTGCTTTTGCTCCTGCCTGCCTCGCTCGCGCTGGCACAGCAGAAAGACAGCACGCCGGAGCAGCCCACGGTGAACCCTTACCGCCCCACTGTCACCGACCCCGCTTCGCTCACGTTCCCGGGCTACCTGGAGATGGAGGTGGGCGGGGCGGCGCAGCATGGCGGTGAACAATCGCACCGGGCGTTCTCTACGCCGATTGTGCTGAAGCTCACCACGAACTCCAAGCGCCTGGAATACCATGTCTTTCTGGGCGGTTACAGCACGCAGACGGGCATGGACGGCGCTCATTTGTCGGGGCACGGGGATGTCACGCCCGGCTTGCAGTATCTAATTGTGGCGCAGTCTCCCCGCACGTATGATATTGCTGCGCGCCTAGAGTATAAAGTCCCGACGGCCAATCGGGGCTTGGGCACGGGCAAGACCGATTATGACCTGCTTCTGCTTGCCTCTAAAGACTACAACAACACCCTGCATGGCGACTTCAACCTGGGCGTGTACCAGCTTGGACGCATGACCGGGCAGGGCTTTGCCACTCAGTACCTTGCCAGCGGCGCGCTGAATACCAAGCTCAGCCCCACCTTGACTTTGCAGGACGAGTTGTACGGCTACAGCGGCAGCAGCGAGGGCGGCACGATTGTGTCTACTTTGCACGCGATTGGGTATCAGCCGTCGCGCGTGCTGGCCTTTGATGCAGGCGTAGACATTGGCATCTCTCATGCCGCCCCGCGCTACACTGTGCTGTTTGGCAGCACGTTCTTTGTGGGCCGCTTGTTCTAGTCTGCCATACCCTTAACCGACCGGCAGGAACGTTTTTAATAGCACGGCGGGCGTTTCTGTCGCTTCCACGGTGTATGCGTCTAACCCGGCGGGCAAGACATACGAGCGGCCTTGTTCCAGCGTCCTCTCTCCAATCTTTGCTGTGCCTTGATGCACAAACAGGTGGTGGAAGCCGTATTGAAGCGACTGTTCTAACGCCCCGCCGGGGTTGATTGTCAGCCGGTCTAGGTTGAAGTAGGGCGTGCGAAACAGCGACTCCGTTTTGCAGCCGCTGCTTTCTTCCAAGGTCTGCGGCTTGCGAAGATGGCGCGAAAGGTCGTTGTGCTCGGCATCCTGCCCGAGAGCTGCCAGGTAATCGGCGACATGGGTCGGGCGCACGCTGCCGTCGTCCAGGAACTTTCCCTTGTCAAAGCCGCGCATGGAGCACAGGTTGTCGGGCACATCAATCTGCACTTCGTAGACCAGGTTGCCGTTTGGGAAGCGGGCATCGTCCTGCTCCCAGGAGTGGTGGATGGCTCCGGGCGTGAGGTCAATCAGGTCATCGGTCTGCGCTTCCACCCTGTTGACATACGCATAGGGGTCCAGGGTCTGGATACGCTCCTGCACCTGCTGGCGGGCATTGCCGACGGTGCGCTTTCCGGCCTTAACTTCCGTGCTGAGCCGCTGCATTTCATCGTCAATTGTGTGCAGCACGCGCGCGTAGGCTTCAAACGATGTGCCGGGTTTCAGGCCAAACGTATACAAGCCGGGCGCGAGGTAAAACCACGCTTCCGGCTTGGGCTGCCAGTGCCCTAGGTGTTTGCCTTCCGGCAGATGCACCTGAAACGAGTTGCCTTTGGCCTGGGTCAGCTTGATCAGCAGGGACACATCCGCCCCGTATTTGTCCACCACCGCCTGCCCCAAAAGGCCGATTTTGTCCTGCGCGATGAGGTCTACCAGGGCGTGTGCCGTGCCGGTGTGCGGGTCAACCAGCTTGGAAGCCTTTGCAAACTCATACGACTGCCCCACTTTTTTGCCGCTCCACTGCGGGTCTTCGGACAGCCCTTTCAGGTCTAAGATATAGCGTCCACCCCAGCTTGGCTGTTCAATGAGTTCGTCCTGCACCTGCCACGGCGCGCGTGTGATTGCCATTTGCGTTGTCCTCCGAGTGTTTATACCCTGCCTGGCGTGGAACGCAGGCGTAATTGCCGTGTTTCCCCGGCGTGTTAAGCTTGTATCAACGAAGGAAGAAATCGTTCCGTCGTTGGTACGCGCTTGAAACGGCAACTAAACGCTTTTGCAATACGGGTGCGCCGGGCTTGAGAATAGGGAAGTTTGGGGGCGGTCAGGGGGTGATCTTGCGCTGCAAATCGTACAATTTGGTCAGGGCTTCAATGGGGGACAGGGTGCCCAAGTCCAAGCCAGCCAGTTCATCCAAGACCGGGTGCGGCTCGGCTTCGAACAGCGTCATCTGTACGCGCCTCGCGCTCGCCGCGATGTCTTTGGCGTTGACGCGGTCGCCTTTGCTTTGGGCTTCCAGGGTTTTAAGCACATCTCCCGCGCGGCGCAAGACCGCATCGGGAACACCGGCCAGCCGCGCCACCTGGATGCCGTAGCTTTTATCAGTGCCGCCCGGCATGATTTTGCGCAGCCAGACAATGTGCTCGCCCTGCTCTTTGACCGCCACGCGGAAGTTCTTCGCGCCCGGCAGGGTCTTTTCTAATTCGTTCAAGTGGTGGTAATGGGTGGCAAACAGGGTTTTTGCATGGGTCGCATGCAGGTATTCAGCCACGGCCCACGCGAGCGCGAGGCCGTCAAACGTGCTGGTTCCCCGGCCCACTTCATCTAAAATCACCAGGGAGCGCGGGGTGGCATTGTTGAGGATATTGGCGGTCTCGTTCATCTCCACCATGAAGGTAGACTGGCCCGACGCGAGGTCGTCATGCGCGCCCACGCGGGTGAAGATACGGTCTACCAGGCCAATGCTGGCGGCCTCGGCGGGCACAAACGAGCCGATTTGCGCGAGCAGAGTAATCAGCGCGACCTGCCGCAGATAGGTGCTCTTGCCCGCAGAGTTCGGGCCGGTAATGATATGCAGGCGGGAACCCTCGCCGTCAAGCAGTGTGTCGTTGGGGACAAACAGCGTGCCGCTTTGCAGGCTTTCCACGACAGGGTGCCTGCCACCGGTGATGCTGAGCGTGTCGCCGTCATGGACTTGGGGCTTGACAAAGCGCTGCTGCAAAGCGACTTCGGCGAGAGCCGCGAAGACGTCCACGCGGGCCACGGCTTTGGCGAGCTTCAGGACGGCAGGCGTATACGTGTCCGCGACGGTATCGCGGACGGCGCAGAACAGCTGATACTCGCGGGCGACAATCTTTTCCTCGGCCCCCAGCACCTGCGCTTCGTATTCTTTCAGGGCAGGCGTGATGTACCGCTCGCCGTTCGCCGTGGTCTGCTTGCGCTGGTAATCGGGCGGGATGGCGCTTTGATTGTTGGCTTTGCTGACTTCAATGTAATAGCCGAAGACATTGTTGAAGCCGACTTTGAGGGTCTTGATGCCGGTGCGAGCGCGCTCGGTTTCCTCAATCTGCGCGATAAAGCCTTTGCCGCCCGACCGCAGCGCGCGCAGGGCGTCCAGGTCAGGGTCATAGCCGTCTTTAATCAGGCCGCCCTCGCGCAGCAGGAGGGGCGGGTCACTCGCGATAGCATTCTCAAGAAGCGCGGCCAGCTCTCCGGGCACATCTGCCAAGGCCGTGCGCATCGGCGCGAGCGTGCCGCCCTCAGGCGCGCGGGACAGCGCAACGGCGACAAGGGGCATCGCCTGCAAAGACTGGCGCAAGGCAGTCAGGTCGCGCGCATTGGCCTGCCCGCCGCAAATGCGTGCGGTCAATCTTTCCAGGTCGGCCACCGCGCGCAGGGCATCGCGGGCATCGCCGCGCAGCAGGGCATCCCCGGTCATCTCGCCCACGGCAGATTGACGGTTGTGTATCTTATCCAAGGAAAGCAGCGGCTGGTCAAACCACTTGCGCAGCAGCCGTCCCCCCATGGGCGTCACCGTCTTATCGAGCAAGGACACCAGGCTTTTGCTCTTCGCGCCGTCTGCGAGAGAGTGCGTCAGCTCCAGGTTGCGCCTGGCAGCCGCATCTAAAACCATGAAGTTGTCGGTGGAATAAGTGGCGAGCGAGCGGATATGCGCGGCGGCGGACTGGTGGGTGTGCTTGACATAATCCAGCAGCAGCGCGGCGGCATCCAGGCCTGAAGACAGGCTTTCGCACCCGTAGCCCCGGAGCGACTGCGTGCCGAAGTGGTCCAGCAATGTCTGGCGCGCGGTGCAGGAGACGCCTTTGGGCTGGTGGAACGTAACAACAGCCCGCGACGATGCCTTGATCGCCTCGCCCAAATCGTCCATGCCCGGCAGCAAGAGGCACTCGGCAGGGGCCAGGCGCATCACTTCCTCCACCACTTTGTCTAGGCCCATATCCGGGCCGATCTCGGTGGCAAGGAACTCGCCTGTAGAGACATCCACGACGCCGATGCCGCTGGGCCTCTTGTCGCCTGTAATGGCAGCCACCAAGTAATTGTTGGTCTTGGCGTCCAGCATGGCGTCTTCCACCACGGTGCCGGGGGTGAGAACGCGCGTCACCTTGCGCTTAACCAGGCCTTTTGCCAGCTTGGGGTCTTCTACCTGGTCGCAGACAGCGACTTTGTAGCTTTTGGCAATCAGGCGCGCCACGTAGCGCTCCAGGGCGTGGTGCGGCACGCCCGCCATGGGAATGCGCACGCCGTTGCCTTTGTCATCGCGCGCGGTCAGAGTGATTTCCACCTCGCGGGCGAGAGTTTCGGCGTCTTCGCCATAGGCTTCATAGAAGTCGCCGACGCGCATGAGCAGGAGCACATCGGGACGCTCGGCTTTGGTTTCAAAGTATTGCCGCATCATCGGCGTCAGCAAGGACAGGTTCATAGCGGTGATTTGGGCAGTGGAAACAGAGCGAAATCTCCCTTTCTTCGGGAGAAAGGGAGAGGCAAAGTCAGGGGCGCAGGGCGGCAAAGCTAGTTCTGTGTGGTTTGAGCGGGGGCGGGAACATCTCCCAGGCCGGAGGCTTTGACGGCGCGCGCGTAGTCCTCGCCCACCGTAATGATGAGTGCGCCCGGTTCTGTCCAGCCGGCTTTATTGGGGCGATTGGGCTGGCGGCGCGTCATAGCGCTGCTCAGCCCCAGCACCGATGCGGCATCGGCGGCAGCATTGGGCACAGGCACGCCGGTATCCAAAAGCTGTGTCTGGGCAAGCATCCCCGTCGTGCCGGTTTGGGCAGACGTCAACTGCACGCGCGGACGGGCGGCATTGCCTCCGCTGCGCACATCGGTATAGCCGACAGCGTGGAGCTGCGACGCGACGCGGGCGGCGAGGCCGGGCACGCGCGTGCCGTTCTGCACGACTACGGGCACCAGTCGCCGGGCCGCTGTGTCGTCGCCGCGCACCAGCCAGTCCACATAGGCACGACTTTGCTTCGGGTCTATCTTATAATACCACTCGCCTTTGGGGCCTCGGAAATCATCACCGGGCAGGGACGCGGTGCGGATGTCGTCCTGCTGCACGCTATGGAACAGTGCGGCGAGGTCAAACAATTGGGTGCGAGTGAGGTCGGTGCGGATGGCCGACATGCCCACGTCAATCAGGTGCGGCGCTTGCGCCAGATTATCCAACCCCTTGGCTTTGTCAATCATGGAGCGCAGGAGGATATGCTGACGCGCCATGCGGCGCAGGTCGCCGTCTTCGGGGGTGGCGCGCTTGCCCGCGTCGGGGTGCCGGTAGCGGGCAAAGCCAACGGCCTTGTCGCCCGACAGATGCTGCGGCCCGGGCATCAAATCAATGCTCAGGTGCCCCCACTTGTCGTGGTAGTGCATCTCGTGCGGCACATCCACATCCACGCCGCCCAGCGCGTCCACCATGCGGCGCGTGGCATCAATGTTCAGCACCATGTAATGGTCGGCGGTGACGCCTAAAAGCCCTGCCACTGTCTGAATGGAGCGCTGCGGCCCGCCTGTGGAATACGCGTCGTTGATCTTGAAATTGCGGTCTGTGCCCGCGATATGCGCATAGGTATCGCGCGGAATAGACAGCATGGACGCGGTCTTCTTGTCCAAGTCCAGCGTCAAGAGAAACAGGGTGTCGGTGCGCGCGCCGACTGTATAGACCATGTCTTTGTCTGTCCAGTTGTCGTCCAGGCCCATGCACAAAATGGTGACGCGGTCTTTGCCGGGAAAGCCCGCGCGCGGGTCGCCGACAATCTGCCCCAGGTTCCCCATGCTGTCCATGAGGCTGCCTGACGACTGCGCCGCGCCTTCGCCTGTGTGCTCGCCTATGGCCGTATGGAACAAGCGCCCGACAAAGCCGCCGACAAGCATTGCCAGCACAGCGATAATTGTTAAACTCAGGACGGCTGCTTTTTTGCCTCGGGTCATGCTGCTTCCTTGACGTGGGGAAAGATGCGGTTGTTCACGCGGCGCGGGGTTCGTGCCCTGCGCTTTTTATCCTTACGGCGGCAGGCAGGCCAAATAGTTCCCCCAGGCGCGCCTGCGTGCAATAAACCGAGCGTCAGGCGGCGGCCATGGCGAGAGCAACCCCGCGTCCGGCATAGCCAGCGGCGCGGGCGGGGACAATCTCGCCCGTAAAGCCCCACAAATGAGCCTGGATCGTCCGCACGCGCACGATTTGCCCTGCCAGATCACTGGGCGACACAAAGTTGATAGTCTTGCCCTGTGGGTTCTGGCCTGTCCACTTGAGCGGGTCTTTCGGGCTGCGCCGCTCTACCAAGACCTCGTATTCCAAACCTACCTGGGCGCGGTTAATCCCCTGCGTAATTTCGTTCTGCAAGTCTATGAGGCGGTGCAGGCGATCCAGCTTCACTTCTTCGGGTATTTGGTCGCCCAGCAATGCGCCCTTGGTGCCCGCGCGCGGCGAGTACGCAAACATAAACGCGCTGTCGTAGCGCATTTCTGAAACAAAGTCCAGGGTGTTTTGTACTTCTTGCTCGGTTTCGCCGGGAAAGCCAAGCATCAAATCTGTGGTGAGGCAGACATCGGGCACGCGCGCCCTTAAGTTCTGCACAATCGCCCGGTACTGCGCCAGCGTATAGCCCCGGTGCATGCGCAGCAGCAGGTTATCATCCCCGACCTGGATGGGCATATGCACCTGCGGGCAGACCTTGGGCAGAGTGGCAATCGCGTTGATTACGTCGTCGTGGAAGTCCTTCGGGTAGGGCGATGTGTACCGGATGCGCTCAATTCCCTCAGTGGCGCTCAGCCGGTGCAGCAATTGCGCAAACGAACACGGCTCATCCAGGAACTTGCCGTATGAGTTGACTGTCTGCCCCAGCAAAGTGACTTCTTTGGTGCCCAGCGACGCCAAGCGCTCCACTTCCAGCACAATATCGTCGGCGGGCCGCGAGCGTTCCTTGCCGCGCGTGAGCGGAACGATGCAGAACGTGCAGAACTTGTCGCACCCATAGGAAATAGACACAAACGACTTCAGCTTGGGCGGCCCACTGGCAATCACCCGCAGCGGCGTCGGCTTGTCGCTTCGGTCTTTGCGGTCAGGCAAGCCGACTTCCACGAATCGCGTACGCTCGCGCCGCACGCGCCCAACCAGGGCCGGGATGCGGTCAATCTGTCCTGTCCCCACCACCAAATCCACATACGGGGCGCGGCGGCGGATTTCCGGCGCTTCTTTTTGCGCCATGCACCCGCAGACCCCAATCACCAGGTTGGGGTTTTGCAGCTTGAGTTCGCGCAGCTCGCCCAGCTTGCTGTAGACTTTACGTTCCGGCTTAGCCCGCACGGAGCAGGTGTTCAGCAGAATCACCGAGGCGTCTTCAATGCGTTCGGCTTTGGCGTAGCCGTCCGCTTCCAGCATCGCCGCCATCTGCGCCGAGTCGTCCTCGTTCATCTGGCAGCCCCAGGTGAGCACCGCGTAGCCGGGAGGCGTACTTGGGGGAAAATTGTCGTTTTGGGAAAACATGTGTGCTTTATTATATCCCAAGCCGTGCTGAAAAGCAATCAATGTCCGCATGTGGCGGCATTGTGACAGCTTTCCCTAAGCGTTTCAGGGGCGTGTTAAGCCCGTATCGACGACGGAAGAAACTGTTCCGTCGTTGGTACACGCTTAGTCAGCTAGAGCAATGGGCGGGCAATCGCTAGGGAACGGGCAGGTTTGCCAGCGTATAGTTTGCGCGTAAGGGTAACATAAGCGTGCGCTTGCACTGGGTCAAAACAAAGCGTGACGTATGGTTAGACTGTGGGACGAGAGACGCAAGCAATGGATCAAGACGACATACTTTACCGTTTACTCACTGATGCCTGGGAAGATTGCACACCCTTCTGGGAAGCCGTTTGGGAGATCGCTTTTCCCTGCGAGGAAGCAGAAGCCGATGCCCACTATCGCGAGGCGATCCCGGAGGCACAGCGCCTGATGCGGCTACTTCTGCTTTCCGGTTTGATTACCGTGTACCACGGCCCGGATTATCATAGTGGCCTCGGCGCGCACGGCGAGTTTGATGTGTCGCCAAAGCGAGCAGCAGCAATCATTGATAATCCCATGAGTTGGCGAAGTCCCTCTACCACAGAAAAGGTAGGCGAATACTTCTGCTTTCATATCACCGAGGCCGGCAAGCAACTGTGGCACATGGGCAGAAAAGGGTTCCGATTGCCGGGGTAAATGCTCCCATAGCAACTGCCATAAGGAATGTTGCCTCCGTCTTAAGTGCTGTGTTGTTGCTCTAAATTACATGGGCGGGAGGCGGAAGATGGTGAACTGGGCGTTGGCGTAGACAGGAACAGTGCCGGGAATGGGGGTGTGGGCGAGGTCGGCAAGATGATGCACTATTCCGTGCTTGTCGGCAAAGGCCATCGCGGACACGTCGTTTGGGTAGAAGAAATACTGCGCATGGGTTTGGGCAAGAAAGGATTGGCGCTCGCTGACAGGCGTCAGAGCATCGGCAAAGCGGGCAAACTCTGTCGTTTTGGTGCCATACTGGGGAGTTTCGGCCCAGTGCCCGGCCCAGACGGTGCGGCCTGCATAGCCCGGCAGGGCGGCGCACAGGGTTGGAAAGCCGACCACGGCAGATTGGGGCGGCGTGTGGGTGCGCAGCCAGGCGTAGCAGTCTACCAGCGTGTCGGGCAAAAACGGCGACTGCTGGGTTTCACTGCGGTTCTCGGTCAGGTGGGTCATGTCGCGGGCAAGAAACAGCAGGCTGGTGGGCAGGGACAGCAGAACAAGCGCGGCGAGGAGGAAGGTTTGGGCGCGCGGCTTGAGCGTCTGCGTCAGGAGTGCAGCACCTAAGCCCGCCAGCAGGCATAGGGGAATGTGCGTCCCCATCACCATTTTGCGCTGGAAGGCAACCGGCAAATAGATGACGGCCAGCCCGCCGATGGCCCAGCACAGCACGACAAGGGCGGCCTGCTTGTCGGCAAACAGCGAGAGCCGGGACTGCAAGCCGCGCACGAGAAAGGGTAACACAAGCACGGCAAGGATAAAGACCACGCCATAGCCTAAGATGTAGTGCCAGAAGGCGGGCGACAGCGTAGGCACTGCGGCGCGGGCACGGAAGACCGTCTCACGCTGCAAAATAAGATACTCGTACACCGTGGTCGGCAAGGTCAACGCGAGAGCGAGCACGCCGCGCGCCCAGCTTGCGCCCACATCTCGCCCGCGCTGCACGAGTGTCCACGCAACCAGATACAGGCCCCACGCGGCGGCGAGATGCAGCACATCATACGAGTGGATGTTGCCAAGCACGGCCCCGCACAGCCCGGCGCAGGCGGCATACTGCCAGCGCCCCGTCTGCTCGCCGCGCAGCAGGCAGTACAAAGCGCCCACAATAAACGCCGTGCTCACAGTCATCAGGGCTGACGTGTACAGTGTCAGAAACGTGAAGGCTTCGGGCTGCCAGGCATCCACAGGGCTGCCGGACACATTCTTGTCGTGCCACAAGGGCCATTGCAGCCACCCCCACCCACCGGAAAGGCAGACAAACGCAAAGGCGGTGACGCGGGCGGGCACGTTTTGGGGAACAGCAGCCCGGTACAGCTTGTAGACGAGCCAAAGCACAGCCGCGCCGCCGCCAACGCGCGCAACCTGCAAAGCCGCCTGCGGAGACAGGTGCAGCAGCGCAGCGCCGCGCCCTAGCGTCCAGAAAAAGAGGTTAAACTCCAGGTTGCGCTGCGGTTCGGTGGTAAACTGATTATGGAAGAAAAAGCGCCCGTCCATAGTCTGCCGCACCCAGGACAGGTAATTGCAGTAGTCGTCTATGTTGTACGCGGTGCCGATAAAGCGCGTGCCCGGCGGCGTGATGGCATACCCAAACGCATACGGCAGGCACGCGAGCAGCAGGGCTGCCAGGGCCAGGCCGACAACCAGGCGGCGCTCCAAGCGAGGCGCGGAGGGGGAATGAAGGGAGGCACTGGAAATGGCATCAAAGCCGTTTGCCGAGACGGATGGGAGCGGCGCGCGGTCACTCGGCGTCGGATTGGACATTGAGGAACGCTCCGGCATTCAGCGAGAGGATGCGGCTGCGGTCGGAGGCAGTCAGCCCGGCGGCATCCGCCACCAGAGCCTGCGCCTGCGCGGGGTCGCGGCGAGGAGCGCCGCTGCCGTACAGCAGCTTGCGGGGCGTTAGGGACGCGGATGCCAGGGACACTTTGTCGGCGTCCAAGCTGCCGGACAGTTCCAGAAAGATGTTGAGGTGATGGTGGGCGGCGGCGACAGCGGCCCGCCAGTCATCGCCGCCCATGCCGAGCAGCAGAAAGCGCATGGCCGGGAACTCGGTGGCAATGCGCGTGGCGGCATGCACCGCGTCACCGTCGGGCGCAAACAAAGCCATCGGCTTGGTGTAGCGGCGGTGGGCATTGAGCACCTCGCGGGCATCGTCCAAAGTGACCGGCCTGCCGTCCGCGCCAAACATGACGGCCCCCACAAACTCCCGCCTGCCCAGGTAGCGGCGCTGCTCTTCCTGCGAGAGATCGGAGTAGCCGGCATTCAGTGTCACCCAGCCGTACACGCCGCTGTCTGCATGAAGCGCGGGGCGCAGGGCGCGATTGCCGGCCACAAAGTCGCAGTCGGCGGCGAGCGTGGAAATCAAGGCGACGGCATCTGTGCCCGTTTGGGCCAGCGACTGCCGCACGGCCTCGGGGCTTGCCATAGACGACGAGAACAAGGTCTCGCCGTAGTACGCATGAACGTCAAAAGTAGGCATGGCGAATACTCTCCCCTGACTAGGCTTCGTGCCAAATCTGCTGCGCATTGCCGCCCAGGACGGCGGCCTGCTCATCAGGAGCGAGCGCTGAGCGGCGCACAAACGCCAGCGCCGCTGAGAGCGACAGGCCGGGTGCGCCTGAGCCAAAGAGCGTGCGCCCGATGCCCAGCGCGTTCTTCAGAAACGGCAGCGCGCCGGGGCATTGCAGGGCGTGCGTTTCCACATAAAGGCTTGGCAAGGCGCGCATGACCACGACAGCTTCGGGCAGCGTGCGCGGCGAGACGCCTTCCAATATGACAGGATGGGGGTAGTCCCGCACGGCGCGGGCGAGCTGCGTGATGTCGCCCGGCTCGCGCACTTCCACCATCAAGGGCGCGCGCGGCAATTGAGCCAGGATGTCTAAGATGGCCGCGAACGGCGCGAAGTCCAGGGGCCAGTGCTGCGTGCGCGGAAAGAAGCGGAACATCTCAAAGCCGTCCTGCGCGATGCCTTCTATCATATGGGGCTGCCCCCAATAGGTAAGCGGGTTGACAGTGGCAACCGGGATGAGGTGGTCGTGGGTGCGGCAGGCATTTAGGGTCTCGGCGTTGCCGTCCGTATCGCGCGCATAGAGGCCGTAGGTGGAGAGAGCGAGGCAGTAGTCCACCTGCTGCGCGGTCATGGTCGCGGCCAGCGTCTGCGGGTCGCTGTCGGCGTGGTGGGACGGGTAGGCCCCAAACAGCGTGTTGACATCGGTGATCTCCATAGCACTCCCCTGCCCTCTCGCCAGGCACAAACGACCCTGCCGCCAGACGCAAACTACGCAGTCGCAAGCTCCAAGGCCCGGTCCAGGCGGCCCAGCACGCGCTCCTGGCCCAGCACGGCGATGGTCTCAAACAAACCCGGCCCCACAGTGCGCCCAGACACCGCGACGCGCAAGGGGTGAATCATCTCGCCGCCCTTGACCGCCAGTGCCTCAATGGACGCCCGCACTGCGCCTTCCACGCGCGCAGCGCTGAAGTCGTCCAGCACGGCCAGGCGCGCGCGCACGTCGCGCAAACGGTCGCCTGCGCCGGGCTGGGCGAGCCATTTCTGCACGGCCTTGGGGTCAAACACGTATTCGCTGTCGCCCAGCAGGAAGAAGTCGGCGAGGGCGGGCGCGTCCGCCAATGTCTTCATGCGCTCCTGCTCCAGGGCCAGCACATTCCCAATATACTCCAATGTCGCGCTGTCCGGGCTGCCGCCGACCAGCCCGGCGCTTTGCAGAAACGGCAGCGTGCGGGCGGCGAGGTCGGGCAGCGAAAGACGGCGCAGGTACTGCCCGTTAAACCACTCCAGCTTTTCCGGGTCGCTGATAGGGGAGTGGTTGAGAATGCCGTCTAGGGTAAATCGTTCTACCAGCTCTGTGCGGCTGAACAGTTCCCGCTCTTCCTTGGGCGACCAGCCTTGCAGGGCCAGAAAGTTCACCAGCGCCTCCTGCAAGTAGCCCTGGGAAGGATACTCCAATGCCCCGGCGGCGAAGTATCGCTTGGAAAGCTTCTTGCGGTCGGGGCCAAGCATGTTGGGCAGATGCACGAATAGGGGCTGCTGCCAGCCCAGGGCGCGGTAGAGGAGCACATGCAGGGGGGCCGACGGTATCCAGTCTTCGCCGCGCAGGACATGGGAAATCTGCATCAGGTGGTCGTCTATGACATTGGCGAGCTGATACGTGGGGAAGCCGTCGCTCTTCAGTATCACCTGGTCGTCCAGCACGCGGTTCTGCACGGTGATGTCGCCGTACACTTCGTCGTGGAACGTTGTCTCGCCTTCCAGCGGCACGGCGAAGCGCACGACACGGTATTGTGCGCGCTCGGCCTCATAACGCGCACGGTCTTCCTCGGAGAGGTGACGGTGGCGGCGGCTGTAGCCGGTGGGCAGGCCACGCTTTTGGCGCTCTTCGCGGAAGGCGGCCAGTTCTTCCGGCGTGTCGTAGGCATAGTATGCCTGGCCGGACCCAATCAACTGCGCGGCGTACTTGGCATAAATCGGCAGACGCTCGGACTGCACATACGGCCCAAACTCGCCGCCCACGCCGGGGCCTTCGTCGGGGTCTAGGCCATACCAATGCAGGCTGTCCAGGATAATCTGCACCCCGCCCGGCACTTCCCGGCTTTTGTCGGTGTCCTCAATGCGCAGGATAAACTTGCCGCCCCTGTGACGCGCAAACAGCCAGTTCCAAAGCGCGGTGCGGATGCCGCCGATATGAATTGCGCCCGTGGGCGACGGGGCGAAACGGACACGAACACTGTCAGTCATGGGGCAGCTTAGCCTCTTTGCGGGACAAAACGGCGCGCGCCCGGAACCCATGTCCCAACGCGCGGCAGGACGTTAGGGTAGCATGGTTTGCGTCTTTCTGTCAAGGGCAAACCGGCGGCGGCTGTGTTCGCGCATTGCCCCTGCCCCCGTGTGTCGGCCCCGCGATAAGCTTGCGGTGAGTTTGTGGACAGACTATGGGCGGAGCCTATCCTGCAACCGGCGGTTTGCAGGTGCATTTGAGGAGGCCCCCCCGCCCCAATAATGGGGAGCCAGAGGGAAAGTGGCCCTGCCGTGTTTGGGAGCCATTGACAGGCACAGCCTCCGTTTCTATCCGGCTCCCCATTATTGGGGCGGGGGGGCCACTGCTGCTCCCCATTATTGGGGCGGGGGGGCCTCCTCAAATGCACCCCATTAAAACCGCAGCACGGCTTGAAACGTCAGCCGGTGGCGGACATGCCCGAATGCATCGCGTGGCACATCCCGTAGGTACTCGTACACGGCCCCCAAGGTTAAATGACGGCCCGCCGCATAATTCAGCCCCACATACTCGCGCGACGCGTTGCTGTTGCCCACAGGATACACAAACAGCGAGCGGGCGAGCAGCCCGGACACGCGCGGCACAAACTCATAATCCCCTTCAATATAATAGCCCAAAACGCGGTTGCCTTTGTCCGCGCCCGCCACGGCTTCGCCCCGCGCCGTAATGGCTTTATACCCATACGTGAAATCGCCGCCGATGCGGGTCTTGGGCGTATAGCGGTCGCCTTGAAAGTCAAACCGGGTTGCCCGCGAGCGTCCCGACGGCGGCAGCTCCACGGCAAACGGGTCGGCTTGGTCAGGGTCGGTCACAGGCAGGCGGCCTGAAAGCAGCGAGCCGCCCACAGTCAGCACGCCGTTGCGCGTGGAAAACGTGCGGCCCAGGCGGAAAGTCACCAGCCGGTCGGGGTTGATATAAGCATGGTTTGGCCCGTCGCCCGTGGTCAGCGCGAAGTCGTATTGCAGGTAGCCGTACAGCGTGCCCGACAGCGCGACGCCGAGGTCGGTTCGCAGGCCCAGCGACTGCTCATACAACGGCTGGACAATCTTCAGGTGCGGGTCATACACGGCCAGCAGGCCAAACGGGATTTGGAACTGCCCCACTTTGACAAACGACGTCGTGCCTACTTCGTCATGCAGGGGCAGCTTGTACAGCAGGTACGCCTCGCCCACCTGCACATCGCCGCCGCGCGCGATGTCGGGCGGGTCTTCCCCAATCACTTGCAGGACAATGTTGCCGCGCGGCGTGCCTTTCGCCGTGATGGGGTGCTGGAAATCCAGCTCCGCCGCGTTGGCCCACACGCCCCCTTTGCGGCCTGTGCTGGACGTGCGGGTGCGCAAATCCACGGCCCCGCCCACCAGCAAACCATGTCCTAATGGGATCGGCGACGGCTGGAAGATCGGCGGCAGCGCGTCGTCTGTGCCGGGCTGCCCCGGCCCGACCGTGCTGGGCGGAATGGGTGTTCCCAGTACAGGGGCGGGCGCAGCCTGCGGGGCGGCAGCCGCAGGCCCGGCGGCGGCGGGCATGCCCAGGGCGCACGGCAGCAGCAGGGCCAGCCCTCCTCTCAGCAAACGCCCGAACTGGCGCGTTATGTTCATAGGTTCCCCTGGCGGTTAATCGCGCGCGGGGCAAGTGCTGCCCGCGCCAAACCGTGATTCGGCGGCGTGGGGCTGATTTCCTGCCTGCGCCGTGCAGGGCGAGTTTGGTAGGTGTTTCATACGCGTCTTGTCCGTGCGGATTGGGCGTGTTAAGCGCAGATCAACGACGGAACAAACTCGTCCGTCGTTGGCACGCGCTTGCGAAGCCGAGCAAAAACCGTTGGAAGGCGCTTATAAGTCCCTTCCCCGTCCTCGCACATCTCGGGCTTCCTCTCCCGTGAATGACCGTCGGGGCAAACCCCAAGGGTTCAAGAGCTTGTGCAGGGAAGGGCTGCTTATTACGCTGGGTTAATCTCTACGTTGATTGGCAGTGCTTTCTTCAAGGCTGGGCAGACTGGAATACTCTGTTACCTAGATCAACCCAGTGTAATAGGCACCCCTTCCCTGCACTGGCAGACCTGGATGGGACCCGGAGGGCTTTCGGGGAGGGGAAGCCCGAGACGTGCGAGGGCGGGGGAGAAGCTCCCAAGCACGAGGGAGGGAGCGGGATAAAGCGCGAGGCTTCTGCTGATTCGCCTGCCCTGCACAGGTATAATAACTGCATGACGGACTTTGACGTTGTTGTTGTGGGCGCGGGACATGCGGGCGCAGAAGCCGCTCTCGCGTCTGTACGCCTGGGGGCGCGAACACTGTGCCTCACGTTGTCGCGCGAAACCATCGCGCTGATGCCCTGCAACTGCTCGGTGGGCGGCCCGGCCAAAGGCAGCCTGGTGCGCGAAGTGGACGCTTTGGGCGGGCAGATGGGCGTCAATGCCGACCAAACGCGCACCCATGTGCGACTGCTTAACACGGGCAAAGGCCCCGCCGTGCAGGCGCTCAGGGCGCAGTGCGACAAAGAATTGTACTCGCAGGCCATGCGGGAAACACTGGAAAGCGCGCCCAACCTGACGCTGCATGAAGGCATGGCCGAGGACTTAATCCTGGAAGATGGGCAGGCAGTGGGGCTGACAACGCAGGCGGGCGAACAATTCACCGCGCGCAGCGTGGTCATCACAATAGGCACGTTCCTGCGGGGCATGATGCACCGGGGCGCGGAGCAAACAGCGGGCGGCAGGCTGGGAGAGCGTCCATCCGTCGCTTTAGCGGACACGTTGCGCCGCCTGGGGTTCCCTACCCTGCGCCTGAAAACCGGGACAACCCCGCGCATTGACAAGCGGTCGGTGGACTTCGGGCGGCTGGCGGTGCTGGAAAGCGAGCCGAACGCCGGGACGTTCTCGTTCCTGCCCCATAGCACGCACTCCGAGCGGACGCTGCTGCCGACCTGGCTGACGCACACCAACGGGCGCACGCATGAGATTATCCACGCCAACCTATCGCGCTCGGCCATGTACGGCGGCTTTATTGACGGCTGCGGGCCGCGCTACTGCCCGTCCATTGAAGACAAAATTGTCAAGTTTCGGGACAAGCTTTCGCATCAAGTGTTTTTGGAGCAGGAAGGCTGGGATACCAACTCGCTGTATGTGCAGGGCACCAGCACATCGCTGCCCGCCGAGGTGCAACTGGAGTTTCTGCATACTATCAGCGGCCTGGAAAAGTGCGTGATGCTGAAGCCCGGCTATGCGGTAGAATACGATGCCGTGCCGCCCACCGAACTCACCCACGCGCTGATGACCAAGCGGCTGCCGGGCCTGTTCCTGGCCGGGCAGATCAATGGCACATCCGGCTACGAGGAAGCCGCCGCGCAGGGACTGATGGCAGGCGCCAATGCCGCACTCAGGGCACGGGGCGGCGACCCATTTGTGCTGGGCCGCGCGGACGCCTACATCGGGGTGATGATTGACGACTTAGTCACAAAGGGCGTGGATGAGCCTTACCGATTACTCACATCGCGCGCCGAATACCGCCTCCTGCTGCGCCAGGACAATGCCGACCTGCGCCTGACTGCGCGAGGGCGCGACATCGGCCTGGTGCCGGACGAACGCTGGCAGACCTTTGAGCAAAAGCGCGGCTTGGTGGCGCATGAAGTCCTGCGCTTGGAGCAGGCAAGCGTCTCCGGGGCGGACAATGCGCGTTTGGCAAGCTTTGGCCTGTCGCCGGTCTCGCAGCGCATGGCCCTGGCCGACTTGATGAAGCGTCCCAATATGGACTACGCCAAAGCGCGCGCCTTGTCGCCACCCGCGCATCACATCCCTACCGACGTGGCCGAGCAAGTAGAAATCCAGTGCAAGTATGAAGGCTATATCGGCAGGCAGCAGGGCCAGGTGCAGGCCGCCGCACGTCGCGAGGAGACGCTGATTCCCAGTGGCTTTCAATTTGGGACACTGCGCGCCCTTTCCAACGAAGGCCGGGACC
>JAABUJ010000891.1_pt1 | contig 50800 bp, 40 predicted proteins | sample 5559131 | NCBI WGS metagenome assembly JAABUJ01 (sample SAMN10711875, study PRJNA513366) | rock metagenome | isolation source: Antarctica rocks | place: Antarctica: Victoria Land, Mt New Zealand nord | collected 2016-01-07
AAGCTCTGTCATCTAAGACAGAAAAAGACTCTGTTAATCTCTTATACTAAGATTAAAGAAGTCAAGAAAGTAAATAGAGCACTGTACTTCTCAATAATAATAATAATTAATTATGTTATAGACTGATCTGTGACTAAAGCTGTTTCAGATGCAATAAAAATAACAGTTACAGATTTTCTGTGTAATGAAATCTTTATGAATTATAATTCACTGAGAGAGTTATTATTTAATAATAATATGAACTTTCTCAGTCATGTTGTGATCTACTATTTAAAAAAGCTTAGAACTCAATATAGAACAATGATTTTCTATTATTTCTGTATAAATGAAAAAATAAAAAATCTAAATAAAATGTTAAGCTTCATGCTTACAAAATATCTTATGAGTAAATCAACTCAATTATAAGATAAATACTTTCTGTAAACACTTTTTGCAGCTTAAATCTGAGCTTATAATACAACTAAACAGAGCTTATTCTATCTACTGTATAAGATAAATTTATAATTATTAGACAACTTAAACAATCTTTGATTGCTGAGAGAAATTGATTTTGAAGATCAGTTAAAATGAATTAGACAGATATAGATAATTTGAGTAACTGTTAATGAAATTCTTTTATGAAAGATTATTAAATTAAAAATAATTCATAATGAAACAGTGCAGTTAAGCACTATAAAGAAAGAAGACTGAGTATTTATATAAAATGAAAAGCTTTAGAAGTTTAAAGCTAAATGATTTAAGTCTTATAAGATATTAAAAACTCATTCATTAAAAATTTATACATTAGAAATGTTTATAAAGCATGTTTTACAAAATTTAATTCATAATAATCAGCTTGTAAAAGCATATATCTTTAATGTTAATGAATTTTAAGTTAATTCAGAGCTGCAAAGCAGTCTAAAATAAGTTAAACTATCTATACAGTGATTAAGTTTTAAAGTTAATGAGATTCTTAAATAAAAAAAGTTATCATTATTTTTTTATAAAGAATTCTTGATCATATCTTAAGCTGAATGAGATTGCAGACAAAAGAAAGAGCTATATAAGCTTTTAATAAAGAAGAAAGAAGATCTTTTTTAAAAGATAATTTATAAAATATAAAAACATTATGAATGAATAAATTTATCTGTATTCTCATTACAAAACATTTTAAAAATACATTAAAATGTTGTTTTTTCTGAACTGATCTTGACTGAAGTAAATGATGTAATGAATGCATTACAGAAAATTATTAAAAGCTAAAGAAATGTTAATGATTTGACTTTAATACTTATGACAGAAGAGAGATATAATTAAAAGAAAGTGAAAGTTTTAACATTATATAATATTAAGAAAAAACTGAATGATTAAAAACAATTTAATAAAGATTTATAACAATAACATGATGAGTTGAAGTTAAAGTAAACAAGTAATAAAGCTAAAAAGAAAAATTTAAAAGTTTTAACTTTAATAATAATTAACAGTAATTTAATGATGATTTGTAAAAGAAATATAAGCTTATATAATCTACATAAAAGACTTAAGAAAAAGATTCTTGTAGATTAGAAGATGATAGTATTAGAAGTAAAGCAGTTTCATTAACTATTTATTTATTGAAAAAAAAAAGTTATGAGCTAAGTATAAATTATATTTAAAGCAAAACTACTGTTCACTGCAATGACACAATAGTAAGTAAGAACATAACTGATGTAGATAAAGTAACAATATAAGTAAAATAATAAATACATTGATGTTAAGTTTTTCAACTTAACAATAAAGAATCTTAGCAGTTATCTTTAATTTATTTACAGCACTTAAAACATTCTTTATTGACAAGTAATTGTAGTCAGTGAGAAGTGTAATGTCATTAATAATGATGACAGAGACAGCAGACAAAGCAATAATACAATAATAATGAGAAGTTGCTAAGTTAATAAATAAAGAAAATTTAAACTCTGTATGATTTAAAATAATAAGTAATTATTATATTAATATAAATTTTATACTTACAAAAGCTGCATTAAATATTCTGCACATCTTAATGACAGTTCATATACAAATTATAAAGAAGATAATAATTATTAAATTTAATTTAAATGTACATTGTAAATGATCTATCTTTATATATATAGTTATTGCAGATAATCAGCTTATATTTTTTATAAATATAAATAATAGCAGCTTCACAATATGTTTAATAAGTATAAAAACAATTTAAATTCATATTAATGCATAAAATTAACTATTAAATTATTAACAACATCTTAAGCTCAGTTCTGAGTCAATTCTTTAATAACAAATCAGTTAAAACATTAAGTAATAAGAAGTTAAGTTAATTAGTAATTGATTTATTAAAAAGAAAAAAGAAAGCAATATTAGAAATAAAATGCTTAATTAACTTTATATATTGTTAATTTTTGAATTAAAATTAAGATGATGACATATTGAGAAAAGAATTTTGTAAGCTTTTTTTAAAATAAAAATGATCAGTAATCTTATAAACACAATTAAAAGTAAATTTCTTTCAGTTTAAGTTGTTGTTATCTGTATTTAACAATGAAGTGACAGTAATACAATGTAAAACATAAATCTTAATGAATAATCTATGAAACATTAGCAATATGCTGTAAACATATTATGAAAGTTTATATGATGATAAAGTGAATAAAAAAAATTGATAAGTTGATGAAGTAATGATTAAAAGTTGAAGTGTGATCAAAAACTAAAGAAAGAAAAAGAGAATTTTTTTTAAGAAATTGTAATTAATGATATAAGCAGACAGTGTAAACAGTGAATAATTTATCTTATCATTATAACAATAATGATCTGCACTTTTAGTTGCTTTTGAATGACAATAGTGATGTGAAGTAAGATAAAACAATGTGAATGTAAACTGCAGACAGAAATTTTACAGAACATTAAGTAAATCTTTGTACTTACATTAGCAGACTGTTGTGACTATGCAGTAAAGAAGAATGTGATATTATTGCTTACTCATCTCTTATTAAGTGCTTCTATTTATAGTCTTAGTCATCATTTTCTATATATACTCTACATAGTGTAAATGAATAGGAACAACTTTCTACGGACTGATTCACATTGTTTTGTTATTAATATCACCTTATGGATCGACCATGCAACAAAACATATTCTTCAATTCAATTACTCACACAGCGAATGGTTCCAGAGTTCTGGTGATACGCTGAAAAGGAAACTCAGGCCTTACGAAGCTAGTATCAGTGCAAATACTAGCTGCCATCGCATCAACCCATGACTCCTGCAGTGAAGTATTGACGGCAACAGGATACTTGACCGAAGCTGGTATACTACGCAGTGTTTTCGGCTTGAAGATCCTTTGTGTTCCTGGTCAGCCAGATCTGGCAATCTCGCTTGAGACAGCTCTGGAGCTCATTGGAACCATGTCATGTTTCAGTGCAAACAGGATTGGCAGAGATGAGACCTTCTAGCTACAAGCTTACGATGAATGATCATCCATAAAACAACCTCACGTCAAGGATCGGTCGATCCTCGTGCTTCATGTGGCTGTCCTTCTGCGAGGATTCGCCTTCACACAAGATTCACTTGTTTCAACCATCTCTAGAAGCTCTTCTTCTGATTCATCTATCATCCTTTAACAAACCTCCCGAAGCGCTTTTTGCCCTCGCCACCTGCCGGCTTTGCTCCGGGTTTCACCCAACCGAAATCGGAAAAAGAGAATGACCTCAATGCTATCTACCTTTTAGAAATCTGTGGTCATACCAAAGACGTATTGGATTGATTGCAAGAGGGGATTGCTCCCCAAGCAGCGTTGAGAGACTCCAAACTCCTGTCATTGTGCAACCTGCGACTCCAAAGCGGCGTCCATTATAAAGATGACTGCTGGGCTTCCCTTCCGCCCTTTCCTCAAGTGTTCTTACAGTATGGTCCCATTCAGGAAATCAAACTTATTCAATGTGTGAGTAAGTCTTTCGAATCACCCTGAAGATGCTTACTGAGGATGGAACGTTTCACTTCTAGAGTCCATGTCTTTCCTATAATTGATACTTTGGAACGCTATCAGCTTCTATGACAGTTTAAGCAGCCTATTTCCCACGAGATTCTTTCGAGCAAATCCTGGCTCATGAGCACACATACATGTGCATGGGTTGAAATATTCCGGATCTCCTGTCCGTGCAGCTGGCATCTTCACAGTCCAGCGGGCTTTGGCAGGATGAAAACCCATACACTGTGCTCAATGGAATATGCGTGCCAGCTCTTACCACGCGTCCTTTGGCCATGGTCCCAAAGTCGGAGTCGAAATTGGAGGCATCATACAGTAACAGCTTCCTGAAGAGCCAGCTTCAGGCAGTGTTACCTGGGAGGTGTGCACACCTTTCCATGATGCATGAAGATTCCATCAAACCCCTACGATTCATGAATTATCCTACGTTTCATTTCGTTATGACAAGTCATTTTATAGCTGCAAGAAAAACTTGATAGGGGAGGGCAAGGTCACGACTGCATCGCGACGGTGGCATTACACAACTTGAAGCCCAAGCAGTCACAAATCTCTATGTATGAGGATCTAAGCTGACGTGAGACTCCCGCAGAGTGAGTACCTTAAAAGAACATGATCCATAGAAGTCTAGTTGGCTTGATAAAGGACTTCCAGACATAGGTGGCTAAGATTTGTCTTCTAATTCCCTCGTGCTGGGTTTGGTCAAAGCTAAGGTAGGGCCTGTACATTGAGATCCTAAAAGCTTGGTTGAGGTTCGATTGTCCCCCTTCAAGGCACCACGAAAACTTTACCTAAGCGTACCGTATACTGCACGTGACTTGTGACTTTCTCGAAAACTCGCCGGGGTCCTTCTACGTGACCGCTGCTTTCACATTGGTCTGTGCAGCCAAATTCTCGAAACCTAAAAGGAAAAAAGCCCAACAGATCAAGTCTGTCGGTTTCTGCAATGCATATCGCATGAGAGAAATGATCTGTTTGAGGTCGAGTTGGACTTTGTCCGGAGGGGAAACCCCACAAAACGGGAAACGTTTCAAATGTCAAGCGCGCGGTTACATCAATCACTCGATGATTTGCTGCTCAATGTCCTGCATGCGTCCAGAAAACTTGTTGAACATGTTAACAATAGTCATGTTCTATTTGTGGAATATGGGCGCTTTCTCCGACTCTTGAAGCACCGACGGTAACTAGTACTGTAGTTGAGAACGGGAGACTGCAGGGGACAGGGCCAACTGAGCGAGCCAACCGGGGTCAGCTGAGGAGCTGTCCGACGAAAGACCAATAAGACCATGAACCGAAAGGCCGCCTTGAGAGTGTGCCTTGAGGATATTGATCGCAAGGCACCCAGCGTGGCGAGTAGACGGCCATATCCATGTCGTCTCGGCTGTGCCACGCTCGTGCCTGCCAAAAGAAGTTCAACGCATTGAGTATCTTCATGCAGTGGTTTCAGAGGGCAGCTCAGTGATATCAGTTGATAGGCCGAGCGAGTTGACATTCATCAATATGAGACGGAATATTGAGAGTGCATCGAACTTGACGATCTTAAGGTACCCAGCGAGGCTATGAACACGGCTTCACGCATGTCATTTCCACGGAGGTGCTCATAGCTGTGCCGTGTGCCTGCTTTCGACAACTGCTTCAGACCCTTGAGTCTCTGAGAGACAGTACTGGAATCGACTGTTGAATAGCATGGGTCAGTGATCATGCAAGCTGAAGCAATATGCAACTGGCCAGAGACAAGTACGACGCATGGGCTTTGCCTCCCACTAGCACAAGCCTCCTCCTCTTCGGGGGCTCCCTCTCGCGGGGCAGCCACCTTCTTATATCACGGCATCGACTCTCCCCGTGGAAAAAGACGAACCTATGGTCCATGTAACTCATGAGTTATCGAATGCCAAGCGATGCGAATTATGGAACCACTCCCCACCGTGGAAGAAATCTATCGCGATGAGATTTGTCTGAACAAGTCCAATACAGCGGATCTCAAGACCCTCGTAAAGTTATTTAGGAAAGCCTACGAGAAACTTGATGGCGTAGATATTACGTCGGAACCTATGAAGCTTTCGTCTTCGAAGGAAATAAGGGCAATGGCAGTGAAGTGCCTTGAAGGAGGTATTGCCGCGGACCCAAAAACGAAACAAAAGGAGGTCCCTGCAGCCAACATCCTTTGGGTACGAGAACGAGGCTCTTTCGTTGATTACCGGAGGGAGAGATCCAGGTAAGTCGTTTTTGAGGAAGGTCTCGACATAACTAAATATGGTTAGGATCTTAGCAACTCTCAGTAGACTCTTCGCTCGACAGAACCGGTATAGGCGTAACGTCAACGCTCGAGGGGAACAACGACCGAGTGAAGCTGGCGATGCCCTGGTAAGCGTTGTGGTATAACCTTGCGCGTATACAAGGTCAGTGAAGTATACTTACGACCATACTAGCCCTCTGTCGAAGACTCCGATATGCCCGACGTCGACGAGATCTTACAACCTAAGGAATCCACTCGACCCAAGAACAACGAGGGCGAAACACCGCAGACAAGAAGCGGTAAGCCTTATAACAATGATCCGCTATTCATGGATACCAGTTCAAGCGGAGCGAATGACGAGCCTATTCCATTCGCTGCGCCAGTTGCTACCATGACGCAGGGTCTTAACTGGGCGTAGGTCCTCGTTGTGTCCATGCGCCTCGAACAGGATTTAAGCTGATGGGTGGCTATAGTTCGAGTGGAATCGACAGCAAACCTCCAAAGGACCTCACCAGTGAAAAGATAAGCCCCGGTACATCGGCGAAGCACACGATGGTGGGTAAAGACCTACCAGCAGAACAACCCCCTCAAACCACTTCACGGAAGAAAAAGTACCATGCCTATGTCACCAGCAGCCACGAAGACTCCGACAACGGCAACTCGCTTAATCAGGATTCTGCTTTAGCAGAGGCTTTAGCAGCGACCACTGATGTCACACAGAACGAAGTCGAGCGTATCATCGACGATGCAATTAGACAGATGGATGCAAAAGAACCTGAGTCTCAACATCAAGAGAAACCTGTCAGCCCTGGCCAACCACCCTCCGAGGACCGAATGAGTAAGAGGAAACGACCAGAGCCAGTTGAACCCAGTCATGAAACGCCGAGTGATGAGAAGAACCAGTCAGCAGAAGCCAGAACTTCGGGAGACAAAGGATCTACTGTTGGAGAAAGGGTCGTAAAGAGACCTAAGATAGTAAACAAAATCAGTGATGCCTACAAGATCAGTAAGCCGCAAAACGACCGGGCTCAGGTCAATAGCAAGCCCAATAGTCCGAGACGAAAAGTCTTCTCGCCGGCACAGCATTTCGATAGTACTGTTTCATCACTAGCTTCTGGCACTGCGCCATCTGAAGCAGGCCTTCCCGAGTCCGCCTCTGATGCCGAAACTTCTCCTAGCGAGCGTCGGCTTCACAAGCGACGTTCTGGAATCTCTACGAAGCCCCGCTTGGCCTCACGCATGCGGCTGTCCAGACAGGAATCGGCACGCAGAGGTTCTCACATGAATCACCAAGATATCTCAGCACCCACACTGCCACCCAGTTCGGATGGGATGGTCGTTGAGAAGCCCAAGGCGCACGAGAGCTTGGACACCGTTCCAGAGGAGAGCGCAACCGCGGCCATGGACATGCAAGGCCCACATCCGGAGGTAGCACAAATGACTAGTACCGAGGACTTCTTTAGAGGTCGCGGCCACCGCGAAGTGTCTCAGACGCTCGAGCCGGAGCCACGTATAGGAAGGGCTGTATTGGAGCATTCTCCGACTCAAAGCAACGAGGCAGCTACCTCACCCCGCAAGCCTCGGATCGCGGTGCAGTTGTGGATTCTGGAAGCCCGCGTGCCCAGAATCGCCTGGACGCAGTGGGCCAACGCCAGTCTGAACGCGCAGACCGTATCCACCATCTTCCAGGCGGTCGATCAGATGTCCCAGTTCAAGCACGTCGACACCGCACACGTGATATTCCAGACCGCTGAACAGAGCTGGACGTACACGATCAGGAAGGATGACCCAGACCAGTTTGAAGATATGAAACGCTCTATAACTGCGGATATCATAGCAACGACCAGGAGGAATCGGAATAATAACAATGACTTCAAGATCTTCATCGAGCCGATTGGCGGAGGAAACATAGTCGCCGATGAAACCTTGGAAGAGGCTGAGGATGAGATCATCCCTGGGTTGTACTGACTGCTGGCGATAGATGTCTCTGAACGACGCTCTCACGGCTCTACGAACTCGTGTTCATTCTGTTAATCGTTATGTGTGTTGTGCACAATCTCCGGCGTCTTGTTGGCCGTCTTAAGTATTGTATATCGCTATGGTACACACTGCCTCTGTCCGCATGGGGCCTCTTTGACTATGACACATGTGATGACAAAGATTATCTAGATAGTTATGCTTAGCCGTCCGCGATGCCTAGCCTTGTGAGATCTGCTGTACTCATTCCCACAGTCTTCACATCCAACAATGGGTCGCTGACATACCTGAGCGGATCTAATCCTCGAGAGGAGTTGAGGTACAAGTGGCTCTACTTGAACAGCGCGACTTCACTAGTTGTGAAGATAACAACTCTTAGCATGCACATTGGCTATGAGACGAACCAACAACACACTCTGACAGCAGCGATCTTGCGACGATGGCTTCTACCCTGCGGGTATGTGAATATCGCATGCAACGAGTCCCCTCGCTAGTAGTGACCGGCGACCGTCAATGTCCCCGTCTTCGTGACCAGATACTCCGCGACCGCGACGTCCTTCCCACTCTCCTTGCCGTAGCCCGACTCCTTGATGCCGCCGAACGGGCTCTCCGCCGCCGACGAATTCCCCGTGTTCATCCCCACCATTCCCGCCTCGAGATTCTCGAGCAACCGCCACGTCCGGTCCACATCTTTCGTGAAGAAGTAGCTCGCAAGGCCCATGCTCGTGTCGTTCGCCGCCCGCACGGCCTCGGCCTCGGTCGAGAAGGAGTACAGAGCGCAGACGGGCGCGAATGTCTCTTCGCGTGAGAGCAGCATGTTGGGTTTCATGTCCGTGAGGATCGTCGGGGAGAAGAAGTAGCCTGGGAGGTCCCGGATCGGTTCCCCGCCTAGCACGACCCTTGCTCCGAGGTCCACGGCGTCGGAGACTTGAGTCATAGCTTTGCTTATACCCCGCGGCGTGGTGACGGGCCCCATGGTAGTGCCGTTCTCTGAGCCGTGGCCCAGTTTGAGTTTCTTCGTGGCATCTGCGAGCATCTGGGTAAACTTGGCGATGACACCCGATTGTACGTAGACTCTGTTCGCTGTTATGCAAGCTTGGCCTGCATGTCTCCACTTCAATAGCATGAGCGCGTCGAGGGCCTGCTGTAGATCGGCGTCGTCGAAGACAAGGAAAGGACAGTTGCCGCCAAGCTCGAGCGTCAATTTCTTCAGACCCTCAGCACAATGACGGGCCACGATCTTGCCGACGGCCGTGGAGCCGGTGAAGGTGACCTTCTTAACAAGCGGGTGCTTACACAGCCTCTCGCTGAGCGACGGCGTATTCGCCAAGTCCGTCGTCAGCACGTTGAACACACCAGGCGGAAACCCCGCCTGCGCCGCCAGGTGCGCGAGCGCGAGGCAGCTCAGCGGCGTTTCCGGCGACGGTTTAACGATCAGCGTGCAGCCCGCGGCCAGGGCGGCGCCCGCTTTGCGCAACACCATGGCAACGGGGAAGTTCCACGGGACCAGGGCGACGGCGACGCCGATGGGTTGCTTGATGGTGATGACGCGCCGGTTCGGGGCCGCGGGCACGGAGACGGTGCCCTGGATGCGCTCGGCCTCGCCCGCGAACCACCAGGTGAAGCCGAGGGCGTAGTCCATTTCTCCGTAGGCTTCATTCAGGGGTTTGCCGGTTTCGTACACGAGGATCGTTGCGAGGTCGTGGCGAGAGTCGGTGATGAGATCGTTCCACTTCAGGAGCAGCTTGGCGCGTGCGCGCGGGTTGAGTAGCTTGTAGCTTTGAAAGGCCTTGTGGGAGCTCTGCACGGCGGCGTCGACATCTTCCGTCGTGTTGGTCGGGCATGACGCCCATGCTTTGCCGGTGCCCGGGTCTGTGGGGGGAGTCAGTTTGGGCCGAGACCGAGGCGGATGAACGTAGGGCTTGACCGAGAACGTCAAATCGATCTTTTGATATCGAATCGACCCATTTTCCATCTACAAACGACAGCTGACGGAGTAGCTCCTGGTTCTTCAGCTGTATTGTGATCCATGTTAGCGACGCAAGGACACTGTATTACACCATCGAGCTACCTTGAACGGCAGACTGTTGGATCCATATCCGGGGTCATTTTCATTGCTCTCTCCATAAATCGCCATAGCCAACAATTGGGATTCTGTTGAAGAGTCACTCCACCTCACGAATCGCTCGGAATGTCGTCGTCTCTATATTTCGAAGGTCCTTTTGTACGGCCTTTTGTCTTTTCTGTGGTGCACGAGTTTTGAAGCTTTATCTAAGCAGAACACAGTTGGGTGCTCGAGTGTGGTGCTTCAACCTCTTCAAACTGTGAACCCCGCACCCAGTCCAAGTCCCCGCTCGCCCTGCTCTCTCCGAAATATGCTGATGCCAAAGATGCCATAGATGTCAAAGTAGGTCATCAATACCATCGGCAAAGAGATTCGTGTTTGGACATAGTGTCTTGCGCTTCAGATGTCCATGTTCCTGTTATCTTTGCTTTGTGGCGTCTAAGGATTACCTTTCAAAGAACTGCGGTCTTGCAATGCTGGTAATATTAATCTACCTGCTGGATCTACTATTGCGTACGTAAACTGTACTTTCTCGAGTCGGTATTATGTTTGTTACTGATTGCTACCGCCGTTGTTGACTGGCTGTTTCGGTCGCCAATAGATGGACTTGGTCCAATTTATAAAGTTCCGAAGGCTGTGCAAAGATTGGAAACAGCCGCAATGTCAGAACTCTGCATTAGAGGCACGTCTCTGCCTCTCTCGAGAAATTACTTCCGCAGGCGATTCAATCGTCATAACATGATAGCAGCCTTCAAAAAGCCCGTGCTGCCTTTCCGAGGTTGTCGTTCTTCAACAGCACGCCATGTTAGGCAGGAAAATGCCTCTTTTCGGAACTGCGACTGCAGACCTCTGGATACTCCTCTTCTACACCTCCGTCTTCTTTCGCGTTACAGCGGCCGTTGCAGCAGACTTCAACCTTCAGCCTCGGAAAAACGTTGACCACAACCTCGACTGCCGAAGGTCACCACTTCCTTCAGCTGAATCCTGGCCTCCCCTAGGCGCTCCTCGATCCTCGTTCCAGAACCTGACTCAGTTATGTGGTCGGGTAGCTGACCGGCGTACTGTCGGCTGCCTTTGTGATAAGCCTTATACTGGCGTGAAATGCCCCAACACTGGGGCTATAAGCGTCGTGACCGATCAGGCACTCTGGCGAAGCTACCAGAGTTACTGCGAGGGATATTGTCGTTGCGCCACTCTTCCGAACCGAGACTGGTCCATCTTTGATGAAGGAATCATCCGGGATGCCGCAGATGCCTCCGCGGCGCGTCAACGCATGTACGATACACATTCGCCACCAGCTGCTATCTCAGGCATCCCTAGTCGTGTCACCACTAGGTCATTGGATGCACTCAGGAGGGCATATGCCGAGGCAGTTGCACGACTATCACACAACAGTGCTCATCCGGGTCCACAGGTCAGTGCAAGTGCACGGCTCAGCCAGTTGGTGGTGAGCGCGGTTCGATTGTCCAGTTCTCCGGCTCGTGTGCCACGGTACATATTGAGCCTAAATCAATTGACCGAATAGAGGATGATAAGTTTCATGATGGCTTCAGCGCTTCCGTTATGGTCGCGGACGACACTACGGGCTTCTTCGCTGCTAACGGGGATCGAATCGCCTGTCCATGTAACGCCACATGTATTTCGTACGGCTGCTGTGGGAGTGGGACTGGGATCGTGTGGGAGACGCCAGACCAGAAGCTGGGAGAATTGAGGGTCAACGTTTGAGCATGTTCGAGGCGACTACCATCGTTACTGCTCGCAGCACATCGCTCTAGTGATGTCTTTAGGACTGTATTTCGAAGCTCACGATGAGTGGGCGCGGTTTGTTCATGCGTTAGGTAGTGCATGCCCACTTCTTTAGATGTAAGTGTTTTGCGTCCGGGGCATCTTCTGAGCACAAAGAATTATGTTTTAGCTCCTCCTCACCGCAGCCGTTTTGGTACTCGTACTTTCGCATTCCCAAGCGATTAGGTTCTCCCACTCACATGATATCGAAGCAAGACGATGCCAGCAAGAGAAGTGGAGATTATTAGCATCAGAACAGAGCATATGGACTATTTTGATGGTACGGTGCTTTTACTCTCGAATGACAGTCTCTTCCGTGAGTTATTCTGGTTTCCGCAGTGACTTGCATTAGTTATCCTGGGAATGTTCATGGCCATATTAGGTACACGTGTAGCTTGGGAGGAGTCCTATTAGGCACAATGTTCTCCTGCAGGAGTAGTGAAATGTAAACTTTGGTCTATGTCAGAAACCCCAATCCACGCAGTCGTCCTTCATCAGAGACCCCTAAAGTCACGATCGGCCGCCCTTCCAAAACGCCTTCCTTGAGATAGCAGATAGTCTATCCTATACCGGGCCCTCTCAAATCCTCCATCGAGGCACAATAACGTCACAACCTTTCTTCTCATTATATACTCCATCAGACTGGGGGCATGATGCTAGTAAGTTATCGGGATGCACGATCTTCCCTCAGCCCAGCAAAGTTGCCCAAAGTCTGCCGCAATAAATTAGCCCTCTGCAAAGTCCAGCCACTCGGATTCAGGTTTCCCTACCGTTTCCACACCGGGTCAAACAACTTCTCAAACAACTCCACAATCGCCACTGCTACCATAGAGAGGCCAAGCAACCCCAGGAGAATGACAACTAAGTGTCGCTGTGCGAAGTCGTCGATCTGGGCCTGCACCTGCGCGTGACCGAAGCATCCTCCAGGTCGATCTTCTTGGCCGGATACCACTTCGTGACATAGTGTCGGCATGGCAGTTTGTAAAGGAGCAGATTTCTTGTTCTCGGACTGTGATGACAACTGCATAAGCACCGATGTGGGCAGAGGCCGCTCGGTAGCTTCGATCGGGGCGAGTATTGCATCGAGATCCTTCAAAATGAGGGGTACGAAGTACTCCTCGATTTCCTCGAGTACCAGGGCGACAGTCTCCGAGAACTTTTCGCATAGCAATTCGCAACTTAAGAGCCTCGGCCGACAGAAGACGATCGAGGAAGGTGAGTTGGGTAACCCAGTGGCACACTGGCAGGTCAAGGGTAGCGGAGCTGCTGTGACGAGGAATGATGTGTGGGTCGTGAGAATGGAGAGATAAAGTCCTGAACTCTTCATGTTTGGCATAGTTTTCGTAGTACGTGCTGCTCAAGCGAAGAATGAAGCCCTACCAACGGAAGGTGCAATGCAATTCCTCAAGCGGTTTCCAGTATCGTCAAGACGTATACAGCAAGTCAAAGTAACAGTGGAAGCTCTTTCTGCACCAACTTTAAGAGAAAGAAGAACAGAGAGAGCAGATGAAAAATGTCGCACATGAGCCCATATAGATGCTCCGCTCCATCCGCGGTGAGCCCAGCCCATTTCGGGATCCAGCTGTAAGGTACCTATAGTTTAACAGTTACGAAGCTTCTGAAATCGTATCTGAAGGAGTGCAATTGACGACTATTAGACAGTCATTGGCGAGTTACGATTTGTGCTGGCAGAAGTTGGAAATCCAACGAACAGGTCGTGACCCTAAAGCGCCTAGTCCGTGTAATCTACTTCGTAGAGGATCCCCCACACGGATCAACGTTTGACCGACTAGAACCGAATCCTTCGCAAAACCCTTAGTTATGATCGGATGAACTTGAGGCCCAATATGGTAGATATGCTTCATAGTGCTCTTGCGCTTTGGATGCCTTGATAGTTCTGTCAAGCCAGAATTGGGTGATACAACTGTAAGGTACCTAATATTTCACTTCCGTGGCATGTTTCGGTGCTCTGAAACACGTGTAGCTGTATTCGCTCGACCACCATCTTTACCCGATCTAAATTCACTCCTAGCATCGAACCTGATGGAACTCCGACAACAGCTACAGCCAGCGAAGGGTCACACCCCAGATGGCTCCGCCTACCCGCAGGCAGGCCGAAGTCAATGCCTACGCCCACCCATCCCTACAAGCCCGTACCTTCTCAGACCCAAATCATCTCGCACCCGAAGACGCCTTTTATGCGCACTCGCCGCCACGTAGACGCCGAGAGGTCGTGCCAGAAAGCAACAGCTTGGCGAATGGTGCCGACGGAGCTCTACTCTCTGCGAGAACCGTAAGCGCTACACGGAGCAGGCGAACGCGCGAGAAAGAACGTGGACGCAGCGCGAGTCGGAGACGGAAGGGAGTTTGGAAGAAGCTGCTTTGGGTGAAGCAATCATGTATAACATCTGTTCTGGATGCGGCGTAATGCTCCGGTCGAGCTTATTCTAATCGTGTATGGCGATGCAGATCCGGACAACTACACCGACGAAGAAACCTTCCTCGACCATTTGCAACGTAATCCCCGTCTACAACCTTACGATTTCTGGCCTCTGGTCGCGGACTCTACCGTGATCGTGCAGCATGTCTGCTCTGTCATCATCTTTGTGTGCTGCTTCGTCGGTATTTTTCAGGAACGCATTCCTCCCGTCTCGGTCGTCAGCTGGGGCAGTTTAGGGACAGTGTTGGGATGGGGTCTATGGGACTGGTGGGTGGGCCAAGAGGAAGCAAATCGAGCGATCTTAGAGGCCAGCGTGGAAAACGCAGACTATGGCAGTGGTGCGAGCTCCGTCACCAGTTCGAACAATGTTACGGGATCGCAAGGAAAGGAAGGAGTTGGATTGGGACTAGGACTAACGCTCATGACATCGAGTCTGCCGGCAAGGCAGGACTACTCGCACAGCGGAAGTGCGACCTCTTTGCACTCGAATTACTCGGGGCTATCCCCAGTCACGTCAGGTCATCCGACCGGGGCTGCGAACTTCGCCAACTATAGCTACTTCCCACCGTATGGGGCGCCGGCGTCGCCGTTCTCACCTCGGAACCAGCAACGTCTCGCGACTGCCAAGTCGGCGATTTTGATCTACTGCGCTCTTCTTGGTCTGAGCCCGATCCTCAAATCGTTGACCAAGTCCACAACGAGTGATTCAATCTGGGCGATGAGTTGCTGGTTGATGTGCATCAACGTCTTCTTCTTTGACTACAGTGGGGGCGTCGGGGTCCAGTAAGTCTCGCGATCTACCTTATTTGGCCTTCCCTGAAGATATGCGCTAATGATAGCAAGGTTTCCCGCGTCTCTCTCCACCAACGCCGCTCTGATGGCGTCTACCGTCCTGGCATCCCGCTTGCCAAGCACCACCCACGTCTTCTCCCTGACTCTTTTCTCCATCGAGGTCTTTGGTCTCTTTCCGGTGTTTCGGCGCCACTTACGCCACCGATCTTGGCGTGGTCATCTTCTGCTTACCATTTTCCTCGTTATAGGAGCCGGCGGCGGGGTGGGCGTGACGGTATCCGGCGGAGGGTGGAAGGCAGCAGGCGCTGGAGTGGTACTAGGAGGCCTGCTGACGTGCCTGGTGATGGGCGGGTGTAGTTGGTGGTTGATCAGGTTACAGAAGTACAAGAACGTCGTTATTGGGCCGTGGGACCCGGCAAGGCCAGTCATTCGGGGGCGATGGGATTGAGGTTAGCAATCTCAGTTTCTACCAGTCCTTGTATGTAGTACGCATTTGACATGCCTGAAGTTTGCATGCCTCATAATCCCGAATCAGAATCTTTGACGTTGTTTATCCGGGATGTCAGAGAGTCAATCGATGTCCTCTGACAATATGTAATGTTGACAGAGCGTTGAGCCCTGTCTGACTAAGCGAATGCTTCGTCTGCTGCCAGCTCTCGAGAACCCCGTCACAACAATTGCACCAATCGTAACCCCACTTGCTTCTTATCGGAGTAGACATGCCCGGAGTCGAAGAGCTAGATGTCGGTCTCACCGAAGTTTTGCACGAGCCAGGGAGATTCGATTGGGGCTGACTGGTTTGGACCCCACGTATCCGTACCGCAAGCAAGCCACCATGCTCCGCTGTGGCTTTGGCCCCCACTCGAGCTCTCACAGGCAAGGGAGGCGGGAGGAAAGGCTCCAGCTGATGGGAGGGGATTCCGACTCTAAATTCTATCCATCTTTCGCTCTCATCGCATCCTCAATTCTGGGAACATCAACATTGATCATTACATTGAGTAATTGAGGAAATGTCACTCTTTGTCAGTGACCCTCGCTCCCGAGGCCGGTCCAGATCGCCGGGTCGTCGCGACGAGAGGTCCAAGTCTCGAGACGCTCGCGCACCGTCGCCGCTTCCAGCAATCAAACCAAAACCATCCGCCAAGAAATACTACAGTTCCGACTCCGATTTCGATTCTCCCGAGTACAAAGTCGCATCTCCCAAGCATGAGCATCTGTCTAAGCCTTATGCTCCGGAGACACCCTCCTCAGCACATACTCGCGGCTACGCGCCGGCGAATGATCCCCGGCAGGACTACCGCCGCCGACCCACTTCACCGGGCCCTGGATATCACCCAAGCTATGCTCAACCTGACCGGTACGAACATGCTCAGCCGACAGATTACCTTCAGTCTCGGCACATGAGCTACACCAGTCCGACCGAGTATGCTCCCATACCTGCGTGCGAGCAACCTGGGTACGTGCCGCCAGGCCAGTACGGCTACGATCATGCGCGGACGGACGCCAAAAGGGGTGGCCGGCTCCCCTCATCATCCAGATCTGAGCATGAAAGACACCTGTCACTGAATGCTTCGAGTAAGATCAATGTCAACATTGGAGGCAGTCATTCGCCCAAACCGCATTATGCGCAACCGACTCCCGTGCAGTATTCTCAACAATCATATCAGACTTACGGAGACAGCTCCCGTCCCGACAATCACCGCGTCCATTCCTCGTCGGTAAGCTCACAAAGTGGCAGACCAGAGTACGCTCATCCAGAGCGATACCAGTATGCGCCGCCTCCCCAGCAAATCACCTACTCTTCCAAGACGGAGCCTAAAGTGCCGTACACCCAGTCGGCACACAATCAAGTTGTCGAGATCGCTCCCGGTGGTGGTGTTCTACATTCCCCTCCATCTCCGGGCTTGGGAGCGCGTATGCACAGCCTGTCTATCGGTAGCAGCGGGGCCGCCTCTCTCAGCGTATCCACGAGCCACGGGCACGGACATGGTATGCCCGGTGCTTTCCCACCGGGGAGTCCATTGCTTGAAGCCTATCGCGGTACTTACCAGTCCATATCTCCTATGCCTTCGCCCATCATGTTACCAAGCAACATGGACGACGACCTGGACGACCTGAAGCCTCTGTCAGGAGGCGGGAGAGTCTACTCATCTGACGACTCCCGCGGCCACCGCCCGCGCCCGCGCAAGCGTGCCTCCTTCTACGACCCCGCTCCGGACGCCAAAGCCCTAGCGGAAGCCCTCAAGCACTCCAAACCGGACCCGGAACCTCTGATCGAAATCCTCCCACGTCTTTCGGACGAAGAAATCATGCAACTACGGATCGAATACAAAAAACACATCAAAGTCCAAGGGAAAGGCATCAACATCGCCAAGCACATCAAGCTAAAAGTGACCGGCAACCTCGGCAAGGCGGCCCACGCCACCGCCCTCGGCCGGTGGGAAAGCGAAGCGCACTGGGCCAACTTCTGGTACCAAAGCAACTCGTCGCGGCGCGAGCTCCTGATCGAGAGCCTCATGGGTCGCAGCAACGCGGAAATCATCGCAATCAAAGACTCCTTCCGCGACAAGCGCTACGGCGACTCGTTGGAGAAATGCATGAAAGCCGAACTCAAAGCCGACAAGTTCCGCACCGCCATCCTGCTCGCGCTCGAGGAGCGTCGACAGGAAGAAAATGCCCCGCTCTCCGTCGACCTCGTGCGCCGAGACGTGCAGGACCTCTATCGGGCCCTGACCGCCAAGGAGGGCGGCGAGACGGCCATGATCAACATCATCGTCGTCCGCTCCGATAACCATCTCCGCCAAGTCTTGCAGGCCTTCGAACATACCTACAAGAAGAATTTCGCCCGCGAAATGATTCGCAAGTCACAGAACCTCGTCGTATGTTTTCCCCCTCCTCCTCTCCTCCCCTTACCGCTCCTTACCCCATCGTCTCCCCTCCGTAAAGAACGTGCACTAAACGCCCCGCCCACGTCCCCACAGGGCGAGACCCTCGCACACATCCTCAACGGCGTCCTGAACCGGCCCGTGCGCGACGCCCTGCTGATGCACCAGGCCCTCGCGACCGAGACGTCGCGCGACCGCTCCGAGCTGCTGATCTCGCGCCTCGTGCGCCTCCATTGGGACCGGCCGCACCTGGATCGCGTCAAGGTCGAGTATCGGAAACGGTACGGGCATCGGCTCGAGGACGATGTCGAGGACGGCACGAGGGGGGACTGCGGCGCGTTTTGCGCTGAGCTTTGTCGTGATGTTGGGAAGGGGGGGAGGCGGTAAGAGGGGAAGGTGTGGGAGGGGAGGGTTTGATAAGCTGATGGGTGGGTGGATTGATGAGATTGGGTGCTGCTTGCAGTTTTCAATTACCGGTTCGAGACTTTATTTGCGCTGATTGATGTGACCCGGATGAGCTTGATGTGTAGTCTGATAACAGACGCCGAGAGACGCGATTGACAGTGCAAGAAGGGGCTTTTAAGAAGTCGTACTCGGCCTGAGTGGAGATAGGAGTCTCCGGATGGGGATCAGAAGGGGCAAGGTAGGTAGGCAAGCGTACTCGTCAAGTCCTGCTGACCTGGGCCGAGCGATTGAGGTACAAATACCTACCTAAGTGCTACCCAACTGAGCTCATGCAACGCCCTTTCTGAATGATGATGGAATGACAAAGCTTCATCTTCAAAGCATGATACCACCCTCGAATCTACCTTGTACGTTCAGGGCCAATAATCATCATTTCGCGCAATCCTCGTTGTCCTGCCTGTGATTGTTCAAACATCATGAGTATCTGGTCTGGAGTACAGTATAGTAGAGTACAAAGTGCCAGCTATGTTACATTCCAGTACATAAAGGTAATCTCTCAGGTAAAACGACGCTAAGCTACCTACCTATCCTATCTGGTAAACTGGAGCCCAATAATTGAGACATCGAAAAGGAAGATATTGGAAGATATCGAGTCCGAGGTAGTAGTGTGGCGCTCGGCGACCAAAAGAGAAAAGAAGTTGAAGTAAGGGGTTCCGAAAAAGCATAACCTGCGAAAACGTAGATGAAGAATGAAAAGGGGGTATGTAGCGCGAAAGAAAGAACCGACGAAACCGACAAACCTCATAATGACAAAAAAAGAGGGTTTCATATCAAACCTAGACCCATCAACAACAGTCCTTCATCACCGCCTCCCACTCTTCCCAGCACCCAGCCGGCCCGCGCTCGTGTCCAACCGACTCGTTCTCCACCCCTCATACCACAGCTCCCGACTCGCCTCCCTCAACTCGCCCCTCCATTCCGAAAAGACAGCCTCCTTCAGCTTCAAAAAGTCACAATGCTCCACATTATGCGGATCCGCGAAGCCCCAAGGGAACTTACGTCCGACCTTTCCCCCGGGACCGGGCGTCGTATCGTACATATCCGGGCTGATGATGGAGAGGGGCAGGTACGGCGTTTCCGCGGCGGAGGCGGGGGAAGACTGCGAGACGGAAGACGGGGTGCGGACATGGGAGAGGGGCCGTTTTGGTTTCTTGGGGGAGTGGGGTTCGGAGTCGGAGGAAGTGCTTTGGCTAGAGGAGAGGTCATCAGGACGCGCAGGCTTTTTGGCGAGTTCGGCATCCTCTTCGCGCTCGTCGAGGAGGTCGGTGCTGCTTTCGGCTTCGACGTCGTCGAGGCCTAGGGCTTCGAGTGGGTCAAGGTTGGCCTTCTTGAGACTGTCGGAGACGGTCCTCTTCAGGAAGGCCATGTGAGCGGTTGTGATGGTGTCGGCCTTGCTGATGACGGGGACGACGGTGGTCTTGCCCTGCAGTGCTCGGAGGACCTGTAGGTCTAGATCTTCGTCTAGGCCTCCAACGATACGGGGAGCTTTGTCGGCCATGTATCCTCCATTCGTGGTGCTGTTCGACACTGCCTGCGCCGCAGCGACGTTCGCGTCAAGACGGATAGGGTCAAGAACCAGGAAGACGCAATGAATGTGTGTGTCCCGTACACCGGGAGCGCGAACGACCTTCATCTCCTCGGTGAAGGTATCCTCAAACTTGCTCTCGAGGAAATTGCTCATCTCCCTGAGCTGCAAGTCCACGATACTCTTCTCCAAACCTTGTGAGTCCCACAGCGTCAAGCCGATCCGTTCACTGTCGATCTCCGTCTCAACATAATGTGAGGTGAAGTTGTGGGAGCCAGCGGACGAGGGGGGTGGGGAGTCCGCAGCGAAGTCGCCATTCGTACGAGCATGTCGTTGCTTCCGATATGGCAAGGCAAGTGACGTGCGGAGGAAGTTCAGAAATGAAGTCTTGCCGGAGTTTCGAGTTCCGATGACGAGAATGCTGTTCCGTAAGATTCAGTATTATGTTGGATATCAAGAGGTTGATCGTGAGCTTGCTTACTTGAACGGCGTGGGATCTTTCCTTCTTCGAACCCTTCTGGGACTGTTGATCGTGCTCACTGCACTGCTTGCGTAGCTGTACCGCCCACGGTGAGTCATACTTTCGTTCCTCGCATAGGGGTCTACACAATCTCCATTCTCTCCCGAGATTGCGGTGCCAGGAAGTGGAGGTATGGGTACGCCGTATGAGTTTTGGAAAACCGGATTCTCCATTGAACTTCTAGACATATATCGTCTGTTATGTCCTGCTGCTCTACTCGAATCCAAAACCTCGCTACCTGAAGACGTCTCTTCGCCTCCAAAAGTTCGCAGTTGTGGTGAAGGAGAGAAATCCGGCAGCTTTGGAGGATACTTGGCCCTTTCGGCAGCTTCGCGTTCTTGGCGCAGTTGCTCCTGCTCTTGTGCGACGCGTTGTTGCTTCTTGGTCAGCTTTCCTCCAGACACGTTCCTGCTACCGCTGTTCAATGGCTCGCCTGATTTTGATCGTCGCAAGAACCCCAGGCTTGTCCGACGTGGTGGCATTGGCTTGCCATTTCCTTCCGTAATCGAAGGGAGCGCTGTATCCTCAGGTGATGGCGACTTCTCCGACGTTCGAGGACGGAAGGTGGGTGATGTGGTGACCATCGTGACAGTCGATGATACCTTGTCCTACCTCTGATTTCTGTCACAAGCGAACGGAGCTATTAAGTGTCACGTAGAAGTGGCGTTTTGGTGAGAAGTGAGTGAGTGAAGTGATTCTTGCTGATTTGGGGGCTGCCAGGCTCGTTGCTTCTAACTACAAAGTCACCCGGTCAGCGAGATGCGATTGTGACAGCCTCCCGAGCTGCATGCTGCAGCGCAGGTGGTAGAGGAAGTCGAGGCGGTTACAATAATGGCAAGTACCTCGACGTTTGGTCTTCCTTGCACCGGATGGTCTTGCATCCAGCGTTTAACTTTAAAGAGCAGTGAGAACTCCTGTTTTGCACCTTAGGTATTTCAACAATGTGTCAAAGCGCAGGTTGGTAAAAGCATCAACACTGCCTTGCCACTTGGACTGAAGTCAGACCTGCTGAACAACTTGGCGATGAATGATGATCGTGGCAAATTCACCTTGATGTCTCTGAAGTTGGGGAGGTTTAAGGGGAAATCAGTCCACTTGATTGCTAGGTTATACCTTACCTATAATATCCCAGCTAGGCTAGATTAAGGCTTGAGAGCCAATCGGGAGGGCTGCATCGCTGAAACAAGCGCCCGAGTAAAGTTCCCTCTCTTGATTGGACCTTAGCCTTTACTTTCCTTCGATCCGGTAGACAAATAGACCAAACATGTTTCGATTTGGTCAATCCTGCTGTAAATCAAGGCGGTATGGACTTATCGTAAGGTGGGTGGGAAGGCTTCAACAACAATGTTTTTGTCTCTTAGTTTTGTATGTGAATTAGAGTACAGGTAGAGTAGGAAAGTGAAGTTTAAGGGGTAATCACTTTCTGCACGTGCGTATCGGGAGAGCTAAGATTGAACCCTGTCTCACAAGCAACGTTTTCTGGGGTAAAGGGTTAAGGTACAAATACCCTGAGGGAAATGATTGACAACTCGTGCAGCCAATTCACATAGCTCTACTGGAGCAGTATTTCAGTACAATATTAGATATCGCACTGACTCAAGCAGAGGATAACTGAAATCGTCAGGTTAAATCTCCAATCCAGGATAAACAGTCATGTACTCCCCGCACGTAGCCCAGAAAATCATCCTCACATCAAGGCCCTAGGAATGGCCTCACAAAACAGGGATTCCCATTGTCCGGACATACGTTGGTCCGGTTAAGCTGCTTGTCTTCGGGCCCAGTAGGTCCATTCGTATACTTCCGCTCCCCGAAGAAGTCCCTCTGATTTGGATTCGAGTCCGGCAGTTGCTGGTTTCCCCATTGGCCGACGTAGTACAACCAGGGCGTGGGATGACTCGGGTCGTATGCGTTGAAGGTCTTGAACAGCGGATTGTATTGGTAAAAGTACGCGGATAGGGTAGGGTCCCAAAGCTTCCCTTGGTCGCAGTGGTCTTCGACGAAGCCTACCGGGAGGTTCAGGTTTGGGATGGTATGATCGTGGGTTCTGTGAAGATCTTGAGCTTGTGCCAAATGTAGAAATGTATGGAGCATGATACTGACCCAGTAGTGCCGTAGTTAGCATGCGAGCCCTTGGCGCTGTAAGAGACAGGCCTTTGCCCGTGTTTTTCCACCGCATTGTAGGTGAAAGCTTCCCCGTTGGCATGCTGGCTGTACCAAACCGCTTGCGGAACTCCATCACTGAAACGAATCATGTTGTGCTCCCAGTCACCAACGTGATCCCCGAACTCTTGCCCGAAAACGATGTTCCCTTCATTGTAAGCATAAAAGTAAAAGTAGAATGCGTCAACCAGGCCCGATCCATGGTCATTGACGATGACGGCGGAGCTCACGGCGCCGTTCGTCTTGCCACTCTCGTCAGGCGCCACACCTTTGAGCCATGATGGGTTCCGAGTGAAGTCGTCGAGAGACGTTAAATATATACTGGATCCACCTTTTGAGTTTAGAGAATCAAGGTTATCCAAAGTTAAAGGGCTGGCCACGCCGCTGACTGGAGTATAGTTGATCTCCGGTTGAGTATGAGCGAGCTGTGACCCAATATCAGAGGGTAGATAAGGATCCTGCGAGTGGAGCCAGACAACAGGTGCTAGCCGACGTATCAGTCTCGGCATCTGCTACCAGATGTTGAGGGCACCACTAACCATATTGTAACACGAAGGATGGGACCGCGGAGACTTGACGCTCGAAGCGTTGGGTTGGGGCAGACAACACGGCGGGAATTGCTGTTGCTATTGCCAGAGCACTGAGAAATGTGTTTCTCTGGAGTGCCATTGCTTGCTGCGATCAGGGCAGTAGTCAAGCACAACGAGAGAGCCGTTGGGAAACCGCAAGACTGGCGTGAAGGCATCCTGCGATGTGGTGGTCGCCATGGTGTTTTAAATACCTAGTGCCCCACGGGAGGATGGAACTCATGCAGGAGAAGTGTATGTGATTCGATCGTCAGATGATGCGGAAAAGCAGACACCACCCCAGTCAGGCCCATGGTCCGAGACAAGACAAAACGTCAGTTACTTCGTATATACATGTACTTGTAAACACGGCCAAGGACTACTCCGTAACGTGCGAGAAGGACGGGATCTAACTGGAGATCAACGGAATCACGGCCTCATCCTAGGCCGTTGGATCATGCAGATCATGCAGGCTTCGGGCTCGTGTTGATTGCTTACCTAATTCGTACCCTGATCCGGGTTGCACCCTCGGTCTCCCTTCGTTTCAAGACACTCACACTCAACACTAACAGGACTCTATGATATCTGACCTCGGCTTCCTACCGTGATCATTGACATTCCAACGCCGCCCATTCACCCGCCAGTATCGTTCAGCCACCTGCCTGATCCAGGTATCTCAAACCTCGTACTCGGTCTGCAACGACCGGGAGGGAAGACTAAATCATCGGGACAGTGAGAAACCCCTGAGCCGCCATTATGATGATTTCTCGTCTCGAATCACTGCCCGATGAGCTCTTGGACGACATTTTCACGAGACTCAATGGCGCGGAGCAATACAATACCGCTTTAGTGTCGTGGCACTGCTATCACCGAGTGGTGCCCCATCTCTACCGAGCAATTGAGCTGGTGGACTGCTGCAACAACGCAAAGGGGGACGCGCACGACGATAGCCCGATGATTAGTATATTGTTTACACTCACCGAGAATCCTTACCTAGCTTCAAAAGTACGAAAACTAACGCACAGATGCCATTTTTCCCTACCAGATATATATGAGGATCTTCTAGTGGCTTCTTTCCAGAATCCGACTTTTTCCAATGATGGGCGGACGTTGAGGCTGCTTTCGCGGGCCATTCATAATCTTGTTAACGTCAATACCCTGAGGATCATCCATGGGCATCACAATGTTACCGTTGCTCTCCTTCAAGGCTTCTTCAGCAAGGCTCGGAAGTACCAGCTTCCCGTTGCACGTCTTTGGCTAGAAAGCTGTTGTCTAGAGGGCGTTGCTCAGCGTATCGGAGTCAATGCCTTGCTCGGGGGCCTGCAAAGCGTACGGATCAGGAGGTTGAGAGCCATGTCTGAAAATTCAACTATCGGAGAGCTGACCTTCTCCCACGATGAGCGCAGGGGAACATCGAGCAACATGTTGGATGATTGGGATATCTCACCCTCTCAGAGGGACACTTGGATAGTCAAGATTCCCAAGGAAGATTTTCAAATGGCAGCTTATTTTGATGAGGATATATACAGGCGTTTTTCCCGAGTCGAGGGGCTCGCCGAGCCCGACGATGACATCGATTGTAAACCAGGAGACTCAACGTGTCAAGACACGCCATATTTTGTTGACGAAGAGCCCGGCTGGCTTGTGTCGCAGTTTGTCACCAAGTCTAGCTCTACACTTACGTCTTTGAACCTCGACTGGGTTTTGCAAGTTATGCCTCTTATCAGAAACAATTGGATCAGTCATGCGACGTTCCCAAATCTACGGGCTTTCCAAGTACGTAACGCGGTCACCACACAGACCGGCTTTGATCCAGACACTACCATTTCGCTGCTTCAAGGGGACTGGTTGCAATTTCTGGAAAGACACCCACAGATACAGTGCCTAACTTGGCCTCTAGAACATTTCTTCCACCCCACATCCCTACCGTTCCTCACCTCCGGGGCAGAAAACGTGGTGATGACGCTCGGTCGAACGCTCAAAGAACTTAGGATAGACACCCAGCTTCTATACTCCCCAGAACCCAACACCGACCCGATAGACTCGGGACGTGCTGAGAGCCGTCGGGACCTGGAAGGAGTGTCGAGAAGATTGAGAAGACGGTTCTTCATCGAACACATCGCCCCGCATTTGTCTACTCTTGAAGTTTTGAAGATCGAAGAAAGTATTCCATTTGACGAGCGGAGCGAGATGGTCCGAGCAGTTCGCTTCTCTCCGCTGCGGAAGCTTGTGATTATCGGGGCGTCCTTTCCTCCGCTTGACACGTTCACGCGACTGCCGTCACCCATCCACCATGCGCCCTTCGTCGGACTGCCAAGCATCCACGGGACGTACGGCGACCACCAACCAGATCTTTTGGAGGAGACGGACTGGGACACACTGCGAGTGGAAGCCTTGTCTTTGTCGTCGCCATTCGCACCTACATATAATCCCAGCAAATACTCACTGCTGGTGACGATCGCCCTCCACCACGCCTCCACTATTACGACATTGAAGTTTTGCGGCTTCCTCGGCGCGCCAAAACTCCACAAGACTGCGAGTCACAGATTGACCGGCCTCATCCCTCTCCGACATCTGCACAACCTCCGCCACCTGATCATGTCGTTCTCGATGCGCACCTATTTCGAAGGCTTGGACCGAAGCGACCAAATTCGCTCCTATTGGCTGGACGGGCAATCACCGAACTCGACGGCGCTCGCCATTCCCACCGGCGCCGAAAACCAGAACCCCTGGGCGAAGCTCCTGACCGAATATTATGCGCCTGCGAAGTTGGTGGAGAAGGTGACGGACGTGCTGACGCCTCGTCTGAGCACGCAGGCGTTGGCAAGGAAGGGTGGGCTATCGGTCGACGCGGTGCTGCGACTTGGCGACTTTGAGATCTTTCACCTCGATATTCAGCTAGGCGTTCATGGAGAGGTGCTTTCCTATCGGGGGCCCACGTCTGAAAATGATGCCGAGAAATCCAGAGAGAAGCTGGAGAGTCGATCTTGGTTTTGATAGCATGCGTTCCTGGAGTGAAGGGGTACGGAAACATGTTATGAGCTTTTCCAAGATATAGGCGAAGACCGTTGAGTGGTACGGGCAATACTACTGATCTCGCCCTTTGAACAACAATACCATATTCATCATAACCCAACTGCCATCGAACACTCGACTTGCTGCACTTGGTTGGTAGTAATCGCTTTGGATACCTGATGTCGAGCGTCCGCCGAAGTACTTTAAACAACACCGGCTTATTATTAATTTATACCCCAATGCCGATACAAATCCGTATCACCGCACATATGTCCCTATCGCGAATGCCCTTCCCATAATTCCCCCCCAGAACTTCAATCACTCGCGACCGAAAAACGGTGGCACACCCCAGATTCTCTCTAGACCACAACAGACAGCCTGACTTAAGACATCGGTATCTAACCCTCAAAAAACATCAACGAAGCCAGGCGAGACCAACCTACCGAGAGACAATATCGGATCCTCCTTGGTCGATCAGATGATGCGTAGATCCCGAAACTATGGTGCACGTGGTTTGGTTGTGACCTTGAGTGCTGCGCTAAGATTTACGACTTCGAGCACGTAAAGTTTGAGCACAACTGTGAGGTGAAAGGTGACCATACTATCGCTGGGCTAATGATATCCCTACTCCCACGTAGTCTATCCACACAGCCGAGCCCAAAGCAATCCCAAGCGCTCCACCAGTCTCGCCAAGATTCCATCCCAATCGAATCCAGATCCGAAACCTGACCACCAGCGCCACCCCCCCAACACCCATACCCATATCCACAACCATACCCGAGTCCAAACACCGACCCACCACCCGAGAGCTCTAGCACGACCGGCGCCGAAGAAAAGATTCCCCGTAAAACAAGCATCAAAACTTCTCCATCAAATTCCGCCTCACAGTCCACATCCTGGCGCGCTTACCGTAGATATACATGGGGATCGTCAGCAGCAAACAAGCGAGCTGGATGGCGCCGAGGGCCAGAAAGACTTTCTTGGAGCCGTCGGCCTCGAGCCAGCGGTTGAAGAAGAGGGAGAAGACGAGGCCGTGGAAGATGTCTGCGCAGAAACCCGTCAGTAGAGTTCGGTTGAGTCGCTATGAGGCCGTGGAGGGCGCAAGACAACATACTCTTGGAGAAATTCAGCGTAACCAGCGCCTCGCCGGCATATTGCCTGTAGCTGTCGACGCAAAACGTGATGGCGGTAGTACTCCCCAACGAGCAGCCAAAACTGATAATGCCAAAGAAGACGGTAGGAACGATCCACCGATCCCTCTCGGCCGCGCTCCACCCGAAGCCCATGAGGCCGACGCAAGTGGCGATAGCGACCGGGATAGCCATGACGAGTCTGAACTCAGGTTCGTAGACGCCGCCGTTGCGGCGGCTCATGAAGCGGACGATGACGTCAGAGACCTTGCCGGCGACGGCGGTGCCGAGGACGCCGCCGATGAAGGGGCTGAGGTAGACGAGGCCGGTGCCGAGGGCGGTGAAGTGGTAGGTGTCGGGGGAGCGGTAGATGCTGGAGACGGATTCGGAGAGGACGATGAGCCAGCCGACGCTGAGGGAATAGACCATCGTGCTCCAGAGCACGGACGGGTAAGCGAAGAGGATGAAGGGCCGGAAGGCGACGTGCAGCCAGCGGTCGTGGCGGAGACGGCCGTTCCAGGGTTTGAGGGTTTGCGCGAAGGTCTTGGGCGGTTGGGTCTTGAGGAAGGTGGTATACCGGACCAGTGGGAGTGGAGTTTCCACGGGTGATTTCGGATCCTCTACGGGTGACCGTAAGGGGTTTGCGGGTGACTTGGGTTCGTCCACATATGCTCTTTGCAGAGCACTGGCAACTTGAGGAGCGTGGTCGTGCTCGTTCTTCAAGTAGTCGGTGTCCTCCCGCTCTACGCCTAGGTAAAAAGGCGAGTTGAAATTGTGCAGACCTGGGGTTTTGGGTGCCCCTCCACTTGGGACAACTCTCCAGGAGTCATCATGGTTAGCAGGCGAGAGTGTCGAATTCGCGGGGTGTATCTGGATCTCCGGTGGGCTGTCATAGAATCCTGGAGGGTGAGGTGTTTTGCCGTCCTTGGAGGCGCTTGTGGTTGCAAGAGGAGATGCATCATGGAGGGGAAGGCTTGATAAAGTCATGGGCTTCGCTTCGTCAGTCGCCCGGTCTGCAGAGTCTTGAGCGTCTGACTGCGGCGCGAAGCCAACATGAAGACCGTTCTTCTGTTGCCGTCTTGCAGCGATGGTGCCAGGCGCTGCAGCTCCCGCTGCGGCCGCAGAATTGCCAATCGCAAATTTCCGCATATCATCAGCTCCATTACCAGGGAGCCCAGGGCTAGCCTTCGGATGAACAGCGTGAAGTAGTACCGAGGAGAGAGTGCGATTGGTCGCGACAGTTGGTCTTCGGCTTCTTGGCCGCGGTGTCCGGTCCCAGAATGTCTCCGGAACGAACAAGAAGAGTAGAGCGAAGCACAGTCCAACGATCATTGCAACTATCCTGAAAACGGTCAGCCTGCCTCGAATTTCTGTCCAGGATTGCCTACCAGAAAACCCATCGCCAGCCCAAGCTCTGGATGATGACTGCGCTCACCAGTGGCACCAAGTTCTTTCCACCTAGTAGAAGAAGAGTGTAAATACCTACTCGGTAGGCTCGCTCGTGCAAGAAGAAGACCTCTGCGATAGTGGCAGAAGGAAGGCATTCGCAAGGGCTGACGGCAATACCCATGAAGATGCGGGCAATCACCAGCGAGGTATAATTCGGTGACAAGGCGCACCAAACCGCGCTAACCAAAAACAGCAGAATGCCCACAAGATACACGGGCCGCTTTCCAAAGATGATTGCCGTTGGAGATGCGATCACAGATCCAAGACCTAGACCCATCATGTAGAGACCAGTCGTGAGAGCAACCTTGGAGATTGAAACCCCGTACGTAGATGCGACATCGTTGAAACCTGCCGCAAGAATGGGTGTCATGCCACCGCCAACCATGCAGTAAAACCCCAAAGACAAGAGCGAAGTATCTCTACGCCATGCTGGCCAGTTCAAGGGATCGTTGAGGGAGTCGTCGGGCTGGGGATCAAGCACAATCTGACCGTCTGCGGTTTTCTTCTTGGCTTCGAATGCTGACAGCTTAGACTCTCGCCGCGATAGGGGTCGCGATTGGGATCCATAAGGAGAAGGTAAAGAAGAGGCAGAGGTTGTCGCCGGTTGATTGCGGAGCCCGAGAGGTTCGTTGCGATGGAAAGCGAGAAGCAAAACCGATCCTGCAGGCTCAATCTCATTAGCTTTTTTCGAAAGAGTCTGTGCCTGGATGCCGCTTTTTTCTTTGGTGTATGATGAGGACGGCTACCGCCTCGGAGGCCATGATGTCACCATCCGATCTGCTCAAACGCACCTGGCACCTCATCCGTGGTTTTGTCGTTGAGAACGCCAAAGCTCCACTTCTCCGGTCGTCTCTTGTCATCTTCGTAGTCGTCCAACGACGCTGCCCTGTCATCACGGTGTTTACGCCCGCCGCCAAAGACGCCCCGCCATCTTGGCCGTCGAGGTTCCTGCTGTGCCGACTCTTGGCTCTGTCTCCCTCGTTCCTGCAGGGCAATATCGTCTGGACCAGCGACTGGAGTCATCCTGTCGATTTGACCGGGCCACCGCGCGACGCAGTGATCCGTTCGAATGTTCCACAGAAAGGTGAATAGGACTTATATGCTATCCCCAGAAGAAGCAAGGTTCGACCCAAGCAGCTGCATACAATATTTTGACCCCAAGAATACAATCAGTAAAGACCGGAGAGATGTCGGATTGCGTGGGTAGGTATCGGCACCGAATAGGATATTAGGATTTGGTGTAATATGAGGTTGCGATAGGTTTGAGAGAGGTCGAAGCAAGGTAGGTAAGGTAGGTAGAAAGGGTGAGTGAGACAAGGGAGTCGTCAGGTATGCAGGTCATCCGCCCCAGACGCAAAGTGAGCGGTTTGGACGAGGGAGATGGCTTGTGCGGCGCATGACAGTTGAGGGAAGAGCCAAGTGCACCGGGGAGCGAGTCTTTGTTTCTCATTTCGGCAGCGACTGCATCCCACGGCTTACAAAGGCAAGGTAAAGACGATGTGATAAGCGTTCGTTGTGGGGATGTTTATTTGACGAATGATCATATGCTATTCCCAGGAGGTGCACCAGGATGGAGGTCGTGTTCTCACCCATATAGAAGCCAATCCGTTACATCATCACATGACAAGCTCCAATTCTCTACTATTAGCTGGGTTGAGGTGAAGAGCTACAACTACCTTACATATACTTGGAATCAGGTCATCAAAGCCCCTTCTGAAGCAGACAGGATGTGAGCACAGCAGCTGTCTTCAAGGGTAACACAGATCTACCATTCTGACCATGCGCCGAACCTCATTCATCCACGTGTATTACTTCCCTAGCTGCATGGAGTCGTAGTCCATCAACAGATGAGGTGACTGCCCGATAACGGTGGTGCATTGTGCATTATCTTCTCTCTTGACGTAAGCCTGGCCGTTGGGTTTGCATATAAATTAGGAGTTTTTGTTTTTCTTTGACCAGGGGTTTGTAAGGTATGAAGCCGAATCGCCGGTTTGGGTCGGTCTTTGATACCTACTGTACAATATCGAAATTATTAGGTATCATTATGATAATAATATCACCTTCACATGTTGTTTCTTATTCTATTGCAACGTCAAAATAGATATTTGTAGCTGAGCAAACTTGATCAGCTGATTACCGTACCCTAAGCCTTACTTAAGATACCTTTACTTAAGGTACTTTGTAATCTGTACTTCAAAAAGCTCCTTTGAATCGCAGCACATCTGATAGATCTTCAACGCCGAGCAGTCAAGACCGACAAAAGAAACCTCAATTGCTGACAGCACGGAAAGTCGCAGGTCACTTGCGGGTGTACTTGTGGCGATTAACCGCTGGCCGGTCACGCAACACGGCGGTTTAAGAGACCCATAGGGTAGGCTTAAGGCTATCTTCACTTTGCTATACTACTACCCAAGCAAGTTGTACGAAGATACAACTAAAAGCCTCAACTCTCTTCACTGAATCACACTCAAGACTGTGTTTCTGCAGCTACCCATGGTAGTGGTATTGGAATGATTCGGATCTTGTCTGGATGCTCGAGGCGCAGCATCGATGTGAAACACGTTCAGGCGCGACGACAAGGGGGCTCCTCAGACAATGTTTTCCAAGACCTCACCGAAACAAGATGGCGAATGGTAGCTCTACCTGGCGTATCAACACAACGGTGACGCAACCATGACGGCTTTAATATCAAGATTGCTGATCCGACGAGGACGGACACTCCCACGAGTCCACCATGCTTGAGCGTTCTTATATTGACTGGATACCATGAGGAATACGTGTCCCGCTTGATATCCATAAGTTCGAACAACGTGACCACTGATCGCCGGAGAAGAATTTTGTTCCGTTGAGGCAGTGTTGAACCTGACAAACTAGTCTCACAGCAGAAGAAGCATCTCATATCATCGAAATGCAACTTCTTCGTTCCTCAGCACTGCTGTTTCTCACATCATGTCTCGCGCTTCTCCCATTCTACGGCCTCGCACAATCACAGCGTTCTATTCTACGACGGGCCACCCTACCGGACCTCCCGTATCCCCCAAACCACAACGCTGCCACCTGCCACCGCGATAGGTCGAACCCAATCAGCCTGAGCCTCGTACCAGACACCGAATCCCCACCAACCCTCCGATCGAAGACGAAGCCCACCAGGGCAGTCATCGTGCCCCGCGCTCGAAGCGGAGCCTTACCCGACGTGTGCTACCAAACCGCGAGCTTCTTCTTCCCGGCGCTACCGTACCGGTACTTCAGGCTAGCGCTCCCCCCCTTTCTCCCCGGCAACGTCTACGTCTTCAGCATCCGCACTCCGGCCAACAAGAGGATCGACGAGATCTCCGCCCGCGTGGTGGCCGGACCGGGTCCGCCTCAGAACAGGCTGCTCGACATCAGCATACCGATGTCGAGCGTCGGCACCCTTCGCATGGTCGTCCAGGCCCGCTTGGAGGTCGTCATCAGGGTCGTCTTTCAGGAAGGGAATACGCCGGGCGAAATCGCCATGTTCGCGCTTGGGACCGCCCCTGACCCGTCCGCGGCCTTCCCGATTCGTGGTGGGACGTTTGCGAGTTCCTGAGATGCGACGCGTGTGGGAGGAGGTAGTCCGGACGGAGGGCTTGGGAAAGCTTACGGAGATATAGATGCTGATTTCAATTAGATCTTTTGGGTGTAGGTTCGGGCAGAATCGCAGGCATAGATCGGCATAGGGTATAGATTTAGGTATAGGTTCTGTGTCGGTTTCGGCGCAGTTTTACTTAGACTCGGAACTCATGAGGCAAAACGATCTGTAGACGGTTCGAAAATCTACTGCATCAGTGTCTTATGTTCTGAGGAGGTTGTGTCTGTGTCTGTACTCCGACCCTTGACTTCCTGTGTCACATGAAGGGTTCATATGACTTAGGTTTAGGTAGGTGGCAGGTGGTTTGAAAGATCGGTTGACTACCGCACAAGCGAAGTGAAAGACTTCGGGCCGGTCACAATAGACAGCTGCGTGTCTAATACTTGAGGAAGTGATATACTGATAGAAAATCTCAACGGTGTTGCACCCTGTTCTGCGAGATATGGCTTCAGCCTTGTTTTTACTGCTTAGTCAGCATTCTCCCCAAGAAACAGCTTGAGGTTGAACCTGAACCAAACCCAGTAGCTCACCGAAGACTGCGACTTTCTAAAGAGCAGCACAAGAACTGATATGGTTGATGTACCATCTGTCATTCTGTCTTAGTACTGTGTGTACGGTCCGTACTTTGTGTGTTGAATTTACCTGACTCCCCAACTCCTTGCCCATTTCATCGTCTTTTGTCAAGGTCTTTCTTGACTGTCCCTTGACCTCCAGCCCTTTGTTTCTTGTACTGGAACGTCGTATAATAGGCCCAAAGGCAAGCCAGAAGAGATCTACAGCTAACACGAATCTCTTTTGCTGTGTCTTACTACTCTTTTCAGAAAAGATGATGGGTCGTCCTGCTCATCACCGCAGCAGGATATGTGATCCGTGCTATTTCCCGGACAGCATACATGGACTATTATCAGGGTTTCATACCAGTAAGTCAGAATAGGAGTCATTCACCTTTTGTGGGTAGGAGGTCCGATGGACGATCACGAGACCCTTGGGTGGAATGACATTGTTGTCTGACCTGGTATTCACCATGTGAACTTGATGACGGCAACGTCCCTCTCACCAACTTCAGCTTCGGTATACTTCATGCTCTCTCTACTTTCACTATGGCTGCAGACGATGTTAGAATATCTTCAGATCTATACAACTCAGCTTAAACCCTAAGCTAGAGCCAGGATGGTCACCGCCACCATTTACTCCAGCGCAGGCACGAAGATCATAGACATCGGAGACACTGGACTTCAACCATGGCTCCAAGAAACAACGTATCTGATGGACCAACTTGGCAGGACTACCGCCACCATTGCTCAGACGGTGTCGCCTACCTGGCAGTCCGGCACTGGGCCATTTTCTACGCCCTTTGTTACGGGACCAGCACCGATTTTAGATACAACGACTATAGTCCCCTCGAGTACCATAACGACGCCACCCAATCCTCCGTCTTCGTTTCTCTCGACTAGCGCTGTATCAGCTTCGACTGTGGTTACGAATGGGGCGGGAATACCCCCGGCAACAGCTACTGCAAAGTCGCCCATGCTCAATACCATATTAGGTGTTGCAATTGGTGTACTCGTAGGGCTCGTGATAGGGGTCGCATACTATTTCTACCGACGCCGCAACCAGAAGAGAAAGGCTCGCAAAGAGTCCGGTAGTTCCGGTTCGGAAGACAACTGGAGCGACAACGCCTCGCCGCCTCCAATCGACTACGAAAAGGTGATGAACGTCTCCCGTGCAATGGGAAAGATCAAGGCCGTTTTCGATACCAAGGGTCAGGAAGATCCGGACGAAGGCTGGACCCGGCGATGGCCGCAGGACATGTCGGAGAGGCCAAAGCCTCAAAACGAGCTTAAGATCCGTGTCTCTCACGACGAATATACGGGTACACCTCCACCGCCATTCGACGCCGATGACCCAACCAGACCGCCCGCCGCCGCACCTATTTCGATCCTCAAGCAACCGCCCGTTGAGCCCAGAACGACCTTAATCGAGACTGCGCACACGCTCCTCAAACGAGCACCTACGTACGAGCCGATCTATGCTGAAAAGAAACCGCAAGTACGGAACAAAGGTGTTAGGTTTGGCCCGGATGAAGTCCGGGAGTTTGGGTGGACACCCGTGGCATCGAGAGAGCCGAGCGTCGATGGCAGTGATACAAACTCCGACGGTTGGTCGGTTGAGGCAACGCTGAGTCTGGGCAGTGGCTCTAGTAATATGTCGGATCGGGAGATGGAGGGCGAGGTATTGAAGATGGCTGCGCTGAGCGGTCGAGGCGTTAGGTACAGCCACGGTTGGTAGGTACGAGGAAGGACGCGGCGCTAGTATTTTTAAAGTACGAAAGGGAGACGCGGGAGTAATGCCGTCGACGGAGCGGTATTTGTGGCTAGCAGCCTCCGAACGTGCCACCATCATCGCCTTCTCCGTCCCAGCCTACGACCTTGGATCAATGTGGTGGCGAAAGGATTGAGGCCCAGCTTGGACCGCCGAGGTGATGGCAGTAAGCAAAGTGGCACTCTTGGTGCTGGGGCCTTGCTGTCACCGGCGCTCACTGTCCGATACCTTTGTACAGCGACTATCAACTCTTCCCTGTCGATCAGGGGGGCGGGGCGCGTCGGGGCCGAATGCTGGTTATTGAACCGGTAATCTGTTACCAGTAGTCCTGGCCTTGACAGCAGTCAATAGCAGCCTTTCTCCAGCTACGTCTTTCACCAGCAGTCTGTCAACCGACGAGCCATCGAAACGATGTCGGCCGAGATCCAAGCTAACGGGCTTTCTCGACAAACACGCGTGGCCTTGCAGGCGCAGTACGCCTATCAGCAAATTAACGGTTGGGATATGCTCTTCCTCAAAGATCAAGCGGCTTCATGCCATCTTCCCAACTCTCAGTGACCTCCGGTAAGACCAGGACTGAGCACTGCAGGTTCGTGGCCAGGACGGCAAGAAACAGATGATACAGAGGGAAACTTCTTTGTAGCTCTATCGGGTACGAGAGTTGGGAGGATGGGATGATCCCCAGGCTTACCACCACTGTCTACCATACCCCAGCCCCCCCAAGGCTTATTACCCGGTCACTAGCCGCAAAGAACGATGAGCGAGAAGGCCGTTGGTTTGAGTCCCAAGCAGGAGTGACGGAAGACAGAGTCCCACATCAGAGCAACAAGATATCCCCACCACTATGGATTTCAAGTGGCAGAACAGGCGTACAACACTCACAAGAAGTGCGAGGCTTACGAGTTGAAGAACGGAAGAAAGAAGTACGATTAGAAACCCCTGCAGGCGGTGCAAAGTGCTCTGGGGAACTAGGTGAGAGGCTTAGTTTGCATCCGCTGGATGTGAGGAAGTAACATGGTAGAAGGAGGTATTAAAGCATCGTCAAGTCTTACCTTTCATGATTGATGCGTCCCTCGATTCCTTCCGTTAAACTACTCGTCACAACATCTACTCCGCGTCCAACCTACCACGATCAACGGCATTATCACTTCCCTATCAATGAACCCTTGTACCTCCCCCCCCAACTTTCCCCTTGTAGACCTCTGCACTCGCGCCCTCTCATCCCCCTCATCCATCACCCCTTCGGAACGCAACCTCATCCTCGGCCGCCCCGATCCCGCCACGGAAAACTCCCTTTACATCGCCAAGACCTCCCTCCCCCGCTCCGCCCTCGTAGCCAAAGCCGTCGCCACTCCACCCACTCTCTCACCAAAAGAAGCTCAAGTCCTCCTCCACGGTCCGATTGAACACACACACGGTGAAAGGGCCGCGCTCTTCCAGGCATACGACGCACTCACGACCGAGCACAGAGAGTTGTTAGATCGCGCGAGCCACGCAGTGACGGATGAAGATGAGAAAAAGGCGATGAACGTGGCGTATGATGTGTTGCAGAGCGCGAAGGCAGAGGAGGAAGCACGGCAGGAAAGCACGTCCGCAGCACGACAGGCCGAGAGACGCGCCCAACCCCGTCCTCCCTACCCTAAACCTATCGTCTTCCCCTGGGAGCGCGCCGACTGGATCACCCTCATCCGCGAAAAGAACTACCCCTCCTGGGGCATCGCCGTCCTCCGCACAGCCTACGACGACCCCGCCGCCTGGCTCACCTTCCAAACGCGCTTCTCCGCCCTCGCCGCCCCCGCCCTCGCCGGCGTAGGCCCTCCTGACATAGCGAACAACTTCCGCACCCACTACATCAGCGACGAGGACGCCCTGGCGGGCGCGGAACAGGCCGGTTTGCTTGCCTACTACGCTCGATTGGTTCGGGAGAGGAAATTGGAGGACGGGTATCGGTGGGGCGTCTTTGTTAGCGCGGATGAGAAGGTGCTGGAGGACTTCAGTAAAGAGAAGAGAGAATGGTTGGCCCCAGTCTGGGAGGCGGGTTGGAGGGCTAGGGAGGTGGGGACGCACGGGTGGAATGGGTTGCTGGCAATGAGAGCGGATTTGGTATTTGGGATATTGATGCCGATGCTGGCCAGGGGGGATAAGACGCCGCTGCAGGACTTGGCGCTGATGGCTGTGGATCGGTGAGAAGAGGAGGGTACCCATCTACTTGTATTTGCTGCCGTCAAGGTTTGTCTCATCTGCGTCGACGACTCCATCATCAGCCATCGATGATCGCTATAGCACTGCTGGGCTCCAGATGGCTAACAACGGCTCACTCCATCGCTCCGAAAATGATCCGGGAGTGATGTCGCACCTAGCCCACCAGCTTGGCCTCGCCCGCTCCATTGGCTGGCTTGCACGCTGTCTACAGCATCGTGACGGAGGTGGTTTTCCTCATTTCTTCTCCGGTATAGACTTCTAGGCTTGAAGCTCAGCTGCGAGTCCCCAAAGAATTTCACTTGCCTTTCGGTCACCAATATCTACAACAACAGTGTCCAACAGCACTCTTCCGTGTTTTCGCCATTGCTTCGAGGTTCTTCTTGCACATGGTGTGGTACGATTGGGTACCCAAGTCGACGACCTCATCATCAGCGGTTGACATAAGACGAGCTGGATGTAGAAATCATCAATTTGCATTCCTTCGTCCTCTCCTTTATCACCACTAATTGAGCGCAGACTCTTCTTCCATTGCTATCATCTACAAAGCCCCTAAGCCAACTCACTAGCGCGAGAAAACCCATCCCGATGGTTGCTGGGACGAACAAAACGCCAGCAAGATAGGGTACGATGAGAAAAGCACGATAACCAGAGCCCCGAACTCTGTTCGCTTGAAGAAATCCCTCCCCAATGCAGCCAGTAGTCCCCAGTCTCCGATGAAGTGAAGTGTAACAACGCCTATACCCTAAATACTTGCAGGAAGAGTATGAGAATCCTATAGCCGCGACTGTAACGCCGAGTGCGTGAGCTTTGGAAAATCTACGTGGAGTACAAAGCCTCGACCAGGTAGATGAAGCCGAAGACGAGGAAAGCTGCTGCACCCGCCAACGTCACTAGGGACTGAGTCAGTATGTCCGCTATGGAGGTAGGTATTTGCTCTTTTTGCAATACTTACCGACTCTCAAGCTGACTCTGCCGGCAACAGCCCTGCCACCAAGAACTGCTGCAGCGGTACACAGAGCGTGGCCGGTCACCGCACCGGTAGTGACCCACCAATAATCCTGGCCTGCAGCCATCGCAATCGTCGCAATCTGACTGCGGTCGCCCCATTCGCCGAGAAACGTCATGATAAAGGTTTGAACCCAAGCTGGACTCAAGAGCAGAGAGAATAGGTTGTTCAACCCAGCCAAGGCGTTGGCGACTGCGGATCGTCGACTTGGAGACGGCGAACGTGATGATGACGACGAGGGACTTTCTGGAGGTGAGGGGAGACGAGAGTTGGCTCGCGTATTTCGTGCACCTCGCCCTGATTCGAGGACATATGGGGAGACGGACGAGCGCCGTCGTCCGATCTTGCGCGCTTGGTGTTCGCGCTCTTCGAGCTCCATTTCGACTTCTTTCATCTCTTCGCCGACGCCCTCGCCTGGGTGCATGGCGTACCCTTCGCGTAACATCTTCGCACCAAAAGCTAGGAACAGGATAGCGGCAAGGAAATTAGTGACGCGTTTGGGTATCAGTGTTGGTACGGCATGTCCGAGGACGGCAGAAAGAATGGTCATGACGATGAGTGCGGAAAACGCGGCTGAAAAAACGAGGAGACGGGGATGCTTCATAGCCATGAGCGCGGCGATCAGGAAGGTCTTGTCCCCAATTTCGGAGAATATAATCATTGTGAACGAGAGAAGTAACGAATGGAATGGGTGCATCAGCCCGCTCACTTCTTCGTCCACAGGCGGAGGAGCTGCTTTCGAGTGGTCGACGGGCTTGCCGACCTCTAGGGTGTCATCTTTTTGTGAACTCGGAGGGACTGGGTGAGGTATATCATATGGTTTCTCGGGTAGATCGGTCGGTTTCTGTTACCACAGACGTTAGGATGCTTCTAATCTATCCCTCAGGACATTCATGCAAGATGCGTATTTGGCACTTACTTCAAGTCCACCAACCGCCTTTGTTTTCTCAGCGTCCTTCGCAGCGCTTTCTTTTCCTTTCCTTCCAGCCTCCTTTCCCTCCTGCACTGCTAGGTTTTCCTTTTCGCTGTGGGGCAATGGTGGAGCTTCTTTCGGTGGATCCGGCTTCTTCTCCGAGTTGGTGCCAACGTAGCTCTCCTGTGCCTTCCGGTCCCTGTCCTTCTCGCTGACACCCCCTTCTGTGCCCCGTGTTCCTTCCATGGGCCCGACTCGGTTGGGATCGTCCATCACCCCATTATTAGACTCGGGTATTGGGCTAGTCTCTGAGTGTAACAATCCTCCCGCTGAACCCTTCAGCGGCTTTGGTATTGGATTTGTACTCGTAGATGTGCCTTTCGCCTCGCCACTGTCCTTGGCCTTCTTCCGTTCCCGTTCTGCGGCGGTTTCCACAAAAGGACCGGCGTGGGGCTTCCCATCTTTGCCATCTACTGGGGCATCTTGAGTCCCAATGTTCGCTGCAGCTGTACGGAGGGTGTCGGCAGGACCTGTGTGTGCTGGCCCAGGCGGGGGCGCTTCTCGAGCTAGTTGTCGCGGTGTAAGGGAGGTGTCATATTGCTGTGGAGAAGGCACTGCAACTGATGTAATTGGTGAAGCTGAGAGGAATAGAAGTATCGAGGACGATAATTCCCTCCGTAACCTCATTTCTAGATCTTGAAAGGAGTACGAGTATAGACCAGGGCAGGAGAAAGAGCGGTCTTGCTAGCTGAGGGACGACTCGCACATAAGTAAAACAATGTAGGCCGGCGAGATAGGCGAGTAAGCTAATCAAAATCAATGGTCATATGTCACCAGGGATTGAGACTATTCAGAAGTGTGGTACGAGAAAGTTCCGTGTGTTGGCTCCTCCTTTCAACCAGAAACAGGAACATTGCAGACGTTGCTGCCGGAGAAATGATTTGCCGCTATAGCACGTGACAGCGCGAGGCGTACAATAGCTCGGCAAGCACAACAAGAGCACAACAGCCGTCGTTGCGGACGCACAACTCCATTGTTTTGATTTGACCTGTCGTCGAATTTACTATCGGCTTGCTGTGCCAACGAGTTTGCAATCTGCCAAACGAAAGAGTGACTGCCTCTCTAGTTTCATACTTATCAAGCAAGCAGATGGCGGACCACCATCTAGATCAAGGTGATCGTCGCAAGCGCACAAAGTATGCTCTTTGGTGTACTTGCAGCGTGATATCAGTTTCGCCCTCACTAACCATCATCGCGCACAGGTTCATGAACCGAGATTCGATTGCCATGCTTAAAGGATTGGAGAGGCGAGAGGGTTCTGCCTCGAGTTCTTCAAATCCACGACCTAAAAAATCACCTTTACCATCAGTCCAGCGCGCCAAAGCCTCCGAATCCCGTAGCGAAGCCGAGGATGATTGGCGGCCACATTTCGCTGACGAAGAGGACGACGACCTATTTCAAGCTGCCAAGGCCAAGAGAGCGAAAGAAGCAAAGCTCGCGTCCGAAGCGAAGAGAATCGTCGCAATAAGCAATGCACATGAGAGGAAGAAGAACAAAGAGAAGCTCAATCAGCACAAAGAAACTGCCTCCGGAAGACCAAAAGCCCGTGCTTTCGTCGACCGGCAGGAGTCTGCTGAGCGGGTGACATGGGACGACAGCCAGCAATCGAACCAGCAAAAGAGCAGCAGACAGAAGGGAAAGAAGCGGGCCCCGCCTCCTGTCGAGGAAGAAGAGATGTCCGATCCAAGCGAGGACGAAAGCTTCCAGCAGAACAATCGTCCCCTCGACGTTCGCGAGCGACGCAACATAGCACCAACTGCTCAACGCCGAACGGCGACGCCGGCAAGGAAACTATCCCCGCGACCGGCCCAACCGACGCGCCCGTCTTCACCCCCAGACGACGAAGACGACGACGAAGTACAGATAGACGAAGACATGCGGCGTCAAATCCGGGAGGAAGTCGAGCGTCACAACCGCGGCACGCCCGCCCAATCCCAGCCCCCGAGTCGGTCACAAGCTCAGATAGCAGAGCAGCAGAAGCGCATCAACCAGCTGGCCAAGAACCAGGTCCGAGCACAGGTACCTCCGAAGGTTCAGACGCGGCGGCCGTGGTCGGATGAGGAGACGTCAGCGCTGATTGAGTACATCATGGAGCACGGGACCAGCTACGCTTATATCAAGGACCTTGATGGGAAGGACCAGAATGTACTCGAAAGGAGGGATCAGGTTGCGTTGAAGGATAAGGCGAGGAATATCAAGACTGATTACTTGAAGTAAGTTACTCGATCACGACATATCCGACTGCTGCGGTTTGCTGACGGAACGGCTGTCCCTGTAGGGCGAGGAAGGAGTTACCACCGAACTTCTATCAAATCCCGCTAAACAAGCTGCTGAAAGATAAGTTGAGCGCTATAGGCGTCATCTACGACGACCAGACTGGTCTTGCGATGTACGAGGACGAGTGAAGAGGGTTACCTCTTCTTGCTTGGTTTTTGCAACGGTCCTTTCACTGGGTTTAGGTCTGATGGAGTCGTGCTTTCTGGAAACGATACCCATGCTGTTCCTTTCCTGTACCTATCTTATGTAGACCCAGCGTACCTGACGAATCTTTCGCATGAGCTTAGGAATTACCCAGCCCTACGTGCTAGGACGCACATTTATGGACAAAGACGGCTTGTCGTCTACCTCTCTCTCCGACTCCTAGGGACAGAGACGCTCTTTCTCCTATCCCTCTCTCCGAATTTAGAACGATAAGGCCATCACAGAAGACACCAAGACAACGATGCAGGAGTGACAGAATCCCGAGGGAGATCCATACATGGAACCGGCCTACCAAGTGCGTAAGGTATTGTACGCAACGTGCCTGCGCACGAAGCAGGAGAACAATCAAGCCCTTTCCTTTGTGAACGCGTCCACCACATACCCAGCATATTGCCTGCTGAATAGACAGTCACAGCATCAAGCGAAACTCGGAACACGGACGAGCCAATCATGCAACGGGAACCTTTCCAGTAACCTATCGCAGATAACCAGCGAAGAGCCACCGACCAAGAGTTCTGGTCCCCAACCGCCCAGCCCCCTGCTACCGACACAACCCGCACTGCCAGCCTCACTGGGCCGTCAAACCCCACCTCTCCCACCTCCTCACTCGCCCTCACTCGCCCTCACCAGATCCCAACTCCCGCCCCCACCCCTGCAACACCCTCTCCACACCCGCATGCCTCGGCGCGATCATAATCCGGAACGGCACCGGCGACCGTCCGGATAACACATCGTACTCCTTCCGATCGATCGGATCGTCGGGCAGTTCCCTCATGTCGAACGCCCACAGCATGCGGGAGATTATCAGCCAGATCTCGCGCTCGGCGACGATCATGCCGGGGCAGATGCGTTGACTGCAAGACGGATACGGTCGGGTTAGTTGGGTGAAGAAGGGGTTTGACGAGATGGGAGGGAGGAATGGAGGAAGGAAGGGTCGTGCAGCGGGGGGCTGAGAGGGGCAAGCAAGACTCACCCGACGCCAAGAATCCAGTGGTCGGGCGCGTGCGGGTCAGCGAGGCTGGCGCTCTCGGCGGAGGCGAGGTGGTAACTGATGTAACGGTCCGGCTGTGGTGGTCGAGGGGGCAAATGGTCAGCGGTCAGGAGTGCGGATCTGGGAGAGAATGCGAAGCGCGAGGGGGGCAATACGTTGAAAAAGTCTGGGCTCCGGTGGTGCTTGGGGTCGTGGTGCATGGTCCATGTGTTCAGAACCACGACGGTGTCTTTGGGGATGAAGTTGCCATTGTACGTGAAGTCTTCGGTCGTGACGTGCCGCGTTCCGAGCCAAAAGGGGTTGTGGCAGCGCTCTACCTGTGCGGTTCATGTCAGCTGCGTTGATCGGAATGGTTAGGGCGGGATAGCGATGGGACAGGACTGACTTCTTTGACGATAGCGTGGCAGTATGGAAGCTCTTTCTCGTCTTCGATGGTGGGCAAGCGGTCACGGCCAACTACTCGGTCGAGTTCGTCTTGGGCTTTCTTTTGGATATCGGGGTGTGCCGGGATCAGGGCCGAGAACCACTGTATGATGGCCGCCGTCTAAGAAAGTGAAATTATCAACTTTTGTTCTGATAAATCTGTCAGCAGGTCTTACCGTTTCAACGCCGTGGATCATGAACGCAGAAGCAAGGATAACCATATCTAGATCGTCAAGATCCTGGTCCCTACGGACTTCGAACATTGACTTGACCAAACAGTCGTCAACATCCTCGCCGCTAATGAGCTCAGCCTCGATCGTCTTGATGAGGTCCCCATACGTCTCCAGGAGGGCTTCGTGGAGCTTCTTGCCGCGAATTTGCATGCGGCTGGGGAAGAGCTTCAGAATTGGTACAAAGTCGACTAGATTGGACATGGGGCCTATGCAATTCCTGCCAGCCGCAGTATGAGTGGCAATACACGATTGTGATGAGGCCTAGGATAGACCTACAGAAATTCGCGGCTCAGCTCGAGAGCACGACCGACCAACTGGTGATTAACGCTGTCTGTGCGCAGTCCGAAAGTGATGGTGGTCATGTTGTTGAGCGAACAGCGAACAGCATGTGACTATACCACTGCTCAATGAAAGCTCCTGGCTGTAAGCATGACGGAGACATACCTGAGGGTTCACGGGGACTGTGCCGCCTTTGCTGGCGTTATAAAGAGACCTGACAAGGACGGTGGTCTCTCGGGCAAGTACGGGAGTGTAGTGATCAACGACGTGCTGGTTCAACCACCCCACGGCAATACGCCGATGATGTTTCCACCTAGATGGGGATTATTCAGTTTGAAGAGCGATGCAATCATTAATGAAGGTGGCTTACCATCTATCGTTATACGGCGTAGCCGTGATGCCACGACTAAGAAGTATAGTTTGACTCTTGATGTACAACTCCTTCCGTGACGAGAACACACCACCATGAGTGGCCATAAGGTCCTTGGCAATGTCTGGATCTGACACAATCACGAAGAGCTTGTTGCCAAGCCACATCGAGTACATGTTCCCATACTTCTCGGCCCAGTGGTCTAGTGCCAGCTCGGGATACCGTGATGGAAAGAGGAATGAGCCTGGGCGGATTGTCAGTCACGTTCGACAAGACAGGCGGCAGAGACTCGGACTGACCCACAATGGGCAAGCCCCTTGGGCCATCGGGGATCTTGTTCCCCTGCTTGTCAACCCGAACACGACCGAAAAGTCGGTTGAACAACATGACGAGACTGGTAGCGGCTATGACTCCAAGAGTGACAATAGGAGCAATGAGATCCGACGCAACAGACAACGTTTGGGCATTGGTACAGGGGACGTCGGAACTGTTTTTACCAAGTACAGAGAAGCCATTTGCCGGAGAAGCCATCTCGAGTGTGCGGAGGGACAGATGTTCGATGAGACGCAAGAAAGATGTGAGAGGAATTGGTATCTAAGAGGACATTCACCGAGACGAAAGATCCACCTTGGGCAACGGGCTGACCTATTCCTCTCGCTATTCACTCATACCTTATACAACAGCGAATCTGAGGCTGCAAATGCGAAGCATTTGAAAGTCGAGCTTTCTAGCGACTCCCACAGCGGGTAAAAACAGGGCGGAGACCCACGAGGCTGCTCGAGCTAGGTGAGCTGCCAGTCAGCCTTAGCCCAGAGTCAGCCCGAGTTGTATTCGTTCTGGGAGAGTATATCTCACGAAGTTTAAAAGTGACACCTAAGAAAGAGGAGTTCAAACGACCCACACTCCTGTCCTGGTGCAATAGCCGATGGCCATTGAGTTGAAAGCATGTGGTGGTTAGAGCTGCACCTCAGTCTGTCCTTGCTCATACTGGTCCATGTCATGTTGTTAGAACCAGCACAGCTCAGAATACCCTTCAATTGCAGACTTCTGGCTCAGTCGGTTATCATCGTCATTACACTGTCTCTTTCTTGTCCATCAAGGCCTCAATCTCCTGTCTAAATTATTGGGCAACTGTCCTCTTCCTACCGTTCTTTCCTTGCTATTTACCATCCATTACGCAGATGATAACGACATGACCCGCCTCAAGTTTCCTCCATAATGGGACGGAGCATTTGGTACATGCCCGATGGCGCTGCAGGTTATGACAACGGGCTTGACGCCCTCCATAAATTTTTTTTCATTGCTTACAGTAACTTTTAATGTGAACAAGTTAACAACATTTTTAATGTCTGTAAAGATGATCTTTTATAATATCAAGAATTTAATTATACATCGATGTATCATTCATGGGAGGGTGCTTGGCTCTCTTGCAGTTGAGGACAGAAACCCATAAATATCCAATCATGCTACAAGGTGGCATTTTCTTTTCTTCAAAACATATGAGCGAACTCACACGATTGAATCTTAGATCCTTTGAATAGATTTCCAAGATTTAGGGATATATTTTGGTTCTCAGTCTCAAATCTATGGCTTCTAACTTCAGATTTTGAAGTCTGGTGATTTAGTGCCACATTTACTATGTTCTTAATCGGCTGCGCTGAAATAAAGCCTGGTGTAAAATACGGAAGACTGGTAGTTTGACGATCTCCTGGTCAACCAGAAAGTCATGAAGATATCCTGCAGAGAGAAATCATCCTTCTATTTCAACGTGATCGCTAAGAATGTACAACCAAAAAGAGGGAAGCGCCACACATTTTCGGCTTCCCGGACCCAATGCCTACCTAATAGACAGCGGGTTTCGGAAGTATCTGCGGCGTATCGATCCTCGCCTCATCCTGGATCAAGTGCTCAAACGTCGCCGCCCACGCCGTCCTCGGCGTCAAATTCTCCAGATCCCACAACTTGGCCAAGAAGGCCAGGATACTAGTATGATCGTACTCGCCACCACGGTTGTGCGCTTTCTTCTCGATCACGTTCTTCCGGACCCACGGCGACATGATGACGGTCGGGACACGCAGGCCCAGTCGGGTGAAGTCGAACGTGATGTTCTTTCCGTCGGGCGCCTTCTCGGTGTACACGAGAGCGTCACCGGCAGGCACACTCACCGGCGGTGCGACATGATCGCCAAACCCACCGTGCTCGTCGAAGGTCATGATGAAGAGGGTGTCTTTCCACTGCGGGCCGGCGCGCAAGGCCTCGTAGATGCCCTTGATGTACGCCTCGCCCGTGCTCACCGGTGACGGCGGGTGGAAGGAGTCGTAAGAGCAGCACTCCGGGTTGATGTACGTAAACTGCGGCAGCGTACCCGCCTTCGCGTCGACGTAGAACTGTTCTTGAGGCTTGATGTTCGTAGCCGCTTTTCCGGACGTGACGGTCCATTGGTAGAACAAGGCGTCGGGTTGAAACTTAGTCGTGTTGGAGTAGTTGATCCAGCTGATCCCTTTCTCCGACAGTTGCTGGAAGATGGATTTCTGGGTCAAGGCGGCGATGTTGAAGGCGTTGTCGTTGCGGCCGTGGCCCGCGGAGGTGCCGGATGTGAGGTAGGCGCGGTTGGGATTCGTCGGGCCAGGAACGGACGCGAACCAGCGGTCGAAAAGGACATAGTTCTCCGCCATGGCGGCAAAGACGGGGATATGTTCTTGGCTATAATAATCGATGGCCTCCCTAGCACGGCTGACGTTCTGCGTCTTGAACACCGTACCCTGCTCCGTCACAAAGCCGAGCATATTCTCGTCCTCGAACTTGTCCTGGGCCGAGTCAGCTTCGTCGGGATGGTAGGTGCTGAAGAGTTCCATGTTGACGCCGCTGATGCCATGTGCTGGGTCATCCGGCGCGACGTTTGCGGCGGTGTTCTGCGCGCAAACGACGGCGCTGTGTGGGTCGGATACGTTGACGGGATTGCAGTATTCGATGTCGAGCAGGCCGTCGATGGCGTCGTTGTAGCGGAGGCCGCCGGCGATGGTGTCGAAGGAACGGTTCTCGAGAACGAGGACGACGACGTTCTTGATACGCGATTTCCAGCCCTGGGACTCATTGCCGTGTTTGGACACATTGTCGTGGGCGCCGCTGCATGAACGGGCGGCGACGAGAGGGGAGAGCGCGAGCGTGGCGATGAGGGTGGAGTAGAGCATTTTGAGAGAAGGTCGCTGTTAATGGTCCCTGAAAGACTGCGGACTGATAATGTCTGAAAGGCCTGGACATATTGATATCTTTATAGCCTTCTCCCCAAACAGCTCTTCTTCCAAACATATTTATCGTCTCCACTTCCACTGCATAGGCACGTCACAACGCCGAAGTCATATTTTCCGAGTTGGAATGCACGTGTGTAAATCAAAGGTCTTCAACAAAAGAAGAGAAGCGCGACTTTGGAACATGGTAGGAAAAAATCTCTGGTGTTCCTGTGCCTACATCTGGTTTTCTGAATCTGGAGCCTTTCCTTTGTCAAGGTGCATGTCAAGATGCGCCAACCCCGTTGGGTGGAGTAAAGTTGTTGCGTTGAAAACTAAAACGGGGATAACGGTCACAAGTGTAAGAACATCTTTACATCTGCTCTACCGAGGAACCCATGATCGCCGTTTGATTTACACCGAGGGAGGATGAAGCTTTGACCATCGCGGCCAAGAAAGGGTGCCTCTCAAGTGTCAAAATACCCGTAGTCACATGATAGTTTTCACGTGGCTCATCGCGGACAATATTGTACCTTACCCACGTTGTTGTTGTCGCGGTCGCATGGAGAAATAGATGGTCGAGCGAGAGATGGTCGAGCACGTGGGTGTAGTGTAGGTCCCTTGTTACTTGTGATTTCAGCGCCTTTAGTCGCCTAAAACCCACTTCCACTGTACCGCAAAAGGTCATTAGCATTAGATGAATTGCTGCCAACTCATCTACTAAAGGCATATATAAGCGCCTGATAGCACACCCTCTTCGGAAAAAGAACGACTCCCGAGTGCTTCCATCTTCCATTGGGCGTAAATCGCCCTGTAGGCAACCTTGTGTCCCACGTGCAAGTACCTTACGCATGAACCGGTCTAGTACACACAGTTTACTCAATGCTTATTCGAGTCAGTGTCAGCTGTTATCTGTCAAACTTTCAGCCTCATTTTGTTACCTTAGTGGTTTCAGAGCCCTACAGAGATTTCAGGAACATGCAGAGTTTGCTAGAGCAAACAGTTTGCTACAGATAAAAGTTTTTTCTTTTGCTGATAGAAGACCTTCTTATAGAGCTACATTTTCATAAAGTAGCTAAACACTTATAATTACACATTCATTTCATTAGTCACTTCTTCTATATTTGACAGATTATGAGCTCAAATATATATTGATATTCTTTGAAATTTATTCATTAAGTCATTTACTTTTATTCAAAACAGTAAAAGAAAAAACATCTTGTTGTTATCATCATTTCATGAATGTTAAAAAGAGTCTTAAGAGATAAAGTGAGTTTGATGTATAATGAGAAGTTATTTACATTAAATTGTTATAAATTCACAGATAAAACAGTCAAAAACAATCTTTATAATCATTTCAAAGTTAGATCTTTACATTGAAAACAACTTTGTCATTAATTTAAATGTTTTCATTATATAAAATGATCACAATGTCATATGACCTTACATTTTCAAAAGTTACAAAACTTAAGAGATTGACAGATTATCTGTTATAAAGAATGTTGATTAAATACAGTTTGATGAGTGCTGAATTATGAGATTTAATAATAAAAAGTAATGTTGAACTTTCATTAAAGTTAAATGTTTTAAGTTAGTCATTAATGACTGAAGAATTTATATTTAAAATAATAATAATTATATCAATAGTCTTAATCAATGTCACTTAAGCTGACTGAATTACACAAAACAATAAGATCACAGTTATTATTATTTTTACTGTTAACTTAAAGATCACTGTCATCATAGATGACATGAAAACAGCAAGAAAAATGTAAAATCATTTTATATATCTCTATCTATTTTATAAATTTAATTTTAAATACATTCTATTCAATAATCTATATATTTATCAACTCAATCAATACTTCTCTGTCAATGCTTATGCTTTAAAGTATAAGACACTCTTAAGAGAAATTTTAATCTTCAGTTTTGTTATTAATAAAATTCTGAAGATCATTACTTTTTTATTAAATCTAAAATTCTTCTATTCTCAATAAGTAATGATGAAATACTTTAAGACTCATAATGTAATCTTATTTCTTAATGATTTGATCATTAAACTAATTGATGAAGAGTGTCTTAAAGAAAAGAATGAGAAGCTTGTTTTAATGAGTAAAAAGAAAAATTATAAAGATAAGAAGAAGAAGAATAAGAAGAGAAATATTAATAAAAATAAAAGTAAGAATGAGATGTATATTTACTGTAAGAAAGCAGTTCACTTTAAGAATAATTACTGAAAATTACATTTAAAAAAGATATTAAAAGAGATAAAGAAGAAGCAAGAGACTAAAAAGAAGAAAAAGAAAAAAAAAAGAAATTTTTAAATTTTAAAGATAAGTAATATAATGAGAACTCAGTGATCTTGACTGCAATAAAGAATTATAGTTTTGTAATTAATAAGATGTCATAAATAACTAACTTTAATACAATACAATATATATACTGTGATCTCTCTGCATTTAGCTTAATCAAAACATTCAATAATAAACTTTCTATAAGAAGAGTGTCTGAAGTGATGTATGCTTAAGAAATAGAAATGATTGATTTATAGCTAAAGAACAGTAATGAAGAGACTTAAAATATTATTTTAATAAATGTTTATTTTATATTTAATATAGAGCTCAATCTCTTCTTAATTGAAATGACTGAAAAGAAAGAAATATTGATTAAAATCAAGAACAGATTATTACATTTAAAGAATAAAGTAAAGAATACACTTAATTATGCAGTATTGTTACATTCTGACTGGAGATTCCTCTGGTATAGGGGCTAGAGGTTAGAGCTTGTGATATAAGAGAGTTTTAGGCACATTAAGTTAATCAGTAGCTAGTAGTATGTTAAGTAATGATTGCATTGAACATGCTCATCTTCTTAAGAAAGATAATCTGTATATATATTAGGCTGCTCATCTTGCTCACTTATAAGTACTGTAAGCCAGCTTGCTCAGCTCACTTGTGAGCATCATGAGCTTATACTGAGCTGTATATCTTCAAAGCATAGTTCACTGAATCTACACATTCAATGAGTCTATCAGAACAATGATCATAACATCATTCTTTCTTCTCAGATGCTAATTCTCTAGAACCTATTTAAATGAAAGTTTCTGCCTTTGTAATTTGTAAGCTTTCCATAATGAAGTCATTCAAAACATACAATTGTCTTTGTCTTTATCAATTCATTAATAAAGACAATGATTCAGTGTTAACTGTCTGTCTTCACTGTTTCAGTCTCTCAATTCTCTGCATAAAGATAAAGAATCATTCTAAGTGTGCTGAGTGTGTTTACTGTGATCATTCATGTGTTAATGTGTCATGAGAATCTCTGAATCATATACACAATAAACTCAAGTTCAATCTGTCTATTGCTGAGAAAGAACTGACACAGGCTCTTGCTAGAGTTACTTGTCTTCATAAAATATTAAAATATACAAAAGATAAAGTTGCTGAGAAGACACTCTGTCTTGTCTGCAAACTTACTGATGATAATGATGATGTTTTCAGAGATAAGAATGACTCTAATTCTTCAAATCTCTTATTCTTAAATTTCTGAGATAATCTTATCTCTGCAGCCTTCTCTTCTCAAACTGCTGAAGCATTCTTGTGCAGTTGAGTAAGTTATTCTTGAATTTTCATATGCTTTTTAAAGCATCATATTCTTTTCATTTAACAAGATAATGAGCTTTCTTACTAATCATTCT
>JAABUJ010000892.1_pt1 | contig 50777 bp, 51 predicted proteins | sample 5559131 | NCBI WGS metagenome assembly JAABUJ01 (sample SAMN10711875, study PRJNA513366) | rock metagenome | isolation source: Antarctica rocks | place: Antarctica: Victoria Land, Mt New Zealand nord | collected 2016-01-07
TGCCCGTGCCTTTCCTGATCTCGCAAGAGCCGATCAGTTCCCCACTGTCGTCCCATTGCCTCACCATGCCTTCGATGATCCCGTGGTCGAGCGGGATCTCCGACGCCAGTACGCCGTTCGGATGCCAGTGACGAGTTGTGCCGTGGGGACGCCTATCGACCAAGGTCACTTCGCCCTCGATCTTTCCGTCCGGATAGTAGGTCCGTTCCTCAGTCCTCCCGCTCGGAAAGCGGGTCTGTTCGATGGTCCTTCCATCCGGGAAGGATTTCCGCTCGGTGATGCTCCCGTCCGCATGGCATGTCCGTTCGGTCTTCATCAGAGGAACCCCATCGCGGCAAAGATTGCGCCGATCCCCAAGGCACCCTCCAACCTCGCCCCATCTCCGCTGACTCGAAGCGCGACGAGGCTTGGAATTCGATCCCCAGAAGGCGCTGAGGACCACGTCCTCCTCGTCGGCCTCGGCCGACCGCCGGGCCGAACCCAGCCGGGCCCTGGCCAGCCGGACGAGCCGCTCGAAGTAGCGCTGCCAGAGGGGCCGGGCCGCGGCTTGGTCCCCCGCCTGGAGGTCGAGCAGGCATCGCGTGACCGACCCCGGGCCCTCGGGCTGCATGGATCACCCCTCGGACGTCACGACCGGCCGCGATCGGGCCGCCGGCCGCGATTGTATCACGACCGTCCCGGACGGCCAGAGGGCTCGGCATCCCCGAATCGCGGCCCGCCCATGGCCCGCCCGGACATCAAGCGGATGGGAGCCCCGAGGGAAACCGAGACCGGAGTGAGATCCAAATCGCTCTTGCATCGACTCCGCTGAATCAATCCGCCACCAGTGGTCCGGGAGTGGGAGTGCCCCGGACCCTCGGGGCCGATCGCGTTACTCGGTCGGGAGGGGATTCCAACTGACCCATTCGGGCGGTGCGGCTGGGACTTCTTCGTCCGCCGGGTCCGAGCCGAGGATGGCCAGCCGGAGCAGGAAGCTGGGGCAGGGTTCGAGGAAGCGGAGCCGGATCTTCCGTCGGCCTCGGGCGTCGGGGTCGGCGGCAAGGATCTCGACCTCGATCCAGGGGGTCCCTTCACCCTCGACGAGGCGGAGTCGGGCGCGGGCCCCGACCGGCGGCGGTTGGATGGCCACCAGCGCCGCCCCTCCCCGGCTGATGTTGCGGAGGCGGCCTCGGATCGATCGTCCGTCGTCGCCCTCGGCCCAGGAGAGCTGGACCCGGGCGGTGCTCCGGCGTCGGCGGTTGCCCCGGGACGCCTCGCCCTCGGGTCGGGCCGGGGCGGTCAGGAATTCCAGGATCCGATTCGGCTGCTCGTTACGCATGGGCATGGACCTCCGATGGCCGTGAACCGGGGATTCGAGTGGCGTCCCGCGCCTCGGGACTGGCCGACCCGAGCCGGATGAGGAAAGCCTAGGCCGCAATCCGGGGGTCGGTGGCTCGGTTCGAATGTCCCGCTTTCCGGTCCTCCTTGCGGGGCCCCCCGGCGCGGTTTATCCTCGGACCGGACTCTGAGTCCCCGCCCCTTCGAGGTTGCCCATGACCCGGATCGCGCCTTGCCTGGCCCTCGCTCTTGCCCTCGTTCCCGCCGGGGCTGGGGCCGGGGACGACACGCCCCCGCCGCTGACGATCGAGGGCTACACCGACCGGCTGAGCTACCGGCCGGGCGAGTCGGTGGCGTTCCACGTCTCGACCACGGCCGCGCGGTTCTCGATGGAGGTCGCTCGCCTGGGGGCCGAAACCAAGGTCGTCCTGGCGCGGACGGACCTCCCCGGCGGCTCGCACCCGATCCCCGAGGACGCCTCGACCCACGGCTGTCGGTGGCCGGTGGCGCACCGGCTCGAAGTCCCGGCGGACTGGAAGTCGGGCTACTACAACGTCCGGCTCCGGGTCTCCGATGCCGGCGGCAAGTACGTCGGCCGGAGTCGCCGGACGGCCGAGGTCGACCTCTTCTTCATCGTCCGCCCCTCCGACCAGGGCCGGGACGCATCAATTCTCATTCAACTCTGCACCAATACCTACAACGCCTACAACAACTGGAACGGCAGCAGCCTCTACGCCTACCACGGCCGGGCCGGGCTCCAGGGCCATCGGGTGTCGTTCGACCGGCCGCTCGAAGGGCAATTCCGCCAGTGGGAGCTGCCATTCGTGGTCTGGGCCGAGCGGAACGGGTACGCCCTCGACTATTGCGCCAACGGCGACCTTGAATCGCGCCCCGAGCTGCTCCGACGCTACAAACTCGTCCTCAGCGTCGGGCACGACGAGTACTGGTCGACCCCGATGCGGGACCACCTGGAAGCCTTCATCGGCCGGGGCGGGAACGTCGCGTTCCTGAGCGGGAACACCTGCTGCTGGCAGGTCCGAAGCGAGGACGGCGGCCGGGCCCTGACCTGTTGGAAGCAGGGGTTCGACCAGGACCCGGTTTTTCCGACGGGCGACCACCGGACGCTGGCGACCCTCTGGAGCCACCACCTCGTCGGGAGGCCCGAGAACCGGCTCACCGGGGTCGGCTTCCTCCACGGCGGCTATCACCGGAGCCACGGCCAGTTCATGGACGGCAAGGGGTCGTTCGCCGTCCACTGCCCCGACCACTGGCTCTTCGAGGGGACCAAGCTGGCGCGCGGGGACGAATTCGGCGCCAGGTACACTATCGCCGGCTACGAATGCGACGGCTGCGAGTTCGAGTTGAAGGACGGCCTGCCCGTCCCCACCGGCCGCGACGGGACGCCCGAGAACTTCGTGATCCTGGCCACCTCCCCGGCCCGCTGGCATCCCGACGACGCACTCTGGTACGACCGATTCCCGCGCGACCCGTCGGGGGCCCCGGCCCTGGGCGCCGCCGTGCTGGGGACGTATACCCGGGGCGGGACGGTCCTCACCGTCGGCTCGACCGACTGGGCCCACGGTCTCCGGGGCGGCGACGACTCCGTCGAGCGGATCACCCGGAACATCCTGGACCGGCTCTCGAAATGACGTTCAGAGGCCAGCCAGGCGGGCGTCGGCGTCGCCAAAGCGGTCGACCTCGACGCCCATCCGGTCCATGATCGAGAGGTAGAGGCCGCAGAGCTTGCGGTCGCCTTCATCTCGGTCCGAGTAGTCGAGGGCCCGGCCGGTCTCCAGGGTTCCGCCCAGCCCTCCGGCCAGGACGACGGGGAGCTTGCCCGAGTCGTGCCGGCTGCCGGACCACATGCTGGAGGTGAAGAGCAGGCAGGAGTGGTCGAGGACCGTCCCGTCGCCTTCGGGCATGGCGTCGAGGCGGGAGGCGAGGTAGGCGAGCTGGCCGACGTAGTAGCTCGTCACCCGCTCGTAGGCGTCGGACCTGTCGTCGTGCGAGGCCGAGTGGTGCGCGGCCCGGACTCCCAGGAACGGGTAAAAGAGGCCGGAGATATCGCGGCAGAGCAGGAGCGTGGCCAGCCGGGTCTTGTCGGTCTGGAAGCCGAGGGCGACGAGGTCGCACATCAGTCGCATATGCTCGCGGATGTCCTCGGGCAGGCCGCTGTCGGGGCGGGGCATGGCGGCCACGGCTCGGCCCTGGCCGGCGAGCCGGGCGTCGGCCTTCTCCTTGGCGTCGCGGGTGGCCACGACCCGACGCTCGACCTCGCGGACGCTGGTCAGGTACTCGTCGAGCTTGGCCTTGTCGCCGGCGCTGACCCGTCGGCCGAGGCCGGCGGCCTCCTCGCCGACGCGGTCGAGGATGCTCCGGTTCCGCTTGTTCCCCTTGTTGTCGAAGAGGCCGTCGAAGGCGAGCGACGGGTAGACCTCCATCGGGACCGGCGAGGTCGCGCTCGACCAGGAGATGTGCGAGCTGTACGCCATCGAGAAGTTGGTCTCGTGGTAGCCGGTGATCGGCTGCTCGCAGCCCAGGACCATGCTCGGCTGGACGGTCTGCTCGCCGAGGTGGTGGGCCAGGAGCTGGTCGACGCTGATCCCGCCCCGGAGCTCGGCCCCCTTCCGGAGCGCCGCGCCGGAGAGGATGTTGCCGGTCTGGCCCGGGTGGATCCCGACGCCGGTGGCCTGCTTGTTGAAGAGGCCGTGGAGGACGTTGATCTTGCCCTTGAGGGCGGCCAGCGGCTCCAGGCTCCGGCCCAGCTCCAGGCCCGGGCCCGATCCCCTGGCCCACCAGTGGTCGGGGCTGATCCCGCAGCCCATGAAGAGGGCGGCGAACCGCTTCGGGCAGGGGGCGGGGACGTCGCCGGCCATCGGGGCGAACCCCCAGGCGGGGACCGACTCCAGCCAGGGCAGGCCCATCGTGACCCCAACGCCCCGGAGGAAGGTCCGCCGGGTCGCCCCGGGCTTCGGCCGCTCGGATCCGCTCATGGACTCATCCCCCCGACGGCTGGGCGTCGAATCGCTTGTTCCGGAATTGCGGGCTGGTGACGATGGCCTCGATCAGGCCGCCGAAGCGGTGGCCGTCGGCCCCCAGCCGGGCGTGCATTGCCTCGATGATCTCGTCGTCGGAGGGCCGGAGGCCGCGCCCGAGCCCGAAGGCCAGGAGCTTCCGGCAGAGGTTGTCCACGAACTCCCCCCGGCGAGCCCCCATCAGGTAGGCCCGGAGGTCGTCGAAGCCCGACCCCTCGCCGCCCCCGGGGAACGCCGCCCGGTCGTCCACCGGATGCCCACCGAGGTCCAGCGTCCGGCGCTCGCCGACGGGGCCATACCCCTCGAAGGCCAGGCCAATCGGGTCGAACCGGACGTGGCAGCCGGCGCAGGCGGAGTCGGCCCGATGGCTCAGGAGCGACTGGCGGAGGGTCCGCTCCGACTTCGCCTCGTCGGCGGGGAGGTCGGGCACGTTGGCCGGCGGCGCCGGGATGTCCTCGCCCAGAAGGCGGCGGGCGACCCAGTACCCACGCTTGACCGGGCTGGTCCGGAGCCCCGGCGAGTTCCGGGTCAGGAAGACCGCCATCGGCGCCAGCCCTCCCCGGCCGAACCGCCGGGCGCCTTCGACCTTGACCCAGTGGTCCGGCCCGCCGTCGACCTCGGGCATTCCGTAGTGGCGGGCGAGGCTCGGGTTGACGAACGTGTGGTCGGCCCCGAGGAAGTCGAGGACCGAGCGGTCCTCGCAGGCCACGTCGAGGAAGAAGCGGACCGGCTCCTCGAACATCGCCCGCCGGAGCTCCTCGTCGAAGCCGGGGAACCGCCCGCGATCGACCGAGTTGTGCTCCTGGAACCGGCGGAAGTCGAGCCAGTTGCCGCCGAACTCGGTGGCCAGGCCGCGGGCCCTGGCGTCGCGGAGCATCCGCCGGGCCTGGGCCGCGAGGACTTCGGGGCGGCCGAGGTCGCCCGCGTCGGCGCGGTCCAGCAACTCGCGGTCGGGCATGCTCGACCAGAGGAAATAGCTCAATCGGCTGGCCAGGTCGTAGCCCGAGAGCGGCCGGACCCCGGTGCCGGCCCCCTCGCCGGCCGAGTCGACCCGGTAGCAGAAATGGGGCGACATCAGGATCCCGACGACGGAGTCGCGGACGGCCTCCTCGTGGTCCAACCCGTCCTGCTCGCGGAGGACCCGGTAGAAGGCGGCGACCCCGTCGCGCTCGGACCCCGAGAGCGGGCGGCGGTAGGCCCGCTGGGCGAAGTCCCGGAGGGCCGCGACCTGGCCGGGCTCGGCCGCGCCGCGGCCCTGCTCGACCCGGCGGATCTCGGCCGAGATGATCCGGAAGTAATCCTCGATCGCGCCCAGGGCGACCTCGCCGGCCCCGAGCTGCTCGGCCTTGGCGGCGTAGACCTCGGCGAGCCGGGCAATCTTGGCCTCGGAGGCGGCGTCCTTGTCCTCGGCCCGGGCGAAGTCGAATTCGGCCCCCCGCATGAACCCGGAGTCGGTCCGCTCGAACCAGAGGAAGCTGGCGTACTGCCGGGCCGGAGCCCCGGTGATGAAGTCGAACTCGCGCCAGAGCCCGTCCAGCTCGCGCCGGCCGGCCTCGTCGAGGATCAAGTCGCCGAGCGGGGCATCGTCGCGGAAGTACCCGGTCATGCTGTGGAACCCGGCGCTCAGGAGCCGGCCGCCGTTGTCCTTCTCTCCCTTCGGGTCGAGGTAGACCCGGGCCCGCTCGGAGATGGAGAAGGCGTCGGGGAAGGTCGCGCAGAAGCGGACGAACGACCCCTCGAACCGCCCGAGGGCCGCCAGGTCCTCGGGGACAGCCATCACCCGGGCGGCCTTGGAGCCCGGCGTCAGGCCCTCGGGGCGGACCTTCGAGGCTCCCCCGGCATAGCGCATCCGGTTCGCGGCGGACTGGCGATTCTTCCAGAGGACAAAGCTCTGCGAGCCGTTATGGACCCGGGGCGAGGTCAGGTTCTCGACCTCGGGCGTGAGCTGGCGGCGGAGCCCGACGACGAAGTCCCGGATCCGCTCGGCCCCGGCTCGGGCGGCTCCGGGGCCGTCGGGCCCGGGGGGCGGCAGTTCCTCCCAGAGGGCCCGGAGGGCGGCGATCGGGCCGGATTGCTCGACCCCCTCGGTCAGGGTGGACCAGACCCTCGCCAGGTACTTCGGGCTGATCCCGGCCTCGGTTGCGAAGTCGGCCAGCGATCCCTCGGGCCGGCCGAGGGCCTGGCGGTGGCGGAACTGGTAGGCGGCCAGGAAGAAGTCGGCGAGGTCGGTCCGCTGGCGGCGGTAGAAGTCGATGATCCGCCGGACGGCGTACTTGTCGCGGTCGGTGTCGGCGACGGCCGGGTCCTCGGCGAAGGCGAAGCCCTCGGGCTTGAGGACCAGGTGGTCGGCGACCTTCCGGGCGGCCTCCAGGTACTTCTTGACCAGGCTGGGAGACATGGTCAGCGACTCGGCCGAGTTGTCGAAGCCGGCCTCGTTGGCGGGGTCGACGGGGAATTCGCGGGTCGGCCGGATGTCGACGCCCGTGAGGTCGCGGACCGTGTGGTCGTACTCGGCGTTGCTCAGCCGCCGGGCCGGGACCGGGCCGGGGTCGCCCGCGTTCCGCCGGGCTTCGAGCTTCCGGAACGCGCCGATCCAGTCGACGACCTCGCGGCGAGACTCGGCCGAGGGGTGCCGCTTCGCCTTCGAGGGGGGCATGGCCCCGGACCGGAGCTGCTCCCGGACGGTCTCCCAGCGGTCGAGATCCTTCGCCACCGCCTCCGGGCTCCGGAAGGCGGTCAGGTCGAGGTCGCCCTTGCGGTTTTTCACGTCGTGGCAGGCCACGCAGTGAGCGTCGAGGAAGGGCAGGACGGCCTCGGAGAATTGGCGCTCGACCTCGACGGCCCCGGGCGGGGCGGGGTCGGAGCCGACCGCGACCGTGAGCGGGACCGGGAAGGCGGTCGCCAGGAGGAAGCCGATGGCGGTGATCGTCGTTCGCATGATCTTGGGTGGATCCGCCGTTTCCTCGGAGTCGTCGCTGGTCTGGATTCTATCCGGTCGACTGGAATCGAGCGACCCCCGATCCGTCAAGGACGATCGGGGGTTGCGATCTCCTCCATCTCCTGCTCGGGTCGGATGGCCTTTGACAGGGCCCCCCGGCCGGTCCAGAATGGGCCCGATCGCCTGCCCGGACCTCCCGATCGACCGGCCCCCAGGACCGACCGCGATGGACCTTGAACTCGGTGGGAGCGTGGCCGTGGTGGTGGGCGGCGCCCGAGGGCTCGGGCACGCCATCGCCGCCGCGTTCCACGCCGAGGGGGCCGAGGTCGCGATCGTCGATCGCGACCCCGAAGGGCCCGAGATCGCCGCCCGCCTCCAGGGAGAAGGAGGGGCGAGGGTCTTGCCCTTCCTCGCCGACGTGGCCGAGGACGCGGCGATCCGGGGCGTGGCCGAGGGGATCCATCGGGCGTTCGGGCGGGTCGACCACGTGGTCTTCGCCGCCGGGATCGGCTCGGGGCAGTTCGGCTTCCCGTTCTGGCGGGTCGACCCGGCGGCCTGGGATCGCGTGCTCCGGGTCAATCTCCTCGGCGCGGTCCACGTCGCGCACGCCTTCGCCCCCGGGATGGCCGAGGCGAAGGCGGGGACGCTCCTGTTCCTGGCCTCGGTCGCCGGCCAGATCGGCTCGCAGACCGACCCGCCGTATAGCGCGTCCAAGGCCGGGCTGATCAACTTCGCCCAGTGCGCCGCGAAGGATCTGGCCCCGTTCGGCGTCCGGGTCAATGCCCTGAACCCGGGGATGGTCAAGACCGCGCTGAACCGCTCGGTCTACGAGTCCTGGGCCGCCGCTCAGCCCGAGGGGGCCCGGCCGAGCTACGAGGAATGGGCCGGCGAGAAGGTCCGGGCGATCGTCCCGCTCGGCCGGTGGCAGACGCCGGAGGACCTGGCCGCGATGGCCGTGTTCCTGGCCTCGCCCCGCGCCGGGAACGTGACCGGGCAGACGATCAACGTCGACGGCGGCTACGTGATGCACTGGTGAACGATTTCGGAGGCGACGATGGCGATCTGGGCGACGCTCCTGTGCTCGGCCGTGGCGATGGGGCAGGGTCCGGGCGACCCGGTGATCGCGGTCGACGCCGGCCGGGTGCTCCACCGGATCTCGCCCTACCTTTATGGGGCGTGCATCGAGGACGTGAACCACGAGATCTACGGCGGCCTCTACAGCCAGATGATCTTCGGCGAGAGCTTCGGGGAGCCGCCCCGCCCGAGCGCTCTGATCGGGTTCGCGACCTACGGCGGGCGGTGGGAGCCGGCCGACGTCGAGGTCCGGGCCGACCCCGGCGACGGGCCGAAGCTGATCGCCAATGGGCCGTCCTTCACCGTCGGCGAAGTCGGGGTGGAGGTCTTTTTCGACGAGGACAAGCCGGGCAACGCCGGCCTGATCGTCAAGGTGGACCGGCCGGGCGTGGGGGCCGACAGGTTCACCGGCTACGAGGTCTCGCTGGAGACCTCCGGCCGGCTGATGATCGGCCGGCACCGCCAGAACTGGGAGCCGATCCGGACCGTCCCCTGCCCCGTCCCGGTCGGCCGGTGGATCGCCCTGACGGTCCGGAGCCAAGAGCGGTCGTTCGAGGTTCTGGTCGACGGCAAGAGCCTGGCCACGATCGAGGACGCCGAGCATCCCCTGGGGCCCGGTCGGTTCGGGCTCCGGACCTGGCAGCGGCCCGCCCGGTTCCGGAACCTCCGGGTCCGGGCGGGCGGTTCGGCCCGCGACCTCGACTTCAATCGGGAGCAGCCCGACGACCTCGGCGAGGGCGTCAGCGGGATGTGGGCGGCGACCCGGCTGGGCTCGGCCCGGGGCGAATTCGCCCTCGTTCCGGCCGCCCCGTTCGCCGGCCGGCAGAGTCAGCGGTTGACGTTCCTGGGCGGCGAGGGGGAGGTCGGGATCGAGAATCGGGGCCTCAACCGCTGGGGACTCAACGTCGAGGCGGGGAAGCCGTATGAGGGCTACGTCTGGGCCCGGGCCGGGGCTCCGACGCCGGTCACGCTGGCCCTGGAGAGCGGCGACGGCGGGCGGGTCCTGGCCAGGACGCGAGTCGAGGTCCGGGGCGAGGGCTGGAATCGGCACGACTTCGCGATGACCCCCGGGACCGGCGACGGCTCGGCCCGGTTCGCGATCAAGCTGACGGGGCCCGGCTCGGTCGACCTCGGGCACGCCTTCCTCCAGCCCGGCGAGTGGGGGCGATACAAGGGCCTCCCCGACCGCAAGGACGTGGCCGAGGCCCTGGTCGCGCAGGGGATCACCGTGCTCCGCTATGGCGGGTCGATGGTGAATCACCCTGAATATCGCTGGAAGCAGATGATTGGCCCGCGTGACCGCCGGCCGCCCGTGGCGGGGACGTGGTATCCCCATTCCAGCAATGGCTGGGGGATCTTCGACTTCCTGAACCTGTGCGAGGCCGCCGGCTTTCTCGGGATCCCGGCGGTGAACATGGGCGAGTCGCCCCGCGACATGGCCGACTTCGTCGAGTACGCCAACGGCCCGGCCGAGAGCGAGTGGGGACGGCGCCGGGCGGCCGACGGCCACCCCGAGCCCTACCGCCTCAAACACGTCGAGCTGGGCAACGAGGAGGCCATCAACGACGCCTACTGGGAGAAATTCCGGCCGATCGCCGAGGCCATCTGGGCGAAGGACCCGGCCTTGATCCTGGTGGTCGGCGACTTCGCCTACAACAAGGTGATCGTCGCCCCGTTCCACTTCGAGGGCGGGGCCGCCGCGAACTCGCTGGCCACGCACCGGAAGATCCTCGAACTGGCCCGCGATCGGGGCCGTGAGGTCTGGTTCGACATCCACGTCGGGACCGACCACCCGCCCGAGCCCGGCGGCTTGAAGTCCGAGCGGAGCTACATCGACCAGCTCGGCAAGCTCGCCCCCGGGGCCCGGTACAAGGTCGTGATCTTCGAATACAACTCGGGCAACCACGCGATGAAGCGGGCCCTGTCCAACGCCCTGGCGACGATCGAGGCCGAGAAGGTCGGCGACCTCATGCCGATCGCCTGCGCCGCGAATTGCCTCCAGCCCGACGGCCAGAACGACAACGGCTGGGACCAGGGCCTCTTGTTCCTGAACCCCGCCAAGACCTGGCTCCAGCCCCCGGGCCACCTGACCCGGATGACCCGGCGCGACGCCGAGCCGCTCCTGGTCGCCAGCGAGATCCGGGGCCCCGCCGGGACGCTCTCCGCCAACGCCAAACGGTCCGAGGACGGCAAGTCGTTGGTCGTCCAGGTCGTCCACTGGGGCGACGAACCCCGGGCGGTCGGGATCGAGGTCGCGGGCTTCACCCCCTCCGGCCCCTCGGCCTCGGTCGAGCAGATGGCCGGGCCGCTCGGGGCCGCCAACTCGGCCGCCCAGCCCGACCGGATCCGGCCGACCCGGTCGGAGTGGCGGCACGCGATGGAGCGGGGGCGGGCCTCGTACACCTTCCCGCCCCGGTCCTTCACGGTCCTCCAGTTCGAGTGAGCGGCGATCCGGGATCGAAGATGGCTAATGGTTGATGGTTAACGACGGCCAAGAGCCAATGGATCCGAAGCCACTTCGGCTGATTTTCCGGGGATTTCTTCACCCATCAACCATCGCCCATTGACCATAACCCATGACTACGATTCGGTAAGATTACCGGATTCTGAGCGGGTGTGGCCGGCGGGCCCTCGGCGATCCGGCAAGGACGCCAGCCGGGTCTGGAACAGGCCAACGGCGACGGATCCGGGCGATCGCGCGGATTATTCCGGCGCGCCGGATTCAAGGATCCCTTTCCTTTATGCCGATCGTGAGGAAGACGGTCCTGTCCGGTCTGTCGCTGCGATTTGGCCTGCGCCGGATGGATCGGCGGGCCGCTCCGTCCCTTCGAGCTGGAGGTCTCACGGATCCCATGCGTCGCGAGAATGACCTGATCCATCCGCTGCCGGACCGGGCGTACCTCGGGTATCCACTCCCCGAGGCCACGTTCGAGCACCCGGCCATGCTCCACCGCGAGGAGCGAATCCTCCCGGCTCATCTGGCCCGCGAGGCCGCCGGAATCACCGGGGCGCACGTCGAGCTGGGGTGCTACCTCGGCGGATCGAGCGTCTCCATCCTGGACGGGCTTCGCCGGGCGGGAGCCCTCTCCGGTCCCCCCGGGCCCCGGCTGCACTCCTACGACCTGTTCGTCGCCAACCAGTACATGGTCGACCACAGCCTCGGCCAGCACGGGGTGGAGGCCGGGGAGTCGTTCGAGCACGTGTTCCGCTCGATGCTCGGCGACGACTCCCGATTCGTCGAGACCCATCCCGGCGACATCCGCCAGGAATCCTGGGACGGCGGGCCGATCGCCCTGCTCTACGTCGACATCCTCTGGGACTGGAGCATCAACCGCCACGTCATCGACCAGTTTTACCGCCGGCTGGTCCCGGGGGCCTGGCTGATCCACCAGGATTTCATCTATTCGATGTATCCCTGGATCCCGGTGTCGATGGAGTGGTTCGTCCGCCGGGGGTACTTCTCGTACCACACCTACGCGGAGACCGGGACGGTGGCTTTCCGGTGCGAGAAGGCCCTCGACGACCTCCCCGGTTGGTTCGACTTCGCCGACCACCTCGCGCTCCTGGAGAAGCGGGAGCTGATCCGGGCCGCGGCCGACCGATTCATCGGCTACCCCGCGGCGCTGATCCGGATGAGCGAGTGCGTCCTGATGGACCGCGCCGGGTACCCGGCCGAGGCCAGACGGCGACTCGCTCAGGTCGCGGCGAGCGGCGACCATGAATACATCGAGTTGCATGCCGGGATCGTCGCCCCGCACCTCCGGGCGGCCGTCGCCTGAGCGGCCGGACTTCGGATCAGCCCGCGACGATCCTCACCAGGGGATCGCCGCGGGCGTCCGAAGCTCGGGTCACTTGATCCGGACGTCGCTCGGAGCCTGGGCCATCTCCGCCGTCCTGAGCATGACCCGCCAGTTGCCGTGATCCCTGGGGCCGCTCTCGGGGTGGTAGACCGGATCCTGATTCGGTGCCCGGACGATGGGGCCGATCGCGATCGCGACGCTGGTCATCGCGGAGCCCCCAGCCTGGTCGATCTGCTGGCGGGGGATGAGCTTCTCCTCCAGCCAGATCGTCCCGTCGCCGACGGGCCGCTGGCGCGGGTCCTGGATATAGCTCAGGTCATTCAGGACCCTCCCCTCGCGGTCACAGAGATTGACCACGACGTAGCAATCCAGCGGCTGGGACCGCTGGCTTTGCCACATCAGCCCGACCTTGACCCCCCCCTGGGTCTCGGTCAGCAGGACATCCCGGAGCAGGTAGCGATCCCCGAACCGGATGTCGCGAGCCTCGGGCCGGCCCTGGACCCGGAGGGCGACCGCCTGCCGGTCGGAGAGGATCGAATACGGCCGCCGCTCGACGACGTAGACGACCGAAGCGACCAGGAGCAGCTCGGCCACCAGGATCAGCCCGGTCGGGGTCGGCGTCCGCCAGGGCCTCCGCCCCTCGAAGGCCGGTCGGGTCGCGTCCCCGGTCGCGCCGGGCTTGGGCCAGAGGCGCAGGAGGGATCTCCGCGCGGGGCCCTCGACCAGGACCCAGATGGCGTGCGAGAGCGCCAGCGAGACGATCGCGAACCCCGCGAAGACCATCCAGTTGGGATAGGCGGCAAAGCTCGCCTTGTGGTAATGGACGTATCCGAGCAGCGGGAAGTGGATCAGGTAAAGGGCGTACGAGATCTCGCCCAGCAGGACGAAGACCGACGAGGACAGGGCGCGGGTGAGCCAGCCCCGGCCCATCGCGGCCACGAAGACCAGCACGGCGAAGCTCAGGCAGGTGGTCCAGTGGGAGAAGAAGATCTGGAGTTGAGAGGACGTCCCGGTCCGCTTCATGATCCAGTTGGCGATGTCGGTCCAGGAGTACGCATGGATCGCCACCAAGGCGACCGCGACCAGTTCGACCAGGGTCCCCGCCGCCCTCCCCAGCCGGATCCGGGGGCTGTAGATCCGCCAGAAATAGGCCGTGGTCATCCCCAGGGCGAACTCGGAGACCCGGGACAGCGGGTTCATGTAGAGCAGCCCGTTGGTGGTCACCGACGTCTCCGAGTCGTACGGGACCTGGAAGCGCTGGCACGCCGCGAGCGCCAGGAAGTCCAGGAGCAGGCAGCACGCCAGCTTGACATGCCAGGTCCGGTCCAGTCTCCAGATCAAAAGCGGGAACAGGAAATAGAACCCGAACTCGGCCGAGATGCTCCAGGACGGGTTATTGCCCGCATAGTAGAAGGCTTTGAGCGGGATCCAGGCGTGGACCATCCCGATGTTGGCCAGGTACGGGAGGACGAGGCCCTTCTCCCGGATCGAGGCGATGGTGACCCCGTTAATCAGGCAGAACAGCACGAGAGCGAGGATGTGGCATGGCCAGACCCGCGCGAATCGGGCGAACAAGAATCGGTGGCGCGCCTCGGCGGACTCCAGCTTCGGGTAGACATACGTCAGGATGAAGCCGGAGAGCACGAAGAAGAAGCTGACGCCCAGATAGAGCGGGATCCGGTGCCCGCGGGTGAGGTCGGCCGGGAAGCCGAAGTGGCCGCCGCAATGCAGCACCACGATCCCACTGGCCGCGAAGAATCGCAGCGACGTCAGGGCACTCAGCTTCTGGGCGGGCGGCTCGGTCGCCATGTCGGGTCCCCTCCTGGGTTCGGGTCGACCCCCATCCATGATGGGGCCTTATCGGAATGGTCGGAGGCCGCCGATCCGAACTTGAACCTCTCCGGGTCGGCCGCGTCGGAATCGGCATTGCTATCAGAATCCTCTGAGATGGCAACGCGAGTCTCGACGCAAATCCTGGGGGTGCGGGGGGAGAGCCGATCTCGACCCTTCGCGGATCTCCCCACTTGCCTAACTTGGGATTATCGACCGGTCTGTCACCCGGCGGTTGACCGGACCCCACGTCCGGGGGATGATCGAGGCGACCGTGCCGCGTCGCGCCGGAGCCCCGTGGAGGGCCCGGGCCGGGCGCTTCCGCCCTTGGGGTCCGAGCGATGGATCGAGTCGAGGGGGGCCCGGCGCGACCGCCCGGGTCCGAGAACCGGGCACGCGACCACCTGGCCAACGAGCGGACCTTCCTGGCCTGGATCCGGACGGCGCTGGGCCTGATCGGCCTGGGGTTCGTGCTGGCCCGGATGGGGCTCTTCCTGGAGCAGCTCGCCACGGCCGGCATGGCCGGCCCGGCCCGATCGGTCCACGGGAGCCGCGAGTTCCTGGTCACCGGGGTCATCTTCCTGGCGCTGGGCACGGGCCTCTCCGCCGTCGCGGGGTGGCTCTACCACCGGGCGGGCCTGGCCATCGACGGCGGCCGGTACGAGCCCGCGCGGGGGGCGGTCTACGCCCTGACGGCCGTGGTGGCCGGGGGCGGGCTGACCATCGCCGGCCTGGTGGTCTGGCAGCTTGCCCTCCGGTGAGGGCCCCGCCCAGGAGCGGCCTCAGCCCTCCAGCCGGGGCCCGCAGACCGCCCGGGCGGGGAGCCGGACGGTGAAGCGGGCCCCTTCGCCCGGCTCCGACTCGACCTCGATGGTCCCGCCGTGGTCCTTGACGATCCCGTAGCTGATCGAGAGGCCCAGGCCGGTCCCGACCCCGACCGGCTTGGTGGTGAAGAAGGGGTCGAAGATCCGCTCGCAGATCATCGGGTCGATCCCGCAGCCGGTGTCGCTCACGTCGATCCGGACGCCGTCGTCGTCGGGCCGGGTCCGGACGGAGACCGTGCCCCCCTCGTCGCAGGCGTCGATGGCGTTCATCACCAGGTTCATGATGACCTGATTGATCTTGGCGGCGAAGCAGGTGACCGAGGGGAGGCCGCCGAGGTCGACCACGACCTCGACCTGCTTCTTCTTGGCGTGGCCCTGGATGATGCTGATCGTGGAGGTGACGCCCTCGTTGAGGTCGACCTCGTTGAGCGCCCCCTCGTCGAGCCGGGCGAAGATCCGGAGGTCCTTGACGATCTGCTGGATCCGGCCCAGGCCGTCGCGGGTCCGGGCCAGGAGCCGGGGGAGGTTCTCCAGCGAATAGTCCAGGTCGACCCGGTCGCGGATCTCGCGGACCTGCTCGACCAGGTCGGGCCGGACCGACTCCAGCGCCTCCTCTCCCTCGCGGTAGGCCGCCAGCGTCGCGATCATCTCGCCGAGGTCGCGCTGGAGGACCGCCACGTTGTTGCCCACGAAGGACAGCGGGTTGTTGATCTCGTGGGCGACCCCGGCGACCATCTGGCCGAGCCCGGCGAGCTTCTCGGACTGGACCAGGTGGCTCTGGAACTTCTTGAGTTCCTCGTGCGCCTGGCGTTCGGACTCGGCCATCTCCTGGAGCAGGAGGTTCTGAGCCTGGAGCTGCTCCTCGGCCCGCTTCCGCTCGGTGACGTCGGAGAAGATCCCCTGGATCCCGATGACCAGGCCGGAGGCGTCGAAGAGCGGGGTCTTGGTGACCTGGACATAGGTTACGTGACCGCTGGGCGTCATGTGCTGCTCGACGGCCTCGAAGAGCCGGCCGGCCTCGATCACCGCGGCGTCGTCGTCGCGATACTTGGCGGCCAGCTCGGAGGGGAAGAAGTCGAAGTCATCCTTGCCCTTGATCTGCTCCGGGGACATCCCCATCTCCTTGGAGAAGTTCCGGTTGCAGAAGGTGAACCGGCCTTCCAGATCCTTCCGGAGGATGCTCTGCGGCAGGCCCTCGACCAGCGAGTGGTAGAAGACCTCCGACTCCCGGAGCGCCCGCTCGGTCCCTCGGAGTTCGGCGACCTGCTCCTCCAGCCGGGCCCGGAGCCGGGCGTGGCCCCGGGTGAGCCGGAACGCCAGGACGGCCATCGCCGCCGTCAGGATCGTGGCCGCGATGGCCCAGAGTGGAAGGATTGGGGCCAACTCGATGCGGCTCAGGTCCGGCGCCATGCTCCCTGCCCCCGAGGGAAGTCGCGAAGCCCCGGCCCATCCTTCGGAGGGTGATGACGGACGCCGGGTTGTCTTCGAGAGCGACCCGCCCCCGATCTTACCGGATCGGCCGGCGCGTCTCGCGGGTCCAGTGGGAAATCCGGGCCCGACCCGGACCCTCTGACCCGGAGTCGCCGGCCGCGCCTCCGGGCCGGCGGATCCTCAGGGCTTGAGGGCCGAGGGGACGGAGCCGTCGCGGGCGGACCCCGAGAACACGACCCGGAGGGCCGGACCCCGGGGGATCGCCGGCTTCCTCGACACCTGGACCGCCTTTCCCGCGATCGTCCCGGCCCCCTCCGCCGCGACCGGGGGGAACGCCCGGGTCTGGACCGGGCCCTGGGCCTCGGCGGGGTCCAGCGGGGATCCCGGGGGCGCCGCCGCCGGGAGCGAGCCGCCGAGCCCGGCCGACCCGAACGGCACGACCACGTCCGAGGCCCCGCCACCCGGGCGGTCGGCGAACGTCCCGGAGCCGGGCTGGAAGGTCGCGAGCTCCATCCTGCCTGACCCGCTGTAGTCCCCCGGGACCGGGACCGACCCGCCCCCCGCCCGGCCGAACGGCTCGATCACGTCCGGGCCGCCGGTCGTCGGGCGGTAGGCGAAGAGCCCGAGGGCCGGCAAGAACACGGCCAGGTCAACCCGGCCGTCGCCGTCGTAGTCGCCGGGGATCGGGATCGACTGGCCGGGGCCCGCGATCCCGAACGGGACGATCAGGTCGCCGCCGCCCTCGGGCGGCCGGATCGCGAAGGCTCCGAGCGCGGGGAGGTAGGCGGCGATGTCGTCCCGCCCCGTCCCGAAGTAGTCCGCCGGCGCCGGGAGGGTCTGGCCCGCCCCGGCGATCCCGAACGGCACGATCGCGTCTGGCCCGCCGCGCGACGGGCGGATCCCGAAGGCGCCCAGGGCCGGCATGTAGACCGCGATGTCGTCACCGCCGGTCCCCTCGAAGTCGCCGGGCGTCGGGATCGACTGGCCCGCCCCGGCGATCCCGAACCGGACCACCACGTCGGGCCCGCCGCTCGACGGGCGATAGGCGAACGCCCCGAAAGCCGGGAGGTAGGCGGCGAGATCGGCCCTCCCGTCGCCGTCGAAGTCGCCGGGAGCCGGGAGGGTCTGGCCCGCCCCGGCGATCCCGAACGGCACGACCACGTCGGGCCCGCCGGTCGTCGGGCGGTAGGCGAAGGCGCCGAGGGCCGGCAGGTAAACCGCCAGGTCCGTCCGGCTCGAACCGTCGAAATTGGCCGGCGGACGGGGCGGGGTCGGCTGGTGAGGCGTCGGAGTCGGCGCGGGAGCCGGAGTCGGTGGGGGAGCCGGTGCCGGTGCCGGTGTGGGGGTTGGTGCCGGCGTCGGTGCCGGATTCGGAGTCGGTGCGGCTGGCGGGGCCGGATTCGGGTCGTGGTCGGCGAACGTCTGGGACGACGTCGTGCCCAGGGGCAACCCCGACGGGTCGAAGGCCGTGGCGTCGACCTGATAGGCGTGACCGTCGGCCAGGGCCGGGGCCGGGATCGGCAGGGTCCAGGCGGCGGACCCGTCAGCTCGGAAGGGGATCGCCTGGTCGCTGGCGACGAAGGCCGAGCCGTCCCAGTACCGGCCGGTCGTCAGGTCCCGGAGGGTCTCGATCAGGTGGTCGGGCTTGCCGAGGTCCCCGATGGTGGCTGAGGTCCGCCAGAGGGTCAGGCCGGCGGTCCCGGTCGGAGTCCCGCCCGGGGAGGACTCGTCGACCGAGGCTCCGACGACCTGGCCGCCCGCCACGTCGAGCTGGCCGCCGACGATCAGGTTCCCGGGGAGGACCACCCTCAGCTTCGAGTGGAAGACCGTTTCCTCAGGGTCCTGGGCGAAATCCGCCTCGATCGACTCGACCGAGATCGAACCGCCCCGGACGTCGGCGAAGTGGACCGAGAGCGGCCCCGAGAGGACGACGGCGCCCGAGGCGGGGTCGATCGCGAGGCCGCCCGCCGGGAGTTGGGCACTGGTGGCGATCGGGCCGGCGATCGAGACGGTCCCGCCGATGAGCGGTCGGGCAGCCCCGGCCGACCCGGTGAGATGCACCGGGGCGGTTCCGTCGGGCCTCACCGTGAGGCCGAAGAGGTCGAAGGGGCCGGTGAGGGCGACGTCCAGCGACCGGACGCCGGCCGGGTCGAAGACCAGTCCGGGCGTCGAGGCCGTCCCGACCGACCCGGCCACGCCGTCGAGGACCGCCCGGCTCGACCCGCCGAAGCCCTGGGGCGACGTCGAGATTTGGGTCGTCCCGAACATCGCGAAGTCGGAGGAACCGGGGCGGTACTGGATGGTCAGGCCTGGACCGGAGGGGGCGAAAGCCGATCGCGGGGCGCCGAAGGTGATGCCCTGGAGGCGGAAACCGTCCCGGGGGGCCATGTCGAGGGCGACCGGGTTGCCGTCCTGGAGGCTCAGGCCCTCGGTCGAGCCGGAGCCGAGATCGACGCCGATGGTCGCCCCTCCGAGCGCGAAGTGGGAGGCTCCCAGGACGTGGAGCACGTCGGCGGCGGGGTCGTAGCTGGCCGCCAGGTCGTCGGCGTGGAGGGTCAGGGAGCCGACGGCGAGGTCGCCGGCAACCTTCAGATCGAGGCTCGCCAGGGCTCCGGCCTGGATGAGGAGCCCTCGGCTCGGGCCGCCCCCGAGGTCGACGGCGACCGAGCCCCCGCCGAACGCAAGGCCGGCGTTGCCCGTGATGGCGAAGTCGCCAGCGACCTCGTTCATCACCAGGCCCGAGGAATGGAGCGTCAGCGTCCCGACGCGGACGTCGCCCGCGATGGCCATCCCGAGCCCGTCCAGCACGCCGGACGCGAGGACCAGCCCCGTGGTATTGGCCCCGCCCCAGAAGGCATAGACGCTCCGGGAGCCAAGGGCGAAGTCGGCAGCCCCGGTGACGGTGAACCGATCCCGGGCGGGGCCGTAGATCATCGCCAGGTCGTCGGCATGGAATGCCACCGAGCCGACGGTGATCTGGCCCGAGACGGCCATGTCCAGGCCCGACACCACGCCATCCCGGAGGACCAGGCCCCGAGGTTGAATGACCCGGGTCGTCGCCCCGCCCCAGATGACGTCGACGGTGGCCGATCCGAGCGCGAAGTCGGCGGCCCCGACGACGGCGAACGTGCCGCTGGGAAGGTCGTAAGCCATCGCCAGGTCATCGGCGTGGAACGCCACCGAGCCGACGGTGATCTCGCCCGAGACGGCCATGTCGAGACCCGAGAGGACGCCATCCCGGAGGACCAGGCCGCCGGTCGGGGTCCCTCCGGGCGTCGTGCCGCCCCAGTGGACGACGATCGTCCGGCCCCCGAGCGCGAATCGGGAGTCGCCCGTGATCGTGAACGTGTCGTGCCCCGAGGTCTGCGAATAGCCCACCGACAGGGCGAACGCATCGAAGCCCAGGTTCCCGATCGAAAGACTCCCGGCCAGCGAGGGATCCACTCCGGTCAGAGTGATACCGCTTGCCCGGATGTTGACGTGATTCGATCCATTGATGCCGATGTTCAGCCCGGCGATCCCGGGGAGTGACAGACTCCCCTGGAGCTGGACCTCGGGGCCGTCGGTCGGGGAGTTCCTCAGCGTGATCCGGCCCGGGGTGAAAGTCCCGCCCGCCGCTGGGAGGGTCTTGCCGTCGAGGGCCGAGACGCCCGGATTCCGGATCTGGGGGATGTCGAAGCTGTCGTCCCCCTGGAAGAGCGTGAGTCCGCCCCCGGTCAGGGCCTCGGCGACCGACCCATTCACGCGGAAGGTGGGGTCGGACCCTTCGACCAGCTCGACGCCCCCGCTCAGAACCAGCAGCGGGGTGAACCTCGCCGAGGGGTCCGGGACCAGGCCAACCTGCACCGTCCCGCTCGCGGTCTCGGTCGTCCCGGAAGTCGTGAAGGCGGTGGGGCTCTCGAATCGGAGGCCGCCCAGGTCGATCGTGCTGGTCAGGACGAGGCGAACTTCCAGGGCCTCCAGGGCAAGGCGACGGCGAGACCCGCCGCGCGATCGGGGGGCACCCTCCGCCCGGCGACGGGGCCCGGACGATCTCGAGGTCTTCGAGGACGCGAAATGGTCGGTCATGCGAGGAAGCCCCTCTCGGATTCCGGGCCGGGTTACGGCGGCCGGCGTCGCGGGTCGGGCGGTCCGGTCGAGGCGACGGGGACGCTCCGCCCCGCCGATCGCCGTCCGATCGTCGCGGACCGATACCAGAACGCTAGGTCACGAGGGAGACCTGGGCAACTCCTCGGACCGAGGGCAAAGGAAAGACGAACCCAATCGACCGCAACCTTGGATAATCGCACGGTTTGCGTCGCGGCCTTGGGCGTCCGGGCGAGCCGGCGGAACGAACCCAATGGCCCGGGTCGGTCGCCGCCCGTCGGACCGGGTTGGTGAGGAGGCCGGAGCGGAACGAACCCGAAGGCTTGCCGATCGCGTGCCCAGACGAACCCAAACAACTCCCCCGAGTCACGGGCCGAACGAACCCAAGGACCGCGAGGAACCCCCGGCCAAACGAACCCAAGCCCACCACGGATCAACCCGGCGCGACATCCCCCCGCTCCGGCCCAACGGCTCCCCCGACATATTCCGTTCTGGCCAGCCTCGGCTAACACACAATCGCATTGGGACGACCGGATTACCCAAAGCAGGTCCGTCGGGCCGCCTCGGGTTTCCAGGCGACGGATCGCGCGGGGGTCGCTTCGGGTCGGGTCCGAGCACGTCGAGGGCAAACGTATCGGCTTTTCCAAACCTTGATGGCGTCGGGACGAGCCCGATGGCGATCCGGATCCGACGGGGATGGGGGATCGGTTCAGGGGGCCGTCTTCCCCGTCAGCTTCCGGATGTAGGCGACCTCCGATGCGTCGTAGGGGGTGCCGTCCCTGTGGAAGATGTCGTGAAACCATCGGGGGGGCTCGGTGGCGTAGGGCTTCTGCCAGGAGTCCCAGGGATACATCGTCTGCGACTTGCCGTCGACGAAACCCCAGTTGTAGGCGCCGATGCCCTGCTCGCGGAGGTAGCCAAGGGCCGGGTCGAAGGTGCTCCCGGCGGGGCGGGCCATGTACTCGGTGCAGAGGATCGGGCGGTTGAGCTTGGCCAGGCTGGCGACCCGTTCCTTGAACTTGGGCAGCGGCGAATAGTCGTGGAACGAGATCACGTCGGACTGATCGAGCTGGACCCGGGCGGTGGGCGAGGCTTTTTCGGGCGACCAGTCGCCGACCCAGACGGCGGAGGTCAGGGGTTGCGTGGGGTCGACGTCGCGGGCCCAGGCGTAGGTCTTCCCGAGGAGGGCGAGGGAGAGCTCGACCTTGTCGGGGGGCTCCAGTTTGCCGTAGCTGGACCGGTTGGTGTTGTCGGGCTCGTTGAAGAGGTCCCAGGCGAGGATTCGCTCGTCGGCCTCGAAGTAGTTCATCACGCCCTTGACGTAGGACTCCAGGTCGGCGAGCCGGGCGGGGTCCTTCAGGCTCGACCGGCCCGGGGACTGGACCCAGCCGGAGTTGTGCAGGCCGGGCTTGGGGTCGCGCTGCTTGCCGAGGGTCGGGTCGGGATCCCAGCAGGAGTCGAAGAGGACGAACATCACCCGGATCTTGTGGCGGTCGGCCACCTGGAGGAACCGCTCGATCCGGCGGAGGAAGGTCGGGCCGTCCTGCTTCCAGGCGAGGTCGTGGAGGAAGACCCGAACCGTGTTGAAGCCCAGACCCTCGGCCCAGCCGAGTTCGCGGTCGATGGTGGCGAGGTCGAAGCTCTCGGCCTGCCACATCTCCAACTGGTTGATGGCCGAGCTGGGGAGGAAGTTGCAGCCGACCGGCCAGGGGCGGGCGGCGTACCAGGCGGCGGCTTTCTCGGGCGACCAGCGCTCGCCGGCCTCGGAGACGCCCGGGCTGAAGATGACGGCGGCCAGGAGCGCGGCGAGGAGGGCACGGATCCGGGTCATCTCGGGTTCACCTGGGGTCGGAAGGGGGGGCGGACGCCTTCGAGTCGAGGCCGCCTCGATGGTTCGCATCTTCGCCGATGGGTCCGGGCCCCGTCAATGGACCGAGGCGCTCCCCTTGGTGACCGACTTCTTCATCAGGAAGACGAAGGGAAGCGCGACGAGGGCCATGATCGCGAACAGGACATAAATGTCCATGTAGGCGTAGAACCGTGCCTGGCGGCCGACCATCCGCCCGAGGAGGCCGACGGCCTGCTGGTCGGCCATCCACTGGGTGACGCCCCCCCGGGCCATCCGGATCTGGGCGTAAGCATCTTCCCAGCGGCGGACGGCGGGGTTGGCCTGGGTGACGTGCTCGGCCAGGCGGGACTGGTGGAACTGCGACCGGCGGTCGACCATGGTCGACACGATCGCGATCCCGAAGCTCCCGCCCTCGTTCCGGAGCATGTTGAAGAGGCCGGTCGCGTTGTTGATCTGGTCCTTGGGCAGGTACTGATAGGCCGAGTTGTTCAAGGGGACGAACAGGCAGCCGACCCCGGCCATCTGGAGGCATCGGGGAAGGTTCAGGGCCCAGGGGGAGGAGTTCAGGGTGAATTGCTCCATCCAGTACGAGGCCCCGATCAGGGCGATCAGGCCGACGGGGATGATGTAACGGGTGTCGACCTTCTTGCCGATCAGGAAGCCGACGACCGGCATGATCGCCATCGTGAAGAAGGCGCCGGGGGAGAGGATCAGGCCGGCCCGGAAGGCGTCGTAGCCGAAGAGTTCCTGGAGCATCTGCGGGAGGTTGAGGTTGGCCCCGTAGAGGACGGCGAACGAGAGGAAGATGATCACGCCGCAGGCCAGGAAGTTCCGGTCGCGGAGCAGCCGGAGGTTGACGATCGGGTTCTTGTGGTGATACTCCCAGATCGCGAAGGCGACCAGGCCGAGGACCGCCGCGACCATGAACGGCTGGGCCCGCCAGAAGGGGTCGTTGTACCAGTCCCACTCCTGCCCCTTGGCGTAGATCACCTCCAGCGAGCCCAGCCCGAGCGAGACCAGCGAGAGGCCGATGTAGTCGATGTTCAGCCCCTTCGACCGGGTCGCCTTGACCCGCTCGGCCATCCCGGGCGGGTCCTCGACGATAAAATGGGTCAGGATCAAGGACAGGATCCCGACCGGAATGTTGATGAAGAAGATCCACCGCCACGAGTAATTGTCGGTGATGTAGCCGCCGAGCGTCGGCCCCAGGATCGGGGCGACCACCACGGCCACCCCGTAGATGGCCATGGCCATCCCGAGCTTCGCCCGGGGGAAGGTGTCGACCAGAATCCCCTGCTCCGACGGTTGCAGGCCGCCGCCGCCGATTCCCTGAAGAAGCCGGAAGAGGATCAGCAGCTCGATGCTCGGGGCCGCGCCGCAGAGGGCCGAGCTGACCGTGAAGAGGAACACGCAGCCCATGTAATAGCGCTTCCGGCCGATCATCCCGACCAGCCAGCCCGAGAGCGGCAGGACGATCGCGTTGGCCACGAGGTAGCTGGTCAGGACCCAGGTACTCTGGCTCTTGCCCACGCCCAGGCCGCCGGCGATGTACGGCAGGGCGACGTTGGCGATCGAGGTGTCGAGCACCTCCATGAACGTCGCCAGCGTGACCGTCAGGGCCACGATCCAGTGGTTGACCGGGGCCCGGACCGCCGGCCCGGTCGATCCGGCTCTCATGGTCGGCCGGCCTCGCGGGCCCGGATCTCGGCGCGGTTCCCGGGCTGGCGGCCGGCGGGGCCGCCCCCGGCGTCGGGGTGTTGGCGGTAGCCCGAAGGATGGAGCCGTTCGCCGGCGTCGGGGCCGGTCGCCGTTTCCTTGATCTTGATGTACGGCACGACCGAGAGGCCGATGAACAGCGGCGTCTCCTTCGGGTTCGGCTCGACCAGCTCGATCCGGACCGGCAGACGCTGGGTGACCTTGATGTAATTCCCCGTGGCGTTCTCGGGTGGCAAGAGCGACTCCGAGAGCCCCGTCCCCGGGTTGAACCCGGCGACCCGGCCTCGGAAGACGTGTTTCGGATAAGCGTCGACGTAAAGGTCAACCGGCTGGCCGATCCGGATGTCGTTGAGCTGCGTCTCCTTGTAGTTGGCGTCGACCCAGACGTAGTCCGGTCGGATCGAGACCAGCGTCTGCCCCGGCTCGACCCGGTTCCCCGGGTTGGCCGATCGGTCCTGGATGGTCCCGGCGACCTCGGACTTGATCTCGGTCCAGTTCAGCCGGAGCCGGGCGGCGTCGAGGTCGCGCTCGGCCCGGTTCACCGTCGCCCTGGCCACCCTGACCGCGGGGGCTCCCTCGATGACCTGGCCGAAAGCATCCTGCAACCCTCGGCTGGTGTCGAGGTGGATGATCTGCTCGAATGCCTCGCCCGGCTTGATGTCGTGGGCGTCGAAGGGGATCCCGACCTGCGCCAGCGACGAGGAGATGTCGGAGACGGCCGACTGGATCCCGGATTGCTGCTCGACGAGATCCTTGGGGACGTTCAAGGGGTTCTCGGTGTCGGACCCCAGGCCGAGCGCGGCCCGAGTCTCCTGGATCGCGGCCCAGGCTTCCTTGACCCGCTGGTTGGCGACGTCGAGCGTGTTGTTTCGCTGGTCCAGCTCGGACTGGCTCGCCGATCCCCGCTTGACCAGGTTCTGGATCCGGGCCTGATCGAGCGCCGCGAGCTTCTGGCTGGACTCCTGGGCGTGGAGCGTGGCCACCTGAGCCTCCAGCGACTTGATCTGGCGGCGGAGCTGATCTTGCTGGTTCCTCCGGCGGAAAAACGCCCCCCGGGCCCCCGCGAGCTGCGACTGGACCATCGCCCTGGCCTGATCCAGGTTCGCCCCGGCCTCCACCAGCGCCGCCTCGGATTGCGCCAGCACGATCTCGAAGGGCTCGCGATCGACCCGGGCCAGGACGGTCCCCGGCTCGACCCGGTCGTTCCGCTCGACCATGACCTCGGTGACGACCCCCTCGACCCTCGGGCTGACATAGGTGGTGTGCCCGGCGACGAAGGCATCGTCGGTCGAGACCGTCTTCAGGGCCCACCGGATCGCCGGGACGCCCCTGTTGAGCACGGCACCGAGGATCGCGGCGAGGATCGCCAGGACGACGACCCGGCGGACCCAGTGACGCGGCGTCTTCTCCGGCTCTGGGAACGCGGGATGCCCACGCTCGGCGAGCCAGGTCCCGCGCGGGTCGGCCAGGACCTGCGAATCCATCGGTCGGTCGACCGGCTCGGGGCGGCCATCCTTGCCGTTCGGCTTCGGATCCGACGGGCCGGGCTCGGGCGGTGTGACGTGGCCTTGGAGGAACTCGGCGGCATCCCGGTGGTCGGCGAAAACAGGATCGGTCGAGATCGACGATTCGAATCGAGCGGGAAACCCGCCGGGCCCCGTCGGGCTGGTGCTCGCCATTCCTCGGAACTCCAGAACCCTCCGGACGCGCCGATTTCCCGGATCTTTGGCATGAAGCCGATCCGTGGTCGAACGGGAGGCGGAAATCTCCGAGACGTTGGCGAGCAACTTGCGTGCCGGCGATTCGCCTCGATCGCCGCCCGGCCCCTCAGCCGACGATCACCCGCCCGCCCGGCCCCTCGTCCGACACCTCGATCCGGATCGGGCGGTCGATGAAGGCCCGGATCGTCTCGGCGTTGGTCCGGAGGTGCTCGGTCACCCGGGTCACGGTGTAGACGCTCCGGTCCGGCGCGAAGGCCAGCGGCAAGAGGATCTGGTCGGCCGAGTGGAGGTCGAGGGCCCCCTCGGAGGCCCCGAGGTGATCCAGGAGGTCCGCGACCGCCTCGTCGGCGACGGCCTCGGCCGGCTTGCCGCGCCGGCCGAGCCCGACGAAGGTGGCGGGCGGAGACCCGGCGAACTCGGCGACCAGGGCGATCGACGCCCCCTGCCCCGGGCCGGGCCGCTCGATGGTCTCGATCTCGATGGCGATGGCGACGTCGCGACCGGCCAGGGCCGAACTCACCCGGTCGGCCATCCGGCGGGCGATCCCCGGGTCGAGGTTGGTCGTCTCGGCCATCCCCCGGATCCGGACCAGTTCGCCCCGCCCTTCCAGGATCAGAGCCCGGGGCGTGGCCGGCTCGATCCAGGCGTCGAGCACTCCGCCCCCCTCGGGATAATAGCCCGCTTTGGGCATGGTCAGCGAGGCCGGCATCCCGATCCCGGCGAGATAGGCAAGCCAGGTCGATTCCAGGAACGGGAACGACGGGGCCGAGGTGTTGAACGTCCCGCCGGTCAGGATCAGCCGGACCGCCCCCGCGGAGCGGAGCGCCAGCGGGAGGTGGAGCGTCTGGAGGATCAGAGCGGTCGAGCCGGCGGTCCCGATGTCGATCCGGAGGTCGCGCGACTGGATCGGGCCGGGGCGGAAGCTCAGGTCGCGCGAGCCGACCGAGCCGCCGGAAACCTCGGCTCCGCAGAGCTGCGCGGCGGCCTCGACAGCCCTGGCGTGCTGGGGCCGGAGCCCCGGCTTGTCGCGATTGGCCCGGATCTTGACGATCCGGAACGGGCGGCCGGTGAGCATCGACAGGCTCAGCGCGGTCCGGAGGATCTGGCCCCCACCCTCGCCGCTCGACCCGTCCAGCGTGATCCGTCGCGATCCCGGTTCGGTCGCCACCGCGAACCCCCCTGCCCCGCCCATCGCCCGCTCAACCGCCCGATGCGGCGCCGGGTCGTCGTGCCGGGCGTGAGTCACCCAGCGCCTGGTCGACGCCGCCGGTCCGGGATTGGTTCGGCCCCGGGATCCAAGTTGCCATTCCATCGGCGTGGTTCCTTCCCTGGGTTCGATCGGCTATTTCCGAGCCTTGGACGACCCCGAATCTTTCGAGGGCATCGGGGCGGCCCGGACGACGAGGTCGGGCAGCTCGGCCGGCTCGTCGACCGGCTTGAGGGGCGACTCGCCGAGCTTGTTGCGGGTCGCCTGGAGCAGCAAGACGCTCTGGAGCATCCGATCGCTGCCGGCCTCGGGCTGGGTGAACAGGAACGACCCGAGGCTCCGGGCCTGCTGCGGCCGACAGCCGATCACCAGGGTCTGCCCCGGCTGGACGTCGACCGAGGTGGCCAGCTCGCGGAGGATGTCCTCCTGCTGGCCGTCCTTGATGGCGAACTCCTGGGGGGCGAACGGCCCGGCGTTCTGGAGCGGAGCGATCGTCCGGCGGGCCTCGCCGTGGTGGACCTCCGGGACCAGCCGGAGCGTGACCGCCTTGGGCCCCTGATGGCCGGGCGTCAGGATCAGCCGGCCGCTGGCGTCGTGGTAGTCACGACCGTCGACCTTCCCCGCGTGGTTGAGCAACAGCGTGACCGACTCGGTCTGGCCGCCCAGCGCGATCGGGGTGTGTTCCCCCTCGGGCAGGGCGATGTGGACCCACTGCGTCTCCTTCTGCGGCGGGCTCGGCTGGAACGCTTCGAGCACGTCGAGCGGGAGGGCCCCGGTGATCACGCCAACCCGGAGCCCGTTGGCCTCCAGCGCCCGGCGGAGTTCCAGCGGGATCGCCTGCTCGTCGGCGACGTTCCAGAGCGAGGCGTCGACCACCTTGTCGCCGACCGGCCGGGACACGATCGCGCTGTTGACCTTGCAGTAATTCGGTTCCAGGACCCGCCCGGGGCGTTGCGCGTTGCTGTTGAAGACGGTGGCCGTGACCTGGTCGGCCTTCTGCCGGAGGTCGGACCTGGACAGGTTGCAGCCCGCCAGGGCCGTCATGGCCAGGGCGGACGCGGCGATCTTGCGGTTCATGGGGCGGAATCCTTTCCGCGACCGTGCTGGGTCGACGAGGCGCCTCGCCGGCCCTCGAATCGACCTCGAAGGCGGATTCTAGGGTCGATGGGCCGGCCCGTCAACCGCAATCCGACCTCGACCGGGGACCGCCTCGCGTCACCCTTCGAGATCGGCCGGGGCGGATCCGGGGCGCAATCTCGATCGGACTCAAGGTAGAATGGTCCGGTTGGAAGGCCGGGCATCCCGCCCGGGTCGCCCGCGATCGGGGCACCAGGAGAGGACTCGACCATGCCGGACCGGATCCATCGTCGTCGCTTCCTCGCCGCCAGCGGCGGAACCCTGGGTGCCCTGGCGATGGCCGGGCGGTCGTCGCTCGCGCGGGCCGAACCGGCGGCCGCCGACGAGTTAAAGGCGAAGGCCGTTGCCTTCCTCCGGGCCCGCCAGAAACCCGACGGGAGCTGGTCGGGCGAGCGAGGGCCGGGCGTGACCGCCCTGGTCGTCACCGCCCTACTCCGCTCGAAGCGGATGACTCCCTCCGAGCCGACCGCCGCCAAGGGCCTGGCCTACCTCGAAGGCTTCGTCTCCCCCAAGGGGGGCCTGGCCGAGGGCCCGAACGCGAACTATGTGACCTCGATCGCCCTGATGGCCTTCCACGAGGCCAACGTCCGGGGGCAGTACGACGCCCAGATCAAGGCCGGCCAGGCGTTCCTCAAGACGCTCCAGTGGGACGAGGGCGAGCAGAAGGGGCCCGCCGACCCGTTCTTCGGCGGCGCCGGCTACGGCGGCCGGAGCCGGCCCGACCTGTCCAACACCTCGTTCTTCATCGAGGCCCTCCGCGACACCGGCCTGCCCGCCGACGACCCCAACCTCCGGAAGGCCCTGGTGTTCGTCTCGCGGTGCCAGAACCTCAAGGGGGAGTTCAACGATCAGCCCTGGGCGGGCAAAGTCGACGATGGCGGCTTCGTTTACTCGGCCGCCGCCGGCGGCCTGAGCATGACCGTCCCCCCGACCGACGCCGGCGGCGGCCTCCGCTCCTATGGCTCGATGACCTATGCCGGCCTCAAGAGCATGATCCACGCCGGCCTCAAGCCCGACGACCCCCGCGTCAAGGCCGCCTCTGACTACATCGGCAAGCACTACACCCTCGACGAGAACCCCGGGATGGGCCAGGCGGGCCTCTTCTACTACTACCAGACCTTCGCCAAGGCCCTCAGCCTGATCGGCAAGCCCCACCTGGTCGACGCCGCTGGCCAGTCCCACGACTGGCGCGCTGACCTCGTGGCCGCCCTGTCCAGGCGTCAAAGCCCCGACGGGAGCTGGGTCAACCCCGCCGACCGCTTCCTGGAAGGCGACCCCAACCTCGTCACCGCCTATGGCCTGCTGGCGTTGGCCTACGCGAAGTGACGTATCCGCGGACCCTTATCGGTCGATCGCCGCCTTGATCCCGGCCTGCATCCGGTCCAGTTCGTCGCCCGAGTAGGCGTCATGCGGCCAGGGCCAGTTCACCGGGTCGCCGACGAACCGGGGGATCAGGTGCCAGTGGCCGTGGTCGACGGTCTGCCCGGCGACCCGGCCGTTATTGACGACCACATTCAGGCCGTCGCCGGCGGTGGCGGCGAGGATCGCCCGGCAGAGCCGGGGCAGGAGAGACGCCGTGGCCGCCGCGACCTCGTCGGGCAGTTCGGCAAGCGTCGCGTGGTGGGCCCGGGGGACCAGGAGGACATGCCCCTTGTTCACCGGGTTGATGTCGAGGAAGGCGACCGCGTGGTCGGTCTCCAGGACCCGGGCCGAGGGGATCTCGCCGCCCGCGATCTTGCAGAAGATGCATTCTGGATCGGAGTAGCCCATGATTTCGCGTCTCCGCACCTAAAATAGGTCAATGGATCGCTTTGTACTCGACCTTCCCTGTAACATGAGCTATTAGATAGTTAATTGAAGGAGCGAGCTTCCGGCCTGCTGGTGTCAAGTAATAATGATTGCGCTTGCCTCGGCGATGACAAGCGATGAGGCCACCATGACGAAGCGAGGCGAGATGATGGCTGATTGCCGATTGACTCCGTCCCAGATTCCTGACAAACTCGCCAACATCCCGCTCACCATCTATGAGAATCAGAATAATCTCTAAACGAGTGGGATTATTGATATCTTTAAATAATCTTACGCCGCTTTGAAAATGTTTTTTCCTGTCTGCCGCATCCTTTGCGAGAGTAGGCTTTGAAGACGACTCAATTGCCCTTCGATACTCTTCCTTCACTAGAGGAGATGGGTCGCGAAGGAGGCGATCGACCTCCCGATGACTGAAGGAACAACCAATCTTTTTCAGAGATTTGAGAGCAGAATAGCGGACTAGAGGTTCTTGCTGATCGTCGAGAAGACGTCGCAAATAACGCTCCGCGCGACGATCACCTATGGCTCCGAAGAGCCGGGCGATCGAGTCGCGCAGATTCCAATCGGAATTTCTTGCGAAGGGAGCGAGTTGGCGAATCAACTCGGCCCGCTCATCAATAGACTTTTGAGCTAATGAGGCGCCCATCTCTGCTAACTCGGGGCCGCCAGCCTCGTCGAGGAACTCTTGCCATTGCGAGACATCCGAGTGCTCGGCCGAAATCAGATCAGCCATCACCCGACGGAGTCGATCGAGTGAGGAATGCGATCCTGTGGGAACGGAATTTCCGCGTAAGGTCGCCATGACCGCCACCTGTAGGCGCTTGACAGGCTCAGGAACCACGGACTCGATTGATGAGGTCGTTATCAGTGAAGATTTTCTTCGCCTTATTTAATTCCGATTTGGACATACCCTCGTTTCTATAATATGCAAGGAGGCCATTGATTTCTTGCCGATAATTCGCGGGGTCGATCTCCCAGGAGGATAGGTCGTCGCGGATCTGTCCGGGGAGTTCCCTCAGAAGCGTCGGAGTGATCTTGTCTTTAATGAAGTCAATAAGCCGGACCACTGAAACATTGCTCCCCAACCTGGGAAACACAGCACATGAGGTCGCATGAGTTCCAAGCTGGGTTGGATGATCTCTACGACCCTATGTGCTTGAAATGTCTCAGACCGCAGCCGGGGCGACGGCGGGTCGGGTCGGTGTCTTGATCTGCTCGTCGGCTCCGAGCAGGGTGATGATTCCCATTGGGGCGGCGTCCCCCTGGCGGACCTTGGCGAGCTTGTAGATCCGGGTGTAGCCGCCCGGGCGCCCCTTGAAGCGGGGGCCGATCTCGTGGAAGAGGTCGAAGGCGACCTTCTTGCTGGTCAGCACGGCCAGGACCCGGCGGAACCGGTTGAGGTCCCAGCCGTCCTTGGCGAGCGTGATGATCTTCTCGACGTACGGCTGAAGTTCCTTGGCCTTGGCCAGGGTCGTCTCGATCCGGCCATGCTCGATCAGCGAGGTGGCCAGGTTGCGGAGCATCATCCGCCGGTGCGACGGGGACCGCTTGAATTTGCGGCCGGCATTTCGGTGACGCATGGTTCGTTCGGGGGCTCTTGAATGGGGAGTAGTCAGTAGCCTGTCATCAGTAGTCAAACATCCGGAGCCGGCAGATCAGTGGTAGCGAGGCGGCCCGATCGCGATGGAGCCCCTCTGCGCCTTCCCACTGGCTACCGGCTCCTGACGACCTTCTTCCTATTGAGCGACGACGTCCATCCCGAGGTCCAGGCCGATCTCGTGGAGCTTGGCCTTGACCTCCTTGAGGGTGGTCTCGCCGAAGTTCCGGACGGTCAGGAGCTGGTCCTCGTTCCGGCTGACCAGGTCGCGGACGGTGGTGATCCCCTCGCTCTCCAGGCAGTTGGTGGCCCGGACCGAGAGTTCGAGTTCGGCCAGGCTCATGCCCAGTTTGCGCTCTAACTCGGCGTCCAGCGGCATGTCACGGAACCCGTCGTGGCCGCCGGGCTCGGCGGGGAGGCCGGGGCCAGGCTCGTAATACTGGACGAACGGGTTCAGGTGCTTCCGCATGATCTTGGCCGCCTCGACCAGCGCCATCTCGGGGCCGAGGGTGCCGGTGGTCCAGATCTTCAGGACCAGCTTGTCGTAGTTGGTCCGCTGGCCGACCCGGGTATTCTCGACCTTGTACTCGACCCGGATCACCGGGCTGAAGATCGCGTCGATCGGGATGGCGCCGACTTCGAGGTCGTCGGTGTGCCCCTCGGCCGCCGGGCGGTAGCCTCGGCCATTCTCGACGGTCATCTCCAGGACGAAGGGGACGTCATCGGTCAGGGTGCAGAGGATGTGGTCCGGGTTGATGATCTCGATCGACTCGTCGTGGAGGATGTCGGCGGCGGTGACGACGCCCCTCCGGTCGCGGTCGATCCGGATCGTCCGGCCCTGCTCGGAGTGGTTCTTGACCACCAGGCCCTTCAAGTTCAGGACCAGGTCGGTGATGTCCTCGACCATCCCGGGGATCGACGAGAATTCGTGCTGGACCCCCTGGATCTTGATCTTGCTGACGGCGCTCCCCTCCAGGCTGGACAGGAGGATCCGCCGGAGGCTGTTGCCGACGGTGTGGCCGAACCCGCGTTCGAACGGCTCGACGTGGAACTCGCCGTAGGTATCGGACAGCTTTTCGCGGGCGCAGACGACCCGGCTAGGAAGTTCGAGGCCACGCCAACGGATGCGCATCGCGCGAGTTCTCCGAAAAAAGCTCTCAACGCCCGACCCTCAGCGGTCGGCCGGATCGGAGCGGGACAGGGGTCGGCCCCGGCCCGCGACCCCGGCCGGCCTTCGCTGGCTGGCGGCGGAACGCTGATCGCTGACAGCTTCAGGGATCAGCGGCTGAGGAGTTCGACGATCAACTGCGGAGTGACCGGCAGCGAGATATCCTGGGTGGCGGGCAGGCGCGAGACCCGCCCCTCGGGCGGCTCGGTCGCGGTCCGGTCGAGCCAGTCAGGGACCGGGGGCATCCCCTCCGTGGCCAGGCTGTTGGCGGCCAGCTTGCGGGAGTGCTCGCGGTCCTTCACCTGGATCTGGTCGCCAGGGCGGACCAGGTAACTGGGGATGTCGAGCTTCCGGCCGTTGACCGTGATGTGGCCGTGGGTGATCATCTGCCGGGCCTGGGGCCGGCTGGTCGCGAACCCCAACCGGGTGATCACGTTGTCGAGCCGACGCTCCAGGAGTGACATCAGGGCGTCGCCGGTGTTGCCGGGACGGCGGCTGGCCAGCTCGAAATACTTGCGGAACTGGCGCTCGAAGATCCCGTAGTACCGCTTGACCTTCTGCTTCTCGCGGAGCCGGATCGAATATTCGCTCGCTTTGCTCCGGCGGAACTGGTGCATGCCCGGCACGCCTTCCCGGCGGTCGACCGCGCACTTCGGGGTGTCGCAGCGCGTCCCTTTCAAGAACAGCTTCAGGCCTTCGCGGCGGCAGAGCCGGCAGACCGGTCCGATATGGCGTCCCATGGTGTCTCGGGCGTTCCTCTGGAGAAGGGCTGTCAGCGGTCGGCTGTCAGCGATCAGCTCAGGAAAATTCCAATGATTCGAGTCGTCCCGCGTCCTCAGGCCGTCGGTCTCTGAGCGGAACGCTGAGAGCTGGCCGCTAGCCGCTCCGAGGCGATTTCAGACGCGGCGCTTCTTGGGGGGCCGGCAGCCATTGTGGGGCAACGGGGTGACGTCCTCGATCGCCTTGATCGAGAGGCCCGAGGCCTGCAAGGCCGTGATGGCGCTCTCGCGGCCCGAGCCGGGCCCCTTGACCTTGACCTCGACCTCCTTGACGCCGTACTTGGTGGCGGTCTGGGCGGCGGTCTCGGCGGCCCGCTGGGCGGCGAACGGCGTGCTCTTGCGGCTCCCCTTGAAGCCAACGGTCCCCGAGGAGGCCCAGCAGAGGGCGTCCCCATTGGGGTCGGTGATGGTCACCGTGGTGTTGTTGAAGGTCGCCTTGATGTGCACGATCGCCCGGCTGACGTTGCGTCGCGTCTTACGCTTCTTGGCCTTGGCCACGGGTCCGATGCTCCAGGGGTATCGTCGTTACGTCGGAGTCGAGTGCTGATTCGTGAGCAGGGAAGAGAACGCAACTCGCCCGCCTCGGAGGGCCCCCCGCCGACGCGGACACCGGGCACCTCGGGCGGACGGGACGCCGCGATCGGGAGGCCGACCGGATGGCCTCAACGCATCTCCTTGACGCCCTTCTTGCCGGCGACCGTCTTGCGGGGGCCCTTCCGGGTCCGGGCGTTGGTCCGGGTCCGCTGGCCGTGGACCGGGAGCCCCTTGCGGTGCCGGAGCCCGCGGTAACAGCCGATGTCGCGGAGCCGGGCGATATTTTGCTGGACCTGACGACGGAGCTGCCCCTCGACGACGTACTCGTTGTCGAGCAGGGTCGCGAGCTTGGCCAGCTCGTCCTCGGTCAGCTCGCGGGCACGCTTGTCGGGATCGACCGAGGCCCGCTCGCAGAGCTGCGTCGCGAAAAACGGGCCGATCCCGTAGATGTACCGCAGCGAGATGATGGTCCGTTTGTCATTCGGGATGTCGACACCGAGAATACGAGGCATCCGTCCAATCTCCGTGGGGCAGGCCCGGGGGCGTTCAGCCTTGCCGCTGCTTGTGGCGGGGGTTCTCGCAGATCACGTACACCTTGCCCCGGCGGCGGACGATCTTGCAGCTCTCGCAAATGCGCTTCACGCTGGATCGGATCTTCATCGGCCTTCTCGCTCGCTTTCGCGTCGACGTCCTCGGGCGATGGGACGACCCATCGGCCCGAACCGCCGGGCCGATCCATCCCTCGCTCGTGCTTTGCTCGACTCTCGCCAATCCAGGTCCGGGTCGACCGGTCCGGGGCCGAATTGGGCCAATATACACTCCGGGGTCCCGTATCACAAGACCGTCAAGCGGGATTTTTCCGGATCAGCCCCTCTTCGGGATCTTCCAGGTAGGTCAGGATCCGGGGGCCTTCGGAAGTCATCGCCACGGTGTGCTCGAAGTGGGCGCTGGCCCTGCGGTCCTTGGTGACGACGGTCCAGTGGTCGTTCAAGGTGTCCACGTTCTTGGTCCCCAGCGCCACCATGGGCTCGATCGCCAGGACGATCCCGGGTTCCAGCCGGATGTCGTTCTTGCGGAGCGCCTTGCTGACGAAGTTGGGGACCTGCGGATCCTCGTGCATGGTCTGGCCGATCCCATGACCGACGAACTTCTCGACCACAAACATCCCCTGGCTCTTGACGTACTTCTCCATCAGGGAGGCGACCTCGGACCAGGTCGAGCAGCGGGCCATCGCCCGGATCGAGAGTTCAAGGGTCTGCGAGGTCACGTCCAGGAGCCTCCGGACCTCGGGCCGGACCTCGCCGATGGCGAGGGTCACCGCGGCGTCGCCGCACCAGCCATTGACCTTGCAGCCGGTATCGATCGAAACCACGTCGCCTTCCTTCAGAGGCCGGCGGTTGGGAATCCCGTGGACCACCGCCTCGTTCACGCTGGCGCAGATCACGGCGGGGAACGGCGGCTTTCCCTTGGTCGAGTTTGGATAGCCCCGGAACAGCGGGAGGGCGTCGTGCTCGCGGAAGATCGCCGCGACCGCCTCGTCCATGTCCGAGGTGCTCACCCCGGGCTTGGCCATCCGGCGGACCTGGTCCAATGCCTGGGCCACGACCCGGCCCGCCACGCGCATCAGGCCGATCTCGCGGGGACTCTTCAACTTGATCACGACACCGGTCTCGGCAAGGATTCGGCCCGGGAGAGAGATTCGACCCGCAAGCTCGATCGCGATCGCCCCGCCCGGCCTGAAGCCGCCCGCCGGGATCTGACTTCAGCGTTTGCTGACCAGGCCCGTGTAGTTCCGCATGATCAGGTGGCTGTCGATCTTCTGGACCAGGTCGAGGCAGACGCTGATGATGATCAGCAGCCCGGTCCCGCCGAGGAACGAGGCGATCGTGTAGTTGACCCCCAGACCGGCGGAGACCAGCGACGGGATCACCGCCACCAGGCTGAGGAACGCCGCCCCGACGTAGGTGATCCGGAGCATCACCTTCTCCAGATAGTCGGCCGTCCGCCGGCCCGGCCGGTAGCCGGGGATGAAGCTCCCGTAGTCCTTCAGGTTTTCCGCCATGTCCTTCGGGTTGAAGGTGATGGCCGTCCAGAAGTAGCAGAAGAAGTAGATCAGGACGATGTAGAACAGCGTGTAGGCGTAGCCGTGGTTCTGGAAAGCCTCGGTCCCGGCGTAGAAGAAGTTATGCAGCCCGTATTTGACCTGTTCGAGCAGGGTCATCGGCTGGATCACGTCGCCCACTTTCTTGGGGATGTTCCACGTCTGAGTCGCCTGCTTCAGACTGTTCAGGATGAAGTACGGGAACATCAGCAAGCTCGACGCAAAGATGATCGGCATCACACCCGCCTGGTTGACCTTCAGCGGGAGATACTGCTTGGTCCCGCCGTAGACCCGCCGGCCCCGGACGTGCTTGGCCGACTGCGTCGGGATCCGCCGCTGGCTCTCGGTGATGGCGATCACCCCGACGACCACCGCCAGGAAGACCACGGCCAGCAGGACCAGCGTGATGATCCCGTGCTTGCCCCCTTCGCCGGAGAGCCGGGTCGTCGAGTTCTGGAGCAACTCGTTCAGCGCCGCGGGCATCCGAGCGAGAATTCCGGCCATGATCAGCAGGCTGATCCCGTTGCCGATCCCGTACTCGTCGATTTGCTCGCCGATCCACATCAGGAAGATCGTCCCTGCGGTCATCGTCAACACGCAGACGATCACGTTGAGCGTCCCCCGGTTATCGGGGTGGACGATTTCCAACGTGTTCATCATATACTGGACCCAGAGCGTACTCTGGACCAGGCAGAGGACGACGGTGGCGTATCGGGTGTATTCATTGATCTTCTTCCGCCCGCTCTCTCCCTCCTTCATCATCGCTTCGAGCGAGGGGACGACGCTTCCCAGGAGTTGGAAGATGATCGAGGCCGAGATGTAGGGCATGATCCCCAGGCCGAAGATCGTGCTCATGCCGATCTGCGAGCCTCCGAGCATGGCCATGGTGCTCATCACCTTGCCCAGCCCGGTCTGACTCTGGCTGGCCTGCCAGGCCTCCAGCCGCGCCTGGTCGACGACGTGGAGCGGGATGAAGTAGCCAATCCGGTAGATGGCCAGGAACATGGCCGTCATCAGGATCTTGCGCTGGAGTTCCGGGACCTTGAACAAGATCGTGAAGAGCTTATCCACGACTCCTCCTGGGGGTGGTCGATCGGCGACCGGCGTCGGGTCGATGTCGAATGCGGAAGGGCGGTCGGGCCGGCACGCCTAATGGACGGCCGGCCGACCGTCGATCGCCGGAGGTTCGTCAGACGAAGACGGCCGAGCCGCCGGCGGCGGCGATCTTGGCGGCGGCCGACTCGCTGAACTTCTGTGCGTGAATGGTCAGGGGCTTGGTGAGCTCGCCGTCGCCGAGGATCTTCACACCGTCGTCGTGCCGGCCCTTGACCAGGCCCCGGGCCCGGAGGGTCGCCTCGTCGATCACGGCGCCGGATTCGAAGGCAGCCTCGATCTTCTCGAGGTTGACGATGGCGAAATCCTTCTTGAATGCCCCGTTAACGAACCCGCGCTTGGGGACGCGGCGAGCCAGGGGCATCTGGCCGCCCTCGAACAGTGGGTTCTGCTTGAACCCCTGCCGGGACGAGTGCCCCTTGGCCCCCTTGCTGGCGGTCTTGCCGTGGCCCGAGCCTGTGCCCCGGCCAACGCGCTTCCGCTTCCGATACTTGTGGATCCCTTGGTCGACATCGTGCAATTGCATCAGAGAGCCACTCCCCGGAGCCGCGCGACGTCTTCCTTGGTCCGCAATTGAGTCAAGGCGTTGATCGCCGCCTTGACCAGATTCAGTTTGTTGGTCGAGCCGTAGCTCTTGGTGAGGATGTCGGTGACACCCGCCGCCTGGACCACGGCCCGGACGGCGCCGCCGGCGATCACGCCGGTGCCCGGGCTGGCCGGGAGCATCACGACCCGGGCCGCGCCGAACTTGCCGATCACCCGGTGCGGGATCGTCCCGCCCCGGAGGTTGACTCGGTTCATCTGCTTGTGGGCGTCCTTGACGCCCTTTTCGACCGACGGGGGGACCTCGTTGGCCTTGCCGTAGCCCCAGGCTACCTGCCCCCGGCCGTTGCCCACCACCACCAAGGCGTTGAAGCTGAACCGGCGACCGCCCTTGACGACCGCCGCGCAACGGCGGATCGCCACCACGCTCTCGGACCAATCCCCGCGGTCCCGATCCCGATTGTCGCTCGACACGATCATCCCCTTCTGGAGTGGACGGTGGCGAGGAGTCAGTGGTTCGAGCGGACGAACCAGGACCAGCCCGACCACCATTCCCGAAACGCGGCCGGGCCTCGCCCGACCCTGCCGACCACCATCCACCAACCACCGCTTCGAATCCGATTTAGAACTGGAGCCCCGCTTCGCGGGCGGCGTCGGCCAGGGCCTGGATCCGACCATGATACTTGTAGCTTCGACGGTCGAAGCAAACCTTGTCAATACCGGCCTGCTTCGCCCGCTCGGCGACGACCCGGCCGATCACGGCGGCGGCGGTCTTGTTGCCGCCGTAGGCCGTGGAGCCGCGGACTTCGGGGTCCAGCGTGCTGGCCGAGGCCAGCGTGGTCCCGGCGTCGTCGTTGATGACCTGGGCGTAGATATGCTTGGAACTCCGGAAGACGGCCAGGCGGGGCCGCTCCAGGGTTCCGTGGAGCCGCTTGCGGACGTGGCGCTGGCGGCGGAGCCTCCGCACGTTGACGAGTTCACGCTGGTTCACCGGACGGTCCTTATCGACACGAGGGGGGTTGCAGGGCGGCCGATCCCGACCGGACGCCCAGCCCCGACGTTAGGGGGTGGATCTCAAGCGGCGTGGAGGGCCGCCACGAGCGATTTACTTGGCGCCGAAGGCTTTGCCGGCCTTCCGGCGAACGACCTCGCCCTCGTAGCGGATCCCCTTGCCCTTGTAGGGCTCGGGCGGGCGGACCTTGCGGACCACCGCGGCGAACTGGCCGACGGCCTGCTTGTCGGACCCGGAGATCGTGATGTGCGTCGGATCGGAGACGGCCACGCTCACCCCGGCCGGGGCCTCCAAAACGACCTGGTTGGCGAATCCGACCTGGAGGGCCACCGTGTTGGCCTTCTTGAGCTGGGCCTGGTAGCCGACGCCCACGATCTCGAGCTTCTTCGTGTAACCGGCGGTGACGCCCTCGACCATGTTGGCCACGAGGCTCCGCGTCAGGCCGTGGAGCGCCCGATTCTCGCGCTCGTCGTCGCCCCGGGTCACGAGGATCTGCTTGCCGGCCTCGTCCAGCGCGACGCCAATCGACTCGCGATGCCGGAACGACAGCTTACCCTTGGGCCCCTCGACGTGAACCGTCGAGTCGGCGATGGAGACCTTCACGTTGGCCGGGATGGGAACCGGCTTGCGTCCGATACGGGACATGAATTCCTCAATCTTCTCGCGGGTCGCGGCCTCGGGTCGTATGCCACGAACGCTAGATTAACTCCAGGAATCGATCGAGGTCGACCTGGGCTTGTTTCAATATCTTGGAGAGCGTCGACCATAACACCGGGCGGTGGGCCGGAACCGTGATCCTCAATGTCCCGGTCGCCGTCCGTTTCCGCAACTGGATGTGGCTTTCTTTCCGCCGAACACTACCCAGACGTCCCTCTGCAACGCGGCGAAGATCCGATCGTGAGCCAGTTCCGGAACTCGACTCACGAACCTTGATCCCCGGCTTGCGGGAATCGCCCTGACACGGATGGTCGCGGGTTTCGAACGGGCCTGGACAATGCAGGAGCGGTAGGCTCGGCGTTCAGCTGAGATTCGGGCTCGGGTTGAGGGATGGGAAGGACCGAATCGGCTGGAACCCAGTCCAGCACCAGCGCCCCGATCAAGTCCCGCTCGCCAAAAATCAAGTCATCATCCGGCGATTCGATGAGCAGTTCGAACGCTTCGCGGATATTGCCAAGCGCCTCCTCAACCGACTTACCTTCGCTGATACAACCGGGTAATGAAGGAATAGAAGCGGTGTACCCGCCTTCCTCGGAAGGCTCCAGGATCACGGCGATTTTCATGGCGTTTCGTCCAATCCGAGGCCGCGAGACCAAACGCCGGTCAATGGATCAGGGCCAGGACCTCGCCGCCGACCTTCTCGGCCTTGGCGCGGCGGTCGCTGATGACGCCCTTGGGGGTGCTGAGGATCTGGATCCCCATCCCCCCGAGGATCGGCTTCAGGTCCTTGTAACCGATGTATTTCCGGCAGCCGGGCTTGCTGACCCGGTCGATCCGGACGATCAGTCGCTCGCCGTTGGGGCCATACTTCAACTGGACCCGGAGCGTCCGCGACGGGACGGTCTCGATCTCGGTGAAGTCCCAGATATACCCTTCGTCCTTGAGAACCTGGGCGATCCCCTTGCGAAGCTTCGAGGTCGGCATATCGACCAGGGGCTTCTCGATCCGCGAGGCGTTGCGGATCCGGGTGAGCATGTCGGCGACGGTGTCGGTCATCATGGCGGGGGGTCTCATCTCCGCCGCGGGTAACGCCCGACCCCTCGAACCAATCGAGGGCTTCGGGAGCGTCGGCGCGACGGGCAGTCTTCAGACGCGAGGGGAACTCACCAGCTCGCCTTCTTCACGCCCGGAATCAGGCCACGGGCGGCGAGGTTCCGGAAGCAGATCCGGCAGACGCCGAACTTGCGATAGACGGCGCGGGGGCGACCGCAGAGCTTGCAGCGGTTCCGGTGCTGGACCGCGAACTTGCGAGGCGTCTGCGATCGGATCATCTGGGCTTTGGTCGACATGTCTCACCAGGGTCCGGTGCGGCGGTTCGTTCGGGGTCGGGTCACTTCGGCTCGCCCTTGACCTTCGGCGCCCGGAACGGCATGCCGAAGGCTCGGAGGAGCTCGCGGGCCTGGTCGTCGGCCTTGGCCGTGGTCACGATGGTGATATCCATGCCCTGCGTGTGCTGGAGCCGGTCGGCGTCGATCTCGGGGAAGACAACCTGCTCGGCCAGGCCGAGCGTAAAGTTGCCGTGCCCGTCGAAGCTATTCGGGTTGACGCCGCGGAAGTCGCGAATACGAGGCAAGGCGATTGAGACCAGGCGGTCGAGGAATTCGTACATCCGCTTGCCGCGGAGGGTGACCTTGCAGCCGATCTCGTTCCCCTCGCGGAGGCGGAACCCGGCGACCGAGGTCTTGGCCTTGGTGACCATCGGTTTCTGGCCGGCGATCTTGGTCAGGCTGTCGACGGCCGCCTCGATCAGGGCCTTGTCCTGGGTGGCGCGGCCGACTCCCATGTTGATGACGATCTTATCCAGCTTGGGGATCGCCATCTTGTTGGTAACGCCGAACTTGGTCGCCAGCTCGGCCGCGACCGTCGTGTTGTAGTGATCCAGCAAGCGAGCCATGAGACGTCACCTTCTCCGTCGCGACCAGGCGCGAGGCCGACCGACCGGCGATCAAAGAGTATATGAAGGGCGGGGATCCGGGGCCAGGAGCACGCGGCGATCAGGGCTTCTTCGTCGCACGTGCCGGCTTGGCCGGGCCGATGTCGCCGAGCGCGGCCGAGCACGACTTGCAATAGCGCTGCTTTCGGCCCTCGTCGGTGAACCGGTGGCCGACGCGGACCCCTCGATTGCACGATGGGCAGAGGAGCATGACATTGGAGGCGTCGATCGGCATCTCCTTGGAGAGCCGGCCCCCCTGCTGGTTCTTGGCGCTGGGCTTGAGGTGCTTGTAAACCCGGTTGACCCCCTCGACGACGATCTTGTTCTTCTCAGGGAGGGCGCGGAGTACCTTGGCGATCTTCCGGGCGGTGGGCGAACCCTTGTCATCGCCGGTGATCACTTCGACCTGGTCGTCTTTGCGGATGTGCATAACGAGGCTCGTTGCGTGGTACGCGTTAGGGGCCGGGCTGTCTCAGACGACCTCGGAGGCCAGGCTGATGATCTTCATGAACTGGCGGTCGCGGAGTTCGCGGGCGATCGCACCGAAGATCCGGGTCCCGCGAGGATTCTTGTCATTGTCGATCAAGACGACGGCATTGCGGTCGAACTTGACGTACGAGCCGTCAACTCGTCGGGTCGAACTCCGGACGCGGACGACGACGCACCGGACCACGTCGCCAGCCTTGACGTCGCCGCCGGGACTGGCCTTCTTGACGCTGGCGATGATCACATCGCCCAGGCCAGCCACGCGCCTCTTGTAGTGGGAGGCGCTGCCACCCAGGACCTTGAAGCACATGACTTCCTTGGCCCCGGTGTTGTCGGCCACGTCGAGCCGAGTTTGCATCTGGATCATGGGACACCCGAGGGCTTGTGAGGAGACGGCGGTTGATGGTCTGGGGAGACGCGAGGGTCAAGCCTTGGAGGGAAGATTCCTTGCCGGCCACCGATCACCAGCCGCGAACCACCCGGTCTGGGGATCAGGACGGGGCGACGACCTGGGCCGCCTGGACCGCCTCGCCCTCGCCGGCCAGGGCCTGCTGGGCGCCGGGACGGACGATCCGGACGATCCGCCACCGCTTCAGCTTGGACAAGGGGCGAGTTTCCATGATCTCGACGATGTCGCCGACATGGGTCTCGTTGGCCTCGTCATGGGCGTGACAGACGGTCCGCCGCTTCAGGAACTTGCCGTACTTGGGGTGAGGGACGAGGCGGTCGACCTCGACCCGGCGGGTCTTGTCCATCTTGTCAGAGGTCACGGTCCCGATCTCCGTCTTGCGGCGGATCCGGGGCTCGGGAGTGGTCGTCGGCTGGCTCATCGCATGGCACCGGGGAGAAAATTAGGAGGTCGGGGCGGCGACGGTTGCCCGTTCCCGTTCGATTTCGCGGAGGCGGAGGATCGTCTTGATCCGGGCGATCTCGCGCTTGGCCTTGATGATCTCGCTGGGAGCTTCCAGGCGTTCGGTCTCGCTCTGGAGGCGGAGGCGGAACATGCTGTTCTGGGTCTCGCGGAGCAGCAGGTCAAGCTGCTCGTCGGTCTGCTCGCGGAGTTCGGAGGGCTTGCTCATGACTGGATCCTTGTGGCGACCGCCGGGGTCGGGTCAGACCGTCGGCCGGCGGGTCACGAAACGGCAGCGGACGGGCAGCTTGTAGGCGATCCGGGCGAAGGTCGCCCGGGCGATCTCCTCGCTGACCCCGCCAAGCTCGAACAGCACGGTGCCGGGCTTGACTACGGCCGCCCAGTATTCGACTTCCCCCTTACCCTTACCCATCCGGGTTTCGGCTGGGATCGAAGTGACGCTCTTGTGCGGGAAGATCCGGATGTAGAGCTTGCCACCGCCCTTGATGGACTGGCTCCCCACGATCCGCCCCGCCTCGATGGTCTGCGCGCTGATCTTGCCAGGCTCGAGCGACTGGAGGCCAAACTCCCCGAAGGCAACGTAATTGCCTCGGGTCGCGTTACCTCTGACGCGGCCTTTTTGGCTTTTTCGGTACTTGACCCGCTTGGGCATCAGAGGCATCGGTCGTGCCCTCCACCTTCAGGTGATCGCCTTGGTTGACCCACACCTTGATTCCGATGTGGCCTTGCGCGGTCTTGGCCTCGGAGAACCCGTAGTCGATCTTGGCCCGGAGGGTGCTCAGGGGGATCGACCCGAGGTTCGCCACCTCGGTCCGCGACATCTCCGAGCCGCCGAGGCGGCCCGACAACTGGATCTTGACGCCCCGGGCGCCGCCATCCATGGTTTGTTCGAGGGCCCGCTTCATCGTCCGGCGGAAGCTGGAACGCTTCTTGAGCTGCTCGGCGATGTCCTCGCTGATCAGCTGCGCCTCAAGCTCGGGGCGGGCGACCTCCTGGATCTTGATCTCGATCCGCCGGCCGGTGAGCGTCTGGAGCTCCTCCTGGAGCTTCTCGACCTCGGCCCCCTTACGGCCGATGATCACACCCGGCCGCGCGGTGAACAGCAGGACCGTGACGGCGTCGCGGGTCCGCTCGATCTCGATCCGGGGGATCCCGGCGTAACTGTACTTACCCTTGATGAACTTCCGGATCTTGAAGTCCTCGACCAGGAGGTCGGAGAACTCGTGCTTGGAAGCGTACCAGCGGCTCCGCCAGTCTTCCATGATCCCGACGCGGAAGCCGGTCGGATTGATCTTCTGGCCCATCGGGTGGTCCTTGGTTTAAGCCCGGTTCGCTTCCGCGCCAACCGCCGTCGCACCGCGCGACAGGTACGATTCCAGGTCGGTCAAGGCGATGATGATGTGAGCGCTCCGGCGGCGGATCATGTACGCCATACCCCGGGCGCGGGGCATGAGCCGCTTGAACATCGGCCCGCCGTCGCCCCGGGCGTCGGAAACGATCAAGTCGCCGACGTTCCGGACGCCCTTGTCTTCGGCGTTGGCCATGGCGCTCTTGAGGGCCTGCTCGATCATCCGGGCCCCGCGATGGGGCATGTATCTAAGGATGTCGACGGCGTCATCGGCGTACTTGCCGCGGATCAGGTCGAGGATGGGCCGGAGCTTCCTCACCGAGATCCGGGCGAAGCGATGGGTGGCAGTGTAGGACGGCATGTGACGCTCTTAAGGACTCGCGACCCGGGACCCAAGGCCGAGGGGATGATGCCCCGATGACCCTGATACCCGACGCTCCCGTCCTCCCTTTAGGTGGCTATGGCTTCCGAATCCTTGAGTCCTGAGCCGGTCGATCTCGCCGACTCAACGCTTGCCGCCCTTACCCGCCTTGCCGCCATGGCCGCGGAAGGTCCGGGTCGGGGCGAACTCGCCGAGCTTGTGGCCGACCATGTCCTCGGTCACGTAAAGCTTGATGAAATTCCGCCCATTGTGGATGGCGAAATTCTTGCCGATGAACTCGGGCACGATCGTGCAGGCGCGGGCCCAAGTCTTGATCGGCTCGCGATTGCCGGTGTTCTCGGTCTTGTACACCTTCTCGAGCAGCCGCTCGACGACGTACGGGCCCTTCTTCAACGAGCGTCCCATGGATCTCCGGTCCCCGACCCCTCGGGGTCAATGACCCCGCGTGGCGGGGCGATGATGTCCTGCTGCCTTGGTGCCGAATCCGACGAGTTTCGAGTTGCCCCCGACGACCGGGCCGATCACCGCCCTGAGGGCGTGGCGACCGGACAGGGGGTCCGGGCGGCGACGGGGGGCTGCCCCGATCAAACCTTGAGCTGGCCGTACCGGACGCTCCGGCGACGACGAATGATGGCCGAACTGGACGGCTTTCGGCGGCGCCTGGTCTTGCCGCCCTTGGCGAGCTTGCCGGTCGGCGAGCACGGGTTCCGGCCGCCCGAGGTCCGACCTTCGCCACCGCCCATCGGGTGATCGACCGGGTTCATGGCGACGCCCCGGACGTGCGGCCTGCGGCCGAGCCAGCGCTTCCGGCCGGCCTTGCCGAGGTGGATGTTCATGTGGTCGGAGTTGCCGACCATCCCGATCGTGGCCCGGCAGGCGGCCGGGATCCGGCGGACCTCGCCCGAGGGGAGCGTGATCTGTGCCCAGGTCCCTTCGCGGGCCGTCAGCGTGGCGCCCACGCCGGCCGACCGGCAGAGCTTGGCCCCGCCGCCCGGCTGCATCTCCAGGTTGTGGATCGACAGGCCGGTCGGGATCCTCGACATCGGCAGGCAGTTGCCAACCTTGGGCTCGGCGGTCGGCCCGCTGGTGACGGTCATGCCCGCCTTGAGCCCCTCGGGGGCGATGATGTACCGCTTCACCCCATCGGGGAACACCAGGAGGGCGATCCGGGCCGAGCGGTTCGGATCGTACTCGATGTGGGTCACCTGCGCCGGGACGCCGTCCTTGTCGTTCCGCTTGAAGTCGATGATCCGGTACATCCGCTTGTGGCCGCCGCCGCGGTGTCGCGCGGTGATGAACCCCTGGTTGTTCCGGCCGCCGGTCTTCCTGAGCGGTTCGGTCAGGCTCTTCTCGGGCTTCTTATTCTTGTCGGTCAACTCCGAGAAGTCGCTGACCGAGGCGTTACGCCGCCCGGGGCTGGTCGGCTTGTAATAGCGAATACCCATCGCAATCGCGTCCTTCTGCTCTGCTCAACGCCCGGAGGCGTCATCGTTCAGGGGCACGAGGTCCGAGGGCCGGGACGAGCCAGGCCACGTCGGAAGGTTGATCAGTAAAAGTCGATCCGGTAGTCGTCGTGGAGGGCGACGATCGCCTTCTTCCAGTTCCGCATCCGCCCGACCTTGAGCCGGTAGCGACGGAGCTTGCCGCGGCGGTTCTGGGTCCGGACGTCGGCCACTTTGACGTTGAAGAGGACCTCGACGGCCGCCTTGATCTCGGTCTTGTTGGCGTTGACGTTGACCTCGAACGTGTAGGCCTTGTGCCGCTCCGAGAGGTGGGTTGCCTTCTCGGTGATCAGTGGCCGGAGCACAACCTGGTAAGGCTCGAGAGCCGGACCCTTGCGGACGTAGACTGGCGGGCGATACAGCGTGACCATGACTTCAAGCCTCCGAGGCGGCCGGGGCCGTCGTCAGATCGGGCCGACGAGTCGGCTTCTGCTTCACCCGTTCCTTGAGGACGGCCAGCGCCTCGCGGGTCAGCACCAGATAGCGTTGCTTGAGGACGTCGTAGGTGTTGAAGTCGGCCACCGGGGCGACCTGCACTCCCTCGATGTTCCGGGCGCTCCGGTAGAGGACCGGATCGAGGCCAGGCAGGCCCATCAGGATCGTCCGCCCTTCCAGGGTCCGGCGGAGCGCCTGGGCCTTGGACTCCCCCTCGACCACGGCGGCCTCCGACTCCTTCAAGTCGGGCCGGCGGATCGACCGGAGGGCCTGGGCCACCAGCTTGGTCTTGGGTTTCTCGCCGGGTACGAGTCCGTCGATCACGATTGCCTGGCTGTCCTGGAACTTCGAGAGCAAGGCCATCCGGATGGCGGCCCGGACGGCCTTCTTGGGCATGCTGTAGCGATAGTCGCGGTTCCGGCGGGCGAACGCCACGCCGCCGCCAACCCGCTTGTTGGTCCGCTTCGAGCCGGCCCGGGCGTTACCGGTCCCCTTCTGGCGGAACAGTTTCTTGCCCGAGCCGGCGACGTCGGCCCGGCCCCGGGTGTTGACCGTCCCCACCCGCCGGGCGGCGAGGTGCATCAGGACGACGTCGTGAAGGAGTTGCTTGTTGACCGCACCGCCGAAGTCCGCCGGGTCGATCGACTCCTCGGCCACCTTCTCGCCGGCAATGTTGTAGACTGGGACACTCAACATGATTTCATCCATTTCCCGATTGCCCCACGGGCCCGGACCGGTCGTCGGCCGGGGCCATCGGTTGGCTCAGACCTTGTTGGTTTGCCGGATGGTCAGGTAGCCACCATTGGCTCCGGGGACCGCCCCCCTGATCAGGAGCAAGTTATTGGCCGGGTCGACCCGAACCACCTTGAGGTTTTTCACGGTGATCCGGGCATTACCGTGCTGCCCGGGCTTCTTGATGCCCTTGCGGGTGTGGGCGGGGTCGGCGCTGGGGCCGGACGAGCCGGGATGGCGGTGCATCCGCTTGACGCCGTGGGTGGCTCGGAGGCCCTTGAAACCGTGCCGTTTGATCACGCCGGTGAAGCCACGCCCCTTGCTGGTCCCCGCGACGTCGACGTTCTTGACGTTACCGAAAACCTCGACCGTCAGGATCTGCCCCTCGGCGACCCCCTCGGCCGGCGAGTCCTGGCGAATCTCGCGGACGTAACGCTTCGGCTCGGCATCGGCATCCGCCTTCCGGGCGTGGCCTCGCTCGGCCTTGCTCGCGCTCTTACGCTTCTTGTCGTCGAAGCCGAGTTGCAACGCGTGGTAGCCGTCACGCTCGGCGGTCCGAACTTGCAGCACCATGCAGGGGCCGCATTCCAGGACCGTGACCGGCACCGCCGTCCCATCCGGCTCGAAAATCTGACTCATGCCGACTTTGCGGCCTAGCAATCCAACGATCATGATCGATCCTCACCCCAACCCTTCCCGACCGGAATCGGGGGCCCTTGTGAAGCGAGGCCGAGGCCACCGCCAGACAGAGGGATTCATCCACGGAGGCCGGAGCCGGCCTCGACGTCCGATAAAAACAGAGGTCGACGGGACCGAGCCGGGGAAGCCGGGGTCACCGACGACGTGTGGGCCGGCGACCGGGGGATGGCCCCCGACGCCAGAGCCCGGTTGGGCAACGGTCGACCCGATCAGGCGCCCGAGGGGCCCGCCTTGATCTTGATGTCGACGCCAGCCGGGAGGCTCAGCTTGTTCAGCGCGTCGATCGTCTTGTTGGTCGGCTGGACGATGTCGATCAACCGCTTGTGCGTCCGGATCTCGAATTGTTCCCGCGACTTCTTGTCGATGTGCGGGCTCCGGAGCACGGTATACCGCTCGATCCGGGTTGGCAGGGGGATCGGGCCGTGGACGATGGCCTCGGTCCGCTTGGCGGTGTCGACGATATCCTTGGCCGACTGGTCCAGGATGGTGTGATCGTACGCTTCCATCCGGATGCGTATCCGTTCGTTGCTTATGCCCGCCACGCGTGGGATCCCTTCATCGATCGCCGGACCGATTGTGTCAAGGTGCTCGCCCCGCTTTCGACGACGCTCGCGGGGAAAGTAAGAGTGTAACGGGACGCCTCGACCGAGTCAATCGGGCTTCTTCCAGTTTCCCCGACGCCCGACGGTGCAGAGGGCTTCACGGCCTGATAAGCTCGATCGGATGCGAGTCCGCCATCGACCCGGAGCGGAGCGACCATGAAGACCCCCTTCCCAGGCATCGACCCTTTTCTGGAAGCCCAGGGATACTGGCCGGATTTCCATGCCACCTTCTCAACCTACCTCCGCGACGCCATCGGGGATTTGCTCCCGGATCAATACATGGTACGGATCGAGGAGCGTACTTATTTCGTAGAACATGACCCCACGAGTGTTTGGTTGATCCGGCCCGATGTGGCGATCGAGCATTCTCCCGGCTTACCCAGCTACCGAGGGGGCCGGGCGGCATTGGAGGTCGAGCCGATCACGATTCCGATACCGATCCTCGAAGAGATCCGCGAGACGTTCATCGAGATCCTCCACCGGCCCGACCGGTCGCTCGTGGCCGTGATCGAGTTGCTCTCGCCCGATAACAAGGTTGAGCCGGGCTTTGGCCAATACGTCGCCAAGCGAGACGCCCTGCTCCGGGGGCCGGTCCACGTGATCGAGCTGGATTTCCTGGTCGGCGGTCGACGCCTGCCGATGGGACGGCCGCTCCCGATCGGCGACGCCTATGCACTGGTCGCCCGGGGGGATCGCCGGCCCGATTGCGAAGTTTATGCCTGGTCGATCCGCCGGCCCCTGCCGGCGATTTGGCTCCCGCTGCTAGCCCCCGACCCCGACCTCCGGCTTGACCTAGCCGAGGTTTACGCCACGGCATTCCGGCGGGGCCGGTATGCCCGCTCGGTCGATGATTCGACACCGTTAGCGATCCCGCTTGGTCTGGACGATCGGGCCTGGGCCGAGGGTTGGGGGCGGGAGGCCGGGTGAGCCTTGACCGGCTTATCCGGCAGCAGGGACGACCACCTTGAGCGCATTCGGGACGACCTCGACGCGGACCGGAGTGTCGCCGACGATCTCGCCGTCGGCCTGCGCTGGGAGTGGATGTTTGGTGGCGATGACCACGGACCGGGAGGCAACAAGGTATCGGACGTTGGGGCTCTGCCGGTGCCGAGCCCGGACGACGTGCCAGAAAATTCCGAGGTAGTCGAGCACGGTCCGAGCCCGGACGATGCAGACGTCGAGCCGGCCATCGTCGGAGCGGATGTCGGGTCCCCATCGAAGTCCCGGCTGGCCCATCATCCCGGTGTTGGCCACCAGGACCTGCGACGCCTTGGCGGCATGGGGCCGGTCGTCGACGGTGATCGTGAACCGGCGGGGCTGGAACCCGACCAGTTGGATCGCGGCGGTCCACAGATAGGCGAGCCGGCCGAACCGTTTCTTGTGCTCGTCGAGCGTGTCACGGATCATCAGGGCGTCGATCCCCACGCCGAGCTGGGTGAAGTAGTGACGACCGCCGACCTTCATGGCGTCGAGCCGGAAGACGGAGTGCTCGGATCCGGCCAGGCTCCCCAGCTTCACGCAGTGGGAACCCAACTCGCAGGCCCCTTCGAGGTCGACCGGGATCCCTAGCTCTCGGGCCAGGACGTTGGCGGTCCCCAGGGGGAGGACGACCAGGTGGGCCTCGGTCCCCACCAGGACGTCGGCGACGGTCGAGACGGTCCCGTCCCCGCCGGCCGCGACGATCGGGTCGCACCCCCGGTCGATGGCCGATCGGACGATCGCCCGGAGGTCGTCCCCATGGGAAACCTCGTGGATCTCGATTTCCATCCCGCCCAGATGCGAGTCGATCGCTCGTCGGACGTCGGCGACGGTGCAAGAGCCGGATTTCGGGTTCAGGACCACGAAGGCCCTCGACCGCCGGCCGGACGTCTGCGCCTCGGCGGCCAGGTTCGATTCCAGGTTCATCAGGATTCGGAGCCTCCGTCGATCAGGGCCCGGACGTCCTGGCTGACCGCCTCGGGAATCAAGGTTTCGATGTCGTCATTCCTCTGGAGATGACCCGAGAAGTGGGCTAGAAGGACCCCCGAAGGAGGGCGGAAGACCCCGTCCCAGGACGACCGGCGAACCCAGTCAAGACGGGCAGTCGCCACCGGACCAATCGCGACGATGAAGATCACCAGGACCGCCTTCCCCCTCGAAATCGAGAGGCGCCGTGCCACCTTATCAATCGGAGCCTTCGAAGAGGACAGGTTTATGCCGGTCGGCAGTGGAGTCCGGTCGCCTCCGAAGATCGATCCCATCAATCGGAGTGAGGTCTTCATCGCAAAGAATTCGGCTTGAGGTGGGCCAGAAACTTCGAGACCGATTACACTGAATCAGCCTCTAGTCCTCAACCAAGCGTAATTCGAGGCGATTCGAGCCCGTGAAACTCGAAAACCTCCTGATTTTAGCGAATAATTGAGGTACTTCACCCCCTCAACCGTTCGCCACCAAGAGGCTTTCGAGTGAA
>JAABUJ010000893.1_pt1 | contig 50759 bp, 43 predicted proteins | sample 5559131 | NCBI WGS metagenome assembly JAABUJ01 (sample SAMN10711875, study PRJNA513366) | rock metagenome | isolation source: Antarctica rocks | place: Antarctica: Victoria Land, Mt New Zealand nord | collected 2016-01-07
GCTGGGCGGCGGTGCAGACACTCGGCGGTTGGGGCTACTCGCGCGAATATCCGGTCGAGAAGTGGATGCGAGACGCCAAGCTCGAGGAGATCGAGGAGGGAACCTCGGACATTCAGCGGCTGGTCATCTCCCGCGGCCTGCTGCGCTGAGCGCTCCCCTTGAAAAGGACGAGCGGGCCGCGTTCAAGCCTCGGGTACCGGCTCCTGAGTGACGTCGCGCGCCACCAGCGCCGCGTAGGCGCCGCCGCGATCGAGCAGCTCCTCGTGGGTCCCGCGCTCGACGATCCTGCCCTCGTCGACCACGACGATCTGGTCGGCATCCCGGATCGTCGACAGGCGGTGGGCGATGGTGATCGTCGTGCGACCCTCGGCGAGACGCTCGAGCTCCCCCTGAACCGCGTACTCGGTCTGGGTGTCCAGTGAGCTGGTGGCCTCGTCCAGCACGAGCACCGGCGGGTTTCGCAGCACGGTCCGGGCGATCGCCATGCGCTGCTTCTCGCCGCCCGAGAAGCGATAGCCACGCTCGCCGACGACCGTGTCATAGCCGTCAGGCAGCGAAGCGATCAGGTCGTGGATCCGGGCCGTGCGGGCCGCGGCCTCGATCTCCTCATCGGTCGCCTCGGGTCGGGCGAAACGCAGGTTCTCCCGCACGCTGGCGTGAAACAGATAGGTCTCCTGCGCGACCACGCCGACGGTCGCCGCCAGCGAGTCCAGCGAGGCATCGCGGACGTCGACGCCGTCGATCGTCACCCGTCCTCGCTGTGGCTCGTACAGCCGCGCAACCAGGTAGCCGAGCGTCGTCTTGCCCGAGCCGGTCTCCCCCACCACCGCGGTCCTCGTCCCGGCCGCGACTTCGAGGTTGATGTCGCGCAACGTCCATGAAGAGTCCTCCGACGCGCCCGCAGATTCTGCGCCGCCGTAGCGAAACCACACGTTCTCCAGCCGGACCTCGCCGAGCAGCTCGCCGGGGCGCAGCGCCACCGGATCCTCGGCCTCGACGATGTCGACCGGGAGGTCGAGGTACTCGAAGATGCGGTCAAACAGCGCCAGCGACGCCTCCATGTCGGCGCCGACGCCGAGCAGTGACTGGATCGGGAACAGCAGCCGCGTCTGCAGGGTTGAGAAAGCCACCACGGTGCCGACCGAGATGTGGCCGATGAAGCTCTGGCCGGCGAGCCAGTAGACGATCGCCGGCTGGATCGCGAAGGTCATCTGGATCGTGGACATCACCCACCGTCCGGCCATCCGCGAGCGGACCTCGAGGTCGGCGATGCCCTTGGACTCACCCGTGAATCGATCCGCCAGGTCGCCGCCGCGGCCCATCGTCTTGCCGAGCATGATCCCCGACACCGACAGCGACTCGGACACGAGCGCGGAGAGATCTGCGAGCCGTCTCTGTTGCTCTGTCGTGATCTTGCGGCGAACCTTGCCGACGCGTCGCGTCATCCACACGAACAGCGGCACGAACACCAGCGAGATCGCGGCCAGGCGCCAGTTCAGCAGGCACAGGGCGACGATCGCCGCGATCACCGTGGTGGCGTTCTGGGCGATCGTCGTCGCGGTGGTGGTGACGACGCTGTCCAGGCCGCCGATGTCGTTGGCGATCCGGGACTGGACCTCGCCGGTCCGCGTGCGGGTGAAGAAGGCCAGTGACATCCGCTGCAACCGGCGGTAGACGGCGGCGCGCAGATCGTGCATCACCCGCTGGCCGACGACGTTGACGCTGTAGGTCTGCCAGACGCTGAACGCGTTGGTGGCGATCGCGATCGCGATCATGCCGGCCACCAGCTCGGTCAGCAGCGTCGTCTGGTGCTTGAAGATCCCCTCGTCCAGCACGCCCTTGAGCAGGAACGGAGACAGCATACTGAGCCCCGAGCTGAACACGATCAGCGCCAGCACGGTGCCCAGGCGCCACCGGTAGGGCGCGAACAGGGCCAGGATCCGGTGGCCTTCGCGCCTGCGGCTGGGGTCCATCAGCGGCGGAGGCTTCTTGGCGCCGTCGCGCAGCGAGCGCATACCGGAGGACCCGCCCGCGCCCGCCGCGCCGTGTGAAGCCGCAAATCCCCTTCCGCCAGAGCTCATGTCTGGCACTCATGATGGCGCACGGGCGATCCGTCCTTTCCATCGCGCGCGTCCACCATCTAATCTGCAGGCCAGATGAACGACGACTGGCGCCTGCGGATCGACCTCAGCGACAAGACGATCGCCGATGATCTGAGCGAGGCGCTGCGGGGGCACGAGATCGAGCGCGACCTGGAGCTGTCCCTCGAGGACCGGATCGTGGTCTCCAACGACGACACCGAGGTCTTCTGCTACACGGCCACCCGTGAGCAGTCGCAGCGCGCCGAAGGCGTGATCGAGCGGCTCGCCGCCGAGCACGGTTGGACGCTGCACTTCGAGCTCTCGCACTGGCATCCAACCGCCGAGCAGTGGGAGGATCCCGACGCGCCGCTGCCCGAGACCGACGCCGAGCTGGCCCAGGAGCGCCGGGCGCGGATCGAGCAGGAGCGCCGCGAGTCCGCCGGTCAGGGCTATCCGGACTTCGACGTCCGGGTCCAGTGCGCCGGCCACGCCGAGGCGAGCGAGCTCGCCGAGCGCCTGCGCGAGGAGGGGATCGTGCTCGTGCAGCGCTGGAGCTACCTGCTGATCGGCGCCGACGATGAGGACAGCGCCGCCACCTTGGCGCAGCGCCTGCGCGATCAGGCTCCGGCCGGCAGCCAGGTGACCGTCGAGGGCAGCCTGCGCGCGGTCTATGAAGGGCGCCCATGGCGGCCCTTCTCGGTGCTCGGCGGCCTCGCCGGCTGAGCTCTGAGACAACCTGAATCTTCCATTTCGTGGTGCACGGCTGGACATCCGGCGTGCAGGCGCGATACTGCGCGGCTTGCGCGAAGACGCCGCCAACCAGCATCTCGATCACCCGCCAGCGCCCGCTCCCCTGATCGCCGACACCGTGCGTCGGCGCGAGCCTGCGCTCCGGCTCGGCCAGAGCTCCTTCCCGCCGATCGCCGACTACGCGTTTCTGTCGGACTGCGAGACCGTGGCGCTGGTGGCGCCCAGCGGCGGCGTCGAGTGGCTGTGCCTGCCCCGGGTCGACTCGCCCAGCGTGTTCGGCGCGATGCTGGACCGCGACGCCGGGACCTTCCGCCTCGCCCCGGACGGACTCTCGGTCCCGGCCGCGCGGCGCTACCTGCCGGGCACGATGGTGCTCGAGACCAGCTGGGGCACCGGGTCCGGTTGGATCATCGTCCGCGACGTGCTGCTGATCGGCAACTGGCACCACGACAGCGAGCGCTCGCACACCCACCGCCGGGCGCCGACCGACTACGACGCCGACCACGTCCTGCTGCGGACGGTCCGGTGCGTCAACGGCGAGGTTCAGCTGCTGCTCGACTGCGAGCCGAAGTTCGACTACGGGCGTGATCAGGCTCAGTGGCGCTACAGCGGCGACGGCTATCAGGAGGGGATCGCCTGCAGCTCCGACGGCAGCGTCGCGCTGCGGCTGACCACCGACCTGCGCCTCGGCTTCGAGGGCTCGCGCGCCACCGCGAGGCACATGATGAAGGAGGGCGAGGCGGTCTACTGCGCGCTGTCCTGGAGTGAGCACGCACCGCCGCAGGACCTCAACGAGGCCTATGACCGGATGGTCTGGACCGCGCATCATTGGCAGCACTGGCTGGACCGGGGCCACTTCCCCGATCATCCCTGGCGGACGTTCCTGCAGCGCAGCGCCCTGACCCTCAAGGGACTGACCTACGCGCCGAGCGGCGCGCTGCTGGCCGCGGCTACCACCTCGCTGCCCGAGACCCCGCAGGGCGAGCGCAACTGGGACTACCGCTACAGCTGGATCCGGGACTCGACCTTCATGCTTTGGGCGCTGCTGTCGCTCGGCTTTGATTGGGAGGCCAACGACTTCTTCTACTTCATCGCCGATGTCGCCGCCGGCAACGAGAAGCTCCAGGTGATGTACGGGCTCGGCGGCGAGCGCGACCTGGAGGAGCACGTGCTCGAGCACCTCGAGGGCTACGAGCGCGCGCGGCCGGTGCGGGTCGGCAACGCCGCCCACCAGCAGCGCCAGCACGACGTCTGGGGGGCGCTGCTGGACTCGGTGTACCTGCACACGCGCTCGCGGGACTCACTCGACGACCGCGTCTGGAAGATCCTCTCCCATCAGGTCGAACAGGCGATCGAGCACTGGCGCGAACCCGACCGGGGGATCTGGGAGATCCGCGGCGAGCCCAAGCACTTCACCTCCTCGAAGATCTTCTGCTGGGTGGCCTGCGATCGCGGCGCCCGCTTGGCGGAGCTGCGCGAGGACTCAGAGCGGGCCCAGCGCTGGCGCGCCGTGGCCGATGAGATCCACGCCGACGTCTGCGAGCACGGCGTCGACGAGCGCGGCGTGTTCGTGCAGCACTACGGAACCGACGCGCTCGACGCCGCCCTGCTGCTGGCTCCGCTGATGCGCTTTCTGCCCCCCCACGACGAGCGCATCCGGGCCACGATATTCGCGATCGCCGACGAGCTGACCGAGCAGGGGCTCGTCCTGCGCTACCGACCCGAGGAGACCGATGACGGCCTGCAGGGCCGTGAGGGGACGTTCTTGATCTGCTCCTTCTGGCTGGTCTCGGCCCTGTGTGAGATCGGCGAGCTCGACCGCGCCCGCTCGTTGTGCGAGCGACTGCTCGGCTACGCGAGTCCGCTGGGCCTATACGCCGAGGAGATCGACCCGATCACCACCCGGCACCTGGGTAACTTCCCCCAGGCCTTCACCCACCTGGCGCTGATCAACGCGGTCATGCATGTGGTGCGCGCAGACGCCGAGCTGAGCGAGCGCGAGTCGCCGTGGGCGGAGTGGCGCTGAAGCCAAGCGTTGGGAGTCACTAGGCCCGCGGCCCCAACCGCACGGGCAGGCCTTTCAGCTGATTGATGAAGCCGGACTCGACCGCCGTGGCCGGCCCCGCGAGCTCCATCTGCGGATACCGCGCCAGCGTCTCCTCGAGCATCACGCGCAACTCGAGCCGGGCCAGCGCCGCCCCGAGGCAGAAATGCCGCCCGCCGGCGCCAAACGCCTGGTGCTCGGGGTTGCGGCGCACGTCGAAGCGATCCGGATCCTGATACACGCTCTCGTCACGGTTGGACGAGACGTACCACATGACCACCTTCTCGCCCTCGCGAATCGGTTGGCCGGCGAGCTCGGTGTCCTGGGTGGCCGTGCGGCGGAAGTGGGCGAAGGCGGGGAACATCCGCAGCGACTCCTCGACCGCGCTCGGAATCAACGCGGGATCGTCCAGCAGCGCCTGGCGCTCGGCCGGGTGCTCGATCAGCGCCCGCATGCCGCTGCAGTAGGTCGCCTTGGTGCTGTCGTTGCCGGCCGCCACGAGCAGGAAGAAGCCCATCACGATCTCGTGCTCCTCGAGCCGTTGGCCGTCGACCTCGGCGTGCACGAGGACGCTGGTCAGATCGCCGGTCGGGCGCTCACGGCGCTGGGCGATCATCTCCGAGCAGCGGGCGAAGATCTCCGGGATCTCGTTCTGAAGAATGCTCTGCATCCCCTCGGGATTGAGGTCGGGATCCCCCACCCCCAGGGCAGTGTTCATCAGCCGCGCCCAGACCGCGTCGTCGCGCTCCGGAATGCCCATGAAGCTGCCGATCACCCGCGAGGCGATCGGCTGCGCGACGTCGATGACCAGATCGCACTCGTCGCGGCGCTCCAGACGGCTCAGCACATCGGTCACGATCTGGCGGATGGCGGGCTCGTGGGCGGCGATCCGGCGCGGGGTGAAGCCGGCCTGAAAGAGCATCTTGAGGCGGTCGTGCTTGGGCGGATCCATGCCGATGAACATCGCCTGCATCAGCTCGAGCGGGAACACATCGGTGACTGCGGTGATTCCACCCCGCGCCGATGAGTAGGTGCGCCAGTCTCGGCTGACGGTGTGGATGTCCTGCGGCCGGGTCACCGACCAATAGCCCGCCTCCTGGGGATATTCGCTCACCCGCGCGCTCCAGTGCACGGGGCACTCGCTGCGCAGGCGACCAAACAGCTCGTGCGGCGGACCCTCCAGCCAGTGTTCGCGATCGCTCACGAGAACCTGGTCGAGGTCACTCTCGGTTGATCTCAACGCTCTCCTTTGGACCGTGGCGACTGATGCGCCCGAAGCTTACCGGCTGGCTGGCTGACCAGCCGGACAGCGCCGGCTGGGCGGAGGCGATCTTGCCCACCCTCCCCGACCAATAAGGTGCAGCCCACTCAGATCCCGACCCAGGAGCTCGACCGTGAAGATCAGAGCCGCGGTGCTCGAGGAGTTCGCCCAGCCGCTCAATGTGACCGAGGTCGACCTCGCCGAGCCCCGCGCGGGCGAGGTGCTGGTCAGGCTCGAGGCGTGCGGGGTCTGCCACACCGACCTGTACACCGCGTCGGGAGCCGACCCGTCAGGCTACGCCCCCACGGTGCTCGGCCACGAAGGCGCCGGCGAGGTGGAGCGGGTCGGCGAGGGGGTGGCCAGCGTGGCCCCGGGGGACAAGGTGGTGACCCTGTTCTCGCCCCAATGTCGCGAGTGCGTGCACTGCCTCAGCCCGGACACAAACCTGTGCCTGGCGATCCGCGAGCAGCAGAACCTCGGTTATCTGCCGGACGGTACCGCCCGCCTTTCGCGCGACGGCGAGCCGATCCGCCACTTCATGGGCACGAGCACGTTCGCGCAGTACACGGTGATGCCGGAGATCGCGCTCGCGCGCGTCTCGCCCGAAGCCGAGCCCGACCGCGCCTGCCTGTTCGCCTGCGGCCTCTCCACCGGCCTGGGGTCCGCGATCAACACGGCCAAGGTCAAGGCCGGCTCGACGTGCGTGGTGTTCGGCGCCGGGATGGTCGGGCTCGGCGCGGTGGCGGGCTGCCGGCTGCGGGCCGCCGAGCGGATCATCTGCGTCGACCTGTCGTCCGAGCGGCTCGAGCTGGCCCGCGGCCAGGGCGCGACCGATGTCTGGATCGGAGGCGCGGACACCGTCTCGCGCGTGCTCGACGAGACCGGCGGCTTCGGTGCCGACTACACCTTCGAGGCGACCGGCCTGGTCTCGGTGATGCGCCAGGCGGTCGAGGCGGCCCGCATGGGCTGGGGCTTGTGCACGGTGGCCGGCGTGGCCGCCCGCGGTGAGACGCTCGACGTGGTGCCCAGGCTGCTGATCACCGGCCGCCGGATCTGCGGCTCCTCGTTCGGCGGCGTCAAGGGGCGCGACCAGGTCCCCGAGCTGGTGCAGCTGTACCTCGACGGCAAGCTCGATCTGGACCCGTTCATCTCGCACCGGATCGCACTGAACGAGGTCAACGAGGGCTTCGCCCTGATGGAGCGCCAGAACGGCATCCGGAGCGTGATCTCGTTCTAGCTCGTCCCTGCGCGGGGGGTGCGGTATCTGACAAGCGGAAATCGCTTGTCAGTTGCATCACCCCCTCCCGGCTACCGGCGTCGGGCCTCTGGAGCGAGCGCCGGATTGGACCAGCCGGCGTCGCCCTCGCTGACGTTCACTCCGGGGGCGACGATCTCGTCGATCCCGTCCAGCACGTCGTCGGAGAGCTGCACATCGGCCGCCGGGAGCTGTGACTCGAGCTGCTCCATCGTCCGCGGTCCGATGATCGCCGCGGTGACCGCGGGATGGCGGATCACGAAGGCGAGCGCCATCTCGATCAGCGTGATTCCAGCCTCGTCGGCCAACCGGGCCAGCGCGTCGGCCGCCTCGAGCTTGCGCTGATTCTCGGGCAGCGACATGTCGTAACGGCTCGGCATCATCTCGGCGCGGTGCGAGCTGGGAAGCTCGGTGTCCTTGCGGTAGCGACCCGACAGCCAGCCACCGGCCAGCGGGCTCCACGGGATCACGCCCATGCCGTAGCGCCGGGCGGTCGGCAGCACGTCATTTTCAATTCCCCTGACCAGGATCGAGTACGGCGGCTGCTCGCAGACGAAGCGCTCGCGACCGCGCTCGCGCGCCACCCACTGCGCCTCGACGATCTGGCTGGCCGGGAAGGTGGAGGAGCCGATGTACCGGACCTTGCCGGCGCGGACGAGATCGGTGAGCGCGCCGAGCGTCTCGTCGATGTCGGTGTCGGGCTCGGGACGGTGGATCTGGTAGAGGTCGATCCAGTCGGTGCCCAGGCGGCGCAGCGAGCTCTCGACCTCCTTGATGATCCAGCGGCGCGAGTTGCCGAACTGATTGGGGTCATCGCCCATCGTGCCGTGGACCTTGGTCGCCAGCACGACATGCTCGCGCCGGCCGCCGGCGAGGGCCTTGCCGACGATCTCCTCGGACTCACCGCGCGAGTAGACGTCGGCGGTGTCGATGAAGTTGATCCCGGCGTCCAGTGCGCGATGGATGATGCGGGTGCTGTCGTCGTGATCCTGATTGCCCCACTCGCCGAACATCATCGCTCCGAGACAAAGCGGACTTACCTTGGTGCCTGTGTTGCCTAGCGTGCGGTAGTTCATGGCCAAGAAGCTACCCAGCCTCAAACCTCCTCGTCTGGTGGTGCCGGTGATCGGTCGCGGGCGGGCCGTGGTGGAGCCGTGATCGGTCGTCTGCTGGCTGGCGCGCCCCGCGCCCTGACGCCGCTGGCGCTGGCCGCCGCGGCGCTGGCCATCGCCTTCCCCTCGGCCACCCTGGCCGGCGAATCCGATCTGCTGCTGGCGCTGCTGGTCGCGGCCACGGCGCTCGGGATCACGTTCGCCGACCTGGCCGGGCTGCGGGGCCACGTGGGCAGCGTCACCGTGCTGTCGGTGGCGCCGCTCGTCGTCCTGGCCGCAGTGGCCTGGGCGGTCGGCCGGCCGTTCGGCGCACCGACCCGGGACGGCCTGCTGGCCGTGGGCCTGTCGAGCTCGGAGGTGGCTTCGGTGGGGCTGGTCGCGTTGGCCGGGGGCGACGCGACGATCGCCCTGGGCGCGGTCACCGGCTCGCTCGTGCTCGCAGCCCTGGTTGGCCCCGTGGCGATCGGGTGGCTGGCTCAGGGCGGCGGTCACGCCGACGCCGTGGCGCTGCTGGGCCGCTTTGGCCTCGTGGTGCTGGTCCCGCTGGCCGCCGGCGTGGCGCTGCGCAGCAGCCGGCCCCTCAGAGCGCGCCTGCAGCGACTCGACGATCGCCGGGAGGGGGTGGCGGCGATCACCGTCGCGGTGCTGGTCTACGCGGCGTTGAGCGGCGCACGGGGCGCGCACGGGCTCGGCTCGGCGCTGGCGGCCAGCCTGATCTTCCTCGCCGTGTCGGCGGCGCTCGGAGAGCTGTGGCGCCGGCGCGCGAGCGCCCGCTCCGCCGCCGCCGCCGTGACCGCCACACCCGGCGCGCTGGCGATCGCGATGCGGGACTTCGCCGTCGCCGCGGCGCTGGCCTCACAGGCCTTTGGAGGGGCGGCGGGCGCGGTGCCGGGCGTCTACGGGGTGATGATGCTGCTGGCCGGGTCGGTTGCGGCGGCCCGGTTGGCCGCAGCAGCGCGCAGGGGTGCCAGGAGCAGCGCACGGGGGCGCTAACTTCCACCGTGATGAGCTCTGACCCACATTTCGGCCTCACCGGTCTGGCCACGATGGGGGCCAACCTGGCCCGCAACGTGGCCCATCACGGGATCCCGGTGGCGGTGCACAACCGGACCACCAGTCGCATGCACAGGTTCGTTGACGAGCACGGCTCGGAGGGGCCGATCACCGGCCATGAGTCGACCGAGGACTGGGTCGGCGCGCTCGCCCGGCCGCGGGTGCTGATGAGCATGGTCGCAGCCGGTGACCCGACCGACGCGGTGATCGACGACATCACCCCCCACCTCGATGAGGGCGACATCCTGATCGACGGCGGCAACGCCAACTTCCGAGATACCCAGCGCCGCCACGCCGCGCTAGCCCGGCGGGGCATCCACTTCCTGGGGGTCGGCGTCTCGGGCGGCGAGGAGGGCGCGCTGCAGGGCCCGAGCATCATGCCCGGCGGAGACCGCGAGCCCTACGACGAGTCGGTCAAGCCGATCCTCGAGGCGATCGCGGCCGACGTCGACGGGACACCGTGCTGCACCTATGTCGGGGCCGACGGCGCCGGTCACTACGTGAAGATGGTCCACAACGGCATCGAGTACGCCGATATGCAGCTGATCGCCGAGAGCTATGACCTGCTGCGCCACGGCGTCGGCCTCGAGGTGGCCGAGATCGCCGAGCGCTTCAAGGGCTGGAACGAGTCAGAGCTCGAGTCGTTCTTGATCGAGATCTCTGCCCGGGTGCTGTCCCAGACCGATGCGGCCACCGGTCAGCCGCTGGTCGACGTGATCCTCGATGCGGCCGAGCAGAAGGGCACCGGCCGCTGGACGGCTCAGAACGCGCTCGAGCTCGGCGTCCCCTTGACCGGGATCACCGAGGCGGTGTTCGCCCGGGCGCTGAGCGCGCTCAAGGACCAGCGCGAGTACGCCGCCGAGCGCCTCGCGGGGCCGAGCGGGGCCAGATCCGGCCCCGCCCGCTCCGCTGAGGACTCGCTGGCCGAAGATCTCGAGCACGCGCTGTACGCGTCAAAGATCGTCTCCTACGCCCAGGGCTTCGCCCAGATGGCGGCGGCCGCCGACGACGAGGGCTGGGACATCGACCTCGGCTCGATGGCGACGATCTGGCGCGGCGGCTGCATCATCCGGGCCCGCTTTTTGGACCGGATCCGCGAGGCCTACGACGACGAGCCGTCGCTGTCGAACCTGATGCTGGCCGACTTCTTCGCTCAGGCCTTGGAGGAGGCCCAGGACCCGTGGCGCCGGGTGGTCGCCCGGGCCGCCGAACTGGGCATCCCGACCCCGGCGTTCTCCTCCTCGCTGGCCTACTACGACGGCTACCGCCGGGCCCGCGGCCCGGCCAGCCTGATCCAGGGCCTGCGTGACCTGTTCGGCGCCCACACCTACAAGCGAGTGGACCGCGAGGGCACCTTCCATTTTATTTGGTCCCCCCCACCCGGCGAGGACGGGCGCGAGGTCGAGGCGTAGGACTCAACCCCCTCCGGGCGTGCGACCGCGAGGGGGGCGATCTGACTAAAGATCAGCCGCTTGGGCCGGGAATCCAGCTCGTGCCGGCCAGCGGCACCCGAGCCATCGCGGCGGCCTCGATCGTCAGCGCCACCAGGTCTTCGGGCTCGAGGTTGTGGACGTGTGACTTGCCGCACGCCCGAGCCAGCGTCTGGGTCTCCAGCGTCAGCGTGCGCAGGTAGTTGGCCAGCCGCCGGCCGGCCTCGATCGGGTCCAGGCGCGCGGCCAGCTCCGGGTCCTGGGTGGAGATCCCGGCCGGATCCAGCCCGGCCTGCCAATCGTCGTAGTAACCGGCGGCCGAACCGATCTGCTCATAGCCGGCCTGGTGCTCGGGGGCGTTGTCGCCGAGCGCGATTATCGCCGCGACGCCGATCGAGACCGCGTCCGCGCCCAGCGCCAGTGCCTTGGCGACATCGGCGCCGGTGCGGATCCCGCCGGAGACGATCAGCTGAACCTGGCGGTGCATACCGAGCTCGATCAGCGACTCCACCGCTTGGGGGATCGCGGCCAGGATCGGAATCCCGACGTGCTCGATGAACACCTCCTGGGTGGCCGCGGTGCCACCCTGCATGCCGTCGAGCACGATCGCGTCAGCGCCCGCCTTGACCGCCAGCGCGACGTCGTAATAGGGACGGCTGGCGCCGATCTTGACGTAGATCGGGATCCGCCAGTCGGTGATCTCGCGCAGTTCCTCGATCTTGATCTCGAGGTCGTCGGGGCCGGTCCAGTCGGGGTGACGGCAGGCGCTGCGCTGATCGATCCCCTTGGGCAGATCGCGCATCTCGGCCACCCGGTCAGAGATCTTGTGACCGAGCAGCATCCCGCCTCCGCCGGGCTTGGCGCCCTGTCCCACGACCACCTCGATCGCGTCGGCTCGGCGCAGGTCATCGGGGTTCATGCCGTAGCGCGACGGCAGCAGCTGGTAGACGAGCGTGCGCGAATGCTCGCGCTCCTCGGGCGTCATGCCGCCATCGCCGGTGGTGGTGGAGGTCCCGACCTCGCTCGCGCCGCGTCCGAGCGCCTGCTTGGCGTTGCCCGACAGCGCACCGAAGCTCATCCCGGCGATCGTGATCGGGATCTCGAGCTTGACCGGCTCTGAGGCGAACCTGGTCCCGACCACCACATCGGTGGCGCAGCGCTCGCGATAACCCTCCAGCGGATAGCGCGAGACGCTCGCGCCGAGGAACAGCAGGTCGTCGAAGTGCGGCAAGCGGCGCTTGGCCCCGAAGCCGCGGATGTCATAGATGCCCTCGCGGGCCGCGCGCTGGATCTCGGCGATCGCGCCGCGGTCAAAGGTGGCCGACTCCCGCAGGGCGGCCGGGTGCGGATTGCCGTTGCTCGCCGTGGCGCTCATTCGCCCTCAGTAGCTCCCGAGATTGTCCAGGTGGAAGTTGTAGAGCTCACGCGCCGATCCGTAGCGCCGGAAGTCGGCCGGGTCGGCGTCTATCTCGGCCGCCGCCAGCAGCGCCCCCACCTGCGCGAGATGCTCGGATCGCATCTCCTTGTGCACGCAGTCGGCGCCGAGCCCGGCCACCGCACCCCGCACGTACAGCCGCGCCTCATACAGCGAATCGCCCAGCGCATCGCCGGCGTCGCCGCACACGACGAGCGACCCCTTCTGCGCCATGAAGGCGCTCATGTGACCGACCGAGCCGCGCACCACCACGTCGGCACCCTTGAGCGAGATCGCGCATCGCGCCGAGGCGTCGCCGTGGATGACCAGCAGCCCGCCGCGCGCGGTCGCCGCCGCCGACTGGCTGGCGCTCCCCTCCACCACGACCGTGCCCGACATCATGTTCTCGGCCACGCCGACGCCGCAGTTGCCGCGCACGCGAACGGCGGCCTGCTGGTTCATACCGGCGCAGTAGTAGCCCACGTGGCCCTCGATCTCGACCTCGTAGGCGGCGTGCAGGCCGGCCGCGATGCTGTGCCGGCCGCCCGGGTTGACCACCCGGACGCGTCCGACCGGATCGTCCTCGTGCAGGCGGCGGTTGAGCTCGCGAACGCTGTCGGTCCCGAGATCGAACGAGAGCACGGCGTCACGCAGGGCGTCGGGCGCCGCCATCACCCGACCGGCTGATGGCCCCAGCTGTACACCCGGCCCGGCTCGGGCTCCCAGAGCACCGCGTCGGCCGCGCCCGGGAGCACCGCGATCGCGCGGTACTCCGAAGCCATCGCGACCCACTCGTCGGTCTCGGCCATCACCGCCGGCTTGCAGGCGATCGGGTCCCGCAGGACCGCGAAGCCGTCGGCGGTTCCGACCGCAAAGGTGTAGAAGCCGTCAAGATCGTCCATGCATCCGTCCAGCGCCTGCTCGAGGGTCGCCCCATCGCGCATCCGCCAGGTCAGGTAGCCGGCGGCGACCTCGGTGTCGTTGTCGGTCTGAAAGCGGATTCCCTCGCGCTCCAGGGTGCGCCGGAGTCGATTGTGATTCGACAGCGAGCCGTTGTGGACCAGGCACAGATCCAGCCCGGTGGAGAACGGGTGCGAGTGCTCGGTGGTGACCCGGCTCTCGGTGGCCATCCGAGTGTGGCCGAGAGCGTGGCTGCCCTCGATCGAGGCGAGATCGAAACGCTGTACGAAGTCGGTCGGCAGTCCCGCCCGCTTATAGATCTCGATCGTCTGACCGGCGCTCATCAACGTCAGCTCGGGGTGCTCGGAGCGCAGCCAGGCCTGCACGTCCTCCGCGTCGGCGTTGACCACGAAGACCGCATGCGTTGCCCGCACCCGCGGCGCCGACGCGCCCCCGAACTGCCGCTCGAGCGCGGCGCCGACCTGGGCCCAACCGGGATCGGATGCCGGCGAGTGCAGCGACACCTTGCACGACCCCGCGGGCGCCGGCTCGCGGTAGAAGGCGGCCCCCGCGCTGTCAGGGCCCCGGAACGAGAGCTGCTCGAGCATCTGCGCCAGCTGAGCTCCGAGCTGCGAGCGCAGCCCGTCGGTCTTGGTGTAAAGACCCGCAATTCCGCACATGAGGGCCAGCGTAGAGCGTGGCGGCGCCCGGTCCAATGGCGCGAGCGAGCACACTTTGGCCGCGCAATGTGGCGCTCGGCGCCACAGGCGACGCCTCGCGCCGGCGCGATCCCTGCGCTCGGCGCCCCAGGCAGATTACGTCCCACCCGCCCAGATCAGACCGGCAGGCGCTTCTGGGCGCGGCGCACGATGCTCAGGGCCTCGCGCAGGTCACCGCGGGCGATCGGCGCCAGCGCGGCGGGATCGATCAGGTTGTCGGCCGGCTGCCCGGCGAGGATCAGCTGCGCGTGGTGCTCGAACCTGATCCGGGTGACCATCTCAAACGCCTCGTGCAGCGCATCGGCCGCGGTTCGCTCCAAGCCGCCCGCGGCAACCACGGCCTCGATCCGGTCAAGCGTGGAAGAAATTGTGACCCCGGTCGCCAGCGCGTGGTAGCGGACCAGGTTGACCAGCGGGATGATTCCGCCCTGCTTGATGTCCAGTCGTCCCGGGTGGTCACCGTCTCGCTCCGTGGCCAGCTGGCCGCGGAAGCCCAGCGCGACCGGAAAGCCGCCGGCCGAGCGCGCCATCAGGCGCATGAACTGTGGATGCTCGCGCGCGGCTCGGATCCGCGTCATCAGCTCGGCGGCGACAGTCAGACCCCCGGCGGCGGCACGGAAGTCGAACCCGACCGTCGCGCGGATCAGGTGCGACTCGTTGGGCTCGCGCAGGCACTCGTCAAACGTCGTCAGCCAGGCCGCCTTGGACATCCGCCAGCGGCGGTTGCCGGCCAGCACTCCGTTGTTGTCGCTGCCGATCCCGCACCGAATCAGGCCGGCGTTGACGTCGGCGCCCAGCCGCTGGAAGTAGGCGTCGCCCCGCGCCTCCTCACCGCGGGCAGGAGTTGCATAGGCGAGCGCGTTGTCCTGATCGGAGGCGAGCGTGAACTCGCGCCGCGCCGCACTGCCGAGGTCCAGCCAGGCCCAGGCCAGCGGCGCCGGACCGTGGCGGGAGATCGAGAACTCCACCAGCCGCGTGACGACCGCGTCGTGCTGGAGGCTGAGCACCCGGCCCAGGTCCCCGGGCGGCACGCCGGCGCCGACCAGGGCCACGAACAGGCTGGGCAGGCGTGACGCCGCTGCCACCAGCGCCTCCTCGTCAGGCGCGCCGAGGATCGTGTGGCGCAGCCCGATCGGACCGTGGGCGTCCAGACCGAGCAGGTCAGACGCCGACAGGATCCCGCACACCCGCTCTCCGTCACGCACCACCATGTGCTCGGCGCCCGCGGCCAGCATGTCGACCGTCGCCTCGATCGCCAGCTGGCCGACCGGGACAGCGGGCACCGGAGAGCGGGCGATCGCCCGCAGCGCGACAGCGCTCGAGGCGCCTGGGCCGGCCACCGCATCGCGTATCTCGGCATCGCTGACGATCCCGATCTCGCCGTCGCCGAGCTCCACCAGCAGCGCCGCGGTGCCGCGTTCGCCAAGCCGTCGGGCGGCTGCGCTGACCGACTCGTCAGCGGCGCAGAACGTGGCCGGGCGCATGATCGCGGAGACCGGCGTGGTGCCGACGTCGTGCAGACCATGCACCGTCTGCCCGGCCTGGGTGAGGCGCCGGCGCATCGTCTGGGCGATGTAGGCGGCGCCGGCCTCGGTGCCCAGCAGTCGCCGTCCGGCCCCGGACCCGAACACCGCGCAGCTGGAGGGGACGCGGGCGCGTACGGTGAAGGCGGGCGACATCCCGGTCAGCAGTGACGGATGGCCGAAGCACTCGCCCGGCTCGAGCGTGTGGACGACCTCGCCCTGGTGCACGAGGTCCATCGAGCCCGATAGGATCACCCACAGCCCCGCGGCCGGCTCACCGTCCTCGACGAGCACCGTCGCGCCGGGCTCGAGCCGGTGCTCGCCGGCCAACGCGGCGAGCTCGGTCAGCTCGCCGGCAGGGACGCCGTCAAACGGCGGATGTTGGGCAAGGAATGTGTCCAGGTGCTCCATGTCGGACACCGCAATTGTGTGCGCATCGCGCCTTAGCGGCCGACCCGCGACGTGTCAGGGTAATCCCCGGCAGCGATCGGTGACCTGCATCAGCGACCTGGAGAGCACATGGCCGACCAAATGACCGCGCCCGGACCCTACGAGGACGAGCTCTCGTACGCGGGTTCCGGCCTTCCCAAGACGACGAACTGGTGGGGCGCGTTCGTGATCGGCTTGGCCGGGACGATCCTGGTCACCGGAATCGCCCCGACGATGGTCACCACGCTGGGCGCCGCCTCGATCCCGATCATCGTGATCATCACCAGCAGCGGGTGGGTGCTGTGCCTGTTCCTGGCCGAGCTCTCGGCGATGATGCCCGACCGCTCGGGCGGCTCGCCGTCCTACGCGTATCCCGCCTACAAGGACCGCTGGCCGCGGCTGGCCGAGCACATCAACGGCTTCACCGCGTGGGCGTACTGGCTCGGCTGGTTCCCGGTCGCACCGCTGAACATGATCCTGGCCTCGTTCTACATCGTCGACCGCTTCGGCCTCTCGACGGCCGGGTTCACCCCGATCCACACCCCGATCGCCTACTGGACCCTGGGGATCTCGATCGTCGGGATCCTGCTGCTGTTCATCCCGGCGCTGCTTGGGCTGCGCTTCGGCACGGTGTTCGCGACGACGCTCGCGCTGCTGTCAATGATCCCGCTGACCTTCCTCGCGATCTCGTGGATCTTTCATCCCTCGGTGGCCCACTTCAGCCAGCTGGTCCCGTTTCGCCACCTCGACGGCAGCGGCTTCTTCTCGAGCGTGTTTCACCACGGCTGGCTGACGGTCTCGGTCGCGTTCTCGTTCCTGCTGACCTGGAACGTGATCGCGATGGAGGCCGCCGCCTGCTACATCGGCGAGACGCGCGACCCCGACCGCGACGCCAAGATCGCGATGAACCTCGAGGGCGGCTACGGGGTGTTCATCTACACGATGATCCCGCTTGCCTTCGTGATCGTCCTCGGGAGCGGCGCGCTCAGCAACACGGCGCTGGTCGACCCCAAGACGATCTTCGTCCACTTCGCCTCCAAGGTGTTCGGGACCGGGACGGGATCGAGCCTGCTCAACTGGCTGATCGCGATCATGCTGATCCTGGCGCTGATCCTGTCAGCGCTGAACGCGATCACCGGGACCGCCCGGTCGCTGCACCAGATGTCGACCGACGGCCAGTTCCCGAAGTTCTTCCAGCACGTCAATCGCCATGGCGTGCCCGACCGCTCGATGATGTTCAACGTCGCCTGCTCGATCGTCGTCGTGTTCTTCGGCGGCGCGGTCGAGATCTACACGTTCTCGAACGTCGGCTACCTGGCCTCGTTCATCCCGGTCCTGATCGGCTACTACCTGCTGCGCAAGCAGCGGCCGAATCTGCGGCGGCCGTTCCGGCTGCCCGAGTTCATGAAGTACGTCGCCCTGGGGCTGGCGCTGCTGTTCGCGGTGATCTACTTCTGGGGCGGACCGGTGTACGCGTCGTGCTCGTGCTCCCAGGCCGGCCACTCGACGCTTCCCTACTACTTCATCGGCATCGCCGTGCTGCTCGCCTACCTGCCGCTGTACTACTGGCGCAAGCGGGGAGATCGGGGCAACCTGGTCACTCCCCCGGACGTGATACCCGCCTCCGACGCCGCCGCCGGTCCGTGACGAGGTGATCGCGGCTTCGCCCGTGGCCGACCGAGGCTCGTCGTCGCAGCACGGTCCGTTCGAGCGGATCCTGCTCGCCTCCGAGGGCCGCCCGATCGCCAAGGCGACTATCGCCAGGGTGATCGAGCTGGCCTCCGTCTCGAGGGCCAGCGTGCACGTGTTCTCGATCGCGCGTGTGCACGGCGTCGCGTTCGGACTGCCCAGCCCAGGGCTGCTGCCGACCCAGCGCGAGTGGAAGGCCCAGCGCGAGCTCGTCGACGACGCGGTCAAGCGGCTGCGGCGGCGGGGGATCGACGCCGACGGTCAGGTTCTGGGAACCCGCAAGTCGACTCGGCGGATCCTGGACGAGGCCGCCAAGGAGGGATGTGACGCGATCGTCATGACCGCCGACCCGGACCGCAACCGGATCGTCGGGGACCTGCTCTGGTCCCAGGAGCCCCAGCGCGTGCGCCGCAAGGCGAAGCTGCCGGTGATCCTGGTCAGCGTGGAGGAGTAGGCGAGGTCGACAGCGGTCACCGTCCGGCCTGCGGGCGGCCGTGCAGGCGGGCGAGTTTGATCGCCAGCTCGAGCGACAGCAGGTCGTCGGAGTCGAGGTCCAGGCCGGTCAGGTCCTCGATCCGACCCAGCCGCTGGCGCAGCGTGTTGGGGTGGATGTAGAGCGCGCGGGCGCTCTCGATCACGCTGCGGCGCTCGGACAGATAGCGCTCCAGCGTGTCCAGCAGCGAGGTGCGGCGCTTGCCGTCGTAGGCGATCAGCTCATCGACGGCGGCTCGCATCCGGTCGCGCGGGGCATCGTCGGCGCCGATCTGGACCAGGTATCGGTAGGCGCCCACCTGCGGGTAGGCGATCGCGCCCCCGTCACCGAGCAGGGCGCGGGCGATCGTGGCGGCGTCCCTGGCCTCACGGTAGGCGCCGGCGGCGTCGCCCGGCGACTGCCGGGAATCGCTGAGACCGATCGCGGCGCCCGTGCCCTGCCCGAGCTCTCGGCATTCGCGCAGCAGGCGATCGGCCGCCGGCGGACGCCCGCTCCCGAACGAGAGCAGGGCGCGCACCGGGCCGGGTCCCGCCTCGATCGCCGAGTGCGGGGCGAGCTGGGCCAGCCCCCGCCCAAGTGCCTCGGCGGCGGTGCGCCATTCACCCGAGGCCGGTTCGCGCCCGCCTCCCGGCTCGGCGCAGACCATCAGGTAGGGCGTGGTGAGATCGCAGCGCACCTCGGCCGCCTTGGCCGCCGCGAAGGCCGTCGCGCCGGCGGCCAGTGCCTCGAACAGGTCCTTGATGATGTTGGCGTTGGTCAGCCCTTCGATCAGCTCCGCGCGCTTGATCGCCACCGCCCCCAGATGCGCGACGGCCCGAGCGATCTCCGCGTCCTCGGGGCTGAATGTCCGCTCCGCGGCGCAGCCGGCGCACAGCAGGCCGATCCGCTCGCCTCCAGCCGACAGCGGAGTGACGAGCAGGTCGCCGATCGCCAACGCGGGCCACAGGGCCTGGGCCGCCGGCCGGGCACCACGGCCATCCAGTGCCGCGAGCATCAGCCCTTCCGCGGACCGGGGCGACGGCGGCGGCATCCCATCCGGATCCGAGGCCAGCGCCACCAGCCCCGCGCCGCCCGCGTCAAGCCTGAACAGCTGGCAGACCTCGGCTCCGAGCAGGTCCCGCATGCCGCTCACCAGCGCTCCCGCCAGCTCCGCGGTCGCCGGGGCGGCGGCGACACGCTGGGCGAGCTCGGACAGGCCGGTGAGCAGATCGACACGCCGGCGCTCGGCGTCATAGAGCTGGGCGTTCTCGATCGCCCCGCTGACCAGCGACGCGATGTGGACCAGCAGCTTGAGCGTGTCCTCGGCGAACTCGTGCGGCGCCTGGGTGTGGAGCACGATCACGCCGATCGTCTCCCCGGCCCGGGAGAGGATCGGGACCGCCGCCATCGACTGAAAGCGCTCCTCCTGAAGCAGCGGCACGTACTTCATCCGCGGGTCCTGCATCGCCCGGTCGCGGATGAACTCGGGGGTGCGGTGACGCGCCACCCAGCCGGTCAAGCCGTCCTGGACTGAGAACTGCACCTGCCCGACCGCGTCGCCGAACACCCGAGAGGCGGCACGGATCGTCAGCCGTCCGTCGGCCAGCAGGTAGATGAAGCAGGCGTGACAGCCGGTCGCCTCGGTGGCCAGGTCGACCACCCCTTGCAGCATCGGCGCCAGCTCGAGCGAGGATGAGACCAGCTTGATCACTCCGTACAGCGTGCGGTTCTCCTCGCGGAGCCCGCGGAGCTCGGCGCCGGACGGGGCCGGCAGATCTGGGCTGATCGCCACCTTCGGAACGTACCTCCTATGTGCGGAGCGCACATGCTAGCCGCCCGTCAACGGGTGCTCGAGCCCATTGTGCGCCCCCTGCCGGGGCGGATATACCTCGTCTATGACCGAGCCACCCAAGAACGCCGACGACGTCTCACGGATCGTCACCGACAACGGGATCGAGTTCCTGTTCGCCCAGTTCGTCGACATGCACGGCAAGCCGAGCGCAAAGCTGGTCCCGGCCCACCATCTCGACGACCTGCTCTCAGACGGCGCCGGGTTCGCCGGGTTCGCGGCCGGCGACATCGGCCAGGGGCCCGACGATCCCGACGTGATCGCGATCCCCGATCCCGCCTCGTTCACCGTCCTGCCCTGGCGTCCGACCGTCGCGCGCCTCGCCTGCGACATCACCGTCGAGGACGAGGAATGGCCCTACTGCCCGCGCACGATCTTGCGCCGCGCGCTGGCGCGGATCGCCGCCCAGGGCTATGAGTGCAAGATCGGCGCCGAGCTCGAGTACTTCCTGCTGCGGCGAGCCGCGGACGGTGGGCTCGAGCTCGCCGATCAGCTCGACACGCTCGAGCAGCCCTGTTACGACATGCGGGCGCTGACCCGCAACCTGGACTTCGTCTCCGAGGTCGCCAAGGCGGTGACCGGGCTCGGCTGGGACAACTACGCCACCGACCACGAGGACGCCAACGGGCAGTTCGAGCAGAACTTCGAGTACGCCGATGCGCTGACGACATGCGACCGGGCGGTGTTCTTTCGCTACATGGTCGAGTCGCTGGCCCAGCAGCGGGGACTGATCGCCACCTTCATGCCCAAGCCGTTCGCGCATCTGACCGGAAACGGCTGTCACTTCCACGTCAGCCTGTGGAAGGACGGCGCCAACGTATTTGCTCGTGAGGCCTCCGAGGACCCTCGGGGACTCGGCCTGTCAGAGCTCGGCTATGAGTTCATCGCGGGCCTGAAGGCCAACGCCAAGGCGTATATCGCCGTCACTGCCCCGACCGTCAACTCCTACAAGCGCCTCGTCGTCGGAGCGCCGACCAGCGGCGCCACCTGGGCGCCGGCCTACATCAGCTACGGGTACAACAACCGCAGCCAGATGCTGCGCATCCCGGCTCCGGGGCGGATCGAGGACCGCACCGTCGACGGCTCCTGCAACCCCTACCTGGCCGCGACGGCGATGCTGGCCGCCGGCTTTGATGGGATCGACCGCCGGCTCGACGCCGGCGAGCCCAACGCGGCCAACCTCTACACGATGAGCGCCGCCGATCGCGAGGCAGCCGGGATCGAGGTGCTGCCCGCCAATCTGCTGGACGCCACGCGCGAGCTGGAGCGAAACGACGCCCTGCGGGCCGGCCTCGGCCAGACGCCGGACGGCGACTACGTGGACTACTTCGTCAAGGTCAAGCGCCGCGAGGTGCAGGCCGCCCACGAGCAGATCACCCAATGGGAGCTCGACCGCTACCTCCAGCTCTATTGAGCGCCTGGGCGGTCTGAGCGCGCGCCGCGCGCCCTACCTGATTTCATCACCGTCGACGGGCGTTCGATCCGGGCGCTTGACGGTCGGTCGGCGTGGGCACATAGCCTATGACGCTCAGGCCGTGCGACGCGGCCGGCTCCGGCGGCGCCAGGGCCACCGGCCAACGGCCCGGCCAGCGATCCGGTCGGCGGAGCGCCACGGCGATTTTTCAGTCAATGAGCTCGGCGAGCAAAACTCAACCAACTGGCTCCAACGGCGCCCGTCGCCGACCGCCGAACTGCCGATGAGCTTCTGGGACTCGTTCTCAGCCGAGCCGTCTGAAGCGGCCCTCTCGCTCCCCCGGGTTCGCCCGCGGGCCACCGGCTCGGCGTCGGTCGGGCGGCTCGGGCTGGCCGGCCTGCTGGTGACCGGGCTGGTGATCTCGCTGGCCGCGTCGAAGACCGGCTGGCTGCTGCCCCAGTCCACTCGGCCGATTCCCGGCGCGCTGGCGGGTCCGTTCGGCAGCGCCGGGCTGAAGATCGGCCTGGCGGGACTGATCGTCGTGTTCACGCTGATGTTCCTCTCCTACGTGCTGACGATCCGCGCTGCCGGTCAGCTCTCCGGACGGGCCGTGCTGATGAGCATCGCCGCGCTCAACGCGCTGGTCCTGCTAGCCCCGCCGCTGTTCTCCACTGACGTGTTCAGCTACGTCGCCTATGGCCGGATGGGGGCGCTGCACGGGATCAACCCCTACCTCCACGGTCCCCGATGGATCGCGTCGGATCCCTACTTTCACTTCGTCGGCACGCAGTGGAAGGCGGTGCCGACCGCCTACAGCCCGCTGTTCACGGCGCTCAGCATGGCGCTCGCCCCGCTCGACGTCGCCGCCAGCGTGATCGCCTACAAGGGGATCGCCGCCGTCTCGAGCCTGGTGATCGTGGTGATGGTCTGGAACACGGCGCGGCTGCGGGGGCTGGACCCGGTCCGAGCGGCGGCGCTGGTGGGGCTCAATCCGGTGATCGCGGTGTACGGAGTCGGCGGGGGCCACAACGACCTGCTGATGCTCGCGGTCCTGATGACCGGCGTGTTCGTGCTGCTCCAGGGTCGCATGCGCGCCAGCGGCGGGCTGATCGTCGCCGCCACGGCGATCAAGCTGAGCGCCGGGTTGCTGGCGCCGTTCGCCTTTGCCGGCGAGGTCGGTCGCCTCGGGTCCTCCGGCCGGCGCCGGGGCCTGCTCGTCGGTGCGGGGGTCGCCGCAGCCCTGAGCGCCGCTCTCGGCCTTCTCCTGTTCGGCTTCGGTCCCCTGCACCTGCTGGGCACCCTGCACAAGGTTCAGAGCTACACCGGCCTGCAGAGCATTCCCGGCTTCATCTCGATCGCCCTGGGGCTCGGGCAACTGGGACAGAACGCCGAGCTGGTGCTGACCACCGGGTGCGGGCTCACCATCGTCTGGCTCCTGCGACGCGTCTGGATCGGCGAGCTGGATTGGATCACCGGCGCCGGCTGGGCGACCTTCGCGGTGCTGATCACAGCCGGCTCGCTGCTGCCCTGGTACATGGCCTGGTTGATCCCGCTCGCCGCGCTGAGCTCCGATCGGCGCCTGCTGATCGCCGCGATCGTCCTGACCGGGCTCGGCCTGACCTCGCTCTGACGGCGGGGACCGCCCACGGACCAGGCTAGGTCCGGCGAAGCCGCCCCGCCGAGCCCAGCGAGCGCTCGGCCTGTTGCAGCGTGCCGACGGTCTGGGGCTCGAGGCTGTCCATGTGGCTGGCCAGGGCGATGAACGCCTGGGCGGTGGTGAGCGCGTCCCCAAGCGCGTGATGGGGCGGCTGGGCGGGCTGGTGTAGCACGTCGGCCAGCCGCGCCAGCGATAGGGCGGCCGGGCAGGCACCGTCGCGCCGGCCCAGCCACAGGCGCCCGAGCGCCTCGGTGTCGGCGTCGAGGGGCAGGCGCACGTGACGACGGCGCAGCTCGCGGCCGAGGAAGGCCCGCTCGACGATCGCGGTATGAAAGACCGGAACCCGTCCGGCGAGCGCGTCCAGCAGCAGCTCGATCGCGTCGTGCAGCGCCGGCGCCTCGGCCAGGTCAGCCGGACGCAGCTTGTGGACCAGCACGGAGGCGTGCTTGGGCGGGCGGTCCGGACGGGCCAGCGTGTACATCGCCTCGCCGAGGATCAGCCGTCCGTCTTGGATCGGCACCGCCCCGATTGCGACGATCTCGTCCCGGCGGCGATCCAGTCCGGTCAGCTCGAGGTCGATCGCGCACCAGCCCGCCTGGCGCCACGGGGTCCCGGGCGCAGGCGTGGGTGTCGCCTCAAAACGTGCAGCGGCGCCCTGCGGCCGGCGCGGCCACCTCATGGCCGCAGCTCGCGAGTGACCGCGCTGACGGCGCGGAACACGTCACGCAGATGCCCACGGGTGAGGGGGCTCATCACCGCCGGATCAAGCAGGTCATCGGGCGGCTGGCCGGAGGCGAGCTGCTCGAGCTGGTGGACGATCCGCAGCTCGAGGGCGAGCTCGAAGGCCTCTGAGAGCGTCTGTGCTTGACCGTCGCTGAGCACTCCGGCCCGGGCCGCCGCCAGCAGTCGTTCCAGGGTCGAGCCCTCCCCGGTCCCCGCCGCCGCGGCAGCCCAGCGCCCGAGCGAGGCGATCGGCACGACCGCCGCCAGGCGGATATCGAGACGATCGCGGCGGCTGCCGTCTCGCCTCAGCACGGTGTCGGCATCAAAGCCGGTCGGCGGATCGTGGGCAAAGGCCCGGGTGGCGAGCGCGGCGATCAGATCCGGACGCGTGCCCGGGTCCAGAACCGGCAGCGGCTCGGTGGGGGTGCCCCAGATCGTCCGGCGGTCGGCCAGCACCGAGAGCGCCAGCTCGTCGCCGGCGCCGGCAGCGTCGACCCACTCCGCGGCGGTCCGGGCGACCACGGGATCGGCCAGCCCAAAGTCCGCCATGACCGAGCCCAAACCGGCGAGGTCCGTGGGCTCGAGGGCCTCCTCGCGCCCGAGCACCAAGGTCCCTCGGCGACGCGAGGCGAGCGTCAGCTCGCGCCTAGCCTGGCTGCCCAGCGCCACCCACACGAGCCCCGTCTCGGGCACCCCGGCGCCGGCCAGCCCCAGCTCGAGGGCGCGCGAGGTCACCGCGTCGATCAGCGCGGCCAGCACTCGGGTCAGCTCGAGTCCGGGAACCTCGGCGCGATGAAGGTCGAGCATCAGGCCGGGCAGTCGCTCCCCTACCTCGGCCAGCGCATCGAGGCTGCGGGCTCGCGCGATCGTCCGCCGGACCCAGAACCAGGAGCGCGGCTGGGCGGCGAACAGGTCGGCGTCCTCGAGCACCCCGACCAGCTGACCGCGGTCAGAGACCACCGGCGCGTGGCGGATCCCGCGCTCGAGCATCTCGTAGACGACCTCGCCCCCCAGACGGTCAGGGGTCACCGAGAACACCGGGACGGTCATCACCGAGTCGATCCGCGCCCCGCGCAGACGCCCCGCGGCGAGAACGCGGGTCCGCAGGTCCTGGTCGGTGACGATCCCGATCTTCCCGCCGTCGAGCTTCACGATCGCGCAGCTCGCCCCAACGGCCGTCATCCGCTCGGCCACGATCCCGATGCTCTCCGACGGCTGACAGGTCACCGTCGGCCGGCGGATCAGATTCCCCACCGGCTGATGGACCTGCGCGCCGCCGCCGACCGAGAGCTCCCGGCGGCGCGCGCGGTCCAGCAGCGGCCGCGCGACCGCCACCGGGATCCGGTAGCAGAGGGTGTCCTGCGCCGCGCGGGCCTCGAACCCCGGGGGCAGGCCCGACAGCATCGCCGCGTGACCGAACGTGTCACCGGGCCCCAGCAGATCGAGCAGCCGGCCCTCGTGCGCGATGTCGACCGCGCCGCTGTGGACCACGCGCAGAAAGGTGACCGGGCCGCCGTCCTCGGACAGGATCACGGCGCCGCGCAGGTGAAACTCGATCGCCGCCTGCGCCACCACCTCGGCGAGCTCGTCGGCAGCGAGCGCTCCGAACGGGGGGCGTTGGGCCAGAAACCGAGCCGTCTCGCTCAGCCCGGCGTCCAGGGCGCCCTCCAGTGGCCACGGCGGTTCATGGCGCCAACTCGTAACCGCGGCTCGCGTGAGGGGCTCACGCCAGCAGCCCGAGCCGCTGGGCACGCTGCACGGCCTCGGTCCGGTTGCGCACCCCGAGCTTGCGGTAGACGGCGCTGGAATGCTCCTTGACCGTGTGGCGCGAGAGGTGCAGGGTCTCCCCGATCTCGGGGTTGGTGGCGCCCGAGGCCATCAACTCGAGCACCGCCCGCTCGCGCTCGGTCAGACCCAGCGCGCCGACCTGGTCATGAGCCTCGAACACCGTCTGCCCCAGCCCGACCGACCTGACGGCACTGGCGATCCGCGGCGCCGGCCAGTCCTTGTAGGCAAAGCCGGAGGCGCCGGCTGCGCGGGCGGCGCGGGGCGAGATCTCGCCGGCGCCCGAGAACAGCAGCACCCGCGTGCTCGGCGCAGCGGCGCGCAGGCGCTCGCACACCTCGGCCCCTGACTCCACGCCGATGAACAGGTCAACCAGGGCGACATGGGGCTGATAGCGGATCGCGAGGTCGAGCGCTTGGCGGCCGGTCTGGGCGCTCAGGCAGCGCTCCACCCACGGCTGCTGGGTCAGCATCAGACGAAAGCCCCAGTGGACGACGTCGTGATCGTCGACGACCAGCACGCTCAGCCGCTCGGGGCTGCGCTGGGCCTCAGCCACCGACCGAGAACCCCTCTGGCCCCTGATCACCGGTCGGGGACCCCTCGGGCTCCTGGTCACCGGCTACGGACCCCTCTGGCTCCTGGTCACCCGCCGGGGACCCCTCGGGTTCCTCGTCCCCCGAGACGACCAGACGCACCTGCCAGACGCCCGGCTCGCGCTCACCGAACTCGATCACGCCGCCGCTCTGCAGCGCCTCCAGCGCCGCGAGGCGCAAGCCCATCCCGGGCCGCCGGCGGCCGCCCCGGACGCCGTCGTTGACGACCTCCAGTGCGAACGCCCCGTCGCGGCTCTCCGCCCGCACGCTGACGGCGGTCGGGTCGGCGTGCTTGTGCACGTTGCGCACCGCCTCGCGCAGGACCGACTGGGCCAGCGGCTCGAGGCCCGCCGGCACCTCGCCCGCGGCCGCGAAGGTCAGCCCGAGCTCGGGGTGGGCCCAAGCCAGCCGCTGCACCTCGGCGGCGAGCGTGGTCTGGGTCGCCCGCGGGGCCCGCCCGAGCGGGCGCTGCAGCGCGGTGCGCAGATCGGTCAGCGCGGCCTGGGTTTCGCTCGCGCACCGCCGCCGCGCCGGGGCGGCCAGCTCGCCGTCACCGTCGAGTGCCATCGAGACACCGAACAGGCGCTGAATCACCCCCTCGTGGATCTCTCGCGCGAGGTCGATCCGCTGCTCGAGCTGCCGCGCGATCTGAAACTGGGTGGAGACGATCTGGGCCACCGAGGCCAACGCCGCCGCCTTGCCCAGTGACCACAGCAGGTTGCGATCGGCCTCGTCCAGGGGCGGGCTTGACATCAGGCGGTCGGTGAGGATCACGCCGATCGCGCGTCCGGCGGCCGCCATCGGCGCGCAGACCAGGCGGGCGGGCTCGCCGACGAGCGCCGAGTACTCGTCGGGGACCTGGCCGCTTAGGTCGCCGACCGCTTCGACGACGCGGTCCTCGCGGATCGCCCGCGCGGCGATCGGCGCCGATTCGACCGTCACGTGCGCGTCGGCGAACGCCTCGAGGTCCATCCCGTGCGCGCCGGCCGCCCGAACCCGCCGCAGCGTGCTGTCGTAGCGGAAGATCACCGCCCGGCGCATGCGGGCCAACCGGCAGACCGCCTCGCACAGCTGGTCATAGAAGCCGTCGGCGGTCGGTGAACCCGGCTCGGACTGCGACAGGACCTCGACGAACAGCTCGAGCGCCTCGACGCCGACGCCTGCGCGTCCATCCCTCAAGGCCGCCGAGCTGATTGGCGACCTCAGCCGCGAGCTCATGGACGACCTCGGGCTAGGCCGCGTGCTCGTGTTCCAGCAGACCGAGGCGCAGCGCCTGGTGAGGCGCCAGGTAGACCCGCCACCGCTCCTCGCAGGCTGGACACAGGCATTCGACCGACGGATCGTAACCATCCAGCGCGGCGTCCCAGCGGACGTCGTCGCTGCACAGGCAGATCGGACAGGCCAGCGAGGCGGTCACCAGCGAATCCGGATCGTCGGGTCGAAACCGGGCGATGTCGATCATCAGAGCCATCCCCTCTCAGCTTGGTCGGTGCCGACCGCGCTGGCAACGAGACGGATTCCAGAACCCCCCGGGTGGGGGGAGGAGGACGGCTGACCCTCAGCGCTCAGGCGGTGATCGCGTCGCAGCGGGTGATCGGACGCTTGCCCCACCGAGTGCGGGTGGCGAAGTCCAGCAGCCGCTCGAGGTAGTCACGCAGCGGCCAGACCCGAATTCCCTCGGGCTCCAGGCGAGCGCCCGTGGCCGTCTGATCGAATACCGTCCCGATCGAGAAGTAGGGAAAGTAGGCCCGGCTGGCCTGCAGAGCCGACTCCGCCACGCTTCCCCGGGCCAGTGCCGCGAACTCGGCCGGCGCCAGCACCTGGGGCAGCGGGCGGCGGAAGTACCGGCTGGCCAGCTGGGCGATCTCGCCGATCGTGCTGGCGTTGCACCCGGCGGTCAGGTGATAGGTCTCGCCGATGCCACCCTGCGATTCGCACAGCTCGTGGATCGCATCGGCGACGTAGTCGACCGAGACCACGTCGACCGGCGCCGACGGAATCGCCGGGACGGCGGTGAACAACCCCCGCGCGAACGCCCGCAGTGGCCAGTAGAGCACGTTGAAGGCCGAGGTCCAGCCGCTGCGGCGGTCCCCGACGACGATGCTGGGGCGCATGATCGTGAACGGCAGCCCGTCGTGGGAGCGCACCAGCTGCTCGGACTCGAACTTCGACCGCTCGTAGGAGTTGTGAAACGTCTGGCCGCGATCCAGGTCGGATTCGGCGAAGCTGCCGTCGTGGGTCCCGGCGACGTAGGCGGTGGACACGTGGCCGTAGCGCTCCAGGCCGCCACACGCCCGCGCCGCGTCGGCGAACTCCAACAGGCGGCTGGTTCCCTCGACATTGATCGCCCGCGCCTCGGCCAGCGGCAGCGTGAACGAGATCGAGGCGGCGCTGTGGATGATCGTCGAGACGCGGCAGGCCAGACGTTCGCGACACCGGGGGTTGAGTCCGAGGCCGGGGGCGGTCAGGTCGGCGGCGAAGGCCTGTACGCGGTCGTGGTGGCGGGCGGCGTGCGAGCCGAACAGGTTGCTCAGCACCGCGTTGCAGCGCGCCTCGGCGGCGTGGTCGTCCGGCGCGCGCACCAGCGCGACGATCCCCCGATCGCCGCGTTCGAGGTAGCGCGCCAGCAGCTCCATCCCGACGAAGCCGGTCACCCCGGTGATCAGGACATCGCCGGTCTCGGGGCTCATCGGGCCCCCCCGACCAGCGAGCCCAGTGCCCACACCAGACGCGCGCGAGTGTCCCGCGGCTCGATCAGCTCATCCACGTAACCCGTCGCGGCGGCCACCTGAGGCCGCAGCTGGGCCTCGGCGTACCGCTCGGCCAGCCGCTCGCGCTCGGCTTCGGGATCCTGCGCGACGGCGAGCTCGCGACGGTGGATCACCCCGACCGCGGGCTTGGCTCCCATCACCCCGATCTCGGCTCGCGGCCAGGCGAAGACGTAGTCGGCCCCCAGGTCCTTGGAGTTCATCGCGATGAACGCGCCGCCGAACGCCTTGCGCAGGATCAGCGTCACCCGGGGCACCGTGGCCTGCGCGAAGGCGTGCACCAACGTCGCTCCGTGCCGGATCACGCCGGCGGCCTCCTGGCGCGTGCCGGGCATGTACCCCGGCGTGTCGACCAGCACCAGCAGCGGGATCCCGAACGAGTCACACCGGCGCACGAACTGCGCCCCCTTCTCCGAGCTGGCCGCGTCGAGCACGCCGCCGAGATGGCGCGGCTGGTTGGCGATCACGCCCACCGTCCGTCCGTCCAGGCGCGTCAGCGCGGTGACCAGATTACGGGCCCACCCGGCCGAGACCTCGAGCAGCTCACCACCGTCGGCCAGCGCCTCGATCACGGTCCGGACGTCGTACACCCGCCGGGCCTGGAGCGGAACGGTGGCGGCGGGGTCGAGGCCGCCGGCGGGCCGGCGCCGGGACTGCGGCGGCTCGGCCTCGCGGTGGCTGGGCAGGTAACCGAGCAGCTCACGGGCCAGCCGGGCCGAGTCCGCGTCGTCGCGGGCGACGAAGTGACAGACGCCGTTTCGCTGGTGCACGCGGGTGCCGCCCAGCGTCTCGGCATCGACCTCCTCACCCAGCGCCTCGCGCACGACCCCGGGGCCGGTCAGGAACATGCTCGACTCCTCGGTCATGACCACGAAGTCGGTCAGCGCCGGAGAGTAGGCACCGCCCCCGGCCGACAGCCCTGAGACGATCGAGATCTGCGGTACGCGGCCGGAGAGCGCGACGGTGCGCCGGAAAATGCGTCCGTAGCCGCCCAGCGCCGCGATTCCCTCCTGCATCCGCGCGCCGCCCGAGGAGACGAAGCCGACGACCGGCGCGCGACCGCGTTCGGCGAGCTCGAGCACGCGGGCGATCGTGTTGGCGTGCTCGGCTCCCAGTGATCCGCCGGCGAAGCTCGAATCCTGCGCGTAGCAGAACACCGGTCGGCCTCCCACCAGGCCCGAGCCCCCCAGCACGCCGTCGCCGCGGCGGGCGCGCTCGCCCATCACCGGGGAGATCACCTCGCCGCGGATCAGCTGCAACGAGCCGGGATCGCAGAGCAGCTGCAGGCGCGCCAGCGGCGTGACCCGGGTCTCGAGCTCGGGCGCGAGGGCGACGCTCACGGCCGGCCCCATTCGATCACCGTCGCCCCCCAGGTGAAGCCGGCGCCGAACGCCCCCAGCAGGACGCGGTGGCCGGGCTTCAGCAAGCCCTCCCGCTCAGAGAAGGCGAGCGCCAGCGGGAGCGTCGCCGCCGACGTGTTGCCGTACTCGCCGATGCAGTCGACGACTTGGGCCGACGGCAGGCCGAGCCGCTCGCCCACCGCCGCCAGGATCCGCCCGTTGGCCTGGTGATAGACGAACAGGTCGATCTGCTCGAGACCCACCGCAGCCGCCTGGACGGCCTGCAGCGTGGCCAGGGTCAGCCGCGCCACCGCTTCGCGGAACGTCTCGTGGCCGCGCATCCGGATCACCCCGTCGCCCCGGCTGGCGCGGATGTGATCTGAGCCGGCGCCGTCGGCGCCGAGGATCACCGGACCGATCCGCCCCTCGCCGCCGGTCTGCTCGAGCACCACCGCCCCGGCGCCGTCGGCGAACACGGCCGCCGTGGCCCGATCGTCGGGGTCGGTGATCCGGGACATGAAATCGGCCCCGATGACCAGCGCGCAGCGCGCGCGCCCGGCCTCGATCTGTCCGGCGCCCACGGCCAGCGCCGAGATGAAGCCCGTGCACGCCGAGCCGACGTCGAAGGCGCCCGCCCGCGTGGCCCCGAGCGCATGGGCGACCAGCGGCGCCGTGTTGGGCATCAGCTCGTCAGAGGTCGTGGTGGCGACGATCACCAGGTCGAGCTCGAGCGGATCCACGCCGGCCCGGATCAGAGCCTCACGGCCCGCCGCGGCGGCATGTCGATCGAGTCGCTCGGTCGGCGCGGCGACCCGGCGCGAGCGGATCCCGGTGCGCCGGATGATCCACTCGTCATCGACGCCGAGCCGGGCCCCGACCTCGGCATTGGAGACGACCTTCGCCGGGAGGCTGACCCCGACCGACGCGGCCACGACGCCGGGTCGCGCGGGACCCGCTGCCCGCGGCTCGATGGCCAACTCTGTGTCCGGCTCGGTGGTGGCCGGCTCTGTGTCCGCCTCGAGGCGCAGGATCGACGTCATACTCGAGAGACTGGTCCACGGCGCCGGCCGATGCCAGCCGCGGCGGCTCAAGTCCAGACAAGCGGGGGGTGGCCGTTCTGCGGACCCGCGATCGCGCCCGGGCGGACCCTCGCTAGGATTGAGCGACGATGGCCGATAGCGACACGCCCCAGCGCAATCCCGAGAAGGACCCCGCCGATTGGGTGACCGGTGAGGAGCCCGCGACGGGTCCCCAGCTCTCGTATCTGAGCACGCTGGCCCAGGAGGCGGGACGGCAGGTGCCGGCCGACCTGACAAAAGCCGACGCGTCAAAGCTGATCGAAGAGCTCCAGGCCCGCACCGGGCGCGGCGCCGGCGACTCCAGCGCGGCCTGATCAGCCCACTTCGGGGCCGGCCGCCAGCTCGTCGATCAGGCCGGCAAGGCGGATCAGCAGGTCCGGGCAACCCCGGTCCGGCCGCCGTGGTCGCGGCCTAGCCGGCCACGAGCCGGGCGAACAGTCCGTCGAGCGTCGCCGCCGGGTCGTCGCACAGGCCCGTGTGCACCTCGGAGGCCTGCACGATCGTGCTCGAGGGTGCGGCCAGCCAGCCAAAGCGCTCTGACTGGGACAACTCGGCGATCGGCCCCGCCTCGGCTCTCCCTTCCGCGACTCGCCCCAGCGCCTCCAGGTGGGGGCCCACGTCGCCCGTGACCAGTTCGGGGGCGAGCGCACGCAGGCGGGCCTCGTCGAGCTCGATGCGCGCGCCGAGGAAGCCGCGCTGGCGGCAGAACAGCACCACCCCGACGTTGAAGCACTCGCCCCGCTCGACGCTGGGGACCACCCGCGGCGAGCTCCGGATCGGGTGCCCATCCTCGGGCCGGCGTGTAGGACAGCGCCCCGGGCAGGAAGTCAACGCCTAGGTTTGACCCGTTCGCTGGCGGTGATCAGCTCCAGGATCTCAGGATCGGGCTCGCGGCCCCGAGCCGACCTTTCTAGCATTAAGTGAGATGCTCCTCTCGGTCCTCGATCAGTCCCCGATCGCGCAAGGCTCCAGCGGCGCGCAGGCGCTGCGCAACACGATTGATCTCGCCCAGCTGACCGACGAGCTCGGCTATCACCGCTACTGGGTGGCCGAGCATCACGGCGGCCCGATGCTCGCCGGACCCAGCCCCGAGGTTCTGATCGGCCCGATCGCGGCCGCGACCGAGCGCATCCGGGTGGGCAGCGGCGGCATAATGCTGCCCCACTACAGCCCGCTCAAGGTGGCCGAGTCGTTCACGATCCTGGCGGCGCTGTTCCCGGGACGGATCGACCTCGGGCTCGGCCGCGCCCCGGGTACCGACCAGCTGACGATGTTCGCGCTGCAGCGCGATCGCCGGCAGGCCGCGCCGGACGACTTTCCCCAGCAGCTCGCCGAGCTGCTGGCCTACTTCGAGGACGACCTGCCCGGCGACCATCCCTTCCGCCACCTGGCCAAGACGCTGCCGGGCCGGCCCGAGCTGCCGGTGCCGTGGCTGCTGGGCTCCTCACCCCAGAGCGCGATCTGGGCCGGTGAGCTCGGCCTGCCTTACGCCTTCGCCGACTTCATCAACTCCGACGGCAGCCAGATCGCCAAGCTCTACCGCGAGCGCTTTGACCCCGTGCGCGCTCTCGGGGCGCCCCGGACCGCGGTCTGCGCCTGGGTGCTTTGCGCCCCGAGCGACGAGGAGGCCCAGTACCTGTCCACCAGCAGCCGGATGAGCTTCACGATGCTGCGCCGCGGCCAGCTGATCGCGGTGCCCTCGCCCGAGACCGCGGTCGAATTCCTCGAGCGCGAGGGCAAGTGGCCCTCGGACGGGATCTCCGGCCGGCGGACGATCGTCGGCTCGCCGGAGAAGGTCCGGGCCGGGATCGAGACGCTGGCCGGCGAGTATCAGGCCGACGAGGTGATCGTGGTCACGATCACCCACGATCATGCGGCGCGCCGGCGCTCCTACGAGCTGCTGGCCGAGACGATGAACCTGCAGCCGCGGGCGCTCTCGGCCGCGCCCGCCTGAGACGCCCCGCGAGAAGCCCCGCGCCGACCCGGTATCACGGGAACCCGTGGGCCAGCGCAACGCCTCGCTGGCTGTACTTCAGGTAGTTCGGCGCAGTCGCCTCGGCGAGCGCTCGCCGGCGAGCCTGGCGGGCGGTGGGCCAGCTGATCGTGATCGTGATCAGTCGGATTCCGTCGGTGGCCAGCAGCTGCTGCTCGACCGGAAATCAGGCGGCCTTTAGCTCGCGGTGACGGTCTCCAGCGAGCGGCCGGTGGCGGTGATCCCCAACAGGATCAGCGCCGCGGCGACGAACCCGGAGACCCCCATCACTAGGAACGCAGTGGAGAAACCCCACGCGGTGTTGGCCCCGAGGACGATCAGCGGCGCGAGCGCGCCGCCGATGTGACCAAGGCCATCGGTGAGCGCGACCCCGGTGGCGCGGGCGTTGGTGGAGAAGTGCTCGGCGGTGTAGGTGTAGAGCATCGGGACGAGCAGCCCGATCGTCGTCGAGGCCAGAAAGCCGAACACGATGATGATCGCCGGCGAGACGAAGAAGCCGATCACCAGCAGCGCGACCCCCCATGCCACCGCGATCAGCGCGGTCGTGTACTTGCGCTCGATCCGATCACTGAAGCGCGTCGTGGCGTAGGCACCGAGCAGGAAGCCGAGGCCGGAGACGATCAGGTAGGTGGTGCTGTCGGCGAGGCTGTATCCCTTGTCGGTGAACAGCGTCGGGGCCAGCGTCAGCCAGCCGTAGTTGCCGATGTAGTAGACGAACCAGATCCCCATGAACAGGCCCAGGCGACCGACCATCGGCGGGCGCAGCAGGGCCTTGATCGGGAAGCGCTCGGCCACCGCCTCGGCCGGCACCGCCTCGGGCTCAGGCAGCTCGCCCTCGATGTTGTCCCGCGCGGTCTGCTCGGCCTCGGCCACCACCTCGCCCGCTTCCTCGGTTCGCCCCTGGGTCATCAGCCAGCGCGGAGAGGGCGGCAGCCCGCGCCGCAAGAACAGGATCGTGACCCCACCCAGCGCTCCGATCACGAACAGGACCCGCCAGCCGCCGGCGAAGGTCGGCACCAGCGCGCGGGCGAGGAACGGGACGGCGGCGAACCCGGCATAGGCGGCGGTAGTGGCCCAGCTCGTGTAGCGACCGCGCAGTGGCGCCGGAGCGATCTCGCCGATGTAGGTGGTCACCGACGCGATCTCGGCGCCGATGCCAAGGCCCGAGATGAAGCGAAATACGATCAGCAGCTCGACGTTGGGGCTCAGCGCCGCCAGCACCGTGCCGATCGAGAACACGGCGACCGAGATCTCGAGACTGAGCCGGCGACCCCACTTGTCGGCGATCGTGCTGTCGGCGAAGGCCCCGATGATGTAGCCGATCAGGCTGCTGGTCACCGACAGCGTGACCGTCGCCTTGGAAACGTGGAACTGCGTGGAGATCACCGGCACCGCGTAGGAGATCGTGACGATGTCGAAGAAGGCGAAGAAGTAGCCCGCGCCGACGACCCACAGCAGCTTGCGCTCGTAGGGCCAGACCGGGATTCGATCCAGCCGCGCCAGCGGGCCAGGCTGGCCGGGCGGGCCCGGCGACTGGCCAGCGGAGCCGGGGGATGAGCCCCCACGTGCCGAGCCTCTGGTTCTACGCTGCGCCATTGCCAGACCTCTCTCTCGTTGGCGCGGACTTACCCGCGCCGAGCGGACCGGAAACGCTCCCCTCCGCCGCCCCCAGGGGGGGCACGGAGATCGCCGATCCGGGATAGAATCGCCGTCTGGTGAGCAGCTGATGCCGAAGTGGGTGTATGACTTCGCCGACGGCTCCAGGGAGATGCGGGAGCTGCTGGGCGGCAAGGGCGCGAACGTCGCGGAGATGACCCAGGTACTGGGGGCCGACCGCGTGCCGCACGGCTTCACGATCACCACCGAGGCCTGCGTGCAGTACATGCGCGACGACCGCCAGGAGCCCGAGGGCATGTCCGATCAGGTGGCGCAGGCCCTGTCCCGGCTCGAGGAGCAGTCCGGTAAGCGGCTGGGCGACCATGAGGATCCGCTGCTGGTCTCGGTCCGGTCAGGCGCGCGCGAGTCGATGCCCGGAATGCTGGACACCGTCCTGAACCTGGGGCTCAACGACGAGTCGGTACTCGGCCTGAACCGCGCCACCGAGAACGACCGCTTCGCCTGGGACTCCTACCGCCGCTTCGTGCAGATGTTCGGCAACGTGTCGCGAGGGATCGGAGGGGAGCGCTTCGAGGAGGCGATCAAGGCCGCCAAGGCGCAGCGCGGTGTCTCGCGGGACACCGAGCTCGACGTCGACGCGCTGCGCGAGCTGACCGCCACGTTCATGGGCATCTATCGCGAGGACACCGGGGAGGACTTCCCGCAGGACCCCCAGGAGCAGCTGCGGCTCTCGATCCGAGCCGTGTTCGACTCGTGGCTGGGCGAACGCGCGGTCTCCTATCGGCGGATGAACCGGATCCCCGATGACTGGGGCACGGCCGTCAACGTCCAGCAGATGGTGTTCGGCAACAAGGGCGACACATCGGGGTCCGGGGTCGCCTTCTCGCGCGACGAGGTGACCGGCGCGCCGGAGCCCAGCGGCGATTTCCTGCCCAACGCACAGGGGGAGGACGTCGTCTCAGGCGTCCGCACACCGCGTGACATCGCCGAGATCGAGCAGTGGCTTCCGGATGTGCACGGGCAGCTGATGGACATCCTGCGCACGCTCGAGCGCCACTACGGCGACATGCAGGACACCGAGTTCACCGTCGAGGAGGGGCGCCTGTACATGCTGCAGACCCGCAACGCCAAGCGCCCCGCCCAGGCCGCGGTCCGGTTCGCCGTCGATGCCGTGGGCGAGGGACTGCTGACCCGCGAGCAGGCGATCGGAACCATCGACCCGGCGTCGCTGGACGCGCTGCTGCATCCCACCTTTGACCCCGAGGCGGACTTCGACGTCCTCGCGCGGGGGGTCAACGCCTCCCCCGGCGCCGCCAAGGGTCAGGTGGTGTTCACGGCCGCCGACGCGGTCGCCGCCGAGCAGGAGGGCCGCGACGTGATCCTCGTTCGCCCGTTCACCGACGCCGGGGACGTCGCGGGCTTTCAGGCCGCCAAGGGGATCCTGACCACGGAGGGCGGCAAGGCCTCCCACGCCGCGCTGGTCGCGCGGGGGATGGGCCGCCCGGCGGTGGTGGGCGTCGAGGCGCTGATGATCGACCTGGCGACCAAGACGATCAACGTCGACGGAACCGAGATCCACGAGGGCGATCGGATCGCGATCGACGGCACCAAGGGCTGCGTGACCACCGCCGATGTCCCGCTGGTCGAGGCCCTGATGGACGAGAACTTCAGCACCGTGCTGCAATGGGCCGATCAGATCCGCGCCCTCGGGGTGCGCGCCAATGCCGACACACCGCAGGACGCCCGGCGAGCGCGCCAACTCGGCGCCCAGGGCATCGGGCTGTGCCGGACCGAGCACATGTTCATGGCCGAGGACCGCCAGCCGAAGATGCGCGCGATGATCATGGCCCACACGGTGGAGGACCGGCGCCGAGCCCTGGCCGAGCTGCTGCCGCTCCAACAGCAGGACTTCGAGGGCCTGTTCGAGGCGATGGCCGGCCTGCCCGTGACCGTCCGCCTGCTCGATCCGCCGTTGCACGAGTTCCTGCCCAACCTGCCCGAGCTCGCCGCCCAGGTCGAGCGCGCCCGGATCGAGGAAGCCGACGATCTCTCGGAGCTCGAGCGGCTGCTGGAGCGGGTGCACGAGATCTCCGAGGAGAACCCGATGCTGGGGACCCGCGGCTGTCGGCTCGGGATCCTCTATCCGGAGATCTACGAGATGCAGGTGCACGCGATCCTGCGCGCCGCCAAGGCGGCGGCGCAGCCGCCCCACCCCGAGATCATGATCCCGCTGGTCGATTACGAGCAGGAGATCGAGCTGCTGCGCGAGCTGGTCGTGCGGATCGGAGAGCAGGAGGGCCTCGAGGTGAGGCGCGACTACACCGTCGGGACGATGATCGAGCTGCCGCGGGCGTGCTTCGTGGCCGACCGGATCGCGCGCTTCGCCGACTTCTTCTCGTTCGGCACCAACGACCTGACCCAGACCGCGCTGGGCTTCTCCCGTGACGACGTCGAGTCGAAGTTCGTCCCGACCTATCTGGAGCGCAAGATCATCGACCGCAGCCCGTTTGAGACGATCGACAAGCCGGGGGTGGGTTGGCTGGTGCGGCTCGGCGCCTGGGTCGGGCGCGAGGCCCATCCGGGGCTCGAGCTCGGGATCTGCGGCGAGCACGGCGGCGACCCCGAGTCGATCGCCTTCTTTCACGACGCCGGGCTCGACTACGTCTCGTGCTCGCCGTTCCGCGTGCCGATCGCCCGGATCGCCGCCGCCCAGGCCGCGATCGCGCGGCCCCGGGGCCGCTGGGGCTAGCGCGCCCAGCCCGTGAGGGCCCCGGACGGACCGGGACCGCCGCAGCAGGCGCTAGAAGCGCTTGACGTACAGCGAGATCCGCACCGGAAGCCCAGAGCTGTTGGCGTGCGGGCTGGTCACCCTGAGCAGCTTCAGCCGATGATCGTGCTCCAGGTAGCGCGTCCAGGTCTTAGAGCTGCGGCGGATCAGCTTCAGCCAGGCCGGCGCGTCCGGGATCTGCGTCGGGATCACGAGTGCCACGCGCTCACCGGGGCTCAGGGAGGCGATCATCGGTGCGAGCACCGAGCGGATCGAGGAGCGCCGCAAGCGGCTGAGTGCGTTGCGCCAGTCGACGACTCGCGGATCGGGAACCGGCCCGAGCGGCGTCCCGAAGTGGGTCACCTGCGGTAGGTAGTAGGCGAGCGTCGGAACCTGCTCGGGCTGCGTGGAGAGGACAAGCGCATCAGATCCGGTCTGCGTTCGCACGACCCGCGCCGCGGAAGCCACATTGCTCTTTGATTCGAGCGAGGTCGGCAGCGGATCGAGCACCCAGAAGCAGCACACGAGCGCGAGCGCCGCGAGCCCCAACCGAGCTGAGCGGGCCAGCCCCAGCCCGACCAGCAGGATCATCGGTCCCACGACGACGGCCAGGTAGCGTGGCGCCCAGGCCGCGGTGACCTTGGCCTCCAGCCAGGCCACGATCAGGGTTCCGAATCCGAGCACGATCAGCGAGACGGCCGCCATTCGCGCCCGGCTCATGTCACGGCTGCTGCTCGTGTTGCTGCTCGTGTCGTTGCTGGTGGTGCGCAGAGCCAGCAGGCCGGCACCGGCCGCGAGCAACAGCGCGACCGCTGCGCCCCGGCCACCCACGAGGAAGTACAGCCCCTGCGTGAGGGACCACAGCGTAGGCGCCAGTGACCACGGAGCGCCGGTGTGCTTGGCCTGATAGAGCAGCGTGGGCAGCCACGGCAGGTACAGCACGGCGACGGCTCCGAAGCCGATGGCGCCGTCGCGCCACAGACCCCGCCGGTCCACCGTCGCGGCCCGGACGCAGACCAGAAAGGCCGCGAACGCGGCCACCCCCAGGAACAGGGCCCAGTTGTGGGTATACAGGGCCGCGGACAGGCTGAGGGCGAACACGGGCAGGTATCTGCGGCGGCGCAACACGAACACGTGCACGAACGACGCCGAGACGATCAGCGAGAGCAGCAGGAGCAGGGAGTACATCCGCGTCTCCTGCGCGTAAGCGGTGAGAAACGGCACTCCGGCGGCCAGCACCGTGCAGTAGATCCCGGTCCGGCGGTCAAACAGGCTGGCGGCGCCCCAGTAGGCCGCCGGCACGGCCAGCAGCGCGAAGATCAGCGAGAGCGCGTGGGTGGCGACCTCACCCCGCCCCCACAGCCGCATCCAGACGTGGAGCAGCAGGTAATAGAGCGGCGGTGACCCGTCCTCACGGAGCAGCGAAGGCAGGTGGGCCAGCGGATGACCGGCGATCCCGACCGAGATCCCCTCGTCGATCCAATAATGAAAATGCAGCGCGCCGACGCGCAGAACCGCCGACACGATCGTCAAGGCGGCCACTGCGGCGACCACGCCCCACCTCGACTCGCCAAGGGTCACGAAACGGTCGAGTCCGCCCCGGGGCGCCCGCGTCCCGACGCGCACCGCAGACGGCGCGGCTTCGGGCGCTCTCAATGAGTCGATGGCCATAACGATCCTTGAAAACTGTCGATCAGCGGAGGCTCTGCTCAAAGCCCAGGGCAGGCTGCAGACAGATTCTCGCCGGCGGCGCCGACCCCTGCTCAGAGCCCCGGTAACGGTACCCGGGTCTCATGCGTCGAGTCCGACTCGTTTATGAAGGTGCGGTTAGGACGCCGCCGGACGGGTACCGTGCGGGGACGCCGATGCTCGCCGCCTTCGCCACCCAGATCGACCCCAACGACCCGCTGCGCGGGCTGCGGGTCGGCGAGCGTCCCGAGCCCGAGCCCCCCGAGGGCTGGACGACGGTCGAGGTCCGCGCGGCGGCGCTCAACCACCACGATCTGTGGTCGCTGCGCGGAGTCGGGCTCAGTCAAGATCGGCTGCCGATGATCCTGGGCTGCGACGCGGCCGGGATGGACTCCAACGGCCGCGAGGTGGTGATCCACGCCGTGATCACCGAGGACTCCTGGCGCGACGACGAGACGCTCGACCCGCGTCGCTCGCTGCTCTCCGAGCGCCACCAGGGCACGCTGGCCGAGCGGGTGACGGTACCCGCGCGCAACGTGGTCGGAAAGCCGCCCGAGCTGTCGTTTCAGGACGCCGCCTGCCTGCCTACCGCGTGGCTGACGGCGTACCGAATGCTGTTCACCCGCGGCGGCGTCGTCCCGGGCCAGACCGTGCTCGTACAGGGCGCGGCCGGAGGGGTGGCGACCGCGCTGACGGCGCTCGGCAGCGCCGCCGGCGCGCGGATCTGGGTCACCAGCCGCTCCGCCGACAAGCGCGACCAGGCGCTGGCGCTGGGCGCCGATCAGGCCTTTGAATCCGGCGCGCGGCTGCCCGAGCGCGTCGACGCGGTCATGGAGACGGTCGGTCAGGCGACCTGGGGGCACTCGATCCGGTCGCTGAGGCCGGGTGGCAAGCTGGTCGTCTCGGGGGCCACATCGGGCGACGCGCCACCGGCCGAGCTCACCCGGATCTTCTTCTCCCAGCTGTCGGTGATCGGCTCGACGATGGGCACCCGGTCAGAGCTCGAGCGGCTGATCCGCTTCTGCCTCGAACGTGACATCCGCCCTGTGGTGCACGCCACGATGCCGCTGGCCGACGCTCGTCAGGGGTTTGAGGCAATGCTCGGCGGCGACATCGTGGGCAAGGTCGTGTTCACGACCTAGGCGGGCTCGGCGGCGGCGTCGATCTCGAGGTCGAGCTCTGAACGCACGCCCAGCCCACGCAGGATCCCATTGGCCGCGGTGAGGCTGGTGGCGGCGGCCACGGCCCGGGCCAGGCGCGCGGCGGTCTGGAAGGTCACCTCGGCGTCGAGGTAGAACGTCGCCGCGGCCGCGCAGCTGAGCTGCAGGGTCCGCGTGCCGCCGCGGATCGTGACCGGGCCGCTGACGCCGCGAAACGCCCGGACGGCTTGGGCGCTGGCCTCGGTCACGACCAGCTCCATCGCCGCCTCGAGCCGCTGCGCCACGGGCTCGGTGAGTCCGCGCACGCCGGCGAGGCCGTCGAAGGCGGCTACCTCGGCAAGCTGGGTCATCACCTCTGAGGCGGTCAGCTCGGCGTCGCAGCCGATCCCGAAGATCCCGAGCAGCACCGGATGCCCGGCCTCGTGAAGGTGGTGTGCGGCCGCGAGCATGATCGCATCGGACAGGGGACTGCGGAGCCCGGGCTCATCGCCTTGGGCGAGCACGTCGCCGCCGACATCGACGAACAGCAGCAGGTCGGCACGCAGCTGCGCCAGCGCGCCGGCGAGCGATTCGGCGATCGCCGCCGGGCCGTCGTCGATCGCCACCAGCAGCGTGGGACGGCCCAGGAACGCCGCCATCCGCGACTCGGCGAAGTAGATCTCGCGCCCGCGCACGCGCGTGCTCGGCCCGGCGAGCAGGACGCCGGGCGCGAGCGTTTGGCCGCCCTCGATCTCCTCGGCTCGCCGCGGCCCCGGCACCGGATCGATCGGCCGCCGCTCCCAGGTCAGACCTCCCACCAGCGGCTCGGCGCCGTCGTAGATCCGGGCGTGCTCGGCGCTGGCCAGGGCCCCAACCACGTCTCCCCCGCCGCCCATGCCGATCACCAGCGGGCGGCGCGCAGCGCGAAGGATCGCCTCAGAGTCAGCCATCGACCGTCTGATGCGGCGCGCCGAGGACGATCGAGGCGTGGGTCTCGTCGGAGTCGTTCACGATCCAGCGCAGGTTGCCCTCGCGCAGCACCCGCTTTCGGCCCGGCTGAGCGGGGGTGCGGTACTCGAGCTCCCCGTCGAAGCCCACCGGATCGGGGCCGGCCAGCAGCTCCTCCTCGAGCGGCTGCCAATAGGCGGCGTTGTTGACGTGGTCGGCGATGTCACACTCGGTGGCCCGGAAGGTCCACACGCGCTCGTGGTCGGCGGAGGGCGGCGGAGGCGGATGGCGCAGGCGAGCGCTGACTCGCCGCTCGGTCCGCGCCCCGCCGTAGGTCTCGATCTCGGCTTCGGTCAGCCTGGTCGGGCGCCAGTGCTCGACGTCGAGATGAACCCAAAGTGACACCGCTTCGACGTCGACCTCGGGCTCACCCGGGCGCACGATGTCGGTGCGCCGCTCGGCCCACATCCGACCCAGGCCGCTGCAGAACGTCGTCAGCTCAAACCGCTCCCCGAAGCGGGGAAAGCGCTTGACGCGGATCCGGGTGCGCCGCACCACCCAGACCGCCGCCCGTTCCAGCCCGGCGTCCTCGACGTCGGCGTAGGCGACGTCCTGTAACCATCGCGCGAGCGCGTCCAGCCGCGTGCGTCCGGACGGGGCACAGTCGGCGAAGCCCGGCCGTTGCGCCAGGGTGAACGCCCGCACGCCGACGACCGGCGCCGGCAGCTGGTTGAAGACGTGCTCCACGAACGAGCAGCGTACGGCGTCAGCGCGCGTCGGTTGCCGCCTGCGACAGCGCCCGCCACACCCGCTCGCCGTTGACCGGCATGTCGAGATGGCGCACTCCGAGGTGGGCTACGGCGTCGATCACCGCGTTGTGGACCGCCGGGGTGGCCCCGATCGTCCCGGACTCGCCGATCCCCTTGGCGCCCAGGGGATTGACGGGCGTCGGGGTCTGCATCCGGATCAGCTCGAACTGGGGGAACTCGGCCGCCGACGGAATGCAGTAGCTGACGAAGTTCGACCCCTGGGGGTTGCCGTCCTCGTCGTAGGCGACCTCCTCGAGCAGCGCCTGGGCGATGCCTGACGCCACCCCACCGTGGACCTGGCCGTCGGCGATCATCGGGTTGATGATCTGACCGGCGTCATCGACCGCCACCAGGCGCAGCAACCAGACCTTGCCGGTGTCGGCGTCAACCTCGACCACGGCCGCATGGGCGCCGAACGGAAACGTCGGGCGCGGGGCGGCGAAGTCGGTCTGCACTCGCAGCTCCTCGAGCCGGCCGACCGCCGACAGGCTCTCGGCCAGATCGGCCCACCCCAGCGCCGGCAGCGGCGCCCCGGTGACGTGGAACCGACCCGTGTCGGGCTCGAGCACCATGTCCCGGGGATCGGCCTCGAGCTGCTCGGCGGCAATGCGCTTGGCCTGCTCCACCAGCTGATCGGAGGCCTGGCGCGCCGCGACACCGCCGATCTGCGTCGATTTGGAGCCGTAGGTACCCGTGCCCCGCGCCACCAGCTTGGTGTCCCCCTTGACCACCGTCACCCGCTCGATCGCCATGCCCAGTCGCTGCGCCACGATCTGGGCGAAGGTGGTCTCGTGACCCTGTCCGTGCGAGAACGAGCCCGTCTTCAGGACCGCATCGCCCTCGGCGGTGATCTCCACCTCGCCGAACTCGGTCTCCGGTCCTCCGTTGGTGATCTCGACGTAGGTGCTCAAGCCGACCCCGAGCAGCGGCGCTTCGCCGGCCGCCCGCCGGCGGCGCTGCTCGGCGCGCAGCTCCTCATAGCCGACGGCCTCGAGCGCCAGCTCGAGCGCCTGACCGTAGTCACCACAGTCGTATTCGGCCCCGGCCGCGGTGGTGTAGGGGAAGGCATCAGAAGCGATGAAGTTGCGGCGCCTGACCTCGGCCGGATCGAGCCCCAGGTCGGCGGCGAACATGTCCACCGCGCGCTCGATCACCTGCGCCGCCTCGGGGCGTCCGGCGCCGCGGTAGGCACCGGTGGGGGTGGTGTTGGTGACCACCGAGTCGATCTCCACCTCGATCTGCCCGATCCGGTAAACGCCGCTGGCCATCAGCGCGGTGAGCGTCGGCAGGATCGCGCCCTCGGCCGGATAGGCGCCGGCGTCCTGGAGGATCCGCAGTCGCAGCGCCTCGATCCTCCCCTCGCGGTCACCGCCGAGCTCGAACTCGATCGACTGCGCCCGGCCGTGAGACATCCCGACCATGTTCTCGCTCCGGGTCTCGGTCCACCGGATCGGGCGCCCGGTGGCGCGGGCCAGCCAAGCCACGATCGTCTCCTCCACCCCGAGCGCCTTGCCCCCGAAGCCGCCGCCGACATCCGGGGCCACCACCCGGACCCGATCCGGGTAAAGCCCCAGCGCCTCGGCGAGCCGGTCCCGGTCCTGATGGGGGGTCTGGGACGAGACCCACACGGTCAGCGTCCCGTCCGGCTCCACGCGGGCGACGCTCGCCCGCGGCTCGATCGGGCACACCGCCACTCGCTGTGAGACCACGGTGCCGCGGGTGATCACCTCGCACCGCGACAGCAGGGCCGGGTCCGGATCCTCCGCAGACTGGTGAAAGCAGACGTTGGTCCCGACCTCGTCGAACAGCAGGATCTCATCCTGGCGGGCCTGACGCGGGTCGACGACGACCGGCAGCGGCTCAAAGTCCACGGTGACCAGCTCGGCGGCGTCGACGCCCTGCTCGCGGGTCTCGGTCACGACGACGGCGACGATCTCGCCCACGTAGCGCACGACTCCGTGGGCCAGGAACGGGCGCCCCATCCGCGGGTCGAACCCCGGCCCGAACCCCGGCTCGCGGATGCCGAGGTCCAGGTCGGCGTGCGTGAACACCTGCGTGTCGGGCAGCTGCGCCGCGGCGGAGGTGTCAATCGAGGCGATCCGGGCGTGGGCCCAGTCCGACCGAACGAACGTCGCGTGCCGGACGCCGGGAAACCGGAGGTCGTCGACGAAGCGCCCGTGCCCGGTGAGAAAGCGAGGATCCTCGCGGCGGCGGATGCGCTGTCCGATCATCCTCGCTCCCTCAGGCCGGCCTTAGCGCCGCATCGCAGCCACTACCCAAGCGACGAACACGCCCTGAAACGGCAGCCGCGCCCACAGCGCCTTGGGACCCCCCGGCACGTCCTTGAACTCCTCCGGGTGCAGCGCCATGTGCAGGTTGGCCGGGAACACGGCGACCAGGGTGGCGATCAGCCACCACCCAGCCCAGCACCGGGACGCTCGGATCATCAGCCCGGCGCCGCCGGCCATCTCGGCCACTCCGCTGGCGTAGACCCCCGCCTCGGGGGCGGGCACGTAGGGCGGCATGATCCGGCGGTAGACCGTGGGAAACACGAAGTGCAGCGCCCCGGCGATCACGAACGTCGGGCCGGCCAGCTTCTGGATCGCGCGCATCGCGCGGCACGGTAGCGCACTGTCGGCGATCATCGATCATCCGATCAGGATGATCAGACCCCGGATGACCAAAAAGGCACCGATCGCCGCCGCGCCGATCACCCCGAGACGGCGACCTCTGCGGTCAAGCCAAGCCCGGATCGGGTCACGGTGGCTTGCGTGCGCTCTGGGGCGAACAGGTAGCCGAGCAGCGGCAGCTCGAGCAGCAGTTGCTGCATCACGCAGAAGAACACGACGAGCACCACCGTCGGCACTGATCCCGGGTCGAGCCCGACGATGTGACGGAGCGCGTTGAGATAGCTGACCCCGGAAAGCTCAGCACGACGCCGACCGCAAACGTGACCCGCATCGAGCCCCGTCCGAGTAGGCGCAGCTGCCAGCCTTCCATTTCCTGCTTGGCCTTCCCCTTGGCCTGCTTGCGCCGCCCCTGCCAACTGCGCAGGCGCGCATCGAGACAGGTTGCCAGCACGTAGGAGATCCCGATCGCGATCGCCCCCCCGAGGATATCCCCGCCGGGGCTGAGGGCGTGCTGTGAAGTGCTGACCGCGCTCGAGCCGTGCAACGAGAACGCGAACACGAGGCCGAAGGTGAGCAGCATTACCGTCACCGCGGCGAGCAGTGACGGGTTGAACGCAGCCAGCGCCGAGGAGAGAAAGACGCTGACCAGGTCTCTGTGCATCTTGGGAGGTCTCGTCCGGGCCGATCAACGAGAGGCACCGGCTCCTACAGCTCGGAGAGCCGCTCGTAGAGGATGATCCTGGCGGCCGCGTCCAGGAGCGCGAGATGGGAGAAGGCCTGTGGTAAGTTGCCCAGGTGCCGGGCGGTGGCGATGTCGAACTCCTCGGCGTAGAGCCCGAGCGGCGACGCTTCGCGCAGCAGGCGCTCCATCAGATCGAGAGCGCGCTGATGCTCGCCGACGATCACGATCACGGGCCGGCTCGCCGCTGCAGGAGCGAGCGCTGGTCGGATCAGCGCGCACCGCCGCGCGGCAGCTGAGAGACTGCGGGCGTGCGACCGCCGGCTCCAGCCGTCCTGGCCCTGGCAGCGGCGGCGATCGCCGCGGCGCCGGCCGGTGCGGCCGGTGCGGCCGGTGCGACCGGTGCGGTCGGGTCCCAGGTGACGCTCCGGCGGGCCGCGATCACGATCCTGGTCCTGGTCCCCGGCGCCCGGGTGGTCGTCACCCGCAACCCGTACCGGCTCCAGATCAAGCAGGGCGACGGCGCCGACGCGCTCTTCGAGGTCTCCGGCCGGGCGCCGCGGCGGCTGGTGCTACCGGCGATCGAGGATCCGATCGGCACCGGACTGGACAATCCGGCCACGCCGACCCTGTACGCGCCGCTGTCGTTCCTGGTCGGCTCCGAGACGCTCCAGCAGTACCCGGGCGGCCTGTTCGGGGGCAACCTGATGCGCGGCACCCGTTCGGGGGTGATCTACCGGGCCCAGCGAGTCCTGCACGTGACCCGCTGGCGCGGTGGCGTGCGGCTGGTGATCTCCACCACCGACCCCAGTGGACGCCGGCTGCTCGTCACGGTGCGCCCGATCGCGAGCCGCGCGGTCGCGAGCGGCGCGATCGCGAGCCGCGCGGTCGCGAGCCGCGCGATCAGCGTCTCGGTGACTGCGCGGCCGGCCCGCGGGGTGGTCGAGGTCGGCGATTCGTTTCGATCCGGCCCCGACGAGGGGTTCTTCGGCTTCGGCGGTCGCCACAACAGCGTCGATCAACGCGGTCAGGTCCTCTCGAGCTTCGTCAGCGAGGAGAACCTCGACAACCTCAACCACGACCCGGGCCTGTCGCCCAACGGCGACACCGCCGCCTACTACCCGGAGGCGGAGTTCTTCTCCTCGCGTCCGTACGGCTTCGAGCTCGCCCAGTCGCAGCTGGCCCGGTTCAAGCTCGATGCCGGCGGCGCCCGGGCCTGGAACGTCACCGCGTCGGCGCCGTCGCTGGCCTACGTGGTCGCCCCGGGTCCCGCCCCGCGCGCGATGCGGACGCTGACGGCGCTGAGCGGACGCCAGCCGGTGCCGCCCATCTGGGCGCTCGGGCCGATGCTCGACCGGCTGGTCAAGAACGCGGGCGAGACGACCGCCGACTACGAGGCCACTCTGACCGCCGACCTGGCCAACATCGCCCGCTACCGCCTGCCGCTGACCGGCTACCGGGTGGAGGGCTGGGGGTTTCCGGGGGCCCGCAACGGGATCGCCCTGCACACGTTCACGACCCCCGGCTTCCAGAGCCGGCTGTTCGCCACGCTGCACCGGCGCGGCATCCGTCCGCTGGTCTATCTGCGCCCCTGGATCACCCCCGGTTCGGCGCCCGTCCGGAAGAGTCTGGTGGTGCGGACGGCCGGCGGCGCCCCGTACTACACGGCCACGACCACCGGAAAGAAGATCGCGCTGCTGGACTTCACCGATCCGGCGGCGGTGCGCTTCTGGCGCCACCAGGTCGCCCGCGCCCTGAACCTCGGAGCGGACGGCTTCATGCAGGACTTCGGCGAAGAGGTGCTGTTCGACATGCACTTCCACGATGGGGAGACCGGCGTGACGATGCACAACCGCTACTCAGTGCTGTACGCGCGGGCGACGCGAGCGGAGTTCACGCGCTATGCGCGGGCGCACCCCGGCCGCGGCCTGTTCTTCTTCACCCGCGCGGGCTACAGCGGCCTGCCCGGCTCGGCGGCTTACGAGAGCGCGAACTTCCCCGGTGACGAGACGACCGATTTCTCGCACGCCTCGGGGCTGGCCTCGCTGACCAGCGACATGCTGGGACGCGCCGTCGACGGCGCGTACGGCTTCGGCACCGACATCGGCGGCTACTACGACCTGACCACCCCGCCGACCACCAAGGAGCTGTTCCTGCGCTGGGCCGAGTGGGCGGCGCTCAGCCCGATCTTCCGCCTGCACGGGTCCGGACTCGCCGGGACCCACACGCCGTGGTCGTTCGGACCCGAGGTGGTCCGCGTCTATGCCTCGCTGTCGCGGCTGCATTTGCGAGCGGCGCCGTTGATCATGCGCCTGTGGCGGCAGGCCGACCGCACGGGAATGCCGGTCACGCGGCCGCTGTGGCTGGCCGATCCGGGTGACCCGCGGGCCCGGCGCCAGGATCAGGAGTGGCTGCTGGGCCCTGATCTACTCGTCGCGCCGGTCGTGGCCCAGGGCGCGACCTCGCGCCAGGTCTTCTTTCCCCCGGCTGCTGGCGTACGCTGTACCATCGAAGCGTGCGGGGACCCAGGCTGGCGCGGGTCTTGGCCTCCGTGCCCCAGCTGCCCTACTTCACCCGCTGCGGCACCGATCCGCTGCGATTGCCCGCCCGGGGCCGGGCCGTCCGCGGCCACGCCGCCTCGGGGTGACCGAGCGTGCCCGCGAACCCCGCCGGCCTGATCTACGGCACGATCGCGGTCGCCGCGCTGCTGGCGGCCGAGAGCGCCCGCCGTGAAACCTACGTTGAGACGGTCGGCGCGGTGTTGATCACGCTGTTGCTCTACTGGCTGGCCCATTCCTACGCCGGGTTCACCGGGGAGCGAGTGCGCGCCGGAGAGCCCTTCACCTACCGCGGGCTGCTCCGGACCGCCACCCACGAGCTGGCCGTGCTGCTCGGAGCCGCCGTGCCGCTGTTGGCGATCCTGATCTGCTGGGCCGCCGGCGCCGCGCTGAGCACGGCGGTGTCGATCGGCATCTCTACCACGGTGGTGATCGTGATCGCCACCGAGGTCGTGATCGGTCTCCGAGCCGAGCTGACCGGACGTGACCTGGTTCGCCAGACGGCGGTTGGAGTCGTGCTCGCGCTCCTGGTGATCGCGCTCCGGGTCTTGCTGCACTGACGACCCGGCGGCGCGTGCTCCGGGTCTGGCTGCACTGACGTCCGGGCAGCGCGTCCGCGGTCCTCAGGACCTGAGCGTCAGCGTGAAGTCCCGTGGCTCGGCACCGCGCAGCGCTTCGAGCACGAGCGTACCGTCGGCCGCCCGGACCGCCCGCTCGAGATCCCCGATCGAGTGCACGGAGTGCTCGCCCGCGCGCGTGATCAGATCTCCGCGGGCGACGCCCGCCCCGTCGGCCGGGCTGTCGGACCGGACCCGCACCACGAGCACCCCGGCCTCGTCCGGTAGCCCGACCGCCGCGCGCATCCGCTTGGCCACAGCCGCGGTGGCGACCGCCAGCCCGAGCTGGGGCGTCGCCCGCTCAACGGGCTCAAAGAAGGCCAGCCAGCCCTCGAGCTGCTCGGTCAGGGCTGTGGCGCTGCCGGCGGGCAGACCGGCAGCGAGTCGAGCGGCCCGCTGCTCATAGGCCGGCCGAGCGGCGAGGAGCAGCGCCCGGCCGCGCTCGGTCAGGGTCACGATCACGCTGCGCCGGCTCTGGGCATCGGGCTCGCGCTCGATCAGCCGGGCCCGCTCGAGCCGGCCGAGCCGGATCGAGAGCGTGCCGGAGGTGCGGCGGACGCGGGTAACCAGGTCGCGCTGGCTCAGGGTGTGCCGATCGGCTCGCTCGAGCGCATCGAGGACCAGGAAGCTCGGCCGCGTGAGCCGATGCTCGGCCAGCGCCTCCTCGAGCTCTGACTCCAGGTGCGCGGCGACGCTGATCGTCAGGTCGGCGAGCTGCGCGGGGGTGGACTCCTCGCGGCTGAGGTCGGCCGGTTGGGCCGCGGTTTGCGCGCGGCCGGCGTCCGCGGGGTCAGATTTGACATCAGACATGCTCTACTCCAAACACTTTGAATCGAAACGTTGTTGTACGATTGTTGCATGTCGCTGCTGGATCAGATCAGCTCACCGGCGTCCGATGAGTCAGAGGCGGCGCTGGATGCCTATTCACGCACCGTGATCGCGGTCGCCGAGGCGGTCGGCCCGAGCGTCGCCAACCTCCGGGTCCGCAGGCGCGGCCGGCGCGGCCCCTCGGTCGGAGCGGGCACCGGCGTGGCGATCTCACCCGACGGATTCCTGATCACCTCGGCCCACGTGGTGGAGGGCGCTCAGCGCGGAGTGGCGGAGTTCGGCGACGGCAGCGAGTGCGAAGTCACGCTCGTCGGCGCCGATCCCCTATCGGATCTCGCCGTCCTGCGGGCCGACCATGGCGATCTGGCCGCCGCCAGGCTGGGCGACGCCGAGCAGCTGCGCGTCGGTCAGCTGGTGATCGCGATCGGCAACCCGCAGGGCTACGCGAGCTCGGTCACCGCCGGCGCGGTGAGCGGGCTGGGTCGCTCGCTCGGTGTCGGCCCCCGCGGCGGTCCGCGCCGGCTGATCGAGAACGTGATCCAGACCGATGCCGCGCTGAACCCGGGCAACTCCGGAGGTGCGCTGGCCGACGGCGCCAGCCGGGTGGTGGGGATCAACACGGCGGTCGCCGGCGTCGGTCTCGGGCTGGCGGTCCCGATCAATGACGCCACCCGGTTGATCGTCACGACCCTGATCGCCGACGGACGCGTGCGCCGCGCCCAGCTCGGCGCCGCGGTGGCGCCTCGGCCGCTCCCGCCGGCGGTCGCCGAGCGGCTGCGCCGGCGCGGTGGCCTGGCCCTCCGGCAGGTGATCGAGGACAGCCCGGCGCAGAGGGCCGGCCTGCAGCAGGGGGACCTGCTGCTCGAGCTCGACGGCGAGCCGGTGTCCGACGCGACCGACCTTCAGCGCCTGATGGTGCACGAGCGGATCGGGCGGGAGGTTGCGGCCCGGGTGCTGCGGGGCGGCGCGGAGCTGACGCTCACGGTCGTGCTCGACGAGCTGGCCTGAGGCGTCGGGGTGCCGGTTGTCGACGCCGCGGGAGCACGCCTAACCTCGATTCTCGGTCAGATAGTTGTGCTGAGGTTTTGGGGATCGGTCATCGTGGTGGGAACCGGAAGTTGAGCTTGCGGCCGTCGAGCCAGGGG
>JAABUJ010000894.1_pt1 | contig 50702 bp, 57 predicted proteins | sample 5559131 | NCBI WGS metagenome assembly JAABUJ01 (sample SAMN10711875, study PRJNA513366) | rock metagenome | isolation source: Antarctica rocks | place: Antarctica: Victoria Land, Mt New Zealand nord | collected 2016-01-07
GGGTGCGAGGGAGGGGGAGGGGGAGGGGTGAGTGGTAGAGGTGACGCGTGGGTGGTTGAAGTTGTTTTGAGTTCGTGTTTGGCTTCTCTTCGTTCTGGGTTTTGGATGCGGATGTGGATATGGGGCACCGGTATGGATGATCTGGGTGCAGTCGGGGTGGGGTTTTGGGGTACGTTTGGAGGGAGGCGTCGGGGTCTGGTATATGGCACTGTGGATGACAAGGAAGACTTGCACGGCACTCACGACTTGGTGGGTGCGGTTCAGAGAAGCTCCGTATATATGACTCTATCCACTTTTTCGTTCTCACCAAGGGCAATGTGATACAATTACTTCAATATCAGCCTACCAACCCACATGTCAGGCGGAGCAGCAACAACACCCACCCACCACCGATCACCAATCACCAATCCAAACCCACCCAATCCCTCTTCCCTCGACTCGGACGTGCGTGCCTTCGGCCCCGTGTCTCTACTTATCTATATCTCACACCCCCTCACGGCACCATAGACTACAATACGGAAGCGTCGACGAATATCATACTGTGACTGACTGACTGACTGACTGACGGGATGAATTGCGACCGGCAGAGGGATCGGGATCGGGATCGAGATCGGGCAGGGTGGGATGGGATGGGATGGGAAGGACGGAGAGGGAGGAGGGAGGGAGGGATGGAGGAGACGGAAAGACGAAGCCTTTGTTTTTGGCAGCTACGGGCAAGGGCACGGGCACAGGCACAGACGGGGAATTGTCTGGGCCGATCCTTTTTCGGGTCGGAGTTGAGACGGACGGTGGGTTCGATCTGTATTGGTTTTGATGGTTGCTTGCTTTGCTGCTTTGTTGAAGGGTTGCTGTAACGAAGGGGATGAATGGTCTGGCAGAAAGGTACAAATAAGTGGGCGATGGCGTTTCCACTTGTGAGGTCACCGATTTCAGCTACATACTCGCTCGAGCTAGTGGAGGCAACGATCAAGTTGTCTAGATGCTTTTGCTAACCAAGGTCGCCAAGGAGCTGAGTAAATTGCAAGATGTGAGAGATTTCCAGTAGCTCCAAGCACTCCAGCACAGTATGCATGCTATATGAAGCTGCTAGCCATAACGTAGAGCTATCTAAAGTCTCTCAACCTAACAAGCAGCCCGGTCTAGGACAAGCCAACAAAGCACGCAGCTAGGAAGATCGCAAGAACTTTTGCAACACCATATCCACGCCACTCTACTGCGGCGCGCCATTCGTGATGGTCCCATACGGAACGGCCGGATAGTCGCCAAAGCAAGCAAAATCAAAGTTCGCCAACTGAACTGCATCCTTCTGGCTCTCCATGAAAGCACCGATCTCGCACCAGCCATCGACACGATCCCCACAAGCCGGCAAACTGACGCCAAGCGGAATGGTGCGCTGGCCGAGCAGGAAATGAACGTATGTGGTCGGAGGTCCGGAGGAGGCGCCGTACGAGCGGTCAGCGGGGACAGGCGAGGGAGTCTTGATGATCTCGATGGCGAAGCGAGCGGCGTTGGGCACCATGCGGGAAATGAAAAGGGAGCGGTTGGCGGGCGGTGGGCCTACGGCGGGGAGGTATTGGTCGAACTGTTTGAGCCCGAAGGCGGTGAAGATGGGGACCATGTTTGTGTCGTGGGAGAAGTCGAAGTAGAGGGATTGATTGAGGGGGAAGGTGGCGGTGTTGTTGTCGACGGTGATGTTGTTGGCGTCGGTGGCATTGGTAATGACGTGTTGTTGTAAGCGCGCCATGATTTCTTGCTGCCAGGAAATGCCGAGGGCACGTGCGGTGGGCGAGTTGAATGCGAAGGAGCCGGCATATGAGAGGTCGATGGCGTATTCAAAGCCTTCCCATTCCGAATATGTAAAGAGGCTGCACCAGGCGGAGTATCCGAAAGCAAAGGTCTCGTATGGGCACATGGTTTGTGCGGCGGAGGTGTCTTGGAGGGTCCAGTTGTAGCCAGTGATCATGCTTTGCAGCCGACTAGTAGCGTTGGCAAGATAAATGGATTGCCAGAGAAGACTAGCGTTGCGGCCGCCGAGGTTGACAGGTAGTCTCGAGTTGTCACAAATGAGATAGCTGGACAAGCTGGTATTGTACCCGACTTCTTCGATAAACACTTCAAGTGTAGCATTCTGGGTCCAGTCCTGGCCAAAGAAGCCACTCATAAAGTATTCGGCGGCTTGAAGAATGCGGTCCTGCGAGGTTGTACGAGCAATGATCTTGGTGGATGGATCGTACAGTTGAGCGTACTGATAGTAATGATACACTCCAGCGTCGAACATCCTGCTTGCATGTCAGCACCGGGTGAAAGTCTGACAAGTGGACGACTGCTTCTTACTCTTGACATCCCCAAGGCGTTTGTATTTCTGCACCTAGCCTATACTTCCAGGTGTTTAGAAAGGACAGAGCACCAGTAGCGTGGAGTCTCCCGGCAGCGTTGGTGAGACGCTCACCAAATTGCACGGTATCGATCCCGGTGGTAAGATTGGGATATCGAGCGCCGTGACGGTGGAGAACGTGGACTTGAGTAATGTTTGCACCTGCTGGAAGTGGATACTCATCGACGCCGAAGCCGACCGGGTTGGGGAAGTAGGGGCTATAGTTGCCAAGTAATTGGAAGATGCTCTTTCCATTGGGAGCTCCTGCAATCGGCTGAGCAGTCTCCAGTGGGGAGTTTGGAACAAAAGACCGGCTGGGACCGAAGGGGGCAGGGTTGCTCTGAGCAAGGAAGGGAGGTGAGCCAGTTGTTGTGGGACCTGTGGCGAAGGATCAGCTGTGTAGACTCTGACCATAGGTGAAGATGATATGCATACCGGCAAACAGTTCAGGGGACGTCTGGAAGAGTTGTGGAACGGTGCCACTGCTGGTGACAGCCGTGGTTGCTTCTCCATTGACAGTCAGACTCTGGCATTTGACCAATCCTATCAGGATGGCAAGCACAAGAGGTTGACACAGCATGATGAGCATGACGGAGAATAACTGAGTAAGGTCACGTTGCAAATGACTATGAAGGATAGATCAACTACAGAATAGTCCTCACAGACACAGATGTGAGATGTTGTCTTTCCACGATGTCTATTCAAGGTTGCGAAAGGAAGAGAAGATTGAGCAAGAAGAGAAGAAAGCCACGATGACTTTTAAGCCATGAGAGTGAGTGAATGAAATGACGCAGTGGGTGAATGCCGAGACAGGAAGCGACAGGTGATGACCTCTCCCCTGTCGATCAGGGTCTAATGAGCGGGGTCGGCAGGAGATCATGCCTCAATGACTTCACTGTCACCCTTTTTGTGTGTTGTGAATAAGTGAGTAGTGGGGCAAGAGAGTTGCGATTGAAGCCAGTCAGGAGGAAGCTTCAATAGACTGTTTACCCCCTACTCTACCCTGAGCAGCATTGGTCTCTCACTAAGCTCAGAAGTCATGATTGTCTGAGCGCTTTCAGATAGAGGTTGCCTGGCAGTACTGGAAGCTCAAGTATAAGCTCAAAGTGAGCCTGCATCACGGTTATGATCACTGTCAAGCTTTGGTTTCCGTGGACCTGCAGGCAGAACGTCGCATGTCGTTAAATCTTTACAGCCGCATCCAAAGACCTTACAGAGCATGACCATGACGTGAAAACCCGGTAGGTTGGACACTAGAGAAGCAGTCAAACAGCTTGCTCCCACCGTTGGTGGCACTGAAAGAAGGCAGGTAAGTATCTCATGCTGTCCGTCTTCACATCTTCGCTTTTGTGTGCATCGTAAGAAGTGAGGAGAAATCAAAGGATGTCCTGTGCTTACCTGATACATTGCTCGATGACTAATCCACATTCAGCCCTATTTTGACCGCATGCAATGTCAAACCCAAGATTTGGATAATCGTGTGGTCTTCCAAAATCGAAGGGTATGTGTCTATTAGTCTATTGAGTAAGTTGGAACCACACGTTCGGAGAACAAATAGGTGTAGTACATTTAAGGCCTTCCCGTATCCTCCAGAGCATTGGGCTGTAGCGGATTGCATTCAGTACCTGATTGCTTGCGATCTGAGAATCTCCAGCACCAAATACCTGAACAGCTCTCTAACCATGCTACCTTGCTCTCCGCATGTAGCTTTAAGGTGCTGAATCGAAAATTGGTCCCATTACTGCATTGACAAAGATAACGCAAGCTGATCCCCATCTCACTGCGACAAAGTGATGCTTCCAACCCTAAAGAGTTGGACGAATGGAACAGGAGACTGGGTACTATAGATGAACGAAACAATCTCCAACGGATTGAAGAAATACAATGCTCTGGGATATTCCCTTTGCGTCATGGCCGGCTCGAACACGACAAATACCCGTGTGGGGAAGGCGGAAGTCAGAGGCAGCTTTCCAGGCGTACCTAAACGCGGCGTCGGAGTAAACAGCTTTCCGGGCGTGCCGAAACGCAATGTAGTCTAGGACAGTTCTCCATTAGTCCCGAGAGCAGACAATGGTACCAAGGAGAGGGCCCATGATAGCTTCCTATTGACGCCGTGGGTGAACTGCTTTGGAATCTATCAAGCAACGAACATGTCAACATGTTGCCGCTTGGGGCTTAGGGCTTTGAGCGTCAAAGTCAGACACATGAGAAACTACCAGGTACCTCAGTGTCCAACCCAGTCTCTCCTCGGCGAATCTATTTCTCCTGGAGCGTGCTACGATACCCTGTCTTCGGTGGCTTCGGTGGAATGAACTGCCGACGGCATGTTGGACCCTCATCCCACCCAATGTGCGATGATGGGACTCATGACTATCAACATCTCCCATTTGAAAGCTCTTCTACATTGGCTCGACTTTGCATTGACTCCAACCAAGTAAACTACGTTGGACCGTGCCGCCTCGCAGATCGTCGTCTTGGGATCTTCTCAGAGGAGATGGCGGACGAAGAACGACCCCTCCTCACCGCCGCCCAGATATCGGCCCACAACACCCCCTCAGACTGCTGGGTCGTGATCGACAACCGAGTCTGGGACATGACCGATTTTGCACCCGAACATCCGGGCGGCGCTGACAGTACGGTTCCCTACCCTTTTACCTCCTTTCGCCCACAAGCGCTTGAAGCCCCCTGAACCCCTACCCTAATGGTGCCGATGTACAAAGCCAATCGCTGACCGCTGCATCGCCGAGAAAAAGTCATCTACCAGCACGCCGGCCGCGACGCAACGGCCTCGTACAGCACCATCCACGCGCCGTCCCTCCTGCGCACGACCCTCCCTCCATCCGCGCTCAAAGGCACGCTCGATAGATCCACCATCGACGCCTCCTGGTCCGCGCAGTCGAAGCCCGAACCAGAAACCAACCCGACCTTGGTGATCGACAAGCAGAAGCCGGCGTTGCACACGCTGCTCTCGCTGCACGATTTCGAGACCGTGGCGTCGCAGACGCTGTCGGCCAAGACGTGGGCCTTCTACTCGTCCGCGGCGACGGATCTGATCACGCGGGATGCGAACCGGTCGATGTTCGACCGGATCTGGTTCCGGCCGCGGGTGCTGCGGGACGTGCGGTACGTGGATACGAGGACGAAGCTGCTGGGCGTGAAGAGTCAGATGCCCGTCTTCGTGAGTCCGGCGGCGTTGGCGCGCTTGGTGCATCCGGAGGGGGAGAAAGGGATTGCGAGGAGGTGTCGCGAGAAGGGCATTATCCAGTGCGTACGTGTAGCTTCGGGCTTGCGGAGGGATTTCGAGAAGTCGCGCGATGCGGTGCGGCAGGCTGACGGGTTCTGTGCGCGACAGGTTTCCACGAACGCGAGCTATCCGATTGAGGAGATACTGGCTTCGTCGCCCGCCCACCCTTTCTTCTTCCAGCTGTACGTCAACAAGGACCGGCCCAAGACGGAGGCTTTACTCGCACAGCTGCGCTCCTTGGACAGGATTGCCGCCATTTTCCTCACCGTCGACGCTCCGGTAGCCGGGAAGCGCGAAGCGGACGAACGGGTCCGGGCCGACGAGTCGGTGAGCACACCCATGAGTGGCGCCAAGGCGGGAAACGACAAGCGGGGAGGAGGACTCGGTAGGATCATGGGGAGTTACATCGACGCGACGCTCAACTGGGATGATCTAGCGTGGTTGCGCCGACACTGGGATGGTCCGATCGTAATCAAAGGTATCCAAGGGGCCGCTGACGCGAAGAGGGCGATGCTCGAGGGTGTCCAAGGCGTCGTGTTGAGTAATCACGGCGGGCGGAGTTTGGACACAAGTCCGCCGGCGATACTGATACTTTTGGAATTGCAGCGGTGCTGTCCTGAGGTGTTTGAGCGCATGGAGGTGTACCTGGACGGTGGGGTGAGGCGCGGGACGGATGTCCTGAAGGCATTGTGTCTTGGCTCCTCGGCTGTGGGGATTGGGAGGTCGTTTCTGTATGCTTTGAACTATGGCGAAGAGGGCGTGGAGCATATGATAGATCGTAAGTACTTGCCCGGGGGTGACATCCGGTCTGCGAAGGGAGCTGTTGTTGGTAATATGCTGTGCTATGGCGGCTAACGATGAAATGGCTGCAGTTCTAAAGGACGAGCTGGAGACGAGTATGCGCATGGTTGGGATAACAGACCTTTCCCAGGTGCACCCAGGATTGGTCAACACGCTGGACGTGGATCCCCTGGTGCCCAAAACTATGGAGCACCCCTACGCAAAGTGGAGACCAAAGCCTAGGCTGTAATCTCCAAGCAGGATGTATGATCGGATCAACTCCAAATCATGGGCACTATTGGGTTGAATAGGTATCATGCAGGTAGCGCCGCGCTACGTACCGCTGTGGTCTAAAACAAATGTGAAGACCAAAGATCCGCAACTGTTTGACAGATTGTAAGAATCGAACGATTAACTCCATATGTTCATCCATAAGGTATTCGCAGGTTCGAGGTCCTCACAACAAGCTTGTACGCTTGCTGGAAAGCTTGGCATACATGGACGCGACCGGGCTCCCCTCAGCTTCAAATTGCAATTGCGATGGTCTCGAGATCTTGCTCCTCCAATCACTTGCACTAGGCGCTCTGCTATTCTCGATAAACACATGATCGTCGTCAACATTGATGAACCAGTTTACTTTGAGCTGATCCTTCTCAGGCCCACCGCCACAGCTACCCGCCAAGTGCCCACTTGGAGGCGAGTTGATGGCGAGCGAGAACAGATTCTGAGGTTCGATGAAGTCAGTCACGAGCCCACCTCTAATGAAGAAATAGACGAGACAGAAGATATTCATGGCGCAAACAAGAGCAAGGACGATGTAAAAGACGCTCTGCCATGGCTGCGCACCCCCGGAGGCGTAATCTTGGGTCTGAAAGGTCGCCTGGAATGCTTGATATTGCGGCTCTTTCAACGCTGGTACCGTGGTGGAATAGTTCCAGTAGTGGATGAATGGCGCATCCTGAGCGCTTATGAGAAGGGTGCAGCCCGCCAAAACAGCCAGCGCTTCTGCTATCGAAGGTAGGGATGGGTCCAAGGACGGCGTCGATGGTATAAGTTGCGTTAACAGCCTGGCGTTGGCGGCTCTTCCGTCCGTGATACCATTGTTCAGGCTAAGGGCGTTGCTCCATTCGGACGCGATATTCTTCCAGTCGGTTTCGACAAAACCCACAGGAGCCTCGGGGTGTGAAAGGCTATAAGGATGGCGGTTATTATGGTCGTTGTTACAGTTAGCCTTCAACGAGCCCCCGCTCAGACTCGCATGATACTCGGTCGAACATTTCGGATACTGGGTGGCCCTCAAAGAGCATAGTACATATTCTGACTTTGCGGATGTTCCGAGCAAATATATCGCGTCAGCATACCATCCGGTTGTATTGAGGATGGTGTTGTAAGGCATTGGTAATTTAGGAAAGATAGGGGGTCGACGACCGTATTTCTTCCCAAACCCGAATAGGTCGTCAACGTTCGTTGTATTCAGCCATTCGTCTGGACCGTAATTTGGAATGAATGGCGGCCCGGGAGGATATGCAGACGCGTTGAAAGGCTGGTCCGCATTAGGCCATTCCATGTAGACCATAGGCTCCATATCTTCCTTCGTCACGGTGGCGCAAAGAACATTGACTGCCGGCGACGGAACGGATGCAGTGATGTTGTATTCCCCAAGACCCTGCAAGCATATTGGTTAAGGATTGAAACAGAGGGTTGAAGGTGGGTACAGACGTCTAGAGTCTCGGGCTGCATTATTTGGTTGAAGGGGTCCCTCGCCGCTGCGAAAACACCTGAGTGAGGCATGGCCATAGACACGTTGTTGACGATCCTATGTCCGTATTCGGATGACAAATCAGTCATGTTTTGTATGTTAATCCACGCGCCCCGAACAGTCGTGTTATCGTAAAGCATTCCGACCGGAGGTGGTCGTCGGCTCAGCTCAGTATCACCAGTACCGGTGGCAATAAGCTCCGTCCACGTCGACAAATATTGTTGGTAGTTGTGGAATCTGTAACCTCAACTCAGTACAGTTACTAGTCATACATGGTTCCTAGGTTGGTATTCAACTGACGCTTGGCCGGCGTGTTCGATATCCAGACAAGTCGTTCCTGCAAACTCATCATCGCTGGCTTGAATTGGAGTCTGACACTTGGAAGCCACATATGTTGGGTTCGCAAACTTTGTCCCTACTCTTCCGTATAACGTTGTGTCTTGCACCTTGCCAAGGTTAAGTTTCGGGGAGACTAGAGTATATCATAAGCTTGTATTCCTGCAATGTTGCCTGAGGTCCCAATGTTGATGTCGCAATGCACACGGCTCGAGTATCCGCATAGAGACCAGAGAGCCCATCCTCAATCTGTTATGGGAGATCCCTCGTACGAACCCATGAACCCCTCAAAGATACAAGGAGCACAGATGATAAGGAACTTCCCAAACAACAGCTGTTGCATAGTGATCAACGCAAACGAGGAGGAACTAAAGATCCAGCATTTGAAGAATTTACGCACCTAATGCATCAGAAGCAGTGGTATAGAGCATCGCAAGGAAAGTCGCGGTAAGCGCTACCATGCCAAGAAAAGTCCATGCCGCGTAGCGGACGCTCTCCCAGTGTGTGATCATCGTACCAGGCTGCATGATCCAAGACCTCAAGGACATCTCGGCTATGTTTATACCTTTTGAGTTTTTGATGAAAGCCCGTCGACTAAGGACCTGGCCCAAGAAAGCCACGAAGACCGTGACGAAGGATAGCTCAATCGTCTTGGCGAAAAGAGCGCAGAGCAACGATGCGGTGGAGGGAGCCAGACCTCCGATTGGTTTGATACTTTGTCCGTACCGCGGCTTGACCATGGCGATGATTAGCCAGACACTCGAAAGAATGGTCGAGTATATAGCGAGTATCAATATCGTCACGGACAGCCAATTCCCTCTACCCTCGTAGATGTTCTTCTTTGAGGGGCACCGGATGGATGAGTCGGAACCTAGCACAGCGTGTATTAGTCTATAGTCCTATCAGTACTTGGAAGGTTTCCACTTGCCATTCTTTGAGATATCATTTGATATCGAGAAGCTTTTGTGCAGAAGATTTTCAGTGTCGTGAGTCGGGAGAGAGGTCTTGAATGTAGAAGTTGGTTTTGAGCTGTAAGCACCTTGATCTGGTGATGGCACCCCCCACAGCTGATTCGCATCAGTTTCCGGTAATGAGAAGTCCCTCGATGCATTAGGAGAGACTAATGGTGAGACCGTTCTAGCGTTTGGGTCCGATGTGCGGTATGTTTGCTTGCTAGCTACGGGCACTCGCGCTATCGAATTTTGTCCGCTCCGTCCTAAGCTCGTTGCTAACCCTAGTCCGTGGGTAGTCAAGCCTTCCTCTACCATGTCTCCAAGAGCAGCGCCATCATAAGATGGTGTCGCATGGTACCGAACCTCACGACTAGCTGACGATGTTGCTCGTCGGTATCCGGGGCGGTGATGCGCATTGGGCGAGGGTGAACCAATTATGGTAGGACTCGAGTCAATGCTATGATCGGACAATGTCGAAGGTTCTTTCTTAAGAAGGCCCTGACGAACCTCGGGACTCGAAGTTGAATCCATCCAGAACCCGAGACTCACCTCGTGAGTCGGCCAATGTAGTCCTGCTTGGTCAGTCTGCAATTCTTCGCTGTGTATATCCGAGTCAAACGATCTTCGGTATAGCGAAATATCATAGAAGACAGCAATGGAATATAGAAGGTCAAAACCACCGCCTCGGGATTGTCCAACAAGTAGAAGAGGACATTTGTACCAAAAGCAAACGCTCAGTCAATCCGCAGAGCACTCCAACAGTTCGGGTGCGGAAAACTCCGACGGTGGCACAGCCGGGCAATTTCCAGACTCTCCTTCAGGCTCATGGCGCAGACCTAGCGCAATGTGCTTCGGAAGGGCCAATTGATTGGAAGACAGCAGTTTGTGTCAGCCTCGTGGCTGGCTTCCCGCATGGATTCGGGGAAGCCGAATGGGCTAAGGATTCCTTTCGCCGATTGCGAGTGGCCTGAGGTTGAACGGACCTCCACAGTTGGATCGAGTCTCCGCCCAGTTTACCAGCTACTTAGTCTCCCACCGGACGGTTATTATTATTTCTCGAAGGAGCATAAGAATCTTCAGGCACGCAGCTTCGCAATCAAATGTCGTTTAGAGCGTGGCTTGTCTCATCATTATTGCTGGCGGTAAATTTGATCGTCTGATTGGAGCGCTGTCTCTCTAAGACGGATCAGAGAGCGCCACGAAGCTCTGATAGGAGTAGGTACGAAATGAGGCTACGAGTACGAAGTACAACAATCAATACCTTACCCTAAGGTATGTGAGAATTTATAAGATCCGTCTTACACCAAGCTGGTCGTCTGTCCTGTGTTGAGAGTTTTCTTCAACGATACTCCGTACATATGGTATCAAGGCTGATTGATTCTCCTGAGTATAGATAGGTATTGCTTGAGCGACGATGCACTACTTCGGTCCAATGTCTCTGCCAAATTTCCCCCATGGTAAATAAGGTATAGGGGACGGCTGAAGCCTGTACTTTCTCACGCATAAAGCTCTACTTGTACATATTTATTGCCTCTTAATTTGTACGGCCTGCCCTCGCCCATCCCCAGCACCGCGTAGGATCCACAGGGGAGAGTACCTAAGGTAGTTAAATGTCAAAGAGACAAAAATAAAGATTAAAAGAAAAATTGCAAATGCAGGCTGGGGTTGCTGGGAATCGAACCCAGGACTCATCGGACTTGGAAACCACAACGATACGTGATCACCACTTCACTACAACCCCTGTAGGAGGAACCTCGGCATTATTGTGATACTTACAGCCTTTGGCTAACCAAGGGTGAAGAAGGTATTGCAAACCATCGAAAAAGGGAGATACCTTAATAATGATGTTTGCCCATTGATCAGCATCCCTACGCACTTTTCGAATAAACTCGTGAAGAGGCGACTCTCCATCCTTCCTTAATCCTTACCAAAGAGAGTTGAGAGCAGCAGTCCCGGAGGACTCCACCAACCGCGTATGCTGAGATGTTAGACAGCCATCGGAAGAAAAGGATGCAGTTACCTTTGGAGGACTCCGGATCCTCCAGAGATTCACGACAGTTGACATGTACGCGACAAACTTGTTGAGGCACCGGACGACGGTCCGCTTGCTTGATCTTAATTCAGGCAACTGTAATGGCCGTTGATCATTACAAAAATACCACCCACAGTCGTCATATACATACAAAAGCACTCTCATTTCCCCATGATAGCCGTTGTACGCCCTAGCTCAGAAGCTCACAGTATCGATCTCTCCGCAATCATTGCGTAGCCCTTGGGATAAGACTCTGCTTCCACGTTAGATATTGATTCAAATGCCAATCGTCGCAAGAAAACAGGTGTCACTGACCTGTAGCATCCCTCTTAATCTGCCCAATATTCTGAAACCCGCCGACATTCATCAGTATATCAAAATCCGCCAACAAACTCTTCATCACATGCCGGACCCCCGCCTCGCCCATGATACTAAGCCCCCAGATCCACAAGCGGCCCACGAAGACAAACCTCGCCCCCAACGCCAGCGCCTTGAACACATCCGCCGCGCCTCTGATGCCCGAGTCGTACATAACATACGTCCGCTCGCCCACCGCCTCGACGATCTTCTCGAGCGCATCCAGCGACGCAATGGCGCCGTCCACCTGCCGCCCCGCATGGTTCGACACCACGATCCCATCGCATCCGATCTCGACGCACTTCTTCGCGTCCTCCACGCTCTGAATCCCCTTGATAACGAACGGCTTCCCCCCGCTAATCCGCCTCCACGTCTCCATCAGCCACGGCATCCGCTCCCAGCTGTGCGCGCGCCCGTGCCACACGCTATCGATCCAGAGCGCCCCCGCGCGCTGCGGCTCCTTCACCGGATCGACGCCCTGCGCCGCGAGCCGTTTCCGGAACACCGGGTCCGAGAGGCCCAGATCGGCGCCGACGCCGCGGTAGAAGGCGTAGTTGCCGGTGGCGACGTCGTCGTGGCGCCAGCCGAGCTGCCAAGTGTCGGTGGTGAGGAAGCAGGCGGAGAAGCCGGAGTGGTGGGCGCGTTCCAAGAGCGAGACGGTCAGTTCGTCGTCGTGCGGCATGTAGAGCTGGAAGAAACGCGGGCCGGCGCCGTTGGCTGCGGCGACGTCTTCGATGGAGGTGGAGCCGGCGGTGCTGAGGCAGTAGGGGAGGTTGAGTTCTTGGGCGACGCGCGCGACGGGGAGCTCGCCGTGGGGGTGGTAGATTTTGTTGATGCCGATCGGGGCGAAGCCGATCGGGGCGGAGACTTTGTGGCCGAAGATTGTGGTTGTTGTGTCCCGGAGGTTGGTGTCGACAAGTTGGCGAGGGATGATGCGGTGCCTGAAGAAGGCTTGGCGGTTGGCGAGGTGGGTGTAGGATTGACCGGCGTTGGAGGAGGCGTACAACCTTTGACAGCAACACCTGTAAGTAAAGAGACCATCAGAGAGTGTGAAGTGGAGAGGTACCAGCCACGTTGACTGAGCTTTTCCCTTGCGAGTTCTTCGAGCTTGCCCGGTTCTAGGACGTTGATTAATCTTAATGACCAACAACAGTGCGGAGAAGGACACCATACCAGTGTTAAAGAGTGGAACCTCTCCCGTGTTGGGTTTCCAAAAGTTCTCTCGCTGGTAAAGACTCCATTGGGGGGTGGTTCTCTTCTCGATGTTGGGATTCTTTGGATCAGACATGATGATTTCCTGGCTTCTGTCTAAGAAATGGAGAGTTGCAATTCAATGGAAATAGAAGCACAGGCAGCCTGGATTGGATAAAGCCAGTGTACACGTAGAGTTATATATACTCCTCATCATGACGGCCTAAGGTAGAGAGCTCTCACGATCGAGATATGACTTCACCGGAGTACTTCGCGGCCCCGTTCCGCCCATCGGCAGACGGTCAAGCATTGTTCCAACAACCCAACCCGATCGGGGCCGATCCGTGTCTTCTCGTCCGAAAGACAGCTGCAAAACAATCAGACATTCATGATTTGAGGCTTGTGTTCACATCACTGACTCTTTCCTTGTCTATGACTGAGTCAGTCAATAATGTACTGATCGGACGACTGCGCTAGATTCCGCAAAGGCAAGACAGGTACACGGCAGACCCCTGATGCGGGATAAGTTCAACGGGTACCTCTCGACCGGGTGATCGTGGGTTGTCCACAATATTAATGCCTATCTGCATCTCAATCTAAGCTTTCTCGGACCACAGCCTTCATGGACCATGGAGAGTTCCGCATGGTGCAGCGGTCTATGTCCGCGTATATCTTGGACGTAACGTACGACAAGTAAGGTAATCAATAGGTGGTGTTCCACTGTCAGAGTGTCTAGTGGTTGAGCGCCTTCAATCCTCCATGCAACCCGGAAGACTGCGGTAATTTTCATAAGATCGACTCAAAGCAGACACTAAGATTCGGATACAGTCCTGGCTCACGTCCACATACTGCCGAGGTTGATGCCACGCTCTATGAGAAAGAGTTACAGTACTCAGCCCTAACCTACAGAGTGCAGAAATATTATTCGTTTCGACGCAGCTACGTATCATCATACATGTACACGGAGCGCTCCTGTGCAAGCTCTATATTCACACAAGTCCTAGCTCGGCGCGACTGCAAGAAGCAAGCAAGGCAGCAATAGATTCATTACCTATATCAATCAGGACTTCCCCTCCGACCCGCAAAGCCCTTTAATCCCACCAACGCACCGACCCAGTTGCCTCTTCTCCATTCCGCCTGGCGCACTTCGTTCTTCCACCGCTGCATCTCTTCGGCATTCAGGTCTGTACGGGTGCGTTGCAATGGAAGTCGGGTTGGTCGATTGCCGTTACCTTTTGGCTGTATGTTCGTGTAAGTCTGGGATGATGGCGTCGGCTTTTTAGATGGTGTCGCGGCTGGTTGTGGTGAGGGTGATTCCGACTGGGAGAAAAGCGGCACGGAGTTGATGTTTGCTGGTCTCGGAGGACTCCAGGCTTGGTCGGTAAAGCTAGTACGCTGCCTGGACCCGGTTCTGGGCACAGGAGTTAATGGCCGAGGGAGATTCTGGGTATGGCCTGACGACTTGGGGGAATAATTGTTGGGTCTATGCCGCGAGATCGGTGGAGGGACTGCATCGTCTGCTTCGTCGATTAAAGCATCCGAATCCTGGTAGGGAACGCGAGTTGAGCGATCGACTGTGGATGGAGGAATGGCTTCCAAGAGCATTTCACCCAGCGTCAATCCATCCACGGATGATCGTGGTGACGTCTTCTCGGAGCCTGGTGAAGAATCTAGATCGAGGTAATCCAGACTCGCTGGGAGGGGAGACAGAGGGGTATATAACTCCGTGCTCGGTGAAAAAGGTCGAGACGCTGCAGGGTGAATTGGTTGAGAAGAGTCCGCATCGAAGTAGGACCGAGGACTCTGGGGTTTGTAGATTTGCGTCACCACCGAGGAAGGGGTCCGTGATGGCGGTGAGGCTGGTGTGGGACGAGGATTGGGTTGAGGTGGGAAGTCCTGCTTGGATCGCTCGGAATGAGGGATGACGGAGGAGGCAGGCCGTGGTGGAGATGCATCTGCTGCAGAAGGCGTCGGGACGCTGGTCTCCAAAGTATCAATGATATATGAGGCCGAGGATCTCTTGCTCGAAAGAGCCGAAGATGAGGACGACAATTGATGATGATGTGTGGGTCGGTGGTATCTGTAGACATCTCTTCGGTAGATGGAATCAAAGACCCCACGCTTCTCGTAGTCACTGAGGACAAAGGCATGGGAGTAGCGATTCGGCATGACGCTTTTTAATTTTTCTCGCTATCCCCGTCTTTCTTCCTTCGTTCGTTGGTGTTTCTAAAGAGACGGTAGGTAAGTAAGGCGGGTTTTGTCAGTTCTGGGAAGTAACGTAGCAAAGTTGAGGGGCTTTCTCAACGAAGCCCACCGCCATGATATGATTGTTTTTAGATTCAGTAGTATCCGGGTTCCCTGCCCGGTTTCTATTAGAGTTTGGGGATGTCTGGACATAACTCAACGAGTCCAATCGGGGGATTCATCTATAAATTGCAAGATGGTGAACAAAATTAGGTAATCACCATGACCAAAACCCTAATCGATAAGGCGTGATCGACCTTGCATAAGGTATGCAAGGACGCTGGCCAGGTAGCTTACCCCTAAGGTATGGATGTGGAGATATGACTTGGTTGAATGTAGGGCTGGAGGACTCCGTACAGGAAGTCTAGACTGCTAATGTATAAGGTATCCATCAGTGATGAGCTAGAACCGCGACGTACGTCCCCATACGAGAAAGACACGATGATTGAGACTCAGAAGCTTCCTACCTGAAGTATAAATATTGCGATGATCTCTATGAGATCTAGACTGTCGCCTACCCAAGGTACCCTCAACCCACCAACCAAGTGCATGTCTAAAGCCTACTAATCTTCCCCTAAGCTTAGGCCTAAGGTAACTCATTAGAGCATTCATCAAGGTACGGCACCTTAGAAAGCAATAGATGCAACGTTTGCCAGGAGCATCATCTCTGTTGTAAGCCACACATAGCATTATTCTGCTCACTTTGACAACTCGCGGTCTCTCTACCGTTCTGCGAAATGGCGCCGAGCTCTTACATTTTGGTCTTGGCCTAGAACGCAAAGAGCTATGGTTGAATGCAGTCCTGTCAGCTCGGTTTGTGAGCAGGAAAAAGCCATCGAGCTTGGTAATTTTTTATAGTCTAGAGGAAGAATCTTCCATAAGAAGGAGCACAAAAGGCAAGCTTTCGCTGTCTTGCTCCAATGGTCCGTAACCCAAGACTCTCCTTTCCAATCCGGAGTCCAGACATCTCCCACCATGTTGGTACACAACTTTTGAGGACCCGAGAATAGAGCCAACAGCACTACCCAATCTGCTAAAAGAGACGAACCCCGTCTGCTTGTACCGTAAACGAGGAGACAAACCACGCCGGGAACCGCTAAAATGCTGGGAATTTGGAAGACAAAAAACAAATCGAAGCATTGCAACGGCCGATCCGGCTGTTTACCGCCGACTGCTGTTAACGGTGATGGCAAAAAGCTCGTTACAAAAGGCCTCACCCTCGGCGACCGGCACGGTGGATTGCCTTCGGTTGCTGAGGCGTCTGAGCTCGATGTCCGGGTCCGAGGCACTTCCTATCTCACTCAATGCGAGGTGGGAATCGCGTATGACGGATATGTCACCGTCGGCGTCAGTGGCGACCGCCTGCACCAAATCCTTCTCGGACGAGTCGTCACCTCGCATGTCGTTCAAGCTTGCCGATTTACCCGAGTAACGCCATGATGTACTGATGTGCCGGGATAGGGTATTACGTTTCGAGAAGTTTCGAGCGAGGTTGGGAGAGCTGTGCATTGAGAAGCGAGCAGTAGGATTGTAAGGGGACGTTTCGGCGTCCAGGACCGGGCCAAACTCGCGACGGACCTTGGAAGCGAACATCTCTTGCGCCGCAGCATTGTTCCAAACGTTTTGTTGACATTTGAAGAAATTGTATGGTGAGAATTTCATCCTTGGGATAGGCCAGCTAGTGTGAATGTCGACAATCATATGGAATGCGAGAATCTTGACGATGCCTGGAAATCTCCGGTTCTTCATACCTTGAGAAGGAACGGAGATAGGATGGCCGACCAGTCGGGCTTCCAGGAAGGACGGATGTTCGATGTGTGCGGCGAGTGCGCTAAGGCTGTCATAGAATTTGCTGACGAAGATCCGCTCACCGCCACTGGTGACACTCCGTTGGCCGCTGAGCCATGCCAGACACGCAACCACCGTCCAGCCCCCCATATGGCGAAGGAGGTCAAGTTGGCTCGATTCGAGGTCGTCCAACTGCATGGGAATGCTTGGAAGCAAGTTCGTGGCAGTCTTGCGAACGAGGATGTCAAAGGATCTGAGTACGGAAGGTCGTATGGCGAAGCATGCTGTATGCAGCCCAGGCTCGAGGACTCGATCTTGCTTGGAGTACTCCCGCATACCTTCGATATACGTGAGCAGCTCTTCACGGGCCACTTGCATTCTCCGAGCCATTGAATCTGCTATAGTCTGAACATCTGCGAAGCGAAACCCAGAAGCTTGCAATCGAGCAGCTTCGACTTTGTTTGCCAGCCGGACCACAAACAGGAGTTGACCACGGCCGAAAGAGAAATCCGTTTTTCCGAGCTCAACATCAGGCGAGGTGCCGTCTTTGCTACTAAGAAAAGATAGTCAGCTTGCTCTTTTCGATTCAGTCGTACCAGTGTTCATAATGTCGTCGTACAAAACACCAATGTCGGTAAGCGATTCATGGATCTGTTCGGCCAGGTCTTGGGCCGCGACACAGAATAGCTTCTTGAAATCCCAAGAGAAATCGTTTTTGATGTCCATATTGCCTGCTTTCATAAACTGTGCATCATGATCATTCGTCTCCTGTGCGGTCATCGCTCGCATATGACTGCGCATGCCAGGTATCAGATCAGCCACAGCCGGCCAGTTATGCGTGACGCAAAAGATCCATCGAAATGCCTCGTGCGATACACCGAAAATCTCTTCGAGGGAGTCCTCGGTGTAAGAATCTGTGATTGTCTGACTAGGTAAAGAGCCCTCCGGCTTCACCATGATACGTCCACTGTAATCGAAGGTTGCAGAAGCCAAGACAATCTGTTTGGCCTTGTCTGCGTTCTGGAGTACCTGAGAACGGGCGATGATAGCGATTGTGAGGAGCAAAATACACGTTGATATAGACAGGACAAGAACCACCACCACCGTGGCGCCCCTTGATAGCTTATCGGTAGGGGATGATCCAACGTCTTTGAGCTTGTACTCGGTGCCGACCGTTCCAAGCCAGTGCATTCCGGAGACCCCTGCTGATAAGAGCAAAGCGCATAGAAGTCTTTTCCACCAGCTGTCCGTCCATGCTGCTCGAAGGTAAAAGAAAGTTCCAAGTGCCGCAATGCTTGCAATGACGGCAACTGTTGCGGAGCCCACGACATACGCAGGGTGGTAGAGATTGGTGTAGTTGGCAATTCCCGCCTGAGCAAGGTAGTGCATGCCACAGATCGCGAATCCGGTCAAAGTTCCAGAAAGGACGATTCTCATCCCTGACACGTTTTCACTGATGCCGGAAGCACATAAAGGGACGATTAGCGCAAGGATAGGGAGGAAGAAAGAGGCAGCCGTGACACCGGGACTGTAGAAGATCTGAAGTTCCGGTTCGCCATTCTTGAGGACAATCGCACGCATCCCAATAAAGTGCATGCACCATATCGCAATTGCACCCATCGTTATGCATGAGGTGAGGAGGAGATACCTGGAGAATTCCGGTTAGACGAGATGCTATTTCCCAATTTCTATCAGGATCTATACCAGTTGTACCATCCTTTGAGCGACGTCCTTCGTCGCAGCAACTCCAACGTCGTTACTGCACCAATACAACTGACTAAATAAGAAAGCACCACGTAACCGGGGTTGAAGCTGCGGTGGACGAATTCCCCATCTTCAAGGCTGGAAACCATTGTCACTCGGCGTAGAAGGCCGCTATGGGGGAGGTGGGTGTTGAGGTTTCCAAATGAGTGAAGAGGGTGTATTGGCCGATACCTCGTCCGTTGCGTACGACTTCACTAGCCGGCCGCCTGGGTCATAACACTCGAACAGAGACAGAGCCAGGCCGTGGAAAGATGATAAAGATAAGTCATATCAGGGCCTTTCTTAGCTATGTTGAATTGGCGGTTACGGAAGTTTCGTAAATTTCCCTGCAGCTCATTACTCCTGTCCAACGGTCTTGAAGTTCTTGATAGCAAGAGTTGTTGTAAATGAATGGTGGCGACTTCAGCTTCCTTTGGTGGCAACGAATTTGGAATCTACATTGGGCGGCGGAACCGAACGATGTGGTTTGCCTGGTTTGAACCAGAAGTCCGTTCGTCCACTCGAAAGCTTAAAGTCCTCGACTTCCGCCGTCAGATATGATGAATATCAGAGAGTTCGATTGTACCTAGTGTGGCTTTTTTCTAAAAGGAACAGGATATGTTACCCCGCGGGCCTCATGCTGAGTTGTAAGGCAGAGGTTGAGGAAGGCTGTGAGAAGCCGCCGGGGTAGTATCGCGGGCCATCTGCTACGGCCCAGATGGGATATGTGACGAGGATAGCGAGTGAATGGCTTGACAGAAGGAGAGACATGACTGAACACATTCACACCCTCAAGTACGAGTACTTCGTAATGTATTACGGAATTGAGGGGATCGTGGTAGGGAAGTTCACACAGATCGTCCCAGTAGCTCGGGCCGGCTGATCTCCCGAGCTCTCGGATTATCGGAACCGAGGAAAAAGAAGGAAACGATCAACATCAAGAGACCCTTTGGTGAGCTATGGCTGAACTCTATCGCGCTGTGACCACACACTCTTCTCTGCTGGACACCTTACACTGGATCGCCACTTACCTTACAGGAAGTAGGGTATTGTGTTACAAGGCGGAAGTTCAAGTGTGGGTAAGTGCTTGTACAACATACTTCGACTGTCAAGATCCACGAAGCGAACTCTTATACCTTGGAAGAACACAGGGCGGAAAGAGGCTCTTCCCGCCCGTCGTATGAGATGAAGCAACCGGTTAACGACAGCCTTAAAAATCTCGATCAGTGGAGATACCGTACCGTCTTATCTCGAGTCTTGATAGATCTGATCAAGGGTGTCTTGCTTATGCCTGAGATCAGCAAGCCGGACACCGACAAATTTGTGTTAGCCGTTTATCCCAACTATGGCTGATTCACTCAATCAGGTGTGATGGCTTGAACGGTGGCACCCAGTAAAGGCTGCAAAAGTCAAGCGTGATTAAGGTAGGGAGATGGTGGTGTCTGCAAGCCAAAGTCGGTGGTGTATCTTTTGCTCACACAGGATGAACAAATCACAACTACCTTACCTACCTTATTCAAGGCCATCCCATGTATTCCTTTATCATATCTGGTTGACCTTTGCGGAATCTACCATAACAGGAGCTGTACAATTCTCCGTAGTATTGCATACGGCAACGCATAACCCCCGAGCTGCAAACGACGTCACGGCACCACAGAAAATTAACATATGCAATACCTCGATTGTGTTCATCTCCGTCGCAATTGACAATAATCGTTGGCCCTGCAAGTGCTGCCACATTTTCCAGTCTTCCTGATCGGGACACAGCCTCATACAGGTGTCAGCGTGATCATTCGCCATGGCTACCACCACATCCGCGAATGGGCCAAGGGCTTCTGCCAAACCTAGTGGTACAATCACCTTGTTGTCATCTCTAACGCCTCCAGCACTAGCTCGATCCTGGTATACAGCTCCTCATCCACATCTACCTATTCTCGCAACCTGCTCTTCTGACAAGACCGTGCGCATCTACTCTCTAACTTCGTTCACCCTCCTCTCTACGATCGCAGGGGGGCACAAGCGGAGTGTACGATCATGTGCCTGGAAGCCTGGGGCGAAAGGAGAGTCGGTGCTTGCAACAGGAAGTTTCGACGCCAGCGTTGGTATATGGAGGAGGTGGGACAATGGCGAGATGAATCCCAAACCCTTCAAGGCGGAAGGTTTCAGCAGCGCAGAGAACGAGTTTGATCTGACGAACGGCGTCAATGGCGGTCGTCCCCATGAGAATGAGGACGAGGACGAAGATGAAGAATGGCGTTTTGCTGTCGTCCTTGATGGACATGAAAGTGAGGTCAAGAGCGTAGCCTGGTCGGCGGGGGGCAACTTTCTAGCGACTTGTAGCAGGGACAAGAGCGTGTGGATTTGGGAGGAGATGGAAGACGACAATTTCGAGACTATTGCAGTATTGCAGGAGCATGAAGGTGATGTCAAGTGTGTGGTGTGGCATCCCGAGGAGGAACTGTTAGCCAGTGCGAGCTACGACGACACGATCAGGCTGTATAGAGAAGATCTCGATGACTGGACGTGTGTTTCAATCCTCAAGGGACATGATAGTACAGTGTGGGCTGTGGACTTTGAGCCGGTCGGCAATCCTTCGCTTGACACCCCAGACGAGTCTGTAGAGGATGTTGTCGCTTGGCAGCAGATAAGAGAGGCATCAGGACCACGGCTGATCTCGTCATCCGACGATCAAACGATCAGAGTGTGGCGGAGAAGACCTCGAGAGAACGCGGCTCAAAACGCCGGGCAGCCAAGGATGCCCAGTGTGATCCGAACAGACAGTATCGAGGAACACTGGATACAAGAGTCAACATTACCCAGAAGGCACGAAAGGGCTATATACAGTATCGCGTGGAGCAAGAGGACCGGCAGAGTCGTGAGCACTGGCGGCGACGGCAAACTTGTTGTTTACGAGGAAAGATGGAAAACACCGACGAACGTATCATCAGCAACGGAAAGCAATGCAGCTCCGGGAGACATGGAAGGTGTCGAGACTGAGAACGACGAAGACAAGTGCGCTACCGAATGGGCTGTTCTGGCGGAAGTCGAAGGTGCTCATGGTGTGTTCGAAATCAACCATGCCTGCTGGGCGAGGAGAGCAGATAAGGGCAAGAGGTCGGACCAGGAAGAGGTGATTGTGAGTACAGGAGATGATGGTATGATCAGAGTGTGGACCCTGGATTGAGGGTGACGCGAACGCAACCGGCATTGGAGGTACTTATTGGTTGCTGTCATCGCGCGCGTCAAGCTACAAACCATGTTCATGGTGGCCAGTCACTCAAGGAGTCGTCGGTTGTGGGCGAAGTGAGTCCTAAAAGAAATAGACCATGTTCACTTGCAGCGTCGGCGTTGCTATGCTTGGAACATAGACATCTGGCACAATTTACTTCAAGCTTCCTCCCGCCCATTCGATACACTCTCCTCCTCCTCCTTAGTCACACCGCCTCAACCACCCAAACCCTCAACCACCCAAACGACAGCGAACACATCTACATCCACACCTTCAAGACCTCCAAGCGTCCTACCCACTTTACTTGGCTCCTGTTCCGGCTCCCGCTCCAACTCCTTCAAAAAAGGCGGCGGCCGCGGTGGCGGCCGGAGCCGCTTTCCTGACGGAAGCGTCGAAGGGGCCGAGTCGGAACAAAAGGACAACGACCGGCGGTCATGGTCTCTCTAGGAGGGCCTTGCGGAATGTTCCCGGTGGGAGGGCGGGTTGTGATGACTTGAGGGTGTTTCTGGGATGAAAGAGGGCTAGGTACGTGAGGCATTACCTTGAATGTGGACGGTTAGGGTTGAAGACTATGATGTAGATAGGGTTGTAATATCTTCGGTAGTGCGTTGCGGATTCGCTAGCTTGGCTTCCGTGAGGCTGATAAATATTAATCTGATATATTCATACCCTACCGATCTCGAAATCGGTCTCTCGTAGACTGCGCGAAGTGGCCGACGCAGAGGCCTGCCGTGACATAGATGAGCCAGATTATCCGAAGGCAAAATTCATCGAGTGGTGGTTCAAGCGTCACGAGAGGAAAACCTTCATTACAGTATGATTATATTTCAGCTCAACACCGACGGAGACCCCACGAAACATCGTCTATTCATCACATGAGTCTCCAACAAAGATATATGGCATCAAAATTGGAGGGAAATTCGTAACGCGTTAACCACCATCCCTATGGAGTGGTTTCCGTAAGATCACCGGCACCGGAGTTCTTGATCCCTGCTCCTCTCGCACGTCTTGCGCAGGATTGTCCCTCCGATGACGCGCCTCCGGCCCGGGCTCATCATTTCCTGACATCAAAGCTGACGTCGTCGGGCTAGGCTCAAATGTAGGTCTCTGGGAGCCATCTGCCATAATCGTCGAATACCGCGGCGGCATTTCCTGCGCCGGAGCGGGCTTCCTCCGCACAACACCCGTCGGACTACCAGGAGTCCCCACCTGATCTGCGGCGGTCGCCGCTACTGGGAGCCGAGGTCTGGGCGGAAGAGGAGGCCTAGCGTCCTCCGTATCGCTCGAGTCGTTGTCGAGCAGGGTGATGCCGTGTTTCTGCACGTGCAGCGCCTCGGTGTCGGAGTTGTGGCTTCGCGACGGAGGCGCTGGGTCGTCTTCGAGGGGGTCTTCGTAGTCTTCGGCCGTGGCGGGTACGCGGAGGGATTCTTCGAACGTCGAGGGGTCGAGGTGGCAGACTGGCGCTAGGGTGTCGTGCCAGAGGACTATTGCTGCTTCGAGGAGACGGGCGACGATCGAGGACATTCTGGCGTCTTCGATGTGGTCGGGTCCGCAGAGTAGAGATGGGGCGACACAGGTTGCGAGGTTGTGGGGTGTCATTAGATTCCAGGTTTGGAATATCGCGACTCTTGAGAGCAGTGGAAGGAGGTGTTTGGTCAACACGAGTCTTGACGTTTCCGTGAGTAGGGACCACTGCGAGTTGATTGACACAAGCTCTATCAGTCGTCTGCGGTCGATGACTTTATCCGTGTCACCGAATAGGTCGTTCAATTGCCTGTAGCTCGTTTTGGGGATGATTGGTTGACGGAGTTCTCGGTACCAGAGCTTGATCAAACCCGCGGCAGCGTGCACGCCGTAGCCCTCTGTTTGGCTCATACAATCACCGAGGACTTGTCCCCGTTCGGACCGGTAGAATATCACTGCTTCATCTTTCTCATGCCACATGATGTACTTTTGCCCTCGATCGAAGGCCTCGCGAAGTACTTCAACAGTGATCGCCGCGGGTGATATTCGAAATAGCCCCTCGGTTTTGATGTTCTCGTCCATCAGTATGAAGCTCGTCGCCTCTCGTAAGACCCTCGGGAGCCTATGGCCGCCATTTGAGGAAAGTGGTAGAGGGTCTTTGACCGCGAACGCTCGGCGTCCGCTGGCGTATGGTGCGTATATATCTGGTGATATACGTCGGTCACATAGGTACGCTGATGGTGGGATCATGAGGTCCTCAATGGGCATATAGAGTGCAAGACCGCTCAATGTAGAAACTGCGTCGTGGACATGAATTATCAGCTAGGCATTGACATCCAGGCCCCTATGACGTGCGGGCTTACCGTGCACGATTTTCTTCCTGAACTTTGGGCTCACGATCGTCGAGAACACTTCCGCTAGCATTCGGATCCAACTCTTCTCGTGCACAATGTAAAGCTTCTGCAGTCTCTTCCTCGTCGCCCGCGTCAGGAGATGATAGGCTTGCACGAACCACCCCAGGCTTGGCCTGCCCTTCTTGACCGCAGTGGCTCCATCTCCCCCACTTCCAGCAAAGAATACAATCTCATAGCCTTGTCCTCCAATCAGCTCCTCTTCGTTCGGTAACCTAGCAAGCACATAGGGCAGTAGAGTATCATAATTTATCACCTTGGAGTCGGGAAAAGCTGCTGCATTGAGGATGAAAACAGGAAGACCATTCTGTGACAGGAGCGGCGAGCGGTAGAGGATATGGATTGCGAGTCGTTCAAGGCTGGTCGAATATTCTGAGGAGGTGTGAGGAGGCGGCACGGAACTCAAAGATGAACTTCGTAGTCGCTGAGCAATTTGTGAGCGCATCGGGATATTGGCGATGACATCGACTGGTTACATAACCTCTACATGAGATGGCGTCCAATCCTTCGCAATTGAGCAAGCCAACAAGCAACGACGAGCTATTCTTAGGTTATAAGATGAAGCCCAGGCCTCTATTGGAGGATTGCTATTGAGGATCTATGTCGCTTGACCAATATACGCTATCGTGATAGCCTTCGAGCTTCCGCTTCTCTTGAATCTTCTGAGGATTGTGTTCAGTCCATTGCCTCATCAACATGAGAGAGATGTGAGGAGTCCCTCATACCAGGTAGTATTCACATAGTCGTCGACCCATAAGCAATTCCATTCAACAGCATCCTATACTGTTCTGAAGCACTCCCATAAAGTACTGAATTCAGTCTTGTTGTGATGCTCCTTTCATCTACACAAGCACGTAGTACCCCAGAGCCACCACCTCGGAAAGTCACGGCGAGAAGTTGATCCAATGTCTCAAAAATCTATTGCTATCCAATGCTGGAGTACTCTACAATACAATCAATAATTACAATATAATAATGCCCACCAACAAAACCCAAAAACAATGCTAATCTAAAATACAAAGAAATAAAGACAGGAATGCTCGCAATAAGAATACGCCTAAATAAAGTCCCCGTCCCAGAGCCCCAGCTCCATCTCCTCCGCCAGGATGTGGTTCACCTCCCGGCGGAGGGCCACAACCTCCGCCAGGTAGAGACCCCTGGCGAGGTCCTCCTCGCCGTCCTCCTCCGAGGGGTACGCACCCACGCAGTCCGCATACTGCGCGGCGTACCCCTCGGAGGACGCGGCGGGGAGGAGGTCGGGCTGGGGCGCCGGGGCGGGGACAGGGACGGACGCCGATGGGGGAGGGGCGGCGGCGGCGGCGGCCGGGGCGAAGGGGGCGGGCGCCACGAGCTCCAGTTCTGGATACTCGACGAGGCCCCCCGGGGCAATCGACGACCGGTGGCCGCCAGGGGGCTTCGCCATCTGGCGCTCGTGGCGCCGCGCCCACGCCCGGAACAGGTCGCCCATGCTCCGGGCCTTCCTGATCGCCCTCGCGGGCGACCCCCCCACCACCGGCGCGAAGTCTCGCACCGCCACCCCCTCCCGCCCGCCGGCGGGCGACAACGATCGTCCCCGCCGGTCATGGCTGGGGAAGCCGGCCCAGACGGTCCCCCCGACACTCCCCTTGCTGGAGTAGTGTGATCTTGATGAGGCGGGGGATGGCGGGGATGCGGGCATGTCGACTAGGTTCATAGTTAGCTCTGTAATATGTTGTTGGCAAGAGATTAGGTTGACATACATTGAGATTCGAGGTGTGTGATGATGTTCGGATGATGTTCGGCAGGTTGAGGGACATTGGCTAGGTTTGGAGTCTGAGGAGGTTTGACAGATGTTGCTTCAGCTTGTAGATCCGCACTACTTTTAGTGGTCTTCTGAGTTGTGAGGTGTATGGAGATGCGTGAGTGCCGCTCAGTAGAGTGAGGTGTGTCGACTAGGTTTCTAGATTGAGAAGTCTCGACGGGTTCCGGTTCAGCTTGCGTATCCTGGCTGCCTATGGAGGTATTCTGAGTTGTGAAGATAAGCGACTGCCGTTCAGTAGAGTGAGGTGTGTCAACTAAGATTGTAGCTTGAGATGCCTTGACAGGTTCCGGTTCAGCTTCCACATCCTGGCTGCCTATGGAAGTATTCTGAGCTGTGAAGATGAGCGACTGCCGTTCAGGAGGGTGAGGTGTGTCGATTAGGTTTGTAGGTTGAGATGTCTTGATAGGTTTCGGTTCAGCTTGTGAATCCACGCTGTCTTTAGAGGTCTTCCGACCCGTAAGGCGTGTGAAGAGACGCGACCGACGGTGAGCAGGGTGAGGTGTGTTAAGTAGGGTTGTAGTTTGACAAGTCTCGACAGGTCTCGGTGGAGCTTGCGTATCCTGGCTGTTTTTAGAGGTATTCCCAAATGTGAAGCGTTTGAAGATGTGGGAGTGACGTTCAGCAGGGTGAGGAACATCGATTGAGTTTGTGTTCTGAGAAGTCTCGACAGGTTGTGGTGGAGCTTGCATATCCTGGCTGGCTTTGGGGGTGTTTCGAGTTGTGAAGCGTGTGAAGATACGTGATCGAAGTGCAGCAGGGTGAGGAAGGTTGACTGAGTTTGCGTTTCGAGAAGTCTCAACCGGTATTGGTTCAGCTTGCATGTTCTGGGTGTCTTTAGAGGTAGTCCGACTTGTGAAGCGTGTAAAGATACGCGACCGACGTCCAACAGGGTGAGGCACGTCGATTGAATTTGGGTTCTGAGATGTCTCGACAGGTGTTGCGTTGAGAATGAGGGACGATCGAAAGGCTTCCGTCATAGCTTGCAGATTATCAATGCCCGTGGAGGCATCACAAGTCTGGCGGCCTTGAGCAGTTTTTCGAATGGTAAAACGTCCGAAAACATGGGCTCGAGTCCCAGCAGGTTGCGACAATGCAACAGGTCGGTTGTTAGGTGGTGGAGGAGAGACGGAACGGCGGGAAAAGCAACACCACATAGAAGGCATGGCTCAGATGTTGTCGAGTAGAACTTGAAGAGTAATGAATAAAATGAGAAGACTGAGCAATGGCGAGAGAGCCGCGTAATCACCGAACAGAGTGATTGTAGAACGACGGCGAGCGTGTGGATAGAGTGCTTGTTGGAGGACAGCAAGTGTGTGAGAAGAGTGGTTGTGGTGCAAAGGCGAGCGTGTAGTCAAAGTGCTTGTAGAACAGACGGCGAGCATGGGAGTATAATCTCAGTATGTTGTTGGTTTTGTAGACAGTGACAACAACAAGAGTAGTACGAAGAAGAGACGAAGAAGAAGAAGAAGAAGAAACGGAAGAGGAACATCCAGTGTTTATACAGGAGAGCCGGTACCGTAGTAACGGAGTTGTTACTACCTTGGAAAGTCCTATCTGCACGTTTAGGAAAGAAGAAAGCGAACTCGATCTCAACATAGGACGTTGAGCAGTCATCAGGATGGCATTGCGCTTTCTATCCAAAGCAAGAAGTTGTGTGGTAGTTGCTTGTAGCGATTGTAGTCTAGGAAAGTGCCCCCCATATCTTAACTCATTGTGGATCGCAACTGCTTTCTTGAGAAAGAGGTAGACAAATGAGAGTTGCAGCACTTGGGGTACCAGATCAAGGTTGTCATGGCCTCCGAAAGAAAGAAGAAATCCAACTGATCTCAACTGGGACATTGAGCGTTCATCAAGATGCCATGACACTTTCTGTCCAAAGCATGAGTTTGCGTGTGTGCTACTAGGTAGCTGCTTGTACCTTGATGTTTGTACTTTAGGTAGTATGAGGTCTGGGAAAGTGGACTTCATATCTGAAGTCATCGTGGAGTGCGACTGCTTTCTTCATGTATGGTCTGCTTTCTTGAGGAGGAGGTTAAGGTATTTCGTACGAGAGTTTACTCGGGGTTTACATGATTAGTCATAACCCCGAAAGCCGATCCCCCTTTGGCTATTTAGCGCAAAAAGTTCAAAGCCCCACCACCGAATCTTATCGGTGATTTTCTGCTGACCGTAGCGCAATTTGATCAACTTCTCCCAGAAATCAGAAATCAGGAATCGGAATTCAGAATTCGGAATTCAGATCTGAGCTTCGTTCACTTACCACTCTCCTGAGAAATCAATCACACCCTTCTATCAATTAGATCATCACCTTCGCACACCCTGAGGTCCAACGATCCTGAGCTGTGGTAGTCTGACATCCTGCTGACCCGCTCCTTCAGAATTGCCCCCTTTCGATCCAGTCTCCAGTCGGTGAAGATGGTACAATCGTACGTTATAAATCCTTACACTGCCAAATACCTCATTCGTCAAGATTCTAATTAGGTCATGCAGAGCCATTCTCGGATTCCCTCGGATGGGAGTGAACCGTGACCTCAAGAAGGCAACTGAGGCATACTGGGGTGGAAAGCTATCGCATGACGAGCTTCTCAAGGAGGGCAAGAGGCTCCGTCAAGCCCATTGGAAACTCCAGAAAGATGCTGGAATCGATGTGATTCCTAGCAATGACTTCTCGTTCTACGACCATGTCCTCGACCATATTCAGCTTTTCGGGGTGAGTCTGCCGCTTGGACATGTTGTACGGTTAAGGCACAGAAGCGCCGTTGCTGATGGTCATCTCCAGGCGATCCCGGAACGGTATTCGAAACATAAGCTGTCACCCATTGACGAATTCTTTGCCATGGGACGAGGCATTCAGAGACCTGCAAAGGATGATACGCCTGCTGTAGATGTTCCTAGTCTGGTATTCATCCATTTCCAAACCCACTATCCTGAGGATGCTACCAATACTAATCTGGGTAGGAAATGGTGAAATGGTTCGACTCGAACTATCATTACGTCAAGCCCACACTGCTGGAAGGGCAAAACTTCAAGCTGCAAGCGAATCCCAAACCCGTTGCTGAATTCCAAGAGGCGAAAGAAGCGGGGTTCCACACTCGTCCTGTCCTTGTAGGCCCCGTTTCATTCCTCGCCTTGGCCAAGGCCGACCGCGGTCAGAAGGTGGAGCCGATCATTCTTCTGGAAAAGCTCTTACCAGTATATGAGGAACTACTGGTGAAGCTGAAAGAAGCGGGAGCAGATGTTGTGCAGATTGACGAACCAGTACTGGTCTTTGACGTCGACAAAAAGGTGAAAGACGCCTTCAAGACAACGTACGAGAAGCTCTCTGGGTTGGGCGAAAAAATCCCAAAGATAGTCCTTGCTACGTACTTTGGCGATGTTGTCCACAACATCGACGTCCTTTCATCTCTACGGAATCTCCACGCTATCCATGTCGACCTGGTCCGTAACCCCGAGCAGCTTGATACTGTAATTGGTGCCCTGGGGCCCAAGCAAGCTCTCTCCGTCGGTGTAGTCGATGGACGCAACATTTGGAAGACAAACTACAAGCATGCTATAGAGATTGTCGAGAAGGCAATCCAGAAGCTTGGCAAAGACCGTGTGATTGTGTCCAGCTCTAGCTCTCTGTTGCACACACCCCACACGTTGGAAAGCGAGAAGAAACTCGACGCCGAGGTAAAGGACTGGTTCTCCTTCGCCGTCGAGAAAGCTCATGAACTCGCCGTCATTGCGAAAGCTGTGACTGAGGGACCTGCGGCTGTTCGGGAGCAGCTCGAGGCCAACGCGAAGTCGGTCAAATCCCGATCAGAGTCCAAGTTGACCAACGACCAGAAAGTCAAGGACCGTCAGTCTAAGTTGTCCGAAGACATGTACAACCGACGGTCGCAATTCCCCACGAGAATCGCGGAGCAACAAAAGCTACTCAATCTCCCAATGTTCCCCACCACTACTATTGGTTCTTTCCCACAAACCAAAGAGATCCGTATGCAGCGAAACAGATTCGTGAAGGGCGAAATCACCGAGCAAGAATATGAGAAGTTCATCGAAAAGGAGATTGACGAGGTCGTGAAAATCCAAGAGGAGCTTGATCTCGATGTCTACGTTCATGGGGAGCCAGAACGTAATGACATGGTTCAGTACTTCGGAGAAAGGCTTACCGGATACGTCTTTACGACTCATGCTTGGGTGCAAAGCTACGGATCCAGATGTGTGCGACCTCCCATAATCGTGGGCGACATCTCGCGTCCTGCGCCAATGTCGGTCAAGGAGTCAAAGTACGCCGCCTCGGTCTCGAAGAAGCCTATGAAGGGTATGCTGACAGGTCCCATCACCTGCCTCCGGTGGTCCTTCCCTCGTGACGACGTCCATCCATCTGTTCAAGCCGAGCAGCTCGCTCTGGCTCTACGTGATGAAGTGGTCGATTTGGAATCTGCTGGTATCTACGTTATCCAGGTGGATGAACCGGCCCTTAGAGAAGGTCTGCCGCTCCGCGCAGGTGCCGAAAGGGAGAACTACCTCTCCTGGGCCGTCAAGTCATTTCGTCTTTCAACGGCCGGAGTGAAGGACTCTACCCAGATTCACTCCCACTTCTGCTACTCGGAGTTCCAGGACTTTTTCCACGCGATTGCGGCCTTGGACGCGGACGTGCTCAGCATCGAGAACAGCAAGAGTGACGCCAAGCTCCTGAAAGTCTTCGTCGATGAGGCTTACCCGAGACACATCGGTCCTGGCGTCTATGATATCCACTCACCGCGTGTGCCAAGCGAGCAGGAGATCAAGGTTAGAATCGAAGAGATGCTTCAATACCTCAAGCCAGATCAACTCTGGATTGACCCCGACTGTGGGCTCAAGACCCGTCAATGGTCGGAGACCAAAGCCGCTCTCACCAACATGGTGAACGCTGCCAAGTTCTACCGTCAAAAGTACGCCAAATCCGCATAGAAAGCCTCAACGGCGAGAAATTATGTATAACGACAAAAAGTTCAACAACATTGGTCGAAGATATCCCGGTCTAGGTTAGACCACTGATCTCAACATCGGCGTTACTACGGGGATATCATGAGCTTGATTTCTTACATTTTCCGAACTTGAGCAGCGTTCAACATTGCATACCCGCATGTTGCCACATTGTGGCTCATTCTTCAACATGACGGCATAGAAGGGTAGATATTTGCATAGCAGTCAGAAAATTTAGTGATTGTTCACTGGAATTGCCAGGTCCTAGAACAGATTCAGATCTGTGTGAAGTAAGACACTGTAAACAATCGCCGCGAACAACTAACCAATCACGTAACATTTGTAGGAAGTGGACATCCAGAATTGCTTGATACTGAACACCAGTTCCATTGGTCAATTACAACAACGGCGCGAACGTCTGAAGTGTTCCGACTTCCGTAGTACGACGTCACAAGCGAGTTCAATCCAGCATCAGCAACAACAACGCACACAGCAACTCGGACCCACAACCATGGCGCTGATAGAAAGCTGGCTGCCCCCTTCACGGGAACACTGGGAGCTTCTAACATGGCTATTTCAGTTCTTCCCCCTGGTATCTCCCCACCAATCCGTCCGCCTCCCCCCCACCCAACCACTGACAGCCACCCCAGGTCACCGTCGCACAATGGCTCTTCGACTACTACCCACAAGGCAAGACCTCGATCGAGTCCCGCTTCAACATCCCCGGCGCGCTGGGCTGGGCGACGATGGAAGCGCCCGGCTTCCTGATCCTGCTCTACATCATGTTCACGCTGCCGCCCACCCTCGGCATCGACAAGCTCCCGCCCGCCAACTGGATCATGGCCGCGCTCTTCGTGTGTCCCCCCACCCTCTCCGTCCCTAACCCTCTCGGTCACTCTCTCCTCATCTCCCCCTCTCCATCCCGCAACCCGTCTCTCTAACCTCTCCCCTTCCGCACCAGACAATCCACTACCTCTACCGCGCCCTCCTTGCCCCCCTCCTCCTCAACCCCAGCATGTCCCCCATCCACCCCACCGTCTGGCTCTCCGCCCTCGCCTTCCAGGCCCTCAACGCCACCTGCATCGGCGGCTGGCTCGCCGGCCACGGCCCCACGCACCCGGCCGACTGGGCCGGCCGCATCCTCTGGGTCGAGGTCGGTCTGGTGCTCTTCGCCCTTGGTCTCATGGGGAACGTCTATCACGACGATGAACTGCGTGAGATACGCCGCGCTGCGGCTAGGAACCTGAAGCGGAGGGAAGCGGCGCAGGGGGAGGGGAAGGGAAAAGGGGAGGGGGGGAAAGGGAAGAGTGTGGCGAAGGTGTATATGATGCCGGAGAACGGGCTGTTCAGGGTGGTGCTGTATCCGCATTATCTGTGCGAGTGGATCGAGTGGGCCGGGTTTTGGATGGTGGGCGGGTTAGGGTGTGTGCCGGCGCGGAATTTCGTGGTCGCGGAGGTGGCGACGATGTTGCCGCGGGCGGTGCAGGGAAGGAGGTGGTATGTGGACAGGTTTGGGAGGGAGAGGGTGGGGAGTCGGAAGGCGGTTATTCCGGGGTTGGTGTGAGTGAGTCAGTGGGGGAGAAGGGGGGGAGTTGAGGGGATGAGAAGACGGGACAGGTTGGTTGTCGGATTCCTAACTGCTATCCATGTTGAGCAGTTCTGTTACCTTGGCTTTCTTCCAACGCACTGTTTTGGGTCACTCTTTCTGTTCATGTCACTTAGAATGCTCAGAATCGTTAGGGTTATCACTCACATTGCTCACACACCTCTGCTCAGGCTGCTTGGAGCGCTCAGGCTGATCAGATTGCTTGGAGTGCTTGAATTGCTCAGGGTCTGTGCTGCTTGACCCGCTCACACTGCCCGCTCACACCACTCAACCCGCTCACAACGCTCAGCCCGCTCCGCACCCGCACCCACACCCGCACCGCACCCACTCCGCACCCGCTCCAGCTCCGGCACCGCTCCCGCACCCGCACGCACCGAGGCGCACGCACGCACCGAGACGCACGCACGCACCGAGTCCGAGTGCACGCACGCACCGAGGCGCACACACGCACCGAGTCTGAGTGCATGCACGCACCGAGGCGCACACACGCACCGGGTCCGAGTGCACGCACGCACCGAGTCCAAGTGCACGCACGCACCGAGTCTGAGTGCACGCACGCACCGAGGCGCACGCACTGAGTCCAAGTGCACGCACCGAGTCCGAGTGCACGCACCGAGTCCGAGTGCACGCACCAAGGCGCACGCACGCACGCACCGAGTCTGAGTGCACGCACCGAGTCCGAGTGCACGCACTGAGGCGCACGCACCGAGTCCAAGTACACGCACCGAGTCCGAGTGCACGCACTGAGGCGCACGCACTGAGTCCAAGTACACGCACCGAGTCCGAGTGCACGCCCGCACCGAGTGCACACACAGTGGGTGCGGCGCCAAGTTTTCGGATCTAAAAGATCGATATCACCACTACTACGAAATCCACGCGTATGGTGTGGGGAAGAAACGATCAGATTCAATGCTCTTACCGGAACCAAATGTTCGACGAGATTTCTCCGGCGTAGAGGTCTTGCCTCAGAGACCTTGCTCAGAAACCTTACGGAGAGCCCTCGCTTCATAGAGGCATTGCTCCGAGACCTTGGTCAGGGGCCACGCTCGGAGATCTTGCTTCCTAAAGACTTTGCTTTATAGGGTCCTCACTCCATAGGTAGGGGTCTCGCTCAAGAGGGCCTTGCTCCATACAGGTCTCACTTATAGGGGCCTTTGCTTTGGGGTCATATGAATGTGAAAGTACTCGTCGAGGATATCAGGCACACGACAATGTCATCATGAAGGCAACCATGCGGAGAAACCTCGCAGCGTGTGGTGTTAACAGACAAAAAGCTGGTGTATATATATATAAGCATATGAGGGTGATAACCATGGCTATTTACACCGAACGACCGCGCCAATAAATACCCCGACATCTGTCCAAACCGAGTAATGAAATGAGCATGACCCCAGGTATTCCGTGACATTCACCGAGTAGGAAATTCGTGAGAGAGTGTAGGATGCAAGCCGAGAGAACACGACACGCCCACCCTGGGCCCTTTCCGAGAGTAGAAAAGTCCCCACTCCATCGACCAGGACGCCAGTGAGATGAGATAAACCCGATAGATTGACGACTCAAGAGGGCCGTGAGACCGATGCATTTTCTTGCGGGATTGGAGACCGCTCGCTAACAATAATCATGTGCTCTAAGAAGTTTCATTCCTCGCGTTGATCAAGCGGTTCATATGTCTCCCTCATCTTCGATGGCGGCGAACCGACTATCCCGCAAGCCACCGCCAGATTTCTTCTTCCATCCAAGCCGGCCGGTCATCTTCTTCCAGGTGTTGTCTTGTCGTAGTCGCGGACTGCCGGCCATGTCACTTGATGGGGGAGTCGTTGGCGGCGTCATCGGTTCCCTCCCTGGACTCGATCCGCTGACGGAGTCGTCCGTCAGGCTGGCGTCGCCGCTGCCACTCGAGTGGTGACCGACGCTTACCGTCGTTCTCGTGCTTCTACCCGAATTGGTGTGGGCACGAGTGTGACCTCGGTTCGAGGGATTGTATGATAGATCCGTATTCGACGCGATGGGTGAAGGGCGCCGTCTCTCGCGACTTCGGTGAGAGCTTCGCTCGTCGAGACTACCTCTCGTGTGGAGATTCTCATCTGATTCGTTCCAAGACGACCCGCACGACTGCGGCCCCTTCAGACTCGATACTTCGTTGAGAAACGGAACAAGGACGGACTCATCCATCAGCTCGTACACGATCTTGACCGCAGGGTCGAGGGATTCGGGTGGAGGTGGAGCGACCGCATTGGGTAGCATCAGGAGTTCGTCTCGAACGCTGCTCGGTAGGTTGACCTCTCGAGGTCCGTTCGGGACAATGTACGCGTCCAGTAAGCGTTGCCACAACATCCTCACATAATCGCATTCCTCGTAATCGGGTGACATGGGCATGCCCGCCATCTGTGCCGCCATCTTCTCATAGTGTTTCCGATACCGAGTTGCGTCCATTGTGAATTCCAACGTCTCCAAGCAATGATTCTGGGAAAGGTATGCCATGAAAGCGCTCAAGGTCCAGGGTGACGGTGCCGTATTCGACAAGATCTCCGTCAACGTCGGTCTTCTGGGACAATACGGTCCATGGGTTATCTCTTGTGGGATGGCGACGCTTAACGGTCGTGAAGGTACGTGCTCTTCTCCAGACATGGCACCTTCGTCGTCAGCGTCCCAGTCGGAAAGGCCGGACGGACACCGAGGCGACGGCTCTGGCGATGGTGTTGAGAGGAACAATGACTTGGGGGAAGATTTCCGACCGATCATGGCGATCCTCCTTGTCTTCGTACACTTTCCGCCCCAACCTGCTACGAGTATATCCTGTGTATCGACTTCGCGGCCCGAGTGCTGCCAGACGGCACTATACGGTAAGACCAGCTTGTTGTACGGACGAGTAGGAGTTGATTAGGATGGAGTCGATGCCTGCCGCATTTATGGCTGATCAGTCAAGAGGATAGGGACCGGTGTTGAGATTGGTACTGTTGTTGGATTGGTTCAGAAGAGTCCAATGTTTGCTCTCTGACAGCTGATGCGATCCAAGGACAGGGATCGACTATCTATCGACAGGAGCGTTTGTACTTGATCAGGCAAAGCAGCCAGCCGAAAGAAATGTCGACACCCGGCCCCAACGAATGCGTTCCAATCTGGAAAGAGAAAGGAAGTGGCCCAGCGCTCTAGTAGGATGAAGCAGGCAAACGGATGGCAACACCAAGTCAAGGCTATTCAATCCTCGTGATGGAGAAGCTGAAATTGTTTACCGCTGCAGACTTGAGCACCTGGTCGAAGAGAAGATAGATACGTTATATAATGACGCTGTTGTCCAAGGGTTACGGCTGGACTCCTTCAGGAATCGGAAGTCCAGACCAAGTAGTGTCTCGGCAATATGAATAATCTTGCGCGGACCAATGTATGTGTAAGGTATATGAGGCGTTAAACACGGCAGGATGACAAGCTATCTGTACCTTGCGTAAGCTATCTTGTGATGATTCTGATGCTGCTTTCGCAGGGTGCGGCGGATGTGAGGATAGCCAATCTCGGAGTATATGGTGGGTCACAGTTGCAGTTCCGTACCCACTCTGTTTGTTGGTGATGTGGACTTCGAAGGCACAGTTCCTGGAAGACAACAGGTGATATTTAATGAGAATGAGAAGCAATAATGGGACAGTTACTCGTTTGGGTGACGCAGCACGATTGGTGAAGGAAGGCACTAACTATCTTGGGTAAGGTAGGAGAAGGTGAGGAAGAAGGCGTTTGGCTTCGGCGTCCGTCAAGAGTCAATCAGCGAACCAATCACGATTCGAGTTGTCCCCTTTCATCTTGATGCTTGTCCGCATCCACAAGCGCTCTGTTAAACCTTGTAACACGCCCTCCGTACCTTAAGGCGGCACGACAAGCGACAGCTGACTTCAAAAATCTTGGCTTTGGCTTGGATTGGCTTCTTGGATTGGCTTCTTGGATTGGCTTCTCGGAACATTTATAGCGACTAACTAGTAACTTAAAGGACTGATCTCTCGCCACTGGCAAGGTAAGGTAACTTGATAACGTTAAGAGGTAAGGTAGTTAATTTCGAGTACTCCTGGGGAGTCAGCTTGGGGATACGTCCGTAAGGTATCCCTTCGCTATATTATTATACCTAGTGAGAAGGTAAAAAAGGTAACAGTAGTAACTTAGTTTCCAGCCAATGCACATCTTGAGCCTAAGGTAGGGCTAAGGTCGATTACACTATCTGAGGTACTCTACTTTGTAGGTAGATGATCCTCTTTAGGTACTTGGAAAGCCAGTCAGTTGACTTATCCGCTTTGTCGATGATATCCATTGTTTGGTTGGCTCTTGGCTGGCTTTGCCGTATCTTGTGGATCCTCCAGGTTTCTTAGGGCGCTTGCTTGCATGGAGGCCTTGTCAGGCCTTCTTTCATCGTTCGATCCTTTTTTCCAATCGGCCCATCAGCATGCGTCCCGTCTTCCTGCCGCTATAAGCTCAACGACCAGAAGCCACTCGAGGAAAGATGAAAGAAGAAGCAAAGAGAAACAGAAAGGTTGAAACTCTTGAAACTCTCATCAAAGAGAAGAAAGCGAAGACCTAAAGCTTCACCGTCTTTGACCAAGGTAGCCGGCCCGAGCTTAGGGACTGTAGCTGGCGTGACCTTGGGTCGTCGGAGTTTGCTGCTTTTCATCTCGCTCTGAATTATTATTGACCCACGTGTAGCGGCAATCACGCAGCTTCTAGAACACGGCTATCTGCATCTGGGCCTCTTTGATCACCGACTAATATTAACTGAGTTTGTACCTTATCTACACGCTTCAGTTGGTCTTGCCTATTTCACATGCACGAGTCGAAGCTACAGTGTACCGACACGGCTATGCGCTTCCCATTCCGTGTCATTGCTCAAAGTATCATTGATAACTGGCGGTGAACATCGATGATATCGTAAATATGGATGCCTCTGTCTAGCAGCGGCAATATCGCTATAGCTCGAGTCCTTCGGCCAAGGAATCCAAGCACAACTAGCTCAGCTCTATCGTTCTTGATTGCTCTGCCAGGTGTAACCCCCGGAACAACCAGGGGCACCTCAGCAAAACCATGCCAATAGATCTGGAAGAGACATTGAATATTGCTCCATTGTCAAACTCTGAGAAAGGACAATGAGGCAGTGAAGGTGATTAATGTCATTCGGAAATTCTTCATCATTGTTGCATTATGACTAGCTGACAAGCCGATGACATCTTGAGCGCTGCAATGTCAATGGCTCACTGCTAACCTCGCTGCCGTCACCTCATTGTCGCTCGTCTCAAGTCTTCTTGGTGTGAAAGCCCAGCAATGGTGTTCGGTATGGTCATGATTGCAGGAAGACTCATGATTGGTGAGTGCTGACGAGCTTTGATTTGTGCTGTGTGAGTCATCTGCCACTTGAGGTAACAGGTAGGAATGGGTTGCAGATGATGACTGATCTTCAGAGTGGTATGGAGTAGTCTGCTCTGGCATCGTTGCTGTGAAGGTGTTGTCATGGATGAAGCCTGAGGTAGCCAAATCGAGAAGATTGACTGGTGTCAACACGGAATCGGTAGGTGTCCACAAACCGCGGTTTATGCTGTTGGGGTGAGTTATCGCCATAGATGAGTAAGTGGGGTCCCACAATGGTGTCGTCGATGTTAAAAGTATTACCGTGGATGACATGTGAGCTAGTCGAACGGAGAGCGACGACGGTGTTGGATGATGTAGGCTGTTGACGCAATGAAGGTGGGCTCGTCTGCTTCCTCGAGGATTCCCTCGGCGTATCGGGATCCAGAGTTGAATATTGAGAAAATGAATCATCCGCTCACTGAGCAAGGGCCGTAAAGCAAGGCCTCTATGGAACAAGAGCTCTGAGCAAGGCCCTGAGCAAAGGCCTCTATAGAACAAGGCCCCTGAGCAAAGTCTCTGAGCAATGCCTCTAGAACTTGACCGTCTTGTCCGAACACCATACGCGTGGAAGTCGTGGTAGTGCTGATATCGCGTTTTCAGATCTCAATCTTTTCGAGAGCATGGGTTTGCGCCGAGGTGGCGTGTGCTCAAGTTTTACGGGTGACGTTAAGCAGTGTTGGTTGGCCGATGCAGATGAAACTCTAGAACTGCTCGTTGCCATTGAAAGCAGTTGCTCTGGTCGTTTCTGGTATCGAGATTCGAGTATATTCTTAGGATATTGTCAGGGTCGTTAATGTACACCTTTTCAGGTCCCTCGAAAGTAGTTGCCCTTGACGTGCCAGAGTACAATTCTCGTTGTTTTCATAGCCATTCTTGCTGCACCTCGGCCTCTGAATCCAAACGACTCTTTGTAGTAGCCAGATCTGGCACCATTGCGGTATCTGGTCCTGATAAGGCCTTCATATCAGTACAAAGACCTGGCTCCTAAAAGGTTATATCGCCAGTGAAATCCACCCCAATGACATCTGCGATCGCCAACGGGGCGCCTTCGTACTCGAATGGGTAGTCATCGACATCCCACTTTCTTCAAGGTATATCCAAACGTGACCTCAGACTCTGCCGGTAAGTCCATAAGCCACTATAGTACTGTTGTCCACAATGCAACGATCTGATCCAACAATAACATACTTTCCTTCTCAGTGGTATGAGCAAACACGCTCGCAAAGTCCAACCCTAGGTCCGGGGCGTGTAAGCTGTCGTCTGATCTCATCTCTCCACTGTCCGCCGTTTAAACGTACTGACAAGGGTTCCAGAAACATCTCGCTGTACCCACTATGTCTGCAAATGAACAGCGGAATACCACCTTTGCCCAGAGAATGGGCAACCTCATTATCTGGTGTCTAAAGTGCCCTGAGTAACATGATATGAAGATGAACACACATCAGATCCATCAGAACGGCTGAAACCTGCTTCTTTGTGATGCGAGCCTTGTACAATTCACATAGTGAGTCATGAGTGGTGCACAAGTCATCTTCCCCGTCGCTCTTGAAGTGGTGCCGCGAATGGTTAACGGCGTTGGTCTCCAGAGTCATATCATATACTTTAAGACATGGGTTGTGATTACACATGTGAGATAGGTCTGTATGATCTATATGTATCAATATGTCAGTAATGATGAGCTGGCATCTGCACCATTGTTAAAATCTGACTCAGAGTCATTGGCCTGCCTTCTTTGTTTCCCTGACTGATTTGACACGAAACCCAAATACTCCTTGTCGTTTGCATATTCATCCAAAAGTTTCGTCGGCTTCTGTACCTTGCGACCAGAGCAGGTCATGCCAATTTCTTCAGAAGTTACTGCTGGCTGACGAGGAGGATCCTTCATATCCATATGGAGATCTGGTTGCTCCGCAACAGTCTGGGCAAGCAGTTGTCCTTTTTCCTTGGCTAGTTCAGGGCCAATAACCTGGCCAGACTCTTCTTCAGCAACTCTCTGCTTAAGAGCTATTCCCTTGAGACTCTCTTGGAATTTGTGGACATCCTCATTGCTTGATTCAGAAGCATTACAAGCAGCTCTTCAACCACAGGATCCTTTGCTCTGATGGCTAGCTCTGACCTGACCTTCTCCATTGCCTTTGAATCTTTATACTGGTCGTGGCTGTTGAGAACTTTGATACAGATGATGGTGACAGGCTTTTGTTGAGACACCTGTACCCAGTTAGAACAGTCTCCATACTGATATGGAGGTATAACTCACCCATAAGACACGCCCCCACGCCTGAATCTCGCAGCAGTGTTCACGGCGGGTGCTGTCACCAGTACCCTTGAGCACCGGGGATCAAGGTTTAAACCTTGTGCGCTGACAGCATACATGACAAGAAGGACAACAACACCAACATTAATGTTGTTGAACTCATCTACCACCTTTTTGCGCTCATCTGCATTGAGATAGGCGGCTAAAACCTTGGTAGGAACATGAAGGTGGTTGAGGACACGCTCATAGTACCAGGCCACAACGGGGGTGTCTTCAGTAATTATGATCTTTCGTGGCCTTCCCAACGCTGATTTTGGAAGAACGTAATCACGTATCTGACTGAGGATATAGTTGTAGATTCAAGTGATTCTTACAGCATGAAACCTATTGCTCATATGAGAGCATGCCGCTCCCCAACAAGAGAAATTTCCCAAGATGTTGATTAACCTCGCGAAACATCCCACATCATCCTTTTACCACATAACATATATGACCCTAGCAATGACAATGACAATGAGAAGTGAAGATGCTGAATTGATAAACTCATCAATCCCTTTTTTTCATTCGTCTATCTTGAGATCAGCTGCCAACATCTTTGTTATAACACCGTAACCGCTTCCACTTGTTAATTTGCCATTACGCCATAATCGCCATGACGCCATGGGTCTCAGCCGGCGGGCACATCACCACTTCCTTCCCTTCTGGCGTTTCGTCTTGCCTTATTGCCATTATGCGAAATTGCTCTTGCCCTTATGGCCACATGATGTAATAGTCCTAAGAGACTATATAGCTGAGCCTTTTTCGCTTCTTTAGCAATTCAGCTTTCTATCTTCCGACTTAACTTGACGGTAACAATCTTTGTATCAACATGAAGATGATTAAGAACTTGTTCATAGAAGAAAGCCACAGCTGGTGTGTCCTCTGTGACGATTATCTTCTGTGGCCTGGAGTTCCTAGATGGGAGGAGATAATCTCGAACCTGCGTCAGGATGTAACGCAACGTCGGTGAGCCAAAGACGAGAAACTTTATCTGTTCTCGTCTTGTGTAAGGGAATGCGTCACCAGGTCTTATAATCCGCCTGATCAGCCATTCGGCATCATATTCTGGGGAGTTGGATTGAGCCATGCTCCCATTGTGTGGTAGCGAAGGATACCTATAGACTTCTTATAATCATATAAACCCGACTGTATTTCTCAAGGTTGACCTCTCGAAACTCTGGCCTTGGGCCGAGGATCCGTAGGTTAACACCAGTCAAGTCAAAGGTAGGAATCTTGATCCCGGGCACTGCCCTTCTGAGCATGGTTTCAGACTGGTCTGAAGTTTGTCGCTGGATATCAGCCACATTAGCTGATGTTCTGAATCGCTCAAGCTCCTCGGTGCGGTTAAGGAGGATGGCAGCATAGATGTAGTTCGGATCCTGCTTGTCTCGGGCTATCGCCGCCTTACTCGTCTTCTTTTTTGACTTGTAGGTGGGATATTTGGCCGACAACTTTTCGATGTGGTCCGGAAAGGTTCTCTTTGTCATGGTGTACATCCTGGATCAAAGCAAGTGCGTGTGCAGCATTTTGGGAGTGACAGGAGGAAAGGATCTTGATTCTCCGTCTTCTTTTTCTGAACTCCACCTTTTCAGGATGGCAGTGATTGCTCTTAAGCCCCAATGGTTAGCAAGGTCTATATTAGTATGGAGATGACCTTACCTGGCAGCAGCTCGGTGCTTCCACTGCATATCTGGCTTTTCCTCTGGCTGATACTCTACGTCCACCGTCTTTACCAGGTGGGCGGGCATCATTGACTCCAAGGATATCCGATCTCCGGCTTCATTCCGAATTAAAACCGAGGCTGTTGAGCGCCTGATGGAGATAAGGCCGTGCAATGGTCCACCAGAACGCGTACCAGTGAAGTATTGGATAGGTGAACAAAGATATACGAAAGTCGCAAATCCAAGATATGTGCATCAGCTCTGGGCCACTAGACAACAGTGTGAGTAGAGAAGGCAGCGAGCTCAAGTGAGAGGTAAGTTCAAAAAGATCACTCAAGCTTGAAGCAGCCAAGCTCCATGCTAAATGATGTGCTACAAAGTAAGGTGAGGTAGGCTAAGGTGAGGTAAGGTTAGTTGAGTGAGGTAAAGTGAGCGGATGATGTGAGCGAATGCCGCTGTCGCCGATATTAATGTCAGGACGTCGACATGATGCTTGTGTGTGGTATATGTGAGTAGAGGAGGGTAGGGTTAATGTACAAGAGTAGGAGGAGTAGCAAGAGCGGGAAGAGTAGAAAGTGTCCAGTTTTTGGTGATGGACGGAGTGTGTAAGGAAGATGGTTGTGGTGGGTGGGAGGGAAGGTTATATAGACCTCGACAGCATGTAGTGAAGGAACAAGGTTCTCAGTGAATCAGTGAGTGTTTGCTGTGTTATCTCTGTGAATAGATGAGTGTTACTGCCGAAGACAATAGGAGAATGTCCTATGCTTATCGTGGGATGGAAGTGACATCATAACAACACCTTGCTTACTCTGCCGGGTGCAACCTCCGTGGCGACTGGAGACCTCAGCAACACCATGCAGATAGCCCTGGAAAAAATATCATTGCTCCCATGTCAAACTCTAAGATGGTATAACGAGACAGTGAAGTTGGCTACTCAGGTGTCCTTCATGAGTCTTGCGTTATGACTATCCGGCGACCTGGTGACGTCTCGAGCGCCGCAACGTCCACGTCCCAACCGGCCGTTCGGAGCCTTTCTAAGTGGCCGTCGAAGGTGTGGGAAAGGTCCGCCAATGTATCCTTCAAGGCCATGTATACAGCTTCTTCTTTCATAGCCTTCTGCGATCCCTGCGACTGCTTCTGCTGGTGAAAGTGTGCTATCAACAACGCTTGGGCCCAGGCCTTGAGCTGAGAGGTCGGCGATGCATTGGCTTTTAGAACAACCATGGCCTCCGTCTTCAGAGAGTCGTACCACAGCACATACTCTTCATCCCGATACAGATCCCATATTGTTGACAGCCCTATGGCGGGGTTACGTATCGATCCAGTTAATCTCGTCACTGGGACGAAGGATCGAAAAACCCGGCTCAATGGCACGCCAATCTTGCAATATCCAAATACATCTCTTCCTCTCCAGCGTAGGACGCCGTCACGTTCAAAGATCTGTTCCCGCTTAGAGACCTCCTCGGGAGAGAGTACCGTGCCAGTTGCGAACAGCGTGGAAAAGACAATGTTAGCCCGTTGCCGATTCAGTGTGCGCATCCTTACGGCTCGCACTGCTGCATGATTCATCGCAAGGTGAATGGACAGAAGTAAGATCAATGATGACCAAGTCGCAATGGTAGAGGATACGTGTGAGACGACGATACTGCCTGCCTGTGACGCAGGTGGGTGAGTCGGGGTACAGCGGGGCTGGATTATCCTGCTCACCAGCATGCCCAAGAGAGATATGATAGTCTCTTGGCTTGAGTCTTTCTATGGGGAATCATCAGTAGCAACCTTTCAACTCGGTAGCATCGGCGAGTTGGTGAGTAACGGGAGCGGATGACTGGAGGTTGTGGACTTGTAGCATTCTAGGGCATGGACGAATGCATCTGAACCCCTTCGTATAACAGGATCTTACCGCATTCAGTTCGCCAAGGTTCCCCCACCTCGCAAAGTGAGCGCTCAGACTCGCTTTCGAGCTTCCTGCGCAAACTCCACATAGAGCTCGTAAAACGCTCGAGAAGCTGAGCAGGACCACCCTCGATACTTTCGGAAGTGCTGGGGAGAGGCAATCCAGGACCATTGCGGTGTCGTTGAAGATATCCGCAGCCAGTCGGTACATCTTGCACTCCGGTTCGAGCGCTGATCCAAGCTTGTGGGCGAAGAGGATAGTCGCCATTCGGCCCATGCTATCTTGAAGAACGGAGAGCAACAGTGCTCCGGTAGGGGATGCCGAGGCATCGCCGACTCCGACACCTGCTCGAATTATCAGACTCGGACATGTGCGGCATATGAAGTAACGATGCTAGTACCCTGAAGGACGGCACGAGATGACAAAAGACCTGCGACGGAGCTGGAGAAAGCCTGAAGCGAATCCTGGCATACAGATCAGCTCCTTGCGTATCATCGACCGTACCAGGAAGCTAACATAAATCTGATATCTACGTCGAAAGCGCCAACATGTCAGCGGAGTGACCGAGCGTCTGAGACCGTCGTAGCTTCCGGATTTCAGAGGCGGATAGGTTCTACAGACTCAAGATAATCACTCGTGACACTATGAGGATAGCCCGCCGGTAAGAAGACTTTCAGAATAGCGTGAAATCCACTTTGCTTGGCTTTCGGAACCTATAGCAAGTCTGTTAGGCGTTCGGATTGATTTGACGTTGGAGACGCCGCTGGACACCCACGATTGTATCGATCCTACTATTCTTTCCTGTATCGTCCGTAGAGGATTCTACATAGGTAGCTGTAAGAACACCTGCATCATCCCGCTCATCCACGACGAGGCCTGTGTGCGGCATCTTTGGGAGAGGAGCATCACAGGTGTTTGTACCTGGTAGACTCTGTTAAGGCACCGTAACCACGATAAGCACGGGCCACGCCAACCGAGCAGTCACACACATGAGTTGTCATGCTGATGGGCATAACATCAGCAAGCCTCCGATGATACTTGATACCTGATATCACTGTTGAGAACTGTACGTTTGAAATGACTACCTTTTAGACCCTGGATTCGTACTGGAGCCTAGTAGTAAAGTGTATTCTATTGGGTTATGTGAGAGAGATTGACATATACATGCAAGGTTCGGGAGACCTCGACAACCACTAGAAGTATTGATCAAAAAGATTCCGGCAAATTTCCTGACAAATGTACCCAGGCCATGGCACTTTCTCGAGGGGTATCTGTATGATTTTGTAGTAAGATCTTGCCGTTGATACGCCAAAGGATCCGTTTCTGGTGCTTCCTGTTCGACCCAGACGTTGCACGCATGCTATCGAGTCGCAATTGATCGTATGAACTTTGTCTCGCTGTATCCGCCTCTCGTCTATGCGAACAGACTTGCCCCACCGGTTTCAATTGCCTCGATTTCATCCTGCGTCCATAGCGTCCGTCCGAATCGGGCAGGCAGCTCGCTTCGGTCAAAGTACTGGCCTTTAGGCGGCTCAATTGAGCCCAACGAGTTACCGGCATGGCCTCCGATCGCTCCGTACGCCAACGGTGATGTAGATGTCGGGGACCGGTGGTTCAGTGGACCATGCTGCTGCGCTTTCGACCGGTACGACGCAAAGGAGTCTGGGAGATTGTTGATGGGGGAGGCTGGATGGACATGAGGCGTGTGGTCCATCGACTCTGCGCATGGCATCAGTGTTCAATTCGGCTCCTAAGGAGGGGCATTTCGGACTTACTCGGGGTGGAACGCTTGCCCAGAAACTTGATCAGTGGTTGTCTGTGTTGCGCAGCTGCCGCCTGCCGCAACGCTTTCGTAGCGTTCATGGTAATTTGTAGTTGCGAAACTCAGTGAGATTGAACCGAGGATGGAGGTCGCTACGTGGTGGGTATGTGGTGGGCTGTAGCACTGGTCGACGTGCGGTAAGGAGTAATCAATCCGGTCGTCAGTGTAGGTGCATGATAAGCCGTGTAAGAGTTAGGGAAAGCTCCGAGCTTCAGGGAAACAAGAGAGCTAACTTACAGCTATTCTTAGAATGTTGGCTCCAAGAGGCACATAGCAAGAATTTGTAAAAAATAAACAGTAAAATCTGTCTAAATTCTCTTCTTTCTAATCATCATTCACAAAATTGATCTCACTGTCTTTCTCAACATCATCATCATCACTGTCACTATGAGACATTCTTATAATCTTAATCACAACATTAAAAACAATATATAAATGAATCTGAAATGTGAAATGTCACTTAAGATCATAGTGAAGATCACAGAATATAGTTAAAAGTATATTAAGAGAATGTGAAGAAATCTATAAAATTAAAAATTAATTATTGTATTCAAATTATTTAAATTAAGAACATCAAGACTACTCACAGTTGCTATAACAGAGATAGATCTTAATTTAAAGAGAGAGATTTAATTTATTAACAATTAATATAGAAAATACTCAATTTTCTTAAAAATCAATTTACAGCATATTTGAATGAGATATAAAAATATATTTAATATAAATATAAGATTTAAATCAGCATTAATACTGTTAATCTCATCATTAAATAAATTGACTGATTAAGAAAGCAGATAAGCATTTTTTTGTTATTGTTATTGTTATTAAAAAAATAATTTTTAATGTTAAAAATAAGTCATTGAATGCTCTTAAAAGACTTATAACAACTAAATGATGCAGTTAAGTAGCTGACATGCTAATTAATTAATCTTTATTAATAAAAGCACTGTCAATCTCTATACTGCAGACAGAAAGTTTAACTGAGTTATTATAAAGAAGTAAATAGTTATGAAGAAGTTCTTTTAAAAAGAAAAGTATTACAGCATTCTTTTAGCATATATAATTGATGATTATATTGCTTAAAAGATTTATGAGAAGAAAGTAAACAAAAAAATGTTTAATACTTTCATTCAGAAGAAAATCTTATCTTTATATAAATAATTTTTAGAGTTATGCAGTGTTCTATGCATAAATAATTGTGAAATACATCATTTAAAGATAAGTCTTCATATTAATATAAGTATTCTTATTATTGCTATTGCTAATCTCAGTGACAGAAGCTTACAATTATGTATTATAAAATTAATATCATTTTTGCATTTCTCTTTTTCTATTTATTAAATTACAATTCTATCAAGAAGTTGTTTAGTGAGCTAAAGACATGAATGTAGAGATATAAGACATTGATGAAGAGATTTAAAAGTAAGTTTTCAGTGTTTATTTATATAATTATATAGAAGTATAAGATGAAAGACAATTCAGAGAGACATTTTTAAAACAGCTTTATTAATTATATATAAATATATTATTATAATGAATTAACTATCATTTTTCATTGTCTTTAACACTTACAATGCTTTCTGCTTCTTCTTAAAATTATAAATCTCTGTAAAATAAATTTCTATAATTATTACATGTCTTCTTTTCTTCTAATATGAATGTAAAACTTTCTTTAACTGTTATTTAAGATTAACTGAAATGCTCAGCTTTCTTTATATCTGCTTAATGATCAGTTATATACTTTATAAATTGTATATCTCTTTTAAAAGAATATTACAATAATTCATTAATTATGTCTTCAAAGTAGAGTGTTTTCACTCAAATTAAGTAAAGAAGTTCTGCAGTTATGTTTTAAAATTAATGTTTAAGTTAAGTAAACTGCTGACAAGTGATACTGCAGACAGTGCTGACAGAAATGTGATGAAATGTATTTTTTTATGAAGACTGTAAAGTCTGCAGTGAAGATAATAAAGATAATAAAGATAATAAAGATGATGAAAAAGACAGTGAAGATATGAACTGTGAAGAAAGCAGTTGAGAAGAAGATAAAGAAGAAGAATATTAAGTTGAGATATATAAAATGTAATGCAGAGACTGTGAAGACTATAAAGACTGTAAAGAAGAAGAAAAATGTTGTAATATTATAATTAATGAAGTTAATAGTTTTAATATAGTCTTAACATCACTGAAAGAAACTGTGAGAGTAAAGATTTCTGATGTTGATGCTGATATTGATGAGAAAGTGTAAATTTGAATGAGATGAGATGATGAAGATGTTGTGAATATTGATGACATGAGAAAGAAAGAAAATAATATAATTAATAATAAGATTTTCTTCTTTAACTGATCAGCTGACATGATCTTTATATTGATGAGTGATGTATAAATTGTTATTTTATTCTTATTAACAGTTTTTGTTCACATTTAAATAGCTGCAGAGTTAAGAATCTTATGAATGTTGTTGTGAGAAAGACAGTAGTGATTATAGTTAAGATATATCTTGTTATTACATTAATAATGAATAACAATAACATTTAATATATAATCAATATTCTTTAAAGTCTTTACACATTGATCTACATTCTTCTCATATATTATAGTAGCTGTTCTCTGATATTTATTAGCAAAGACATTAAAAATCAATGAAGAAAGAAGATAAATTTATATTTAATACTTAAATTTTTTTTTTTTCTTCATAACTTCTTTCTTTATTGACTTCTCACTTATTGTAGTAATATTCTTTGCTGTCTTTCTACTTCAATCAATTCTTATAATGACTGTTATTTCTTTTCTTTTATTACTGTCTCACAGTTTAACAAGATTCTTCACTTTTTGTTAGTCATTTATATCTTTAAAAGTTACAGTGATTACAGCATTCTTTTTTACAGTTAAATAATTAATTTTAATTTTTATTTAGTGCTTATAATAAAAGTATTTTCTCTCATTACAGTATTTCTTGATCACTGCTGACTGCTTAAGATCTTAAATTCTTTATATAAAGCTTTTTTCTTTTTTATTTAATTTAAAGACATTCAAATTCTCATTTATCAATTTTCTGTTCAGATATATTGTGTGAAACACAGTATATTGTATGAATAACATTGAATCTTTGTTGATAATAACATTAAGATTGAGAATCTTAATAAAATTATTATTAAGATTCAGTGAACAGACTGATGTGAATATTGATATAAACACTGATTTTTGCATTACAGAAGACTTCTTCTTTACAGAAGAAGTCTTTGTAAGAATCTTTTGTTTTGTCATAGTGATGATGATGATGATGATGATGTTGAGGAAGGCAGCAAGATCAATTTTGTGAATGATGATTAGAGAGAAGAAAATTTAGACAGATTTTACTGTTTATTTTCTATAAATTCTTGCTATGTGCCCCTTGAAGCCAACATTCTAAGAATAGCTGTATTGGAAACGCCTCAGCTAAGAAGACTTCCCTACCTTATGTTACAGTGACGCAGTTTCAGCCATACCTAAGGTAACGAAAAGATGCATGAGCAAAATCCACATGTTGAGGGTAATCACCAGATACACACGAAGCACGGTTGACTATGAGTAGCACAATCCTACCTCCAACACACGTCGCAACGCACCTCAGGTGCTTGCAATATCCAGCTGGATGTCCTGTAAAGCATCATAGGCAAGGCGACAATCGGCGCTCTTACCATGCACGAACTATTGCTCTTCGCGCAAGTACTTCCTTCACGGCATGACCAGCTGCTCCAGATACTTGCCGGCGTCACCGGCATGCAACCCCAGAGGGTGGTCGAGAGACATCTGATCTTCAAACCGAGCCGCTCCCCGGGCCAGACTTCGGCGCAAGTAGGCGGAAGTCAAGGAGTGCAAAATGCCCAGCTACAAGCCATACAGGGACAATTGCACAACGAACTATATTACCTACAACTGGTTGGCGAAGTCAACGACAGCCGCTTCGGTGGTCGGACGCCTCTCAATACCAACGTCTCAGAACAAGAGAATCTTGATCTCAGGGAAGGCGAAAGCGATGAAGAGGGTAATGACGGTGCTCAGTTGAAAGGCGACCAGCATCAACAACCAAGACAGAGTTGGACGTTGCATTTCAAAGATATACCGGAAGTGGCGGGCCGGCGACCCGTTACCTCCAGGATGATGTTGAGCGTGGATATTCTCGACGGGGATGCATTTGCCTTCATGGACGCACTGGGCTATACGTGCGTTCGTCGATGGGGAGAGCAGATTGCGAGTCTGGACTGATGCTAGACAGCTACGTCTCAGAGTATGTCATCGAAGGTCAACGCTTCATCCACCAGAATATAATCCTGCTGTTACACCGCGTTCTGCGGCCTTCTGTCGACGGAGAAGCTTATGGTTCCTCGTCTCAGGCGTTGCCTGAAATGAACAGCCTCGTGTTGTTGGACCTGAGTAGTGCCTATGTGCTCCAAGCGTCGATACGCATTCAGGACGGCAGCAAGCCCGAGAGTATCTCAGTGGGGATCAACGAGCTCAAGGCGTTCAAGGAGATGATGAGGGGCGTAGTATATTTAGACATTGGTGATCGGCTCGCCCTTGACACTAGGCTGAAATAGAGTGTACTGTATCATGGCTGTAAGTAAGGGCTTAAGTACTGCAGTCGTCTACATCTGCTATCCAAAACATCCTGAAACATTAGGGTTAGGGTGATGGCCGCCGTTTGAACAATCCTGTTATATTTGATTCCATCGCGTAGAGATCATATGGTCCTGTTACTACTCTATCTACTTCGAAAACACATACAGCAATTCCTAGAATGTTGGCTCCTCAGTTCGCTCAGAACTTTTTGCAACTTTTTTTTGAAAATCACACTCAAATTCAGTGTTTTGATGTTAAAATCACAATAAACAAATAGTTTGCATAAAAC
>JAABUJ010000895.1_pt1 | contig 50587 bp, 44 predicted proteins | sample 5559131 | NCBI WGS metagenome assembly JAABUJ01 (sample SAMN10711875, study PRJNA513366) | rock metagenome | isolation source: Antarctica rocks | place: Antarctica: Victoria Land, Mt New Zealand nord | collected 2016-01-07
ACCCTAACCCTAACCCTAACCCTAACCCTAACCCTAACCCTAACCCTAACCCTAACCCTAACCCTAACCCTAACCCTAACCCTAACCCTAACCCTAACCCTAACCCTAACCCTAACCCTAACCCTTTGTCCAGATTGTTTCTGTAGTGTTCCATTTCTCCCTTTTGATACGCATTTTTCGGGCATGCTAAGTCCTGTGCCACCGTCGTTGGACTTGGCAGATGTATATCCATGGGAGTCATCCGTTGATGAGCTTGTGTTATCACTGCTGTTTCTTTCCTTGATAGCAGGTGCTGGCTGTAAAGTAGCATTCGTAGTTACTGCTTCTTCATTTGAAGCAGAAGCTTCACCAGCTGAGATTTCAGAAAGCAGGTTCGGTGGGACTTGTCCGGCGACAAGCTCCGCAAGGTCAGCGATGGTATCATTACCCATGATCTTCAAAACTGGAACGCTGACTTCGAAGTTCTTCAAAAACCACGACCGGATATCGACAGAAATCAATGAGTCAAGACCGATGTCGCTGCTTCTCAATGCCATCAGATCATCATCTGCCGTTGTCATCTGTAATACATTGCGGAGTTGAATTGCGAATGTCCCTGAAACAATCAACGCTGTTAGTCATGAACCACTTCATGAAAGGTAATAGTTGAAGCATTGTTCGACTCACGTTTGACTATTGCAAGAACATCGTTTGAAGACTTGCAAGCAAAAAGCTGATTCTTGATAGACATGACTGCCTCATTGCCCGACTTCTCTCCATCCTTCTTGATCTGATGGACGACGAAGGATGAAAAGGTTGGATTGTTGTGCCATACAGGAGCATTCGGACCGTCTGCGACTGGTATATCCAGAAGGCCAGTGGTGAGTTCGGCCTCATCGCCCGAGCCGGGCCGGCCCACATCAATAGCTTCAGCGAATACCTGATGGTAGTCCTGCTCCGATAGATGCATCAATGCCATCTTGGATACCATCAAGTCCAAGGTCTTGCTGGATTCTCTTTCCATGTAACCAGCTCCGATGATGACACCAAGATTGAGTGCGGTTGCTGCCAAACCACGTTTTCTACGTTGGGCTGCGAGACTACACATGAATGCATTGGCCGCAGAATAGTTCGCCTGGCCGAGGTTGCCGAGGACACAGTTGATGGATGAGAACAAGATGAAAAAATCCAGGTTCTCGTTTTCGAAAATGCGGTCTAGGTGGATGCTTCCGTACACCTTCGGCCGTATAACATCGCCCATCTGCTCAAATGACATATTTCGAATCGAGACATCTCTCAACACCATGGCTCCGTTCAGGACGCCCTTAATAGGCGGCAAGGTCTCGCAGATGGTCTTATGGGCGGCACAGAGCGCAGGCTCGTTGGTCACATCACTGCAGAAACTTGTCAGTCAAAGATACGCCCAGTGATCGCTTGGGATGCACGCAAGACAGGTCAGCAGGATAGATATAGCTGGAGCCACTCACCATAGAATGATGGTAACGTTGACACCATTCTGTCTGTGTGCCTCAATCCAGTCTTGGGAGATATCTGGATTGCGGCTGGTCAGAACAAGATACTTCACACCACTTTCAATCATCCAATCGGCCAGTGAAACGCCCAAAGCACCAGACAGACCACACATCCAGTAGGTCTTGTCACCCTTGAAGAAGACTGCGGAGTCAAGCCGGCTGACGTGAACAGGATGAGACTGGGAACGTGTCCAGTCAATGACTGTGCCGGGATTTTCAGGGTTTAACCCATTGATGAGATCATCGATACCGACAGTCTCTGAAGCGACCGTCTGGCCTTGACTGTCATCCTTTTGTGCGTCATCCAAAGCTCGTTGAAGCAATTGGCCCAAGACAGCGGCAGACGAAGAGCTGCCCTCCCAGCCAACAAGAGAGTATAGTGTCGCCAGAGTCTCCTTCCGACAATGGGGCGGGAGACTGGACAGAATCGTGGATTCGTTTTCGGATATGTTGACTGGATGGATGGAGAGACCAACAAAACAAGCCGTGTCGGTGGGCAGGGCCTGAGCGATAGCCGACTGCGTCATGTAAGGAGCAAGCGTGGTCCATGAGTCAGGGAGATGCTGCTGCGAGGAATCCGCCACGAAAAAGGCTCTTACATTCTTTTTAGAAGCTTGGGTGGCAAAGGCCTGGGCAAGTAGGTCTGTCGGGTTATGCACCACCAGTGTTTCGCCACCCACAAGAAGATCGACTACGGCCATGGAGACCAAACGAGCAGCCAGTTCTGTAAGGAGATCGGCGTCTGCCAATCTCGAAACAGGGCAAGGGATTGCTGACTCCTTGGGAGCGTGGACGACGGACAGGAGGGAGGGCACCAATGCCAAGAATCGTGCCTGACTCTTGGATTCTGTTCCCAAGACGAGGAATTTATGACCGTGGGACGTCCGGAGCGCCGACATGACGGCATGCCTGACTTCAATCTTGATCCGAGATTCGGCATCCACAGGAATGCCCCACCTAGACATCTCTCTCAGCGACCAGCCATCTACATCTCTGCGCAGGACTGCAGGCGACTTGGTGGTGTCAACTTCGTGGGTAATGGGCCGGCGTGCCGAATTATACCTGTCGTTTCGGGCAGCAATGGGCCGGAGTCGTGGTACAAGCTCTTGACCCTCAGCATCAACCACAATCTCAGGCTCAATGGCCCACAGAAGCTGGTTCCGCTCGGACTCCGCGAGGCTGGTAGATGCCTGGAAGCGAAGAATTGTTTCAACGAGGCTGCGGGGCTTCAAACTGCGGAGGTCTGCGATATCGACATTCTGAAGTTGCAGCGCGGGTGTTTCGCGTACAGCAGTACGTCCAAATCCAACTGTCATGTTGGAGAATGGTTCCTCGTGAAGTCGACCGCCGGTAACCCAGAGAAGCTTCGTATCGGTTGAAAACATTGTCTTGAAGGCCAAGAATTCTTCGGGTGTGATGTCCTTAAAAACAGGCTTGTCAAGCTCTGTCAAGCTGACAACAGTCGTGTCAGCATCAATGAGGCTATAATCCACCGTAGTCAGCGTCTCGAAAGTGTGAAGTTGAAGCGAAAAGTCCTCGAGAGTATCCTTGATCGATTGGACCAGAGGACGGGTCTCGGGTGTGCTGCCTCCCACGACGACAAGGTTCTTGATAGGGGCGATCGCCGAGCTGTTCGAGACCTCTGGGTTTAGTGGTTCTCGCAGGAAGCTGACCTTGTCATCGATGGCTTGCGACACGAATACCGTCAAACCAGTGTTGTCCTCAAAGGCCTCAGGAGCTGTCAAGTCGATGCCGGAGAAGCCGCTAACCTTGAGGAGCCTTTCCCATTCAGAAATCGACACGAACGGTGAGAGAGGTCGTCCATTATCCACACCGAGCCACCAACCCGGAAGTGGGCCGAAAATGAAGCCTCCGGTACTGCAAGAATGGCCGTTGTTGCTTCCATCAGCAACAACCAGAAAACCTCCGGGTCTCAGAAGCTTGCGAATGTTCCGCAAGGTGACCTCCAGGTCGGGTGTTGCGTGGATGACGAAAGAAGCTACAACAACGTCATATGCACCTTCGTTGTAACCCTGAGCAGTAGGATCCTGACCGCAGTCGAGCTTCTTAAAGACCATGCGATCTCTATGTGCAGAGAACACCTCTGCACCCTTCTCGAAGAAACCGCTAGACACGTCAGTGAATGTATACGTCAGGAAGCTGGAGCCAAGGTGCTTGAGGATTCTCTTGGTGGCACCACCCGTGCCAGCGCCTACGTGGGACTGTCAGTTGCAAGTTTGAGTGCGTTCTCTTCTCTTCATGCACTTACCGATTTCCAAAATGTTGAGGTGAGGGTAGCGCTCAGCAAGCTGGGAGATGATCCTGCTCATCCACAACCCAGAGTGGAGGAACCCGTAACTGTCAAACAAAAGTGTGCACACTTTTGTTTGACAGGTTATGAGCCCGGCTAGTGCAGTGGGACGTGACTGGGTAATCTCCTATCCTGAAAAGGGTTGAGAACCGGAGGATTCCGGTCGAGCGTAAAATCCAAAAATGGATAATCCTGGGAAGGTTCCAAGTTCGAGTCCCCACCGCTTCCATTACGGTGCAACAAAAGACTGCGAGGCCACCCCATATTGACGGGTATGGGAGGGTGTTGAATATATACCCTGATACGAGTCTTGCAGGGTGTGCACACTTTTGTTTGACAGTAACCATCTTCATAATAATTATCCAAGACGTTACTAACGCGGAACTCTTCCAGCATGTTGGTTTCTCCCTTGAATACACGTGGCATTTGTTCTCCAACAAGATGCATGATGCCTACATCAGGTAGAGCAGAGAATCGCACCGTAGCCTGGAGCATATCTTCCAGAGAGTCATTCAGCCATTCCTTCTTGGCCCTTGTGTGGTTTCCACTCTGGACCAATGCTGTAATGTGGCGAGCGTACCGCAGGTAATGGCTGTGAGGGCTTTCGTTTCTCAAGGGAGAGTCCGCAGGCACTCGTAGATCGAATTGTCGGAGGTAGTAAGTCGAAATCCGTTCCAATGCCGTAGAGATTTCCACGTAATATTTGCTCACGGGGGTATCGCTCGCGGCCAGTTCACCGTCGAGGCTGTTCTTGACCCAATGATACTTCGAAAAGACTTTCCGATCATCTCTGACGGTAGCAGCACCAAGAGGGAGCAGTTCGATGCGTTCCATCTGGATCGCAGCGCAGCGAGAGTCGTTGGTGTAAAGATTGACGTCGCCCAAGAAGCCCGGGGACTTGTGCACTTCGAGTTTCGAATCGACGAACATGTTGGTCATGGATCTGCAAAGGATAGGGTTGATGCGGATACTGGATATGCTTGTCGGTAGGTGCATGGTCAGAAACTGATCATCGTCCGGATAGCTGTAGGCAAGTATGAGCGACTGGATGGCACCATCAATTTCGGCTGGATGCACCAGCAAGGGTGGTCCGAAGGCGTCGCGCGGTGCCGATTTGACTGCGCAAACGCTCGTCCCAAGCTTTCTTTTCAGCGTGGACAGAGACCGGAAGGATCCTTCAAAACGGTAGCCTAGCGTTGCCACGAGGCCATAGAATCGCTCCGAGTCTACAGAGACCATATGGGGTGGCATAGGTGCACGTCGAGGGAGCGTCGTTTCTGAACATTCCCCAAAGGCGATTTGTAGCTCGGCTTCGGCCACCAATGTCATCTCTTCGGTTCCAAGACTGGCAGAGTACGTGAATTTGGCTTGAAGGCGATCGTCCCTGGGGTGACAGATGTCAGACAAACGAATTAAAACCTCGATGCCAGCGTCGTCTTGGTTGAAGGTCATGGCCTGATGGATGATGAATTCTTTGAGCTCAAAGAGGCGTACATCGCGGTCGCCTGACAAAACCCGGGCTCCTTCCAGGGCCGTACAGACGTATCCTGCAGCCGGGAAGACAGGTTGGCTCTGAACTTGATGGCCAGAAAGCCAATCGAGCTCGCTAGCACGTAGCAAGTGTCCCCAGCTCAGGCAATGCGGTGCGCTATCCGGCAACATGGTCCCCAGCAACTGGTTGAATGGCTGGATTTGGGTTCGCAACTTCTTCGCTGCCCGCGACTCATGCCAGTGAGAGCCATCATGGTTCCATTGATAGCTGGGAAGACCTTTGACGACGCGCATGGCGGACTTGTCATCGTTTATCGCCACCTCATATCCATTCAAGTCAATGTGTTTTCTTCCCAGAAGACACCACAGGAAGCCAAGACTCGATGCCGTGCTTACAACGGCGTCCGATCCTCGAGACAACAACCCCTGGTACGGTATGGCCTTGCCCAGTACTTCTTGAATGGTCTGGCTTGCTGGGCCTTTCAACGTCGGGTGAGGACCAACTTCAATTGCAAGATCGTAATCGCCAGCTTCGAGGGCGATCTTGAGAGCCCTGTAAAACAACACCGGCCTGACCATGTTGGCAGCCCAGTATTCATCGCTGAGATTCATGTCAGACGTGACTGGCCGACAATAAACACTCGATACCCAGAGACATGTCTTTGCAGCGGGTTCTACAGCTCGAACACCAGCAGCTTGAATCGCATTGACGTAAGGGGCGGCGCAATGCAACATGTGGTTAGAGTGATAGGCTTTATCGACCCGGAGTTTTCGGTTGAACCTCTTTTCGTTATCGAGGATGACTTTGAATTGATCAATAGCATCTTCATCGCCAGAGATGGTCACACTTGAGGAGGAGTTTACGGCTGCAACACAAACACGACCGGTTAGCCCACAACCTTCACAGAGAGCTGTCGCATCCTCTTCCGCCAAACCTGCAGCCAGCATAGCCCCCTGGATGCCGCCACCATTGGGGCTCGATGTCTTCGAGACGGATTGGCCACGGAAATAGGCAACACATATGGCATCTCGAGCCGTCATGTAACCAGCTGCGTACGCCGCGGCAATCTCTCCTGATGAGTGACCGACTATAGCATCAAATCGTACGCCCGCAAGCTCAAGAAGATCGACGAGGAGGATCTGAATCGCTGTAGATAGTGAAGAGAAAGCAGCTTTAGTAACTCTCGAGGAGTCGGCAGCAGCGCGCAGCTCCGCCTCAAGAGTCCAGTCGGGACGGGCCTCCTCGGGGAGTTGGTCGAGGTGTGCTTGGAGCTCTTGAATAATCTTCCGGGCTGTGGTAGATTTTTCAATCAACTCAGCACCCATGCGGGTGTACTGCGCTCCTTGGCCGGTGAAGATGCCCAGGACTCTGGATCGTCTTTCTTTTGAGGATGGCGACAATCTCACGCCTACATCCTCGACCTTAGTTGCCTCCAATTCATCCCTTATCTTCGACACCAGATCATAGGCCGATTCGGCGGCAAAAGATATCCGGTAGGGAAAGGCAGATCGACGCTTTTGCAAAGTGTAGGCCAGATCGCGCAACCCGAGGGAGGGATCATCGTGGATGAAATCGGCGTACGCAGAAAGACTGGCACGTAGCGATTGACGCGAGAGAGCCGTAAATACAAACGGGGTGAACTGCGCAGCCGCGCCCGAAGGTTCGACGCCATTCTCCACAGGCCGAGGACGCTCATAGCTTTCAAGGATTGCGTGTGCATTTGCACCGCCAAAGCCGAAACTGTTCACACTGGCTCGTCTCGGTTGACCGGGTAAGAGTCCTAGCCATGATTTGGACATTTTGGGGATCTCCAGGTTCTTAGCAAACGGTGCAACCTGGTCGCTCAAGTTGTTCAGGAGCATATTAGGGGGGATGATGGAGCGTTGAAGGGCCAAGGATGCCTTGAGAATGCCAGCTACGCCTGCAGTGCCTTCGGTATGGCCGAGGATCGTCTTGATGGAACCGACATAGAGGCATTCACCGGCCGTTTTGGTGGCAAATTCCTCGCCGAAGAAAGCTCTCGAGATGGCCTCAGCCTCGATCCGATCTCCTGCCGGCGTTCCAGTTCCATGAGCCTCGAAGAATTGGGGACGGTCCGACTGCTTTGAGACATCCAGGCCCGCCTTGGAGTATGTGCTGCGAATTAAGGCCTGCTGGGCGACAGCATTCGGCATGGTGATGCCGGTAGTTGCACCGTTTTGGTTCAGGCTTGTCTCTCGGATGACGCATTCAATGTCGTCTCCGTCCTCAATTGCTGCACTGAGCGTTTTCAGAATGCATGCTGCTACACCATCACCACGGGCATAACCATTGGCATCCTTGTCCCACATCCTACTTTGACCTACATCAGGCATGTAAGTTAGTTTTGGCCTCTGCGTGTGGAATCAGGATATCCAGGTCAGGTTGCGGATTAATACTGACCGTCAGGAGACAACATCTTAAGCTTGCTTTCAAGGACATAATTCTCAGGACCAAGGCATAGATTGGATCCACAAGCCAGAGCTACTCGTGATTCTTTGGACCTGAGCGACTGCACCGCCAGATGAATAGCAACAAGACTGGAAGAACAAGCCGTATCAAGGGTGATGGAGGGGCCATGCCAGTCGAAAAAGTATGAGATTCGGTTGGACAAGATACTCCTTGCGATTCCAGTAGCGGTATAGGTTGGAGCAGTGTTCACTGTAAGCCCACAGATTAGTGATCTTTGTCTTCGGGACCGTGTAGTCACTCAGACATGTCGGTTCGCAATGCAACAATCAACAATCCCGAGGCTCTTGAACCCTTCACCCACCTATTCCGAGTTGCAAGGTAATGGGGGATTCGATATAATGACCTGGTTATACTTACAGTCGCGTAACAGGTTTGCTCCGTAGTCATTCCACATGGCACCCACATAGACGGCCGTATCGCTACCTCGTAGAGCATCAATCGTCAACCCGGCCGATTCGAGACCTTCATAGACGGTTTCCATCAATATCCGCTGCTGAGGGTCGATGGCCTTCGCCTCAATCGGCTTGATACCGAAGAATTCCGTGTCAAAGACGGCGACGTCCTCTTCCAGCAAATACGTATGTCGGATATTGCTGTGCCCATGATATGCAGAGTTAGGGTGGTAGTAAGCCTCCGCATTGAACCGACTTTTGGGGATATCACAGCGAACATCTCGGGGCTTGTTCAGAAGTTCCCAGAGCTTCGACGGCGAAGTGGCTCCGCCAGCAAATCGGCAAGCACTTCCCACAATGGCAATCGGCTCGTTTATAGTCATCTTCTTGACCTTGGTGTGTGTATGTAGTGGTAGTAGTAGGGGTAAGGGAGAAGTTGAACGAGGGCGTCCATCTTAAAAACTCCGGCCACCTGTTATAATTGTAGTCAAGCATGCTGGGTGTTGAACAGACCCCCATCACTTCTGTGTGCTAAGTTGTGCCACACGGTTCTCACAACCTTGAACGAATTTGGGAGGTGTGTGGTCACCGCCACTGATAACACTTCCTTGTTAGATCTTTTCCTTACCGACCAATGTTCACCAAGGTGCTCCGTACAAGTACAAATGCCCTAAGGCATCTGTACCTTGCCATGACACCCTTCCAAGTACCTCAGCCTTTTGAGTACTCTTGGTAAATATACCTAACGTTAAGGCAAGGTAGGTACCGTACGTAAGCATTCTTTGTACCATAGGTAAGGTAAGCATCCTTTGCACCCTAGGTCGGCATCCTCTGTCAGCCTAACACAGTAGTAAGCATCCTTCGAGAATCCTCTGACCATCCTCTTTCCAGCGCTGATAGAGTGTGGGGCATCCTTGGACTATCATCCGCTGTCTAGCTAAGCAGTCTATTGGCTCAACCTCGTGCAGTGCCGCAATAGCAACGCGTACTCGATTCCGCAGGGTATCAAGCTGTATGCTTCTCATATCAACAACTCCCTACTCTTCTCACTGGCTTCCGCCCTTCTACCACCATGACACCTAAACCATTTTTGAGTCCTCAGAACTAAAACTTTCCTGCTTTGGACTTTTACTGAACTCTTGTCTTGTTGCGGCTTGCGAATGAATCGAGATTGGTATCAAGTCCATCTGAAGAAAGATGAAGCTGATGAGGCAGTGGGTATGGTATGTGTCTGTAGCCACCCTTCTTTGTCAAGAGGTGACGACAACATCCAACACTAGGTAGGTAGATGTGAATTTGTGGCAGAGATGGGGCGTAGTCCAATGGGTCAAGGAGATGGCTTTGCCGCTGATGTTATGTCTTTTTAGGATCAGAACCACACACCCATGGTACGTAGGTAAGCGGCACACAACAGCTGCGCCGTCGTCCACCACCGATTGATGCGAGATTTCGGGAATCTCGAGACCCCCCACCCCAGCCTTCGGCCTTCCTTCATAAGGCCGGGCTCCTCCTGTAGGTGCACAGACATACGTAGTCTGGAGTTTTGACATGTGTGAGTGGATCTCAACCAACAGGATGCACTGCCGGCACAGACAGTCCCGGTAGGCATTGCCTTCATGATCTTCTGACAGCACCGTGTGGTGGTCAGCAATGTGGTTTTCACGCAAAGTTTGACATCGGGGATAAGGGCGCATGCGCCTTCAGTTTCACTTGAGGTCACTCTTGCTGTTGAAAACAGGATGAAGCGTGGTACGGAGTAGAGGCTCCTGAGAAATTCACGGAAGATAGTGGAAACAACCAGTAAGCTTTCCTCAATACCAAATAAGCGGAAGGCACCAAGTGACTACAGTAATCGGAACTACCTAAGGTACCTAACCTACGGTGAATCCTAATTGCTACAGGTACAGTACTAGGTCAAAAGTCTTCGCGAATGGCCTGTTTACCACCAAAACTCATTACTATCAGTGCTATAGAACTCAGAACTCTAGGCAGTCAAAAATTCTGAAAACTCTTAGGGTTATGTACTTCGTACATAAGATCTACAATGGCCGGACAACAATGTTGCACTTGAAGTCTTACTTTCTGTTCCGCATCATTCCAGGCGCTTGTTGACCAGCGTATCATCTTTCTCAAACATAAACTAGTCAATTAATGAAGAAGACTTGCCATCAACATCGCTTCCGGTGTGTACAGTGCATGCTACATGGCTCCATGACCGTGGAAGCTATGATCGCGGGCTCGCTTTGGCCAGCCACTCTCGAATCCTCCGTGTCGCCACGCGAGGCACACCCATGTATCTCTCGCCATCGTACGTGTCATCGATAGCCCGCGCGAGACGCTGCGCTTTTGCGATCGCGAGCCTCTTTGCATTGGCCCGATGCTCCCTTCCCACAAACGCATCCGCCTCGCTCGCCAGCTCCCGTCGCTTCTTCCGCACGGCGGGATCGTCGGCCTTTTCCGCCGCGCAGAGCGCACAGTTGCATTCGAAGCCCCAGGTGGTCATCAAGGCTGTCTGTCTTGCGTCGTAGTCGCTCGACTCGTCGTAGCTGAGGAAGATCTCGTCGCCGGGGGTGATGGTGTTGGTAGCGCGGACCACCATCAGGTCGCCGATGAATTCTTTCTTGGCGTTGGCGATGCAAGAGTGATTGATGTAAGCGGCCCAGATCCAGAGGCCGGTGCTCGCGTTGCTTGCGCCTTCTTCACCATACTGGCTACCTGGGCCGAAGGCATTGCGAGACACGATGTCGTGTACTCGAAAGGTATCGACGACTGGGCCGTCGTCAGTCCTGGACACGTTTTTTCCATCGCCTTGATAATCGCCATAGAGATCCATTACCCTTCCGATCTGGGAAGGATTGCTGAGAAGCTTTTGTACGATCGATTTGCTCAAGCCAACCGGTGACACTCTGATTCTGTCGTCACGCACATCGTATGTTATTGCCGTCAAAGCCTCGCTTTCATGACCCCAAACCACACAGAAAGCTTTTTCACACATGACCACCCCCCCGACTGGTATATCGCGGGTTGCAAAAAGGCCACGTCCTCGTCCTAGGCTATCTCTGACCTCGGTGTTGCAGATGAAATTTGCGGCGTCAACCCGTGGACAATCTCGAGACAGGCCGGCCCTGATCTTCTTCCAATCATATGTTCCTGTCTCTTGCTCGCGGAGGCGCATCTCAATCTTTTGCAGATCGGCACGGACGTCTGGGATGCCATGCATAATCTCCCGTTGCTCCTCAAAGAAGCTCTTTGCCTCCTGATATTCACCGAGATTGTATGCAGCGTAACCGGCACGGAAATAGGCCTTGCTGTCGAGAGCTTCGGATTGACAGTCTTCTCTGCCAGAAAGGGAGGCTTTTGCATCAGTTTTTGCTTCATCTAGTTGGTTCAGAAGGAGGTTGACATGAGCGCGATTGCGAGAGATGTCTCGGGCCAGGTCAGTATTAGTATTAGACGCAACTTCTTGTCTGGCGACCTTCAGACCTTCGGTATAGCTCGTGTGAGCTAGGGGTAAATTCTGGTGTTTGAGCGCGGCATTGCCATTGTCTCTGCAGATCCTCACAATCTTCTCTGCTGCTGCTGCATCCTCGGCGTGACCAATCACTTCATTGACGGAAGTCCGACTGCCATTGGCGATCTCATCCCTACAGACAATCAGATCTGAAGGATGGTCGATCCGAAGGGTAGCTTCACCATGTTCGGTGAAAGTGAAATAAGGTTCCTTGATCATAAAAGCATATGCTGATTCTAGTACATCCTCGCTGTGTCTTGACTTGTGCAGACACACCTCTAAGCGCTCTGTCTCATCTTCTGCTTCGTCCTGCACCATGGTCCATGACCTGGCCGCAAGTGGGATCACTGGGCTCACACGCTTGACAGCGAGCTGACGGCCACGATGATGAGTGTCAAGTTGGAGATTGGCGAGCTTCATTGGCTGTAAGTCTTGAAGTGAGATGATGCATGGTGGATACGGCTATCCTACTGCAAGAGCTGGCAATGTACCTCCCTGACCTTTTGTCGGCATCATGTCAGCATCTGGGGCGCAACCCATATCTGCCATGAGCGATGCGCCAGTCGCTTGGCCGATGGCAGTTTTCAAGTCTCTTGGTTTCCGTCCATGGCCTACAAGGTGAAAACAATTCTTCAGTCTATCCTTGACAGTGTTCTGGATGCGCTCTGCTTCTTGCTCGGTCAAGAAGAGTGTGATTTTATCGTTCTGGCAAGACATTGTGAAGTGCAAGTGTTGTATGTGCTACAGCATCAGAATGCCTTCGACGAGTCTATGCAATGGTGGTGCTAATTGGAAGCAGCGGATTTGGAAGAAGAAACGCAGAGGCTGCGTAGACACACTGTAATGTAAGGGCAAACAAATGAGGCGTGAAGAGGCCAACGCTGTGGAGGAACAAGAGAGATTGGAAGAGAACTCCGTAACATCAACGCCGAGATAAAGCGCTATTGGATAGTACTACATTATATGTAGCAGAGAACTGGTCGTTCCGGGACTTTGATCAAGATATAAAAAACTCCCCATAAGGTGTCGGTTGCCTGAAATACTCCTGCCCTGGCTGGCAGAGCTGCAACACCCTTAGACAGGTCATGTTGAGTCATGCCGGGAGTCAGCAATCTTATGTCCGGGCCTTTCGAGAAAAGTATGATAAGGCTGTAGACGCAATATCTCCTTGCATGCGTGGTAAGCACACGTCAAATGCTATTACTTGGGATTCCTTTCGGAGTCTGACAACCGTAACACCGCGAATGCTCGCATGTGTCATCGGGATCCTTTAAACTGACTTGCTGGAAATAGGTACCTTAGGTAAGCATCAATCTCACCGCAAACCCTGTAATGATCTGAATAGATATACCGGCCACACCCTTGCTTCGCCGCCAGAGTTTTGAGTAGCTTGTTGTTCGGTGTTGAAGGATCTTGTATACGTAGCGCCAACCAAGCACTCGAATAAGGTAGGTACTCATCAACGGTGGGGGACTTGAACCAACCCCGCATGAGTCATCTCTGTCATCCCCAAAACCACAGCGTTCTTCCCCTGAGCAGCCACCACACACGATAAGGAGTCAATTTCCATCTCATCTAACATAGGGTAGCTCATGTCCCCTGCACCAAAGAGCCGCACTCTTCTACAAGTCGTCAATGAGGTAGCATACCAGACAGTGACGCAGACTCGACTGAATTTCCATCTACCACGCAGTGGTATGACAAAGAGAGACTCGAAGGTAGACAGGATCCTGAAGTAGCTTGTAACCTCTTCTGCAGAGCACAGTTTTCATCATGCATGTATGTACGTATCTATTTGACAAGAAAATAAGAAGAGAAGTCACAAGAGCTGGTGGTACTCCTAGGTGTACCAGAGAAGGTTTCTATATGAATGCCCCACCATCACCACCACCACGTCCTCCAGACATCCCCGCACCACCACCACCACCACCTCGGCCTTCCCAATCCTTGACATTTCCCGTATATCCCTCACTATCACTTCCAGAGTGTTCATCCCCCCTCTTCGCGTTCGGCACCGGCAAAATGGTCCTCAGCTCCGGCGACGCGTGGCCACTGCTATCATGATACGCCCACCCCTCCCTCTCCCTCTCATCCTCCGATTCCTTCTCCTCCCGTATCGGTACCGGCGCGGCCGAAGTCCCTCTCGGTCTCGTCGTCCGCCCTTCGAGCTGCCAGTCGTCCTCGTCGGAGGTATCGTCCCGCATCGGCGACATGGCGCTCGAATCGCCCTTGACCAGGCCGAGACGCTCCTCTTCCGTGGCGGTCTTGGCCTTCCGGGGGCCGGGGATGTTTCCATCTCGACTGCTCTGGCGAGAACCGAGGCCGATTCGCGATGAAGGCCGGTGCGAGTGGGTGCTGTCGAGGGAGTCGTCATGCTTGTGCCGGTGGAAAACGTTGTGGAAGGAGAACTGTCGCTTGGTGGTATGTGAGGGTGGCTCGGGGGCAAGGCTTCCTCGCGATTTGGCGCGTTCCTGCCCGACGTCGTCGGCCCAGGCTATTGGATGACCTTGCTGGCCTGATGGTGTAAATTGGCTACTATTATGGCCATCCAAGTCAGGGCGACGAAGACCTGGTGGCAGACCGTAGACGTGGGACATCTCCATAGGCTCCTCCGTAGCAGTACCTGGTCCTTTGTACGACGTTTCTCCCAACTCTGACGGATGCATGGAGTTATGATAGTCCGTCCCAGCAGTTCCTGGTGGTTTTCGGTGAATGATGCTGTGCGCCCGTCGTCTGAAACTGCCTAGGAAACTACCACCGTCGTCGGTGCCGTCACCCTGTGTAGACCTGCCCTCCTCGGAGTTCACGTCCTCTGGAAAGTGTGTTAAACCTAGAGGCGGGTGTAACGTCTTCCGTCGCTGCAGTCCACCTTCCGGCTCCCTGAACGTCTTCCTTCTACGTAATCCGTCCCATTCGACCTGCTCATTCTCCCCAATGGGCTCCATTTGGTCTTTCAGCCGCTCCTCATGAATCCTCTTCACTTCTGCTACCTCATTTTTCTGTCGTGACTGTGATATTCTTCGTATGATTGCAGCAGTCCCACGAATTGCGTCAGCCTTGGGTTCTGATTCTGGCTGCGCTTGCTCCGCAACCGTTCGCACTTGATCGAGATCACCGGTAAAAACTGCCGCGTCCGGCACATCCTTGGCGGACTTGGAAAGTTGAAGTAAAATAACGCCAGCGCAGATCTGCAGAAACCCCATCACCACTGTAGCGATCGAGGTTGGTGTTCCTTTGAATCCTCGGAAGAGAATAGCAGATGTCACAATTGTCGAGCTAGTGAAGTAGACATAGTATGTAGGGGTGACCAAGGCGGCGTTGAAGATGTTGAGGGCTTTCTGATAGGGGTCTCAGCAACCGCGACGGAAACAACAGCTCTGGGAACTTACGTTGAGGTAGATGATCTCCGTGACCAATGTAGCAGCCACAAAAACCAACAACACGTAAAGGAACCACTGGTTGAACTGCGGGATCCCTGCAGCTTGTGCAACTACCGCAGCCCCGAGACCTTGAGTGGCAACCACGCTTAAACCGCCGATGAGACTGCAAATGCTCAGGTATACCATCATGCTCGTCTTCCCGTACCTGGGTCCTGCCCAAAGCGCAATGAATACACACGCGATAATAACAACTCCAGCATAACTTAGAAACCCAGGTGCGATTACAAAATGCTTCATCTCTTGTATCGTCGCCGCTGATGACTGCTCAGGCGCGTTCATGACAATAACCACCGACCCTATGATACAGATGAAACATCCCGTCTTTCCAACAAAACTCAGCCGCTCCTTCAGAAAAATGGCGGATAGGATGGTAGTGATGACAACCGACAACGCTCCCAACGGTGTGACCAAGATGGCATCGACGAAGGCGTAGGCGACGAAGTTGCAGATCTCCCCGATGATCATCAGCGTCATGCCGGTCCACCAATACGCATTCTTGAGATATCCATATCCCTCGCCCGCCTCTTCGTTGTACTTGACGTTTGCTTTGAGCAGGCCCGTCTTCTTCAGGACGAAGGAGACGCCAATGAAGACGCCAGAGGCAATTGCTAGTGATATCCCGACGGCTTTGTATGCTGGTGGGCGGGTAACAGTTGCTGGGTTTTGGGCAGCTCTGGCGTAAACGACGTGAGCGGTGGACAGGAGATTTGCGGTGGCATCCATCGTTCAAGACTTGACAGCGTCTTGACTGTAGTTGGTTAAACAGAGCTGTCTCTCCTTTGATAGACACCAAGTGAAGGCTCCGGTGGCCAAGGTGGGGGATTGATTGTAGAGCTGGGACGCTAAGTCGAGACTACCAGAGCGTCGTTGAGGGTCATGGAAGTTATCGCTGGGGAGGAATCATTAGGTACTCTGGCATCAATACTTCGATTCTCCGATGCTGTGTGTCAGGTGGAGGTGACGGTAGTACAGTAGTGCTTCAAGTAGTCGGCGACAAGACGATGGCTAGAGTCAAGTTGAAGTTACCTCATGTTCAACAATTTAGCGCCGCCGACACGGCTTCTCGATCTTCCTCTTCGCTTGCGCAACGCAAACCTTGGAGGCGCAGCACGACCCGGAATCAATCAAGGGTAATACACGAGCTCAAGGTAGCGTTATCACTTTGCGAAAAAGTCGGAGCTGGACAACGCCGAGAAGATATGTATAGCTGAATGGCAAATAATATTGTTAAATTCCCAGAGAGCGGTCCAAGTTGAAAGCGTTACTGTAACTTAAGCTGGTTGAGAGTGACAAGCAAGAAACTCTCGCCTACGGCAGTGGTGTCTACCTGGTACCCTATCAGACCCGGAAAATTCATCATCCTCCACAGGGTCAAACCTGCAAGCCACAGATTCCCCAAGTGGCAAGCTAAGGTAGCCAACTATACCTTACCGATTGCATAGAAATAGCACACAGAATTGAAGTTCGCCGTACGAGCAGATTCTCCTTTCGTCAGGAGTCCTGGGGGAGGACTTAAGTGTCTTTACAATATTAATCGCAGATGAAGCTCGTAGACAACACATGGCCAAAAAAGTAGCTAGCTAACGTACTTTGTTTCCTGGAAACGGCCCCTTGAATTCCATGTCAACGATAGAGTCCCACCTGGAGCCAGCCAGGTCTGCATTGGTCCATCAGACCGAGCTCGAGACTCGTAGAACAGACCCCCGACAATTCGAGCCCGTGAGAGAATCGTTGAAACGCCTAAATGACCCAAAAACTCCCGGTAGATCGACAGCCGGTTATGAAGATGGTATCGCAAACCGAGAATCGTCAAGTCATGAAAGGATGAAACAGCTAATCCCAACCCGAGCACTGGTGAACACGTCAAGGAAAGGCCACCCTCATCTGCCACTGACTTCGGGCTTCCTCGCCATGTTGACCATAGGAGGTGGACCGTCCGTGTCCGGATACGGTAGCTTGGCGTTGCTGGCGTTGAGGTTGTTATTTCGTGATGAAGAACTTGGTCGTCGTTGGTCTCGGGCATCGGGATAAGGTAGTGGAGTCTTTGGCGGAAGGGGTGGAGGACTCCGCCTTGCATGATTCTCATGACTCCTTCGGGGTGATGTCGAGAACGAGTGTTGCGATCGGCCGTCGTCTTCGCTCCGATATTGCTCGCCGCTGCGCCGGTAGGGCGGTGACTCGCCTGAGCGCTGTGGTCGTAGGATCGTGTCTGCTGGTTGGGGGTATTCATCGGAGGAGATGACGGTGAACTTGTCCTGAGAGGTAGAATACTGCAGATAGGGATGTACTGGGTTGGCGGGGTGTTGCGGACCGGGCCGCTGTGAAGGTAATGCGCTTGGTAGATCTCCTCCGGGTAGCTCAACGGCAAGAGGATGTGATGGCGGGGGCACTTCGGGTAGTGGTCGCTCGTACACATCAAGATCTTCGGTAACGTTATTTGGCACGTGCCGCCTTCGTGCCCTTTCGATTCTAGCCATCTTCGTTGCCGCCTCCATATTGATCCTTTGCACCTCGCTCCGAGCCAGGTACTTCCTGGTGTTGGTGCTTATATCCGCCAATCGACTCCACTCGTTCATACCGAAATCCCCAACTCCGACTTCGACGTTCAGTCGGTAGTAGTTGTCGGGATTCGCGCCTCTATTTGCGAGGTATTCATTCAACATGTACTGATGAGTGTCCTCACACCCTTCAATCTTTGAGATCAATCTTCGCCTAGCTTCCGCAAAGTCACCCATTCCACCTCCTACGAATCCTTCCCACCATTCGTGTTGTCGGTTGTTCGTCCCGTTAGGCCTCTTCCCTGTGCCGATGCTCAAGAAGACTCCGACCTCCCTGCCTGGCCACTCATTGATGGTGGCTTCTTCGAGAATCTGGGGAGCGGGGTTATATTTCCCAGCGCCTTCGTCGATGAAGATCGATTGCCCAACCTTGATGGGCTTGAACGCAAGCCCAGTCGCACATGTTGCGCGTCCAGCTTGCCATATCGTACAGTTGAACTCGGGTGAAGGTTCTTTCCTAGAATCATACGAGCGTAGCAGGGCCGAGGAGCCGTTCAGGGGCGTTCCCTTATAAACTGCGGTAACGGCACTGTAACAGTTAATATGAGACCAGCTCTCAGGTACGGTCAGCGAGAACCTACGTCTTCGTTCGATTTTCTCTGATGTCGTAAAGATATGCGTCCGGGTTACCCCATCGGGTCGCGCCTATAGGTCCTCGTGCAGAGACTGGGGTGTAGCCACCAGCTGTACTGAAACTCGTCCGACTCATGCTTCTTTGCGGCGCAAAGTCAGACCCACTAACAGCACTCGCCGGCGACAACGGACTCATAAACGAACTGTTGCCTCCTTTCGCCACGCCGTCGTTGCCCTCATCCTCGAATATGGTGTGTTCCTTCACGCAGTCTCTAATCGCTTCTTCCAACTTTGACGCCTTGAAGAGAGTGGAGCGATACGGTATGCCAGCAATCGTCTTGTCTGTCTCGAAAACCCTTCTTGTCATACGGACATAGACTTCCTTGCAAGTCTCAACGTCCAACCGCAACCGACCGAGCATAATCGCGATAAGGCCCCCGGTTCCCGTGCCTGCGATAAGGTCGAAATGATCGCATGGTTTTGGTATCTGATCTCTGCGCGGCGCCTTTCCCTCGCACTCGACGTATGTCCTGTACATGAGCTCCTGGAGTAGTATGAGCATGGAGTAGCCTCTCACGCCTCCGCCATCTAAGCGCAAAGCGTCAGTGACAGCTACTTGCACAGTTGACAGGAGCACAACCGCACGGAAGGTGACATACCTAGAGAAAGTATTCGTAACGGCGGGCCCTTAGTTGTATCCTTCCGGCGGAGAAGCTTGGTCTCCATCCTTGGCGGCTCGCGACCTGAAGCGGTGGTTCTTGAGGGCGGAAGGCGGGGTTGTCCTAAGGTGGCAGCAAACTTGCGACAGATGACAATAAGCGCTCAGAGACGTTCTATGTGCTTATCTGTGTAGAGATGGAGAGTGCTTGACCCCAGTTCACACATCAAATTGTTCGACGGAATCGTAATGCTTTGAGGCTGTGTGAGTATGGTGGGTTACCTTAACAAAACGTCAGCCACAATCACTTCAGGTACACAATCAGACTACGGTGAATAAGCTAGCACTACGGTACTCTGTACTTCGCAAGAGTGCAAACAGCAGCTAAAAATAACTCAAGGCTGAAAAACACCACTAAGGTTAAGGTACCGGTAGACAAATCTACAGGGGCAGCGATCTAACAGAACAAAATGTCCGGCACAAACAGCAATAGTCGTTTCAGCCTGTATCCATACGGGTTCATCAACCATCAAGCATTGCTTCAAAATTGTGGCTGTGCACGTTCCCAAGCTGTGGTCCAACATCCACACCCTTCGGTAGATATTAATCTTCACCGCTGCTGCACCGCCGCCTTCGGTATTCTTGATGGCCGTAACACACAGACCGTCATGACAAACTAGGGAGTCGAGCAGGTCTACCATTTCTTTGACATGAGATTTGAGAGAGCGAAGCAGGGAAAGAAACGCGCCTTTTAAGTTTTGTTTTCAAGAGGTGTTGGAAAGCAGCCCTCTGATATCGGTTGAGGACGGGGACATGGAAATGTCCATGTACTTGTACGAAGTCGATTCGCTGATGGCATTGAGCTGCAGGAGTACTCTCTTCAATGCTGGACTTTCGTCCACATCATGATTACAATATCTATTGATCTAAGCGCATTCAAGTCAGCAATGGCCCAAATGCCTTTCAGGTTACTGGTGAAGCCGGCGCTATCAGGATCCTAAGGCCAATGTCGTAATAGTAGACCTCTGAAACTCACCCTTACCTCCACGATCTACAGCTTCGCATCACCTCTCAAAACGTCCCTCAACAACTTCAACGCCTCCGCCGCAAAAGCCACCATATTCTTCTCCCTGTCGCCCCTTAAGCCAGTCTCCACCTCCCGCGTATACGTTCCTTGCTCCGTCGCCACCGCCACCGCCACATATCCTCTGCCTTATATTACCACCCACGGGGTCAATGGATATCGGAACCAAACCTACGGCGTCCGGTTCCTTGTGCTCCCCCCTGTCGGCCCGGCGGTCCCGCTCTCGCCCACCGCAAATGTCGAACCCAGTTTGCCCCTCACATTCTCCGCCAGGCCCTTTACGACCTCCGGCGTCGGACCTTTGTAGTTAGCGATTGAGTCCTGCGTCCATCCAACAAACGCGATCCGCGATTCCAGCGTGTACAGCGTCAGGCCGCCTCTGTAGAAGGCGCTCGCGCCCGGCGTGGCCAAGAGGGAGGCGGAGATGATGCCGCCGGCTGCCTGTTTTATGCCGCACACGGCTTCATCAGCAGAGGGGAGCGCGAGTGGTCAGGATATGGCGTAGATGGATGGGTGGCCGAACTGTTTCTGCGACTGAGACCGTCGCTTGCCTTTCCTTGAGGAGGGTGGCGATCTCTTCGGAGAGGGGTTTGATGGATGCCGGGGGAAACTCGGACGTCATGGTCGCGAGCGGCTTGGTGGTGCTTTCAGGGTGGTTGCTCGTCGTACTAGTATGGATCCTGAGACCCTACCTAGCCCAGCTTGACAGAAGGGTAGGTGCCCGCATGTGAGTGACGTCCTGCCTGGCGGCAATCTCCGGCTCTTCGCTCTTCGAAGGACAGAGGGGACCGAGGAAACCTAACTTAAGTAATTTTGTGGAAGACGCATCGAATGGCACCAAGTTCGCCCCTGCAGCTGAGATTCTTGCACGGCGACTCTACCGTAGGCTGTCACCGTCTTACCACAGTGATCCAGCCTGCCTGAGGCTGTTACGTTTCGAAGTCTTATGCTACTCCAGCGCCATGAAATGTTGCATATTTGCGCTTCTCCTCTATGTAAATGTCACATCAGCTACTTTAGTGCTAGGAGCAAGCAACCACTGTCATTGTCACACTATGGCCGAGAGATACTTGGTCAATTGTGGATTGTGGACGCTCAGGGCCAGACTGGGTGATTGTAATGAGAGCCACGATTCACACAAGGCCCTAAAAGAGGGTGACCGCCATGCTGGACTTCCGGACTAGTCCACTGATCATGCTATAAGTTTTTGAAACTGTGCTGTCAGGATGGTGTTGGATGCAGCAGCCTCATCCGAGGATTCATCAGTCCATAAGAATTCTACAACCGGTGTCCGAAGTTTGTCCCGAATGGCAAAGAAGATCCATAACGCTCATCGAGGCATGAGCCAGTTGATGAGAACGGCGCTAAACACCAAGCACGTATCACAGAGCTCGTCACGGAGATCGAGCTGGTACTAGTACTGTCTCATGTCTTGCAGTCTGAAAACTAACGTGCACAGCATGGGATGACGACTAGAGACACCGTGAACCAAGGTGATGGGATTTGCACATTACTTCCAAGCTCTCTTGATCCGAGATAGCGTGATCAATTCGTCAAGCCCGGCCAGTCTATCCAGTCTCAGTATCAGTGTTCGAAAAGTCAGAAAACATTCTCATCACTTACCGAACTTCGTCCTTTCTGTGTTCCTCCTTGTTACCGTAACTTCGTCACCGATGGCAATTGTCATCCCCTCCACCTCTCTGCCAAGGAAGCCATACCGCCCAAACACAGGACTGTACTTTGTGCCCGGATCGACCCGTCGATCTTTCATGAGCTTCCTCAATATCGAACCCGCTTCGCCTGTGCCTGGCTTCCCAGTCGCGTAATCCACGTTAAGACTTACGCAACGCACGCAGTTTTGCGTGAGTATGATGTCGACATTGTCCCGGATCCTGATCCCTCCCCAGAAATCCTCGTCCCACGCGTTTGGAGAGCCCGAGAGAACAATATTCGGGCGAAATTTGGTAATGTCCATTTCTTCGCCATCGGGCAGACGAGTCGAAACATTGGCGAGTGACTCTTCTGTGACGACTAGGAAGGGTGCACAGTCCGCAAAAGTGATACCTTCCTCCTCCTCCTTTGTGGACGTACCCAGCAGCGGTATGTTGTCGGTGATACTGGAGAACCAAGAGCTCTTAGCAGGACGTCCACTGGCAGCATTGGGCGATAGATTGCCCAAAACAGGCCTGAGGTTCTCGCCCAGATACACCAGTATTACTTCGTAGCCGAAACACTCGGAAAACCAACCGTTATACTGTGCTCCCATGTCATAAGCCTTTGTAGGACTGCTGTGCATAACAACATCGACGATCTCTAAGTTCGACGTTTCCGGTTGGAGGGGTAGCTCGATATTCCTGCCCTGGCTTTCGCCAGGTCGATGATAAGTCACAACAACCTTCCCGGCATACGCATCTTGGCCGTCTCTCCGCAGCTCTGTGAGGAAGAGGCCCATCTCCGGGAAGAAGGCAATATGCATGTTCTCCAGACGCCTCGCGGTCGGAGTAGCCGCATGGTCATGGTGGACCTTCAGGATCATGAAGGTCCGATCATGACGGAAACCGTGTTTGGTAAGGTCGGCGGTGGTCTGGGGGCTCCCTCGGAGGGATTTGATCGGATATGTGTACAGCTGTTCGAGAGATTTGAGTCAGCAGGGAATCCCATTTGACCATTAGGCTACTGAATACTACCTGAGTCACTTGCATTTCTCGCATTTTGACTGTATTTCGCGCTTTGCTTCACGCCTGCAGTGTGTCTCCACTTACTTTCGAGTAGATGAAATGGCACGTAGAACGGAGAGGATGGGTGAGCTGAGTGGGCGTGTCGGTCGCTTCACTCTGTTTTAAGGGTCCAGTTGTCTTCGTTGGCCCCCAAACATTTCGACGCCTTCCACCCCCACTATCTTCGATCTCTACAGTACCTTACCTTATCGATAAGATTGAGTGGAGGCGGGGTTTGATCTCAGTTTTGGCCTTAGCGTTCGGCTCAGTAGAACGCCACAGCGGGCTTTAGGACTTCCGCCAGAAGGTAGATCTTGAAAGAGGGAGAGGGAGGGGCAACCGTTGAGAGAACAGGCAAGTCGACGTACAAATAAATCTTTCGGCCTTTGACCGCTAGCGATTGTGGGGATACGCACAGGCCCAGTTTCTCTGCAGCTCTCCACGTCATGTTTAGACTCACCCAAAGGAGTGCTAGCGTATCTCAGCGGTACCGTCGGTACCACTACCTTAGGAGTCCGCAATGACTTACTTGTCCTGTGCCTCCCAAACATATCCTCAGGGCATCACCACCTCCGATAGGCTTGGCCAATCCGACACGAAATGAACTCCTATCCATTCAACATCGTCCCCGAGCAGATCCCACCCGAGCTCCAGGAGCGTCTCAGCAGCCATGCCTGGGGCGCACGGGTCCTCTCCGATACGCGTCTGACACCCATTCAAACGCCGTCTCGAGTGTCTAAGCCTGGCACGGAGAATTCGTTTCTCGCCCAAACACTACGCACTGGCGACGCCATCACGGCCTGTCAGTCCTTCTACAAGGCCCCGTCTCCACCGAGCGACTCAGAGTCGCACCAGGGTTCGGATTCGGCAAATCTGGGAGAGATGCAAACGCTGTATGTCATCGGCTCGGGGCTCAACGGTCATGAAGGGGTCTGTCACGGTGGCTTCCTGTCACTTGTGCTCGATGAGATTATGGGATTGGTCGTCAGACTTTACCCCAAAGCGGCGAATCCCTACACCTTGTACCTCAATGTCAGCTTCAAGAAGCCGCTCTCCACACCTGCTGTGATAGTTTGTCGGGGTCGGTTCACTAAGCTCCAAGGCCGCAAGATGTGGGTCTCCGGGAGTGTGGAGGATGGCGAGGGTGGCCTGTACGCAACGGGAGAGAGCCTCTTTCTGGAAGTCAAAGGAAACCTTTGATCTACGCCGATGTGTCTCAATGAGCAAGTCATAGGATGCACTATGGGGCTAGCCTCAAGTGTGCTGCATTGATGGCTAGTTCTCGCTACACTCTTCGGGGACCTCTGCCTGACCGTTTCAGGTTCTCTCAGCTTAAGGCTTTTAGATCGTGCTAGCTTATAGACTGCTTCCTTCCGACGATGACTACCATATCCATTCCGATGCTGACACCTCTTTCTGTTTCCATCAATGCTCTCTTCCAGAGCGCTCTATAATCGTCCCATGTGCCGAGGAGCTCGACATCTTTCGCCGACGCAATGGCACCAATCTCCTCTAACGCCATGATGAAGTTGTCCGTTGACGCTCTTCGCAGGTTGTCGCTGAGCGGTAAGCGGAACGACTCAATGACTTCAAGACGGTTGGAGGCAAAGATGTCGGCGAGAGAGGATATGTAGCTGCCACATTCGTGAGTATAGGTTCTCCACGTCTGCGCGGCCAAACCATCAAGGGAGCAGCGGAAATCGGTCCGGGCGACAAACCTAAAGTCCAGGCCGCTTTTCTTGCAGAACCCCTGCCATCTAGTGAGCAAATCTGAGCTGCCCTGCGTGGTCAGAGATTCAGTCGGAGCGTGGGCGTGGAAGGTGGCACAGTCAAGCTCATCCCACTGAATATATCCGCCCGGTTCTGTCACCATCATGAATTGATTAGCTCAGAATCAAAAAGCGGCGGTCCCCATCTCGCTGCCATATCGACGTGATGTTTCTTTTCCCACCTGTTCCGCGCCCTTTTCCGGATTTTTCACTTCAGAAATAACTCACTAAGCAGCCTCATCATGTTCCTCAAAAAAGGCACCGGGTCGTTGTTCTTGATAATGACGGCAAAAGCGCGCACATGCACCACATCAAATCTCTCCACCAAGTCATCGGGGATGTCGTCGAAAACGTCCATAATCCGCGTAGTGACATTGTGCGGCAGATACTCGGGTGCGGGGAGATAGTTGGACGTGATGTCGAAACCCTCAAACCGCCATGTCTGGGGACTCTGCCCTGCGAGTTCTAAGAGCCAGCATCTGCATGCGCAGAAGAGAGACGTAACGAGTCAGCATGGCCAGTATGCCAGGGAGACACGCCGCAAGGGTGCTACTCACGCGTTGCCCGTCCCGATGTCCACGATCCTGAGATCCGGGTTTGCAGTCGAAATGGCCGGATGCAAGAGATAGCGGAGACGACATCTCCACATGAAATGCTGAACGTACAACCTGCGTGTCCCCGAAAGAGCACCCGAGTTTCTCAGTTCCCCAGTCTTCATCGATCAACCGAGGGATCTAAAAGAGAATGGACAGCAGACCTTGCCGACTCGCGGAACCCTTTTCCTAGCATGTACTGTTCTTGTATAGAGGTTTCCTTCGCCGCCATCTGATCCTCTTTCGTTCGTTCTTCCCGTTATGCTTTCCGTACTTAGACACGTGTCTTCGTTAGACCGCTAAGAGATCGGGCAATTGCTATGAAAGTCAAGATCTAAGAAAATCAGAGGTTAGAAGCAGCACAGCAAAGAGGGTTTCGGCTGTCCATTGAGTGAAGGTGCGGAAAGGCTCTTGCCAGACCATATACAGACGTGGGCATTTCATCAGTCACGTAGATACGCACCGGATCCGGAACCTTGAGATCCTTGATTGTCGTCCTTAGCAGAGTTTGGCGAAGCTGGAGGCGGGACAGTTGTTCGTCTGCGTGGGGTAGACGGAGGAGTAAAGTGGGTAATGCTAATAATGCATCGGAGGTTGCTTTGCTCTTAATAATTCGGTACCGGACATGTACAGTAAGGTAGGTACCTTACAGGGAAGCCTTGCCTCCTGGGATGCGAGAGCTTGATTGCTGTGCCGTGTTCGTGCACATCGATCTTCCGGCCTCTAGTGCTTATGGCACACAGTGCTTTCTTTACCTGATAATATTGTATCGACGTCATTACCGTATTCACAAGGTGCTGGGGAGGTCCTTACCACACTACTGCAGGTTTCTACCTTGCACAACATGCTCATCCTTGGAGTGGCCGTCTCCATCTCAGAGCAATCAACGCTCGCACTGGTCTGCACCCATGGAGACTGAGTTCAGGACGCTCGATTTTGAAGACCAACACGGTCATCTACATGACCTACCGTCGTCGACTGCTCGAGCCTATCACTCGTCTGCTCCAGATCCGTCGTCACCGTGATTCCCGTCTCTTTGGCAAGCGGGCCGCTTCCTGACCTTACCACAACCAGATCTCCCAAGTCGATGTCATCCCTGGGTTCACGCGCGAGCGACGGAGTGCTCCTCACAGCGAAGGCCGAGTAGTCCGTGCCCATACTTCGATAGGGGTGGCGGCCGAATGTCGCGCGGCTGCCGGACGATTTGTCCGGGCGTGTTTGGCTGTCTTTGCTCGGGTGCGGATGATCCTGGGTGGATGAGCTGGGACGACCGCGGCTGAAGACGCGATTGAATAAACTGTGCATGGTCGGGAGGCAGGCGCTCAACGTGGCCATGGCGCATTCGAGGATGGACCAGATGCCGGAGCCGACGTCGTTCCCTTTCGGGACGCGTTAGTCACGAGTCGATCACCCGGCAGGGTAGGGAAATGGTCAACTTGCAGCTTGAATCAATGGCTGAGAGGCCTAGAATCTGCGGGATCCTGAGGATGCTGATGACGCAGACGCTGCAAGCCATTGTCAGTCACCGAAGTCGCGCAAGCTGGAAGTGAAAGTGTCGCTCACAAGCTAGCAAGCGCGAAAATCATTGTCAACTGGATCTTCCGCTTCAAGGACATGTTCAAGTTCCAAAGCTTCGGCATTGGTAAGGACAAGATTGCGATATCGGTTGCAGCGTTAACCGCGCCACCGACGACGAAGACGATTCTGATGGGTATACACTTTCCCTCGATGGTGCGATCCCAAAGCGCCTGAAGTGGGACGCATTGCGTGAGTACGCAAATGGTTTGAATGAGAGTATATAAGGTGATTATGGCTCCGATGGCCCATAACAGGCGCACGAAATGCCGTCCCGGGAAAATGCGATGAAGGAGGAACAGGGCCGAAAGTTTGACGGACCAGATGGCGAGGCTGTAGAATATCTCCGAGACAGTGACCCCCTGTGAAGTATCAGGTTGTCTGGAACCAAGGTGTCTGGAGGAAGGAAGAAAGTACCAGCACGAAGAATGTTGGATCTTTCACCAAGATCTCATGGCGTCCAAACCCGTCGGTCATCAATCGAAAGTTGAGACCTGCGAACACAGTAGTGGGCACCTTTCATGATTTCGACCATTAATTGTGCCTAATTCAATCTGAAATGAGAAATGGAAGGAATGGTACTAGACGTACCAAGGAGAGAAGCGCCAACCAGTCGTCTGTCTTCCATTGCGACTTGCTCAAATGCCGAGAGAGAAAGCGCAAAGCAACTGCGACGTAGCTGATGACCAGACAAAAGATGAAGGTACCCAGTAAATGCGGCAACTGAGTATCGCTGATGTGCTCCCTTTGATAGCTCAAGGAGGACTCCGAAGACATTGCCAGTTGGGGACTCGGAAACTGCCAAGCTTTCCCGTCTACTCAACAACACCAGTTGCGGTTTTTGGATCACCTAAAGCAATGTCTGATCGAATAGTGATCACACCCATACAGTGATGACACGTCCAAGATATGTCTCAAACTGCCAAAACAAACAATCGCCCAATAAGGAGTTCGATGGGCTTTTCGAATGAAGGTAGGCAGTTGTGCAAGAACAACGAAGGATAACAGAAGTGGAGGATGCTTGTGCAGTAGGAAGTAGGATTCCCTATTCTATCTCCTGGATGGGTGCAGCAACTTCGCAGGGGATGGGGACCGATGGGGATGTGCTCCGTTGGGGCGTTGCGAGTCATGTTTGCTTTTACGAACGGTCCCTTGACCCATGTCTGTCCGCTGAGACTGCCTGTTCTGGAGATGTCTTGTGGAGGTGTACCCTGGAACTGATTCGCGTAAAGACGTACAACGGTGGGAACAGGCTCCGGCAGCAGGCATTCCTTTAGGCGTGCAACTAGGTAGATGTTGAAGGATCCTGTTGTATACCTAGTACAAAGATGACAAGATTTGGATTTGAACGAGGGGTTTGCGTGGTACAGCACTGTAACGCAAGGGAACAATCAGCTCCTTCGTCAACTTGTACTTGTAGAGAGAGATATGTCCGACAAGCCTCTACCTAGCGGGCATTCGGCCGAACGTCTGCTCTCCCATGAAGTTGGAAGTTCCGTAAATCGCGGAAGTGAAGGTTCTTCGGAAGTATTGTAGCCATAGCATTGGCTAAGGCTTCTGTATCTTTGGGATCCCGGGCGGTGCAGAGGAAAGGTTCAACCCTGGTGGCCTTTGCCTGAAGTATAGCTGCTCCATCGCCAAGCGAGGCACATTTGCTTTTTGGGCGCAGAGTAAACGTGATGACCTCTGCATGACATGCATGAGCGTTGTGAGTCAATGAGCGAACATGTACCTTGTCGTATGAGATAAACAATGTTCTTGCACCTGCGTAGTATCATCAAGCCAACGGTCGGTGGTATTCCATGCAGTGGATCAAGGATGCTACACAATGGTCTGTAATGACACAACAGCAGGTAAGGTACCTAGGTACCTTAAGTACGAGTGCTCTGTACTTCGGTAGCTGAGCGGCACGGCCCGTACAACGTGAGCTGAAGTACACGTACCTTAGTTTACGCCTCTCCCGTTGGACGTTGAACATCCTATTAGCCTATGAGAGAACAGATGAAGATCTCCGTCTTCTCCACACCTGCATACGGATTACTTGCTGCAGAGTTACATGCATGTTCCACTTCCACATGCACGCTCGGTATCATGTGTGATGTATGTAAGATGTCCGTGCCACCAGCCAGCACCAGTGATCAAGGATACAGCCTTACTGATGAATCAGTGCATGCATGATGTGAGCCAGAGTACCTGGTTGGCGTGACATCGCGGGCATAAGGACGAACAATTCCCTGAGACCGAATAAGGCCTGATTGGATGTCCTCTGGTCGCGATAGCACGGGAAACCTTATGTATCATGAAAGGGGTCCATAGTATTTCTTGACGCTCAAACCATGACTCCTCTCCTCCCTCTGAACTCGATTACTGGCCCACGGACCTTGGAGACAAACTTGTCCATGGTTTGATGATCTCTGCGAGACAGGGCCTCCACCGCAGACTCAGCAGGCTCGTTCGGTGGCACAGCTCGCGTTAGTCGCATATCGTACAGCCAGCAGATGCTTGCGAGAGAGACCATTAGTTCCATATAGGCCATATTTTTACCAATGCAACCCCTTGGTCCGACGCTGAATGCGCAGAATGCAGATTGCACGGTCGCAACCTCAGCCGCACTGGTGCCATCTTCTACAAGCCATCGAGAAGGGTTGTAACGTAATGCATCCTTGAAGTATGCCTCGTTGTGATGTAGAGCGTAGTGCGGGACGCCGAGTTCGACGCCCGCGGGGAAATGGTGGCCATGTATGTCCACTCCACCAGGTAGCACTTCTCGAGGCATGAGACCGCCCACTGGAGGGGAGAGTCGTAGTGCTTCGTCGATACATGCTCGAAGGTAATGGCAGCAACTCGATAGCTTCCCGGTCTGGATTTGGTCAAAGGATGTGAAAGTCTGCCGGACCTCACCATTTAGACGCATCAGAGTATTGTGGTTGTTGAGTAGATGGAAAAGTGTATTGGCAAAGGCTGTGGAAGTCGTATCGGATCCTGTGCTATGTATTAACGGGAACCCCCCCGGTGGAAATGAAAGGCGTTACCAGCTATGATGAGGAGGCTACTCTCGCTGATTATCTCGGCGATCGAGAGTGCCTCTCGATCTCCACTTCGGTTATCTTGAGCCAGCAGATTGAATATGTTACGAGAATCGACCTTTGTGGTTTCCTCCAGGCACTCCAACGCACATTTTTTGCTGTACTCCTTGTATTGATGCAATCCACGAATCAGCCGAGGAAAGAGGAGACCGTCAAGTCGAAGGCGAAGGAGGCCGGGCATATGGCCAACCTGCCAGAGGATCAACAACAGACGCAGATCTCATTAGAACTTCGCAAGTGAACTTACAATGTTGAGGCCTTGGGCGCCATCAGAAATGACATCCATGAGGTACCGATTTTCCGCCTCTTCCATCATACGGAAGTTCCGACCAAAGCAGAAGTCTCCCATGATATCGAAGGTCATGCAATTCCCCAGCGACGCCATGTCCCTGGGTTGCGACCACTCCTCCCAGGCGCCTGTGTCAGGCCTACTCTCCTGGTCTCCAGCGGCCAGCCGCTCGCAAAACTTCTTCACGTTGCATAGAAGAGGCCCTTCCAGCGCTTTCAGTGACTGGTCAGACAAAGCCTTGGACAAGGCTCTCCTTTTCCGTAGATGATCCCGAACATCAATCGTAGTCTCGGTGCTGGGAGAATCGAAAAAGTGAGTAAAAACGGAATAGAAATTCGACTTCCGAGTCTTCGCCTTAGAGCCATAGATCGCTTTCAAGCCTGCGGCACTGTTCACGGAGATTCGATTCGGCCCAAATCGAACGACTTTGCCTGTGTCCATGAGCTGTGGCCGTGCGTCTGCGTGCGGAGCCAGAATATTACCGTATCGTTGGTGGAGCCGATAAAAGTTCAAGTGGCGATCTCCCTTCCACGCGTAATATACCGAATACCAATCCGTTATTCTCCCAAGAATTGGTCCTGGGTACTGTGCCAACGGATGAATAGTAAGCCTGTAGGCGATAACTGACTGAGTCAAGTGGTTGGTTAGCCACCCAGGTTGCCATAGCCATCACCAACCTACTAACACTGATCAAAGCGATACCAAAGCTAAGAAGACATGCTAGACATTTCGCAAGCATCTGGCTAGAAACAAAGCTGGCCAGGAACATCTTGATCTGCGAATAGCAGACACGCTCTAGGAGGGCAAGAATATAATCACCTTCAGGAAGAGGTTGTGGTCAGCTTATGGAAATCCTTGAGGTCAGATGCGAGGTATATTTGTACCTCGCCTGGGCTGTTCTGATCGGGGCCCTTATGGGTGCCATAAGTGGCCCAAGATCCGATTCACTCCACTTTCACCCCCTGCTGACTTCACATGGAGGGCAGGTAGTGTTTAGGCTGATGTGATCATAGCCTACAGTGTCGATCAACGAGACAGTCACGGCACAGCTGCTTATGCGGGCCTGGAACCAGATGCCTCTTGGTTAACACTGAGCGATCGCATGCTCATCAGGGGCGAAGGTTTTCTGCACAATCCCATGAATCTTGCTTTGGCCCCAAGTACAGCCATTGGCAGGAAGAGGTACAGGGGAACGTAGTGTAACCTGTGCAAGTGAACAGAAACTGCTATAAATCGTCAGCTGCCTTTTGGTATTACATACGTTCGTTCTTGTTCCGGTTCATTTACATATTCCGATCAAATAAAGGCTTGAGATCTAGAGAGAATTCACAATCAAATTTAGGAATTTGTTTAGCCAGTTCCAGCGACGATGATAGAGAAAAAGAAAGCACAGGAGGTCCCCTACGTTCCTGAAATCAAAATCAAGGACCCGGCCTCCTTTCTCCCAGCTGTGGCATTCCACCTCCACACCATATGGCTATTCACCGTCAGTGAGCACTACACTATCGTATGCCCGTGGGCTGCGTTTGGGATCTTCAGCGCCCTTTCCGGACCCACCCTCACCACCAACTCAGCACCCGACTTTTTCGCGATTGTGGCCCGGTTGCCACAGACAGTCCTCTGGATGTGGTTGAATATCCTGGCCTTCACTGTTGCAAATCAACGCCTCCCGAGCTCAGTGGCCGAAGATTCTGTGAACAAGCCATGGCGACCTCTCCCCTCTGGGAGGCTCACCCTTGTCCAGGCACGACGTCTCCTACTGGCCGTTATTCCTATCCTCCTCCTCTTCACCCGAGTCTTCGGAGGCACAGAAGTGACGATGCTGAGCCTTCTTCTCACGTGGATGTATAATGATCTTGGAGGCGCCGATGACAGCTATATCACGCGGAATGTGATCAACGCCATGGGTCTTACTTGCTGGAGTATCGGAACCACTTCAGTCGCATATGGCAAGGGTGAACATACTCTAGATCCTGCTGGCTACCAATGGTTCGCACTAGAGGGTGTAATCATATTTATGACGCTTCACCTCCAAGATTTGAGAGATCAAGCCGGGGACCGCACTCGTGGTAGACGGACAGCACCTCTGGTGTGGGGCGACGGCATCGCGAGATGGACTGTTGCTATGTCTGTTTTGATGTGGTCCTTTGTCTGCCCGGTGATATGGGGTCTTGGTGTATATGCGTTTGTTGGGCCTGTGCTAATCGGCGGAACCATCGTGGTACGGATTTTGTTATTGCGGAGCGTGGCGGCAGATAAGATCAGCTGGCAACTGTGGGGTTTCTGGATCAGCTCTATCTTTGTCCTACCACTGCTTCATAATCCCAGCGTCTTCGGTGCACTTCTTCGTTGACTTGGAACGGTTTCTGCTCAAGAGGGTGGGCCAGATATCTTGAAAGAAACTGTTTGCGAGGCATACTGTTGTTCCCTCAGAGCACTTCAGATAAACGCCAACACCCTCGCGAGGGGCGCCGAAGGCAAGTATCGACCGATGGCCAGTACTCAGAACCGAATTTGGCATCAGATGCTTGCATGCTCGTGTAAGGTACTGTAGGCAAGGTAGGTACGAAGGTAGTACTGGAGGGAGAACTTTATTGCCGTAGGCACGCTGCTTGGCCCCGACATCTTCGCCCATTGTGCCAACGAGAAGTGTGTTGCGGTGTCGACGGCCGTCGATATCGGTCATCACATCCGCAAACTCTCGCGAGATACCCGGACAGCTGCAAGGCTAGACCAGACTCAACAAGCGCTCTCCCAGTTAAAGGCTGTCGTTGACTCCCGGAATGGTATCTCTCACATCAGCTGTGGCTCTGTCTACCGGAGAGCCCAAAGGTTGCTATGGCGGAACTACAGGGTTATGCAATTTCTGTTCATCACATAAATGGTGGTCTTCTGGTTGAAGGCTTCCGTAGTCTCCTCGGCAACACCTTCCTCTGCCATCATACCAGGCAGAAGTTGTATTTAGGAGCAGCAGTTGACGAACGCTGGAGCCCGAGCTGTCCGCCGCAGTGACAAGGACCGCATGGCCACTTCGGCCTCCACCATCAACCAGATTCTCAAATCCCACAATTACGAGTCCATCAACCAAGGATACATCCGTCACATGTCTCCAAAGACCGTGGACTGCCTTGACCTCTCCATCAATGATCTGAGCTGCTCAAGCCAGTATTCACTCCTCAGCCCACCGATATCTGCACTCAGACAATAGTAAAAAACAACCCAAGCCGTCATTCACAATGAAACCTTTGAACCTTCACCCACGTTCAGGTCTTAATCCAGCATTGCGTGGCCGAGCCGAGGGCAGAGCACGGCTGTGTTAAGAGGTTGTGTTTCTCCAGGAACTCCTGATTCTGCGGCCCCGCACTGATGCCGGCAGCCTGGCCATCTGGTCAGGAAGTGAGATTTCGTTTGAGAAGATGGACGTTGACGGCCAAGCCGTTCAGAGCGATGCCGGGCGTTAGTCCGGCTAGAGAGCCGCCTACCTTAGGTACCGTAGCTAAGGTATTTGTACCTACCTCTACCTTATCTCGGTATTTACTGTAGCGGTAGCGTCACGGTTGGCATGCAGCCAATGAAAGTCAAGAGTCATCTGCCCTACCTAGTTGGTAGGGCAATTCCAATGATCCCTCTGTGGTCGACGCTGATGTTGTGGTAACCCCCTTACCAAAGAGATCTCAGCTGCTCTTTGGTCGTTCGATAACAATACGTGATATACAGGTAAGCTACATGCGTCCTCATACATAAGCGTAGGGCACATTGTCCTCCCAGTCCTACGATTGGTGTACTACGACATACGAGAGTACCTTAGCACGATGAAGCCAATTTATGCAGCAACACAACGGACACCCTAAGATATCAACTTTCTATTTGCATCAGTAATAACGCTTAATCCCTTGAATGCTGAATGGTATACCCAAGCGCCCATGCTACGCCATGCCACGCCAGGCTATTTTATGCGATGCTATGCTGAAAGTTCATCAAGCAAAGGACGCCATGTATCTTCTCCCACCCCGTGCTCATCAACCCCGAAACTTGAAGCAGCTCCACGAATTCCGACCATCATCTGAAGCCGGAAACGCCCTTTTTGCGGTCTCCGTGACCTTCACGGACGACGCCGTTTTCTCCATATCTCTGTACTCGTCATCGTCGCAGTTATCGTCTTCTTCAGGCAACTCGATGCGATACCTTCTGACACTTCCGGTATCACTGTCCCCGTTGTAGAAGGCCGTTCGACTAGACCGAGGGCGCGGGCACCATCGAGGCGCGATGCGGCGCCACCAGCCTCGGATGCCGCGGTGGGATTCGTCGATTTCCTCGTATTCGCGCCGCCGGGATGAAGCCGAGGTCCAGTGCATTATTGTGGGTCGCGAAGGTTCATTTGGGACAGCGTCAGTAGGAGATGAGTCAAGAGCGTCCAGAGTGGGCGCCGTGCTGTGACGCGCTGCTACCGAGCTACGACGTGATGAATTGAGGTTGATGCCTGTCAGGCCTTCACACGAGCTTGCACTTGGTGAACGCTGGTGGTAAGGTAGATGAGGGCCGAGAGCCTGGAAAAGACGGCAGCTGTTGTGATGAAAGGTTAATGGATCCTTGGCAGGGTGGTATGTTGGGGGATCGCTGCTCGTCCTGATCGACATTACTGGGTGGGCTTTGTTGTAGACTGAGGACGGCCGGTGGAAGGAGGTCGCTGAGTGTAATAAGGAGGTACGCGGAATGCGGTGACTGCTTGTCGATTTTCTCGACAGTGAACGGATGCGCATGCTTGTTGCAGGCGAGGCAGTCGATATAGAGGACTGACAGTACCGAGAAGGGGAGCGACGGTCGGAAGCTGTAGATCTGCATTGACGCCTCGTAGCTTGGCTGCAAATATCGCTTGAGTTTATCTGCTCCGACGTAACAGTCCGATCTGGTGCCATAGTCGACTCGTCCACATAAGCTTTGCTATGGACCCTGCTGTCATGTACTCCAGATTGTTTCCCCTCGCTGTCGGCAAATCCACTATCCTTTCTACTCCTCTCCACTGATCCAGATGGGTATGACTGCTGCCCACTCTTCCCTTCACCAGGCATAGTTGCTGGTGGTTCAGAGGCGGAAATGGCCGCGCTAGGGATGGTTTCAGATCCGAAAAGTCCTGATGGTCTCTTCGTTGATCCTGAAAGAGCTGTGCTGTTGGTCTGAGAGTAGCGCAGAGGTAATTGAGAGCTTGAGTCCAAGGTCCGGCTTGGGTCCTGGTCTCAACCAGTATCCATCAAGGATATCTATCACTTGTCACTCTAGTAGGACGTAGCAGCATGCAAAATTCTTCAGCTAGTCAGTACTGTGCATCTCCTTTTGGAGATGCTCGACCCACCTATTGGTATGGAATAAGCGCAAGCCTAACGAAGCAGAGTAAGTCAAGAAACCATCAACCAAGCTCTGATATGAACAGACAGCTGTTCATCCTTCTCCACCTCAGATACAAGTATACAAGTCCTGCTATGCGGGCGTATCTGCGTTATGTGTGAATAAGGTAGTGAAGTGGTCAGGACCTCGTTGGTGCTCGTCTAGTCAAACAACCCCATAGGCTCCACGAAACTTGTGCTACGTCGAAGCTGTTAGTTGACTGTAGACCACCTTATTTATTGGATGTCTATCCAGTTGAGCTATAAGAATCTGTTTGTTGACGGAACGGCGTCATGCACGAATATCGTAGCGGGAGAGCTACTGCAGCTTCACCGCTTCCGTGACTGGTTCTTCCAGGTTCTTCGACGTGGCGGACGCAGGGCCCAGAAGCCTTGGCTGAGGCCTTTTGAATGGTCGTAGTATTAGTGAGTCTCCCTGCAGGTCGTGGTGTACTAGTAGGTTGAGTGAAGATGAAGTCAGTCAGTCGAAGAGCAACGGCTAGGCGATTTGGGAGGTCAGCCTGAGACGGCACATCAGATGGCCCTTTTGTTTGGGTGCACATGACAGCGATATTGCATCTACATGGTAAGTGAATATAGCCTAGGTACCTGTACATGTAAGTGAGACAGGTCAGAGAAGGATAATGAATCATTCATTCCCTTGGGTCGAGAGTTGGGAGTTGCCGAAGGACTGTCTTTGGGATGGTTAGGTAATATTTAAAGTTACCTTAGGTCCATAGAAGATGCACGTGTGATTAGGGTAGGTAACCTAGGTCAAGCCACCACGGGACATCCATAGTATGACCCGGTCAAACCTCATATACCTCATGGTAAGGTCACCTCAGGTACCTACTTGTACCTAAGGTAATTGAACTGTACCTCAATCTATCATGATCCTGTCATGACAGGGCAAGCCTTACAATTATACAGATCATTAAGGAGATTGGGATCCTATCGACTGAGAATAAAACAAACGGTTCGGAGATCTCAATCTACTAAAATGTCCGAAACTCTACAAGAGAATGTTGGATTGAGGTTCAAAGTTTCGGGCTTCGTATTACGTGGAATTAATATAAACTCCAGAACCCGCAGGCTTCATTCCGCTCCTAAGGTCGTACCTGACGCCCTCGGCCAGTGCAGTGAAAATCGTCCAAGACACTGAGTCAATAGATAATCAAGCTCGGCAACGACAGACTCGAGGGAAACGGTCGATGATGCTGCCCCTTTCGTTCAGAGAAGATGGCTCACTCTGTTGAGTAGTCGACGTGGAGCGATCTCTGCTAGGGAATACCAGAGCTCATCCCTTCCCATGGACTCTCCTCCATCTTCCTCAAACCCCCTAGGCAGTCCGATAGTTCCCTCGAACTGTACGATGCCAGAGTTGCGGTAGATCTAATTCGGCAACGAGATCGCTTTCGAAAAGTAAAGCATTTCAATATGCTCTTTCACTGAGCTCCTTCGAGTGCGGAGGGATCCTGTTGGGTTGCCCGAGTAGCAGTTGTAACTTGACGCTTGTGCTGTTCAGCAGCGTCCATGTCTCCAAAGGGCGAACGAGATGGAAAAGGTACGCCGATGCCAAAAAATATACACTGCGCAGACGCCATCGTAGTCCTTCGTTTCAGCCCTGGGATCAAGGCCCATGCTGCCACGAAAAAGCGCATTCCGGGAGGTACCTTGTCCAATGGAATAATAGAGATACTACCAGAGCAATCTCGCGCTTCCCAGGCGCCAGAACCAGCAATACAATACAGCTTTCCGCACCCTCACGAAAACAGTGAAACAACGCGGTCTTGTAGTAGCTCTTCCAGTTAACAAGCGTACCAGACGTTGACATGCTGAAAAAATGCTCGAGCGTAGCTTATAGATACCATTAAGTCCAAGCTTAGTGACGTGTCCAATCGCAGTGGTTCGCGAGCCATTTCCAGCTGAAGTAGTTTCTGTGGATCGTACGGCTGTGGTACCAGGTCACGGATCGTTGGTCACTGTAGTAAGTGAAGGGCTGATGTTGTGGTGTCCTGGGCATGGTGGAGATGTTCATAGACGTATTCTTCTAGGACCCGAATCGTGCCACCTGCACTGCACCAGCGTTCGAAAAAGTGCCAGCACTTTTCATCACGACATTTTCGGTACTAATCTCCGTGCCAGTGCTCGTGGTTGGGGAATCGGATGATGGTGCAGGTGCGCATGCCCCAACATGTTTGCTCAAGGATGAGTTTATCACCAGCATCTAAGTTGATGCCAGGCTCCCGATACACATAATTCGCTTTCAGATCCGTACACAGTTGGCACTTGGGTTTCGAACCATCACAGCGAGACTTTCTTCACCGACTTATCCCGCACTACGCTGATATCAGTTTCATCATGGGTAAAAATTGCTAGCTATAAGCATACCGCCATAGTAGCGCCGCGACAGGGTAGTCTGACAGGTCTTGAATTAGCCTTTCCTGGACGGTGTGTCACCATTGATTTTCACAACCGATAGCGCCATCGACCACGAGTCCACGTCCAACAATGAAAGTGACTTATTCCGCCGCTCCTGGCCTACCTCCTTAGCCCCTTCGGCGCTATAAGGTCTGCCATGCGGCCGAGGCAGAGTCTTCACCAGGTGTGGGTTAACGGTGGCAGGAGGTGGCAGGGCAGCGAAGTCTTCGTTGCTGCCATTCGATGACCGCAACTGCGCTCCGGGAATGGTTGGAGAGGTCGAAGAAGAGTCTGTTGGCATACCGAAGATATGCTCAGCCTTACTGAGAGACGCTAGTGCTGGGGTTACGCCATCCAAGGTGGATTGTTGTAGGTACTGTCCGCATCAATTCGACTGGAGGTCGCAATGGACAGCGCTGGTGTAGCAGAGCTTTACAGCTGGCGCAAAGGTGCCATCGACCTAGCCGTATGCGCATCTCTGTGGTTCATCAGCAACGCGGACGAAGCAAAAAGGCGGTGCATGTGGAATAATGCTACGTATATCGATCGGCGCCCGAATCGGAGAGTTTTTGACGTCCATCAGATCAACCCAAACACTGAGCAGAACAAGGAGAGAAATCCACCCTTCGTCACCCTCCCCAACTCAACGGAAGATATACACTGTAGAATCATGCTGAGCCTAGCAGTGAACGTCGCCAGTCTAGCGGGCTGGTCTTTAGGTAGGTAGCCTTTGAACCTTCAATAAGTCGGGTGTGACAGCATGATCCTGCCACCACATTTGGCGGAGAACTTCATGACACTCGTCCGTAGATAATAATAAAACGCCAAATGGAATGAATGGAGTGTGGTAAGGTAGGCAGAGCAAGCTTCACCACACCGAAATGCAAGTCTCTTCGCTAGCCTTTGCTATGGCCATGCAAGTTATATTAGTACTCGGGCTTGCATACATATTGCTTTCTGCAAGATCCATGGGATAACACAAAGTAGCCCAGATATAACGCCTGCTGTTCAGGAATCTGAATGGATAGTACTAGTGCCCTCGCAAGAGCAGGACAGAGTTGAAAATAAGCCATGACTACCTAAGACATTGCCATGCTTTCTAACTCATCCCCACAACACCCGGCATAGGTAGGCTATCAGCTACCTTATTGATGAGTCTCTCAACCGTCGTTGTGGCCAGATGCGAGGATCGAAGCTCCCAAAGACTTTGTAGCTACCTTAAGTTGAGGTATGTACCTTACCTTGAGTAGGGTAAACGCCAGGGCCTAGAGTGCAATTGCCCTAATCCGCCTATAAGGTAGTATAACAAGCAAGCCGTTTGTTTTGAGTGCCAGCGTTAGCAGGCCCCTGTCTGCGCCAGCAGGGCGATGAGGTTATGGAAAACCTATCCTCATCTGTCCTGATGCAGAGGGCTAGCCCAAGGAAGAGACTCCAAGGTGATATGATTAAGGTACCGAGCTGGTATCGTCAGCACAGGGCACAACGTCTCAACCAGTCAAAGCGTGTCCCTGAGTGTATTTCCACGTCGTCGGAAGGTTCCGTCAGATTGGAACCTTCTCACAGGCACACACGAAGCAATTATCAGGAACCTTACGCCACGGTTAGCACCGAGGTGGAAGTACGGGGAAAGCTTGAAGGTGGAGAAGACAGCATCGGATGTTGCTATGGTCAGTGCGTCGCTCGGCTTTCTCGCGACATTGTTTACCCGAGAGAGCTTCCCCTCTCCTCATTACCTTATTGTGCATGAGGTAAGGTTAGGTAAGGTAAGTTATCAACTCATCTCACGACCTGCCTGTTGCGGAGACAGAGGTCAAAGGTCGCCCTAACTTAGGTATGTTATCTGCTAAAACGCATACCGTCGTTCTTCTGACTGGCCGGCTATGTTCGAGTAGGAAGTCGAAACATGGACAAGAGCGTATGCCTAACGTTAATTGCGAACTTTACCTGAATTGTCGATCCGGTATCAATCCGGCAAAGAGGACCCCAGAGGACAGTCGTTTAGCCGTGCGACGGCCTATCAATGCGCGGAATCTCTTCCTCCTCCTGGGGCGCGGTAATCGTCCATACCCCGGATTCGGGTACTCCTTATCAACTTGGCCATGTCCCAATAACATCCCAGCCCGCTGTTGGATCGATAAGAGATCCTGCCATCTACCTATCTGACCCACTCGTACGGGTAGAGTACTTATATCAAGAGGGTCTTCCTCGCGGCTGGGTCTCCGACATATCAACAGTGCAGTGCAGTCATGGCAACGGTCGTCGATGAGAAGATGGCTGCGACGCCAATGGACGTGGAGAAGCAACACGCCATTCAATCCGAAAATATTGGAGATGTGCCCGAGAACATCTTGAAGCATTCTCATGATGCGGACGAAGCCATGAAGGCCTTTGTTGGCCATGAAGGCGAAGTCATTCAAATCGACGAAGAAAGCAACAGAAGATTGTTGCGAAAGATCGACTGGAACCTCATGCCGGTAGGTGAAAGCACCCCTTCACTCGCTGATGACAGTCATACTGATGAGACTCTACTTAACAGCTGCTATGCGTAATTTACGGCTTGAACTACCTCGACAGCAAGTGGCTCCTCACCAATGGTTAGCAGCAAAACACTGATGATCTTCAAGAGACCACTATTTCGTACGCCAGCGTTATGGGACTCCAGAAGGACATCCACCTCGTCAAGGATAATTACCAATGGCTCGGCAGCATGTTCTATTTCGGTCCCTCACCGTCTTCGATTCCTGCCTGATCCCATTGCTAAGAATGAAACAGGGTATCTGGGCTGGGAGTATCCTACGAACCGTTTGCTGCAGCGTCTGCCACTCGCCAAGTACTCTTCGCTCAACATCATAATGTGGGGTACCGTGCTCGCTTGTTTAGCAGGCGTCAAAAGCTTTGCGGGCGCCGTGGCAGTACGCTTCTTCCTTGGTGTGTTCGAAGCGGCTGTCACGCCTGGATTTGCTCTATTCACCTCACAGGTCGTCTCACCCGATCCTTCAGGCGGTTGGAATGCTGACCCTCTGTAGTGGTATACTAAGAAAGAGCAAGGCACCAGAATCGGCATCTGGTTCAGCTTCAATGGCTGGGCACAAATTTTCGGAGGTCTTGTAGCTTATGGTATCGCGCGAGGGACCCGCTTACATGGTTCCGCCATTGCACCGTGGAAGATCGTGTTCCTAGTCACCGGGATATTGACAGCTACCATCGGCGTCATCTTCCTTTTCATCATGCCAGACAACCAGTTAAACGCTCGGTGGCTGACGAAGGAAGAACGGGTCCTAGCCGTCGAGCGTGTCCGTGTCAACCAGCAAGGTATCGGGAACAAGCACTTCAAGATGTATCAGCTCAAGGAAGCTCTCCTTGACCCGTTGACCTGGGCTTTTGCCTTTTATGCCTGCGCCGCGGATATCCCGAACGGTGGTATATCCAACTTCTTCAGTCAGCTGATCGTCTCCTTTGGCTACACGGCCGAGCAGAGCTTACTGTATGGAACTCCTGGCGGAGCCGTCGAAGTTGTCGCACTTCTCCTATGCGGGTATCTCGGTGACAAATTCGGCAACCGAATCCTGATCAGCTGTTCGGGTTTGATCATTGCCATGCTCGGCATGATTCTCATCGTCGCCTTGCCGCTCTCGAACAACCTCGGCCGTCTCATCGGCTATTACCTCACCCAAGCCAGTCCGACCCCGTTCGTCGCCCTGCTCTCGCTCATCGCCTCCAATGTGGCCGGTTACACGAAGAAGACTACTGTAGCCGCCATCTATCTCATCGCCTACTGCACTGGTAACATCATTGGTACGTACAAACCCACCTCCTCGATTGAGATGAAACGCATACAAAGAACCTCCACTGACTCTGAACCCGGGGAAAACACAGGACCGCAAACCTTCCGGCCCAAAGACGCGCCTCGCTACAAGCCGGCCGAGATCACCATTATCTGCTGCTGGGGTGCCTGTCTCGTCGACATGGTTTTCATCTGGTGGTACTGCAAGAGACAGAACCAGAAGAAGGCCGCCTTCCGCGCACAGTCGCATTATCGGAAGCTGGAGAACCAGGAATGGCTGGATTTGACTGATCGCGAGAATCCCGAGTTTGTTTATACTCTGTAGATATGTTTGAGCAGTGGGATGAAAGATTCGGTCAAGGGACCGGGAGGTGAAGAATTTGAGGACTGTATAGTGTATAGTGCTAGGGCCGCGGACACTATAATGTTGGATAATCACTTCGCGGTGTCCTGACAGAGCGCACACTTGTCGATGTATACATCGTGAGGTCACGGTCACACTCTTGAGGCTACGACACATAGCAGCCAGTAAATATGCTGCTATAACTCAGTCAAGCGACCCTTGGCCAGCACATACGTAGGTAGTCGGATTCTACGAGTAATGCATCGAATGATATGTCAACTTGGGTACGACTTTGGGACCATTAAATGCGTATCCTGCCCGTAGCTGGCAGATGGGCGGACACGCATTTATGACCTCATTCCACCCCACCGCCTACTGGTACAAAGTCCTTTTCGTCAACACCAAACAAACCCTATAGGTAAGCATTAAAAGAATAGAAAATATCAACGTTCTTCTTGTCCCTACTCAATCTCTCCTACTGCACTCCCTCTACCATGGTACTGTCTGTATCATATCGTTCTCTGCCTTGGATTATGTGCTCCGCCACAATGGCTACTTGTACCCCAGGCGACTTCCTGGTTGCCTTGCCGTTGCCTGAAATCGCATATCCCGAGATATATCCTTGTTGCAATCAGAAGCATTTCATCCGGTTCTTATCAATATCATTATCGACTTTTTTGTTCCCACAAGCTTAGACAGTCCTTCTTACCGTCGAATTACTCGAGTTGTGTGGTGTTCTTGTTCTTACAAGATGTCTTACCAGTTTCCTCGTACCAATTGAGACTTACAGCCTGACATTTCAATCTGTCGTCCCTAGGCGCGATCTTGCTACCCGCCTTGTACAGTCATCCCAACTGTTTGCCCTAGGGTCAAAGCATGGGTCCGATAGCCGTATGACCTCTTGACGCTACGTCGTACAACAACCATACCTCAAATCCTAACGAATGCCATGAATTTCCATCGTCATACAGACATATATGCGTATGATCTCGGTTTCTGGAGTCAGAACGACATCGACACTTGGAACAATGAAGTTTTACGTGACTGCGATCAGTCAGTCTCTCCAGTCTGGCCTGGTCAAGAGACATGCCATCCACAAAACCAAACGAGCAATGCCTTGAAGAGATACCCCTTGAACTCAGAAGCTCCGGAGGGGACAACCAACGGCACTGCAACAGAACCCGTCCCGTTGGCTCCTCCAATAGAAGAGTCACATGTGGTTCTTGGTAGGCCCACATCGCCTGTGACTCTAGGCCGTGGCTCTGAACCATTGACGTTCCCGTCCAGGTTCAGCACTCCAACTTTGACAGATGGCTCCACGATCGTAGGTTCTCACTTCTGGACCTCGCCTTCAATTCATTCCAATGGATCAATACGGAATCCCAATGAGCTATTGCTGACAGATCCTTTTCATTATCTGTCCCTCCCCACACCGGATACAATCACCAGCGAAAAGGACAGATTTGTATGTCTTTATCCAGGATGCGAAGTCACCTGCAGAAGAATCTGTGACTTGCAGAGACATTTTTCGAAACATATTTGTCTGGTCTTTTTGTGTCCCATCCCAGGTTGCGGTGGACAAACATTCACCAGAAAAGATAAGCTCTTTGCTCACGCAAGACTGGCGCACCGCGAGTTGCCTTTAACCATGTTTGAGGCGGCATGTGCTGTCTCACAGGTTCGCCAATCAGTAGACCATAATACACCCGAAGCTTCCCACGCAGTGGTTCGAGAAACCAAAAAAAAACCTCTTGATCTCATTTCAACTTGCTCAGAAAACACTAAAGATATCCGTTCATCAACGCAGAGTCGGTTGGTTGTCACGGAACCTGCGCCTGTGAACTCAGCACAAGATCCAAATGACATTGCAGTAAAGCTCGGGGGACTGACCCAAGCTACTGGGCATGATCTGTTGATTCCAGCAGATAAGATCGAGAGTCATGAGCAGTCAAAGTCAATATCTCTCTCATTGTGGCCTCCGCAGTATCTTGCTCTGCTTGAACTAGGAGGTACGTACTTATGGTTCACTCCAGAACTTAGCCAAGCAATGTTAAGGATGTTCAATAGTTATTCGGAAAATTGACGAAGTTCTAAAGTCCGATACTTCTCAATCCGGAACATTCTATGGCCCTCAAGTCCTATACAACCGCGCAGACAAGTCTCTACGGCTTACAGGGACCCCGCAGAGGGTCAATGACGTGAAACTCATCGTACTTGAAGGGATTGAAAGCCTAGTCTCGGATACTGAAGCTCGGGCCAGGCAGGAGATATGGTCCAAGCACGTTGTGCCGGACACGAGGCAACAGCCTCGTAAATTGGCTACAGCCACTGCCAATACGGTAATGCAACACGACGCGAAACCTCCAAGCACCGACAAGACTAATTTTCGAGCGTTTGTGCTGCATGAAAATGGTGATGACGATCTTATCAAGGCTTGGCACGACGCCGTCCTCCCTGCACTGGACGAATTGCTTTCTTCGACGTCTGATCCCAATGTTGTCGTGACACTCCAGCGGGAAGGGCCTAACGAGGTTGAATCACAAGCGGTGATTCGCATCTGCAGCAGCATCTCAATGTCCGAGGTCGACAAGGCTCGCCTGAAGGTCAGTCTCATTTCGCTACTGCCCGAACGGTTGCGGAGCAGCTGCAGGGTCGAATTCTCTCGAGGCTCAATCCGCCGTAGCGGCAGCGCCACCAGAACTGTGGCACATGGCCAATATCACCCGCCGATATGCGTGGCTCGGAATCGGAGATGGTTCCGCAAGCCGACAATGGGCGCGTCGATCGGTCGGAGGGAAAGCCAAGACGACACGGCAACGCTAGGAGGCTACGTGCTCGTCGATGGAATCACTCACATCTTGACGGTCCATCATCTCTTTGAAGAGGAGGGGAAGTCAGTATATGACAATGGTCGATTGCGAGAAAGCCAGTATCAGATTACTCAACCGTCCGAGCAAGATATACGAGACATTAATGCCGAAATCCTTAGCCTTCGAGACCGAATCGGTCTGCTTGAAGCTGAACAAGCAACCCTACTGGAATGGATGGCTCAGCTGAAGGAACTTGAAAAGTTGCAAGCCACGATTCCTGGAGATGAGCGGCTTTGGCGCTTTGGCGAAGTCATCGCTTCTTCTGGCTATCGAAATCGAGTCCCACGGAAGGCTCCCAACGCTCAATCACCACTAGGGCTCGGTTCGGGAGTGCCTATCGAAATGGACTGGGGATTATGCTCTGTTCCTGAAGACAGAACCGGGCTGAACGAGATCGACGTCCCGGAGCCTTGTCCTCAAACCTCTGCATCGAGCTCCCCATTACCCACAGAGAGGACCCAGCGAAACGCATCGACCCAAGACAAACAATGCACCAGGACCTGTGAGCCAGCTGGCGGTGTCGTCGTGCATTCGCTCGGTAGAACAAGCCACTACCAGATTGGCGTCGTCTCGCCATGTGGAGCATACATACGCCAGAACATCGCGAGCGGTGGCTTCCGAAGCTCCGTGGAATGGAACGTCATGCGACATGCGCGCAAGTCGCTTGCCGAGTGGAGCGAGGGCGGCATGGGCGTAGACGGGGACTCGGGATCCTGGATCGTCCGAGAAGACAACAACGACGTCATGGGCATGCTCTGGGGCCGAATCCAGAACGACGACGTCGCCGATCCCATCACCCTCTTCACGCCGATCCAGGACGTCTTCGACGACATCATCGACACCATCGGCCCAAAGTCTCTATGCCTACCTCAAGAAGTGCAAGCGCAACCGTGCAGGCCCGAGTCCCTGTCCACGCACCCGGTCGCTGAGTCTTTGAATAAGCGAAAGACACCAGAGGAGATGCTACCCCCGTCCAAGAGGAGATATGCCGACACGCTTGCGCCTCGGCGTCGCTGTGACAAGTGCTTTCCCCCGCCATCCAGCCTGTTGCACAGCACGCCGCCGGGCACGCCCAGTTCGGCGTCCAGGTACTGCGGGAGTCCGCACCAGATGTGTAACTGTGCCTCTGCAATCAGCCCGCCGGCCACTCCCGCCTCATGGACATGATGGAGAGGACAGAAGGGATATCGGATATCGAGCGTTGGACACGCTTGCTACCTCGGATAATCCTGGGGTTTCAATGTACAGTATGAAACATCTCCAGCGAAGAAGTGAGCAAGGAATCTCTATCGACAATCAGATACAACCTTCATCATCACATCTCTAGCGTCTCCGAGCTCAGTCCTCCACGTGCATGAACTCCACCGACTATCCCCATAACGCTCTCCCACCCTCCCAACCACTCCCCCACATCCATCCCTCTCCCTTCAGTCTCTCCTTGCTGCCTTGTTATTTTGCGCTTGGCATTCCACCAAACCAGTGTGAATGACAGGCTCCGTCCCGTCTTTGGTGTCTTTCCGAGATGCATACATACCATGAACAAACGACGGCGCGAGCGCGACAAGACAATACGACAGGTCGACGGGAGCGTGCTCGGCGAAAAGGCACCCGTTCCAGTCCGGTCTGGTCCGGTCCGGGGTGCGTGAATTCCAGCGGGTGTCGGGAGGATGGGACGGGACGGGATAAGACAGGATGTGATGAGACGGGATGGGACGGGACGGGGCGGGGCGGTGTCGAGGGTCGGGGCTACAGGTCGGGTCGAGGACGCGGAGAACTGATGGGGCGTTTTGGCACAGGTGGTGGACGGGCAGGTCTGGTGGGATCCGGGCCGTCAGGTGGACGGACGGTACGGGGCGGGTCAGCGACGTGGGATGTATGCAGGAGAGGCACTGTCAGTGTCCGGGCATGGCTTGGCGATGGGTGTGGGGGCTCGGCCGTTGAGTCTGAAGCTGAAGGTTGCTTTTGGCAGCTGAAGTGAAGTGGGGCTTCGAGGGATCGAGGTTGCGAACGGGCGATGGGTGGAGAAGATGTTGGAGGGCTGGGATGGAGGGAGAGGGGCGGTGACAGAACAGCATATTGCATGAAAGATGCAGGTGTGTAAGAACTGGATACATCCATCTACCTTAAAGCGTCCCGTCCGAACGTGGTTGTATGTATGATGGTTTTGTGGCATGGCACCGATCCCGAGTTCCCAATTTTCGGTAAAAGGTCCCCGATGCAGTTATGGAGTAGATCTTTTCTCTTCTTTTCCAGACAGCCCTTCGAAAGCCAAGGTACCGAGCCAAGAGACTCTCTCACCTCCCCTCCCATACGCCTCCCCGCTCTGCTCCTACGTCTCCCTCATCAAGCACGCCATAACGCCCCAGACGCCCCTCATCGCCTCGGCACGATCTCCCGCATCTAACAGATCATACCACCGAGTACGGCGCAGTTCCAGACAGTCCGACGGCAGTGGGGGGTTTGGCGAGGGATGAGAAGGAGAAGGAGAAGTGGTGTCGCGAGTGGTGCCGGTGGCGAGGTAGTGTAGGTAAGCAGGAGAGACGAGCATGTGCAGGATGGAGATGTGGTGGTTAAGAGAGGAGACCATGTACATCTGAGCCAATCAATCAACGAAGCCCTTGGAGTGGTTTTGGGCAGTCTTGTGATCTCGGAGAGAGAGGGAAACTCACAGTGTCAGATTCACATTTCGGATCCTTCCCGATGCGCAAATACGTCACCTTCCTCTCCCACGTCCCCGCCGGCGGATGCAGAGCTTTATACGACTCGAGCGCGGACTCTTTCCTCCTGCCCCTTTTCGCCGGCGGCGGACCCTCGTCGCTGTTCTCCGCCTGATTGGCCACTTCACCGCCGGGACCACCGCCCCATCTCGCCTTGGTCGTCCACCATTCGCCCTGTCCCGGACTCTTCTCCTCTTGACCTTCCCGTGCGCGCTGTTGAGCGAGGAGTAACATGGCGCCGATCTCCCGCAACAAGTCCAGTTTCTCGGCGCTGCCGTCGCCGACGCCTTCGTCCTCGGTGCGGAAGGAGGTGTCGGGGCGGCATTGGATGGCGACGAGGGGGCCTTCGACGAGTCCCTGTCGGGCGCGTTGGCGGTCGGTGGGGGACCGGTAGACCAAGGTGTTGTGACGGACTGGAAGCAAGCAGTTCTGCACGCTAAGTCGAGGTGGTATGCGTGGAGGGGTGACTTGGCATCCGAATGCCCAGGCGATCGTCTCGACGAAATAGCGGACGGTATCATCACGGTAGAGTTCCGGCATCTGAGAGCCAGTACCGATTCTTCGACCTTTGTAGGAAATTTTCGCTCCGTCGTCGGGTGCTTTATCATTCTCTTTGTGGTCAATGTCCATGGCCGATTGTCCTGTATCCTTTGTCGGAGACACGCTTTCGGCGTCTAGACTTGTATCCCAGTATTCCGCCATAAGCTCCAAGTTGACCCAGAACTTGCGGAAATGCGCCGGAGTGACGGCCTGCTGACCGGGCCGTGGTGGTTGACGCAGCACCCTTCGAAATGCGGCGTCGTTGTCGAAGAGGAGCTCTTGCAGCCTGACATAGTAGATTTCATGTCCCGGCACTTTTGACCCATTACTGAGTTGACAATCTGCTTTCACGGACTCACACGCTGGCGACCTTGCCGGAGAATGGCTCCAACTTAATGGAGGTAGGAACGAATGAGGTACGATTTCTTCAAGCGTGACATCGCGGGTAACGCGAACATTCAGCGCATCGACGTGTTGGGCGGTGGCGTCGGAAGGTTTTTTCAAGGAGGTGAAGAGTCTGGCAAGGCTCTCTCCTGATGAGAAGTCTGAGGATGGATGACTGCCATTTGGAGTGTAGGCAGGAAAGTTGAGAGGTGTGGCCGGTGGTGGTGGTTCTCGTGGCACTTCGACATCAGTTGATCCTGTGGAAGATGCTGCTTTGATGCGTATCAGTAACCTCCTCATCATGCCAGTACGCGTAACGGCTATGAATGATATTGACGCCTCTCCACCTCGCTGGGCCTGTGCAGAAATCCTCCACTGTTGTCACCGTCCAAGTAGTCGCTCCTGCTACATTGTGCTTTTGCAAAACAGGAACAATATGAAAGGGTGTCGACAGAGACGGAGGGCATAGATCGAGAAGCTATACAGTCACCTAGCTCTTGACCAAACCTCACATCTGACAGACATGCAAAAGTAGTTGGTTGAAGCAAAGATAGCGTACGGCTCGAACAAACAAAGAAAGTGAAAAGACGCAGCCCTCAAGTCATTGTTGGACATTCCCCAGACCTATCGCAACAACACGTCCACAAGACCTCCACAACGAAACATCAAAGGTCAAGTCCTACAACAAAGCAATCCGAGGGCGTTCAATTGCCCCGCGGTACACGTAAAATTGGTCCATCTTCAAGCCGAAAACAGATCCATTTTCGACACTCTATGAAGCACCACTCACGATGACTGAAGACTCCCCAATTGCCCAACATGATGCTCTCTTTCCATCAATCTAGATATACCCCGTCCGTTCAAGCTGCAACACCGGTCGTCATGCTCGTCACGCTCGTCCTAGGTCACACTTGAGTTGGACGTTTTTATCTCGTTGGATCTTGAGATCTGAGGCCTGTGGAGTCTGGTGAACTCCCCCACACTATTTGTACCTGTACCCCCGCACGTACATACACGGACTGGCTCTGAGTCGCCGTGCCTTGATCCATGTCAGGTCTGCTGCTTCGCGGGATTGCGGTTGTCAGAGATGCACGTTGCCGCACCCGTGCAGTGGCTCGTGCAGCGGCTTCTCGGGTGCTGCGACCGGCGTAACCGGATTGGGAATGGTAGGACGGGGCCTAACGTTACCCATCGGAAAGCGATAAGTTACCAGGTAATTCGTAGGGAGGATGGAAAAGGAGGGTCATTTCAGCCCTAAGGGATATTTGGACAATCCTCGTACTGTCAAAGCCCAAGTTTAGAAGATTCAGGAGTAATGAATCTTCAGTATGCTGTCACTCTCACCTCCACGTTTTCCGGAGTGATAGAGAGCATTTGGCCTTGACAATAACAATCGATGCGCAATTGTGCTTACGACTACATTAATTGTACGGATCACAGCTATCACGACAAGTTGCTCCTGGACCCAGTCAAGTCGTTGAAGAAGCCAGCGTAGATGATAAGGAACTGGATTTGGCCTCTACTCACCCGCGAATTTTGCAAGCCATCAAGAAGCAGACAAAGGCTTGGTCTAAGGAATGAAGACAAGAGACGCACACAGGCGTCAAGGAAAGGAATGGTACTGACATGAGCAGCAACCCATTCCACACGCATCCTGGATGCAAGAAGCAACGAAACCACCCCGAACTCGACCATCACAACCCAACCCAACCCCTCAGCCCCCTCTCCGCTAAAGCGAAGAAGCCTCACAAACCCCACTAAATGAGACTCGCCAGATCATCCACCCTCCTCCTCAGCTCCTCCACCCCCGCCAGCGCCACGCTCCACGTCTGCATCCCCTCCACCCTCCCCTCGAGCACCGCAAGCTGCGCCTTGAGCTCATCCCGCTCGCGCTCCAGAAGCCGCAGACGCTCCGAGATCCTGCGGCCGCCAACCCCAGCCACACCGCCGCACTCATCGCCGAGCGCATCGCTCCCTCCCTCCTCACCCCTCCCCCTTCCAACCTCCATCACCTCCCTCAACAAATCAACCCTCTCCCCATGCGTCAACCCATCAACCCCCGTCCCCTCTCCCACATCCCCACTAATCTCCAGCTCCC